>Ga0207695_10002973_pt1 | contig 24453 bp, 19 predicted proteins | sample KBSC54metaG_FD_184354 | JGI IMG/M metagenome (GOLD analysis project Ga0207695, IMG submission 184354) | Corn rhizosphere microbial communities from Kellogg Biological Station, Michigan, USA - KBS C5-4 metaG (SPAdes) (version 2) | ecosystem: Host-associated > Plants > Roots > Rhizosphere > Soil...
ATCTGAATGGATTAGAGGTTTATATGGATCGGATCGAACTTGAATTGTACTTGAACAATACCCTTGAAACCGCGCGCTTCAAGGACTATTGCCCGAACGGCCTCCAGGTCGAGGGGCGCCGCAAGATCGAGAAGATCGCCACCGGCGTGACGGCGTCGCTCGCGTTCCTCGAAGCCGCGCTCGAATGGGGGGCGGATGCCGTGCTCGTTCATCACGGCTATTTCTGGCGCAACGAGGCGCCGCAGATCACGGGCCGCAAGTATCAGCGCCTGAAGCTGCTGCTCGCGAACGACCTGAACCTGTTCGCGTTCCACCTGCCGCTCGACGCGCACCCCCGGTTCGGCAACAACGCGCAGCTGGGCGAGAAGCTTGGGCTGATCGGCGAGCAGCGTTTCGGCGACGGCGACCTCGGCTGGATGGCGACGCTGCCGATGCCCGTCACGCTCGAGCACTTCGTCGCGAAGGTCGAGCGCACGCTCGGCCGCACGCCGCTCGTGCTCGGCGATCCGGACCTGCAGCTGCGCCGCATCGCGTGGTGCACGGGCGCTGCGCAGAGCTATTTCGACGCGGCGATCGACGCCGGCGCGGACGTATACCTGACGGGCGAGGTGTCCGAATACGTGACGCACACGGCCGCCGAGAGCGGTGTCGCGTTCGTTGCGGCAGGGCACCATGCGACCGAACGCTACGGAATCCAGGCGCTTGGGACCCACTTGTCGGAAGAATTCGATCTCGAACACCTTTTTATCGATATTCATAATCCGGTCTGAACGCCGGATTTGCGGCAGCGCATCGAAATTCCGAAATGTAGCAGGCGCTTAAAAGAGAAATGATTTAATCGCTCCGATAGTGGGGGATAACCCTTAACTATCAATCACTTCGAAGGGATTTTCATCTCCGGGCCTTGTAAATGACGACTCCATTCGAGCAAACTAGCGGCGGAATGGAAAGTCGTGACGGAAAATCCAACTCAGAAGTGGGGCGTGTGATGCGAGACAAGGAAGAGAAACGCGTCGACAGCGGCCGCCGTACCTGGCTGATTGCGACATCCGTAGCAGGTGGCGTAGGAGGCGTAGCCACCGTCATACCTTTCGCGGCGTCGCTTGCGCCGTCCGCGAAAGCGAAAGCGGCCGGTGCACCGGTCGAGGTCGACATCAGCAGCCTGAAGCCCGGCGAGATGGTCACCGTGCCGTGGCGCGGCAAGCCCGTCTGGATCCTGAATCGCACCGATTCGATGCTGGCCGACGTGGTCAAGGCCGACAAGGAAGTGGCCGATCCGACCACGAAGTCCCCGTATTCGATGCCGTTGCCCGCGTATTGCGCGAACGAATATCGCGCGCGGACCGATCGCAAGAACATTCTCGTCGTGATGGCCGTATGTACGCACCTCGGCTGCACGCCTAGCCAACGCTTCACGCCGGGGCCGCAGCCGAACCTGCCGGACGACTGGCCGGGCGGTTTCCTGTGCCCGTGCCACGGTTCGACCTACGACCTCGCCGGCCGTGTGTTCAAGAACAAGCCGGCGCCTCAGAATCTCGACATCCCGCCCTACATGTTCACGTCGGCGACGACCCTCGTGATCGGCAAGGACGAGAAAGGAGAAGCGTGATGGCCGCCGACAACAAGGAAGTCTCCACGACAGGTCTCACCGGCTGGATCGACCAGCGCTTCCCGCTCACGTCCACGTGGAAGAAGCACGTTTCCGAGTACTACGCGCCGAAGAACTTCAACTTCTGGTACTTCTTTGGTTCCCTCGCGCTGCTCGTGCTCGTCAACCAGATCGTCACGGGCATCTTCCTGACGATGAACTACAAGCCCGACTCGACGCTCGCGTTCGCGTCGGTCGAGTACATCATGCGCGAGGTGCCGTGGGGCTGGCTGATCCGCTACATGCACTCGACCGGTGCATCGATGTTCTTCGTGGTCGTCTACCTGCACATGTTCCGCGGGCTGCTGTACGGGTCGTATCGCAAGCCGCGCGAGCTCGTGTGGATCTTCGGCTGCGCGATCTTCCTGTGCCTGATGGCCGAGGCGTTCTTCGGCTATCTGCTGCCGTGGGGCCAGATGTCGTTCTGGGGTGCGCAGGTGATCGTGAACCTGTTCTCGGCGATCCCGTTCGTCGGCCCGGACCTGTCGCTGTGGATTCGCGGCGACTACGTCGTGTCCGACGTCACGCTGAACCGCTTCTTCGCGTTCCACGTGATCGCGATTCCGCTGGTGCTGGTCGGCCTCGTGATCGCGCACCTCGTCGCGCTGCACGAAGTGGGGTCGAATAACCCGGACGGCATCGAGATCAAGGCGAAGAAGGACGAGAACGGCATTCCGCTCGACGGCATCCCGTTCCATCCGTACTACTCGGTGCACGATTTCCTCGGCGTGTGCGTGTTCCTGATGGTGTTTGCGCTGATCGTGTTCTTCTCGCCGGAGATGGGCGGCTACTTCCTCGAGGCGAACAATTTCGTTCCGGCGAACCCGCTGCAGACGCCGCCCGAGATCGCGCCGGTCTGGTACTTCACCGCGTTCTACGCGATGCTGCGCGCGACCACCGACCCGTTCAAGATCGTGCTGATGATCGTGATCGCGGTGCTCGGCGTGCTTGCGCTGATCCGCGCACGCGGCAAGTGGAAGGCCGGGCTGCCCGTGCTGGCCGCGGCGATCGTCGTGTTCATGTACCTGACGGAGTCGAAGTTCTGGGGCGTCGTCGTGATGGGCTCGGCGGTGATCACGCTGTTCTTCCTGCCGTGGCTCGACCGCAGCCCGGTGAAGTCGATCCGCTACCGGCCGTTGTTTCACAAGGTGTTCCTCGGGATCTTCGTCGCGGCGTTCCTGACCCTCGCGTTCCTCGGCACGCGGCCGCCATCGCCGGCTGCGACGCTGATCGCGCAGGCCTGCGCGCTGATCTACTTCGCGTTCTTCCTCGGCATGCCCGTCTGGACGCCGCTTGGCACGTTCAAGCAGCCGCCGGAGCGGGTGCGCTTCAAGCCCCATTAACGTGAGCGAGGAGAGAACGACATGAAGAAACTGCTTTCGACACTCGCGCTGATCGGGGCGACCGCGTGTGCGCTGCTGGTGGCGCCGGCCGTGCGGGCGGAAGGTAATTTTCCGCTCGACCGGGCGCCCGATAACACGGAAAATCTCGTTTCGCTTCAGCACGGCGCGCAATTGTTTGTAAACTATTGCCTGAACTGCCACAGCGCGAACCTGATGCGCTACAACCGTCTGACGGATCTGGGCATATCCCAGAAGGAGATCGAAACGAATCTCCTGTTCACGACCGACAAGGTCGGAAACACGATGTCCGTCGCGATGCGGCCCGAAGACGCGAAGAATTGGCTCGGTACCTCGCCGCCCGACCTGTCGGTCGAGGAGCGCGCGCGCGGCCGCGATTGGCTGTACACGTATCTGCGGAGTTTCTACCGCGACGATACGCGGCCGTCCGGCTGGAACAACGCGGTGTTCGAGAACGTCGGCATGCCCCATGTGTTGTGGCAACTGCAGGGGCAGCGCATCGCCAAATTCGAAGACAAGACGGACGAGGAGACGGGCGAGAAGGTCCACACGCTCGTCGGCTTCCAGCAGGTCACGCCGGGGACGTTGTCGTCACCGGACTATGATGCTGCGGTTGCCGACCTGGTGGCCTATATGACATGGATGTCCGAGCCGGCCCAGCATACCCGCAAGCGCCTCGGCGTGTGGGTGCTGGTCTTTCTCGGTGTCCTGACTTTCCTGGCCTGGCGGCTCAATGCCGCGTACTGGAAAGACATCAAGTAAACACGCCTGACCGGCGTGGGGCCGGCGCAACGCGGAACCCGTGAAAGGGGTTTCGCCGCGTGCCGGCCCTCGGCTTTTTTGAGGAAACGCAAATATGATGGTTCTGTATTCCGGCACAACTTGCCCGTTCTCCCAGCGTTGCCGGCTGGTGCTGTTCGAGAAGGGCATGGACTTCGAAATCCGTGACGTCGACCTGTTCAACAAGCCGGAAGACATTTCGGTGATGAACCCGTATGGTCAGGTGCCGATCCTGGTCGAGCGTGACCTGATCCTGTACGAATCGAACATCATCAACGAGTACATCGACGAGCGCTTCCCGCATCCGCAACTGATGCCGGCCGACCCCGTGCAGCGCGCACGCGCGCGCCTGTTCCTGCTCAACTTCGAGAAGGAACTGTTCGTTCACGTCAGCACGCTCGAGAACGAGAAGGGCAAGGCAGCGGAGAAGAATCACGAGAAGGCACGCCTCGCGATCCGCGATCGCCTGACGCAGCTCGCGCCGATCTTCGTGAAGAACAAGTACATGCTCGGCGAGGAGTTCTCGATGCTCGACGTCGCGATCGCGCCGCTTCTGTGGCGTCTGGATCACTACGGCATCGAGCTGTCGAAGAACGCCGCGCCGCTGATGAAGTATGCCGAGCGGATCTTCAGCCGTCCGGCCTATATCGAAGCACTGACGCCGTCCGAAAAGGTCATGCGTCGTTGATGATGCAATGAAGGCATGACGGAGCGGGCGGCGCGGCGTGCCGCGTGCCCGCTCCGGGTTCGAGGATTGTGATGCAAGAGATTTCAACGAAGCCATATCTGCTGCGCGCACTGTACGAGTGGTGCACCGATAACGGTTACACGCCGCATATCGCGGTGAGGGTCGACAACTCGACGCGCGTGCCGCGTCAGTTCGTGCGTGACGGCGAGATCGTGCTCAACATCAGCTTCGAGGCGACGAGCCAGTTGCAGATGGGCAACGAGTGGATCGAGTTCACTGCCCGGTTCTCCGGGAAGGCGCACAAGATCGAGATTCCGGTTGCCAACGTGCTCGCGATCTATGCGCGCGAGAACGGGCAGGGGATGGCGTTCCAGGTCGATGCGGTCGCGGGCGAAGGTGAGGATTCGGGCACGTTCGACGATGAAGCCGCGCAGGCGGATGATGTGCAGCGCGACGAATCGCCTGCCGCACTGACGCCGGTCGCGGAGCGAGGCGCGAACGAGGAACCCTCCGAAGGTGCCGACGAACCGCCGAAAACCGACGGCGACGGCTCGAAAGGCGGCTCCAGACCTCGCCTCAAGATCGTGAAATGAGGTAGAATCTCGCGCTTACGCCGGCTTAGCTCATCTGGTAGAGCAGTTGATTTGTAATCATCAGGTGGCGGGTTCGAGTCCTGCAGCCGGCACCATATCTGACAAGGGGTTACGCGATGTTTGCGTAGCCCCTTCGCGTTTCCAAAACACCCCTCACGTTTCCAAAAACGTGCGGCGGTGCTCGCAGACCAGCTCGTCTACGATGGCGAGTGCGCACGAATGGACCGTCGTGCGAGGTCAAACTGTCGCCTGGCCGGCGCAGTCCACAACGACAAATCCAACAACAACCGACCGTGAAAGAATCTCGTATTCCCGAGCTTGACTTGCTTCGCTTCGTCGCCGCAATCGCCGTCGTGTTCTTTCACTACGCGTTCCGCGGCAACGCGGCCGACGATCTGACGACCATGCACTATCCGGCGCTCGAACCGGTCGCGCAGTACGGTTTCCTCGGCGTGCACCTGTTTTTTATGATCAGCGGCTTCGTGATCCTGATGACGGCAGGCGACGGGAGCATCAAACGGTTCATTGCGTCGCGCGCGTCGCGCCTGCTGCCTGCCTTCTGGGTCTGCTGCACGATCACCTTTCTCATGACGCTCGCATTCGGCGGCGATCGATTCGTCGCGACCTGGCCGCAATACTTCGTGAACATGGTGACGCTCGGTGGCGGATTCGGTGCCGATCCGATCGACGGTGCGTACTGGTCGCTCGGCGCGGAGTTGCGGTTCTATCGCCTGGTCGGGATTCTGCTCATCATCGGCCAGATCCATCGGGCCGAACGCTGGCTGTTCGCCTGGCTGATAGCTACGGTGCTCGTGGAACTGTTCCCGTTCATCAAGCTGAAGGGCTTCCTGGTGACGGACTACGCCGGCTTCTTCATCGCCGGCGCGGCGTGTTTTCTCATTCGTGCGCGTGGCCTGTCGCGATCGCGCATCGCGCTCGTCTGCGCGGCCTGGGTGCTTTCGCTGTACCACGAGTTCCAGCTCCTGCCGCACTTCGGCGAGAACTTCGGGAAGGCGCTGGACCCCGCGATCGTGGCGGTCGTGATGACCTCGTTCTTTGTTGTGATGCTGACGCTCGCGTTGCGCCGCACGCCCATGCTCTCCAGCCCGCGGTGGGTCTGGTTCGGAGCGGTCAGCTACCCCCTGTACTTGATCCACCAGAATGCCGGCTACATGCTGTTCAATCAAGTCGGCCTGGCCGTCAACCAGGTTGTGATGTTTTGGGCCGTTTTTGCTGCGGCGATCGGCGCTGCGCTGTTGGTGCACGTCACCGTTGAGAAGCCCGCTGCAGGTCCACTGAAACGCGCGTTGTTGCGCATGCTCGACGCGCTACTTCGCCACACGCCGACGCTGCCAGGCCGTCGGCGCCGGCAACAAGGCGATCAGCGCGACGGCTTTACTGGTCGAGCGTCTCGCACGTAGCGCGCCGTCATACCTGGGCCGCTGTGGCCTGCGAGGCGCTGTCCTGCTTCGAGCCCTTCGTCGATCGATCGTCTTGTGCGTTACGCCGCGTGCACGAAGGTCGCGGAACGGAAACTTTGCCTTCTCGATGCTGGCCAGTTCGCGCGCCTTGTCGAACCGCGAGCGCAGCTTGCCCTTGGTGAGCGGATATGCAGTCTCGACGCCGTTGGCTCAGCATTGGCGCCGTGCGGTTCCGCGACTTTGCACCATCGGCGGGATAAATGGATTCTCGGTGAGCCTCTACTCTCATTACCGTCACAGCGAACGATCCGAGAAATTTCGCGGGCGAAAAAAAAGCCGGCGCGAAGCGGGCTTGACTATGGACAGAGCGGGGTTAATTCACGGAAGGCCCACCGAGGCGACAGCCGGGCCTACCCGGATGGCCGCAGGATGCCCCGGATGCTCGCGAACAAAATTTGTCGCTAGCGTTCTAATGCTGGGTCCGCAGTTTGTCCTTCCGGTAATTTCCCCCCGATGTCCCTAGGAACGAACGTAGGAAAGATCCGGTAAGGTGAGGATTGTTCACTGTAGCGCCGCGTTCTGAAATGTAGAGCGCGCGTTCCTTCAGAATATCGAGCATTTTTGTTTGCGAGATTCGGCGTTCTCCACTTTCAACGAAGTCCGGCGCTGCTTGGTACTGTGCCGCCGTGTATTGCTTTTTGTGAAGCTTCTTTGCGTCGTCCACCGAGTACGAAGTCTGCTCACCGCACACAGCAAAGAGGTCCTCAAGGCTCAATATCGCGTTGGCTCGTTAATGAGCCAACGTCGGTCGGCTACCTCGCCCTTTCCGCCACACTGCCGGCGACGGGCCGGGCATGACGATGTTGGACCGCCGGCAGCTTACTCGTTGAACGGCCCGGCTTCAAAGGTGTCGACTCCGTCGGCATATTCTCGCACCCATATATCGCGGTGATCCTCGCCAGAGCCCTTTACTGCGAACGACGCATGCGGCAGACATGAAGCCAACTTGTCGAACAGCATGATGATCGCCATGCTGTTCAGAAAGAAGAGAGTTGAAGTTGGTAGAGCCGAACCACATGCCTCGGTGAGGTTGGTCAATACGTCGTGGCTTAGCGAATATTCGTCAAGAAACTTCAAGAGTTCGTCGCGGACACTGGCAACATTCAACGGCTCGCCATCGAACGGATGAACCCAAACATGAGTGTGAAAGCTCATTCGAACTTACTCCGTTATTTTTCTCATTCAAGCACTGGCTCTTCACAGCGTGCAGAGTGAATCGTGATTGTTGACGATCTACCGCCTGTTGTCGATCGGCCGCACCATATTGAAAGAAGGGCCAAGAGATTTTTCTCTTGACCCTTCGTCGTTTCCGAGCCGTTGTTCAGTCGGCCGGTTGGCCGGACATCCCCTTACCGATCTGCATCACATGTGCGGTGCGCAACGCATCGCCGAACATTTTCCCCATCGCCGCGCCGCATTCTTCGCGAGACTGCCCGATCGAGACACCTCTCCCGATCGGTTCGCGCGTCCTATAAATCGGCGTAATCGCGCAGCGGATACCGGCCGGCTTGTCGTTGTTTGCCGGAAAGTACAAGCGCAGCCAGCGTCAACCCGACGATGTCGCGCATCAAGAACCGGATCACCATCGAGCCGAACGCGCGCCTGTCGCGCCGTTGCTCCCCGTTTTACTGTCACGGTCGCGTCACGATGCGCCCATAAGGTTGCACGTTCCCGTCGCGGCGACATCGCCGGGGCCGGGGCGTGCGCAACCAGCTTCCGACGACGTGCCCGCGTCGCAGGCGGGCAACCGGGATCTCGCTCCCGGCGGCGTACCGTTCACGCATTCCACCATTTCATTCGAACATTTGAAAACACGATCGACGCCGATTCGACCCGGATCGCGAACGATCAGGAGACTGGGACCATGCTGAGTCCGCATGAATTCTCGATGCTGCTGCGCATTGCGCGTACGCCTGACAGCGTCGATCAATCGAATCCGGCCTTCGCCGTGCTGGTCGAAAAGCGGCTGGTCGTCGATACGCAGGTGCGCATGAACACGGTGGCGGCGCGCCCGGCGCTGACGCCGATCGGCCAGATGCTGCTGGCGCGCTTCGACGAAGCGGCCTGAGAGGAAGCGTCACGCCGTCATCGAGACGAAGGGCGTGACGCGCCGAGACGCCGGAAACCGCTTACTGCGCGACCGGCACCGTCACGTCGCTGCCGAACCAGTGCATCGAGATCTTCTTCAGCGTGCCGTCCTTTTGCAGCGACTCCAGCGCGTTGTTGATCGCCTTCTCGAACTTCGGGTTGCCCTTGCGGAACGGGATCGCCATTTCCTGCTTGCCGCCGTTCAGCACCGCGCCCGCGCGTAGCGGCAGGTTCGACGTCTTGATCATGTACGGCAGCATCAGGCGATCGTCGAGCGTCGCCTCGATCCGGCCCGCGGCGAGGTCGCGCAGCTTCTCCGGCGCGCCCGGATACGTCTGCACCTCGATGCCCGGCACGGTGCGCGCCATCTGGTCGTAGTTGGTGCCGAGCGTTACGCCGAGCTTCTTGCCCTTGAAATCGTCGAGCGACTTGAAGTTGCGCGTGTCGTCCTTGCGCTGGATCAGCTGCGCGGCCGAGTACGTGTACGGCTGGCTGAAGTCGAGCACTTCCTTGCGCTGCGGCGTGATCGTGACCTGGTTGACGATCACGTCGAACTTGCCGGCCTGCAGGCCCGCGATGATGCCGCTCCATTCGGTCGGGATGAACTGCGTCTTCACGCCGAGCTTGCCGGCGACCGCGTTCGCGACGTCGACGTCGAAGCCTTCGAGTTGACCCGACGTACCGCGCGAATTGAACGGCGGATACGTGCCTTCGAGGCCGACGCGCAGCACGCCGGCTTTCTTCACCGAATCGAGCAGGTCTTCCGCGTGCGCGGCGACGGCCGTGAAGCCGAGGGCCGATGCGAGCAGCAGGCCCGACAGCAGGAACTTCGAACGTTTCATCGCAGATCTCCAGTGTTCAGTACGGTGTTGTGGTGAGCGCCGGGTGCCGGCCGCGCCCGGTGGGCCGCAATACGGGCACGTAGACACTACTCGCAACCGCGCCGCACCGAAAGTCGAATTGGCCCTGATTGCAATCGATTTCATGGGGAGAGGCGACTGACTTCCTGTGGCGTGGACAGGAATCGGTTCGGCTGGGGGGCGAGCAATTCGGTGAGCAGTCCCGCCCGGATATTTTCCGATTGCACTCGAAATGTTCTTTTAAATCAGGTCATATCTCGGGTTCGTGCCGTAATTTATCTGTAAAATCGCGCGAGCGGAATCAAATGCCGGCGCCATCCGAGGGCGCGTCAAAAGAAGAAAAGGCCGTTCATGAACATGCAGAACACAATTGCCGCATTGCGCGGCGGGTTGCTTCAGCAGGGCCGGCTGCTGAAGCTCGATACGCCGTTAGGAGCCAATACCCTGACCGTGCAGCGGGCGGTCGGCCGTTCGCGCATCGGGCGTGCGTACGAGTTCACGCTCGACGTGCTGTCGACCGATAGCGATCTGGAACTTAAAAAGCTGATCGCGCAGCCCGTCACGTTGTGGATTCAGCAGGGCGACCGCAGCTACCGGCCGATCAACGGATACGTGCATACCGCGCGCCGGCTGGGCGCCGACGGCGGGCTCACGACATATCAGCTCGCGTTCGCCGATTTCACCCATTTCCTGAAGTTCCGCCGCGATCAGCGGCTCTGGAACGACACGACCGTCGACCAGATCATTTCCGACGTGCTGAACAAGCATCCGCAGGCGCAAGGCCATTTCCGCTTTGCGCTGTCGAAACCGCTGCCGAACCGGTCATACACGCGCCAGCACGACACCGACTGGCATTTCGTGCATCGGCTGATGGAGAACGAAGGGCTCTATTGCGCGTGGCAGCAGGCTGACGACGGCAAATCGCATACGCTCGTTATCACCGACAACCTGCAGGCGTTCGCGCCGCTGTCGCCGGAGGCCGTGCGCTTCTATCACGGCGGCGCGGCCAGCGAAGCCGACGCGTTCACGCAATGGTCGGGCACGCGTACGCTGCAGAGCGTGACGCGCACGACGCGCACGTTCGACTACAAGAATCCTTCGCAGCCGTCGAACCCGAAAGGCACGTCGCTGCCGACGATGGGCGGCCAGGGCGAGTTGCCCGACCAGCTCGAAGTCTACGAGTACACGGGCGCTTATACATACCTGGACCAGACGCGCGGCGACCATCTGACAAAGGTCAAGATGGAGGAATGGGAGTCGCAGGCAAAGCGTTTTCATGGCGCGGGTGGCGTGCGCGCGATCGATGTGGGCAGACGCTTCACGCTGGCCGACCATCCCGAGCACGATCGCGATCCCGCCGATCAGCGCGAATTCGCCGCGATCGAGGTGGCGTGGTGGATCGAGAACAACCTGCCCGTCGCGAGCGACAGCGCGGACTTTCCATACAGTCTGCGCGAGGCATTGACGCAGGCGCAGGAGCGCTACGGCGCCGATCCCGCATTTCGCGTGCCGCACGATGATGGCTCGACCGGCTTCTATCTCGTCGAAGTCGAAGCGCAACGCGCGAGCGTGCCGTATCGCAGCCCGTTCGAGCATCACAAGCCGGAGATGCATCTCGAGACGGCGATCGTCGTCGGGCCGCAGGGCGAGGAAGTCTATACGGACGCGTTGAACCGGATTCGCGTGCAGTTCGTGTGGGACCGCCTGAACCCGGGCAACGAGAATGCATCGTGCTGGGTGCGCGTCGTGCAGTCGGATACGGGGGGCGGCTACGGCGGCGTGCACGTGCCGCGCATCGGCGAGGAAGTGCTGATCGACTACGTCGGCGGCGACTGCGACCGGCCGCTTGCGGTCGGGCGCGTGTACAACGGCGCGAACCAGCCGCAGTGGCATACCGACGGGATCCTGTCCGGATATCGGTCGAAAGAGTATTCGGGCAGCGGCTACAACCAGCTCGTGATGGACGACGCGACCGGGCAGAACCGCGTGCAGCTGATGAGCAGCAGCGCGAACAGCCTGCTGCATCTCGGTTACATCATCGACCAGAGCGGCAATTCGCGCGGCGCGTATCTCGGCAGCGGGTTCGACCTGCGCTCCGATGCGTACGGTGCGGTGCGGGCGAGCCAGGGCTTGTACGTGACGACGCATCCGAAGTCGGCGAACAGCCAGCCGCTCGACGTGAAAGAGGCGCAGCAGCAGCTCGTGACGGGCGAGAGCCTGGTCGAGGCGATGTCGGGCGTGAGCGAACAGCATCAGGCGGAAAGCCTGAAGGACGCGCAGGACACGATGCGCGCGTTCACGGACGCGACGCAGGACAGCGCATCGGGCAGCGCGTCCGGCGGACGTACGGCAGGCGGCGGCACGGGCAATGCGAACGCGTTCAAGGAGCCGGTGATGCTGTTCGGCAGCCCGTCGGGAATCGGGATGTCGACGCAGCAGTCGGTGCATGTGGTTGCGAATGATCACGTGAACGTCGCGAGCGGACAGAGCGTACACGTCGCGGCGGGCAAGTCGCTGATCGGCAGCATCGGGCAGAAGCTGAGCCTGTTCGTGCAGAACGCGGGGATGAAGCTGTTCGCGGGCAAGGGCAAGGTGGAGATCCAGGCGCAGTCGGACAACGTCGAAGTGACCGCGCAGAAGGCGGTGAAGATCGTGTCGGCGACTGACCGGATCGAGATCGCGGCCGATCAGGGAATCTTGCTGACGAGCGGCGGTGCATACATTCGGATCAAGGATGGCAACATCGAAGTTCATGCCCCCGGAAAGATCGATGTGAAGGGCGCGTCGCATACATTCGCTGGGCCGGCGAGCATGGGATATCCGCTGCCAAGTCCGCGGCCGGATCAGCCGGGGCAGCTGGAGTTGCTGCACAAGTACGCGAACGGCGAGGCGGTGAAGGGCGGCTTGTTCACCGTGAGGGACGTGAACGGCGCGGTGCTGAAGAAGGGCGCGCTCGACAACAGCGGTCAAACGGTCGTGAGCGGGCTGCCACCCGGTGCGGTGCGTGTCGAGTTCGGCAAGGACCCGCGCGAGTCGGATCAGGCGGCGAACTACTTCAATCAGGCGAAGTGGCCGGCGCAGCCCGTCGAGCCGTCGCCGGAAGCCGCGCAGGCTGCGGCGACAGGGCAGCTTGCGAGCCAGCTGCAGGGGATGGCGCCTGCAGCGGCAACGGCTGCCATGGGGCTTGCGAGCGGCGGTGGCGCAGGCGCTGCTTTGGGCGGGCTGGCGAGTTCCGCGTTGCCGGCTGCGGCGAGTGCGCTGGGTGGGGCGGGCGCGGCGTCGGCGTTGCAGACGGCCTCAAGTCTGAGCGGCGCCGCGAAGCAGGTGGCCGGGATGGTGCAGGCTGCGCGGCAAGGCGGTTTCGCGGCGCTGGCCGCGCCGGCTGCGAACGCGGCATCCGGAGCTCTGCAGAGCGCGCTGCCCGGTGTTGCCGGGATCGCGGGCAAAGGCGCGACGACGGTGGCGTCGGCGGCCGGTGCGACCGGCATGAAGCTGCCGACAAGCGGGTTCGGCGGACCGCTGAAGTCCTGAGAGGGCGGCGCATCAGCCGTCAAGAACAACTAAATCGCGATTCGAACGAAAAACGACATGGCACAACAACTACCACCGGGCGCCGAGAAGGAGCAGGCTGTTTCCTGGCTCAGTGATATTTCGCCGAAGGATGTGGCGCAGGGCGGCAATCGCTTCGACGCATGGCTGCGCAAGATCAGCGGCAACCACGTGACATTCGAGGACGTGAAGACGGTTGCCGGCGCAGTGCCGATCGTCGGCAACATCATGGCGGCGCTCGATGCGCTTGGCGATATCGCCCATATCATCGAGAAACGCGGCGGGCAGGTGCTCGATTACATGGGCCTCGCGATCAATCTGATCGGCATCATTCCGATTCCGCCGACGCTCGCGCCATTCCGGATGTCGGCGCGTCCGCTGCTCGCGCTCGTGCGCAACCAGTTGCTGATCACGCGCGGCAATCTCGGTGCGGCGATCATTTCCGTGCTCATTACGCATATCAACGCGACCTGTGCGACGGAGATCGAGGACTTCCTCGACAAGCTGAAGAACGGTCTCGTGAAGCTGCTCGACGGATGTGCGTCGAAGGCGGAAGAGTTGATGAGTGCGATTGCGACCGGCATGGACAAGGCGTTGCACGGTCAGCTGTTCGACAACAGCGGCAACCTGAAGCGCGCGGAGCAGCTCGCGAAGAAGATGCGCGACAACCGTCCGTGGTACAGCGCGAGCCGGGTGGGTGACGGGCTCGCGTTTGCGTATGAGGGTTACAAGGCGCTCGGCAAAACGGTCGGCAATGCGACAGTCGGGACGGCGGCGAAGCTAGCGCCGGATTCGTGGCTCGAGCCGTTTCGCAGTACGGTGACGTTTCTGAGGACGGAGGCGCCGAAGGTTGCGTCGTCGATCCGCTCGCTGGCCGGCAGCGAGGAGGGCAAGATGATGTGGCTTGTCTTGCAGTTGATCGAGGCGGTCGGGCGCGTGAAGGCGCGTGCGAAGCTGCATGAGCAGAGTACGGACGTCAAGTCGGCAGGGAGGAGCCAGTCTCGGAAGACGCGGGGGCAGGAAGGGTTGGAGGCGAACACAGGGCAGGCGCCGGTGGAGGGGCCGGGGAAGAGTGGCTGTCAATGGTGCCCGATTGGGTCGTCGCCCGCGTCTATCGACTTTGCGTTCGGGGACGAAACGTTCTCGCACAAGGATTTTGACTTGCCGGGTGCATTGCCTCTCGTGTGGGAGCGCAGGTACCGCTCGAGGCTCTCCGCATACGATGGCAGTGAGTTGGGGGCGCGATGGATCACGCCCTATACGACCCGCATCGACATCAAGGGTGATCAATGGATCTATCGCGACGCAGAGGGGCGCAGTATCGAATATCGTGCGCTCGCGGCCGGCGAAGTACACGATGATTTGTCAGAAAAACTGACGTTGTCGCGTCTCGACGATACGTGGTTGACGGTTGCATACGGTCACGTAGCGTTGCATGTGTACGAGCGCCGTGGCGATGTCTTTCGGCTGGCGATGCAGAAGGATCGCGCCGGAAACGCGATTACGCTCGACTACGATGCACTCGATCGTCTTGCGCGACTGATCGATGCGAGCGGCAATGTGCTCGCGTTCGAGCACGACAGGCATGGCCGGATCGTGCAAATCGAACAGGTACTCAAGGACGGCGAGCGCCGCACGCTCGCGAGCTATGAATACGACGGGATGGGGGATCTCGTTCGTGCGGTCGATCGTCATGGCAATGCGCGCACCTATCAATACCATCGACATCTTGTTACGCGCTATACCGATCGCACGGGGCGTGGGATGACGCTCGAATGGGACGGCGCGGATGCGGACGATAATGCGAACGCGAAGTGCGTCCGCGAGTATGCCGATGACGGCAGCCTCGACATCCGTCTTGCGTGGAATCCGAACATTCGCCTCACGTACGTGACCGATGCGCTTGGTCAGATGGCGCGGTATTACTTCAATATCCACGGATACGTGTACCGGGTCGTGTATCCGGACGGCAACGAGGAATGGTTCCGGCGCGACGAGCATCACAACCTGGTCCTGCATATTCGACAGGACGGCAGCGTCGAGCGGATGGAATATGACGCGCGTGGCAATATGGTCCGGCATGAGCGTGTGGACGGCACCGTCGTTGAAATGGCATACGATGACAAGAATCAGATGATTCGTGTCGTCGATCCGAGCGGGTACGTTTGGCACCGCAAATACGACGACGCGGGCAATCTTGTCGAAATGCTCGACCCTCTGGAGCAGGCCACCGCATACAGCTACAACGACAAGGGGCTGCCGACTCGTGTTATCGATGCCAAGGGCGGATCGAAGGCGATCGAGTACAACGATGCCGGGCAACTGACGAGCTACACGGATTGCTCCGGAAAGAAGACCGAGTGGCGATATGACGACATTGGCAGAGTGATCGAGGCGAAGGATGCGTCGGGTGGCGTGACGGCCTATGGCTATGGCCAGAATGGGCAATTGGCCGAGATACGTTCGCCTGCCGGTCTCGAACAGATGCATCACGACGCCGAGGGCCGGTTGTTGCGGCATACCGACCAGTTGAATCGATCGATACGATACAGCTATGACGCGGTCGGCCGGATCGCGAGCCGCACGGATGCACTTGGGCAGATGCTGGCGTATCGCTATGACCCAGTGGGGCGGTTGTCGGTGCTGACGGATGCCAATTTCGCGACGCATCGGTTTCACTACGATCAAGCAGGGCGCTTGACCGAGCAGGTCGGCTTCGACGGCAAGTCGACTCGCTACGAACGCGACAAGGAAAGCGGGAGCCTCATTGCGGTCGATGATGCGGGGTGCGTGACCTCGCTGGAAGTCGACGTAAACGGTCGTTTGCTGAAGCGGATTTCCGGGGAGAGTGAAGAACGCTTTGCCTATGATCCGAGCGGCCGACTGATCGAGGCGGTGAACCGATACAGCCGCGTGCAGTTTTTCTTCGATCCCATTGGCAATATGGTGCGCGAGCATCACGCGTACGATCTGTTCGGCGAGCGACGCAGCTACGTCTGGCATCACGAATACGATGAACTGGGCAATCGGCGCCGGACCGTGCGACCGGACGGCCACGCGATCGACTGGTTGATATACGGCTCGGGACATGTGCACGGCATGCTGCTCGATGGCGAGGAGCGCGTGCAGTTCGAGCGCGACGACCTGCATCGCGAGACGGGGCGGGTGCTGTCGAGCGAAGTCGGGCAGCGCACGACCTATGACCCGGCTGGACGGATACTGCAGCAGACGCTGCAGCGGGCGACGTCGCAGGCGCCTTTCGCGGAGCGTCGGTATCGTTACGATGCGGCCGGGCAGTTGTCGCGAATCGAAGACAGCCGCAAAGGGGGAGTCGACTATCGATACGATCCGGTCGGACGCCTGATCGAAGCCGTCAGTCCGGTCGCGAAGGAGCGATTCGCGTTCGATCCGGCCAGCAACATCATCGATCCGGCGCAGCCGGTGACCACGGCTTCGCGACCGAGTCCGGTCAGGCCGGAGAATACGTTGCCCGGTGAAATGTCGAAGGTGCTCGGCAACCTGCTGAAGGCCTACGCCGGGATGCATTTCGAGTACGACGCGCGCGGGAATCCGGTGCGCAAGCGTACGCCGGCAGGGGAGCAGGAATACGAGTGGGACGATTTCAACCGTTTGCAGGCGTCGAGGGTTGCCGAGACGTCGCGGCAGAGCCAATCGCGGTATTTCTATGACGCGTTGGGTCGCCGGATCGCGAAAGAGGTAAACGGCGAGAGGACCGTGTTCGGGTGGGATGGCGATATGCTCGCGTACGAAAGTAACGCGGAGCGCGGTACGCACTATATCTACGAGCCGAAAACGTTCGTACCGCTTGCGCAGTACGTGGCCGAACCCGTGGACGGCATCGCGACGCCGGAATGGAAAGACACCGATCGCTACGTGCCGGAAGACGATCCGCTGCAGAAGGTGCCGCAGCGACGATCGAACGCCAAGCTGTTCCATTACCACTGCGACCAGATCGGTACGCCGCAATTGCTGACCGACGACTACGGCGATGTGGTGTGGGAGGCCTCGTACAAGGCTTGGGGCGAAGCACGCGAGGTGATCGCGCAGGCGTCGAAGGCGGCCGGGATTGTGCCGAAGAATTCACTTCGGTTCCAGGGGCAACAGGTCGACGAGGAGACGGGACTCGCCTATAACCGGCATCGGTACTACGATCCGCAAATCGGCAGATTCGTCAGCCGAGATCCGATCGGATTGGCGGGTGGCATCAACGTTTATCAGTATGCGCCGAACCCGATTCAATGGACCGATCCGCTCGGGCTTTGTCCGGGGAAGGCCATCATTCGGCAGTCGCGCAATGAGCACGGGCCACATTTCGATGTTGAAGTGGTTCCGGATTCAGGGCGCACTTTGCGAACGCACCAGGTGATTGTGGACGATGAGCACAACACTATTATTACGGGGCAGTATCTCGCGCCTGCATCTACGGTTCAGAATACAATTCACGTCGATTTGCCGGACGCTACCGCTGCCTACCAGGCCCAGGCCAGCCGCTTGGGCCGTGACGGCAAGGTGTATGACAAAAACACCAACAGTTGTGTGACGCACGTCGGAGACATTCTGCGAGCCGGTGGGGCGCAGAATGTACCAACCACGACGCGCGAAACCATTAAATGGCTGATTGCGAACGGACGACGTCAATAGGATCTGATATGGGCAGGATACTGTGTAAGTCGCATGGCGCATCCGGAGTGGTGCATGTTTCGAGCGATATCGCGGCCGATATGAAAAAGGACGGCGTCCGGTTGGAGATGTTCCGGTACGACATCGACTGGCTGGGCGATGGGCTCCCCAACATCTCGTACTTTGTCTCGACGGATATCGCGAAACGGTTCGGGTTGCCTGAGCCTGGTGACGCGCCATTTGACCCGGATTTCGAAGAAAAGCATGCGGCTGTCTTCGACGGGCTGACCGCTGTTTGCGAAAAGTGCTTTGACGAATATCTGAGAAGAGCCGCCTGACCGGCTCGGCAATTCCGGCGCAACCCGGATGGTTGAGGCGTGTGCAGGTGTTCGTCCGGTACGGCGGGCGAGCGCTATGCGCATCGCCGTGATCTCGCGGCGAGCATTGCCGTCATCTTCATTCCCGAGCAGTGCGTCGGATCGAAATTCGCGTCGATCCGACTGCGTTTCGATTGATGCGCATCGAGCAGATCGATCCACAACAACAGCCGACCGATCTCACAGGCGTGGAATTGGCATAATCACGGTTTTCCGCCGCGATTTCACGACCACCGCGACGGATTCACCCAGTTACAACCGCAATACTCATGTCGATCTCCACCGCGACCGAAGTGTCGCTGAAACACATTCTCGAACACCCCGGCGATTTCTCCGGATGGCTCTGTCTGCCGCCGATGCCGTGGACGCTCGATACCGAGGGAGCATTCTCCGACGACACGAAGGACGCTGACGAAGACACGGCGCCTGTCATAGCAACCCAACCCGGCTGGCAGATCACATTGGGCAGCTCAACGATCGAGGACATCGTGATCAACGCGCATGACCAGATCGACGAACCTACGCTTGCGCAGTTGTTCGATGCGTTCGTGTTCTATGTCGAAAACGACGCATTCATTCTTTTCTGACGACACGCAACGAGCGCGCCGAAACAAAAAAGGACCGCTCGGCGGTCCTTTTCCTCATGAGGCGACGCTCTCGCGAAGCACCCCTCAAGGCAACGAAATCGTCAAATTAGCCGACTCCGGGCCTACCTTGATCACCTGCGAATAAGGCGCCAGCGCCTGCAGCGTCTTGTCCTTCAGATACGTATTGAGCCCAAGGAACCCCAGCAGCGCCACCAGCGCAAACACCGCCCCGATCGCCCAAACCGGCACCTCGCGCTTCAACCGGTGCGCGATCTGATCCGGCAACGGCCAATGCGGCGCGAACTGCGCCCGCTTGCCCTTCATGTGCGCGATCTCATCCCCCAGCCGCGCCGTCAGATAAGCGAGCTTCTCCGGCCCCTCGAGCAGATACTTCCCCTGAAACCCGAGCAGCAGGCACATATGAAACACCTCGAGCGACTGCAGCCGCGCCGCACCTTGCGCACGACATTCCTCGAGATACTGAAAGAACTTCTCGCCCGCCAACTGCTCGCCGAACAGCACGAGCTGCAGCGGCCGGCGCTCCCAGTCCGTGCGGATCTTGTACTGCGACGACAGCACCATCTCGTCGATGGCCGCACAGAACGCGAACTTCGCGGCGTACACATCCTCGGCGGCGATATTCAGCTTCTTCGCGCCGCGCTCGAAATCCGACAGGAATTCCTGGATCCGCGTGCTGAACTCGCTCGCGCTGTCCGGCTCGCGGCCGTTCTTGAGCAGGAACAGCATGAAGAAGCCGTCGTACAGCAGGTCGAGTAACGAACGGGCCTGGAACGCGGAGTCCGTCGACGCCGGGGTATGCATGGGTGCCGGCGCGTTGTCGCCGAACAGGGAAGGCGCGTAGCTCATGATGTGACCGCGATCAGTTCGAACTTCAGGTCATTGATGCCAGTCGGCGCGTAGATCATCGCGGACTGGGCCTGCAGCATGCGCTCGTACAGCGCGCCGCGCGAATCGAGCGAGAAGTAGCACGCGCCTGGCCGCACCGGAATCGCGGGCGGCACCTGCGGCGTGTACGACAGCCGCACGCCGGGCATCGCCGACAGCACGAGCTTGTCGACGTCGTCGGGTGCGCCGACCTTGAAGCGGGCCGGCACGGCATCGACGAGCTCGACGCTCGGCATGTCCGCGGACACCGCCAGGTAGAACTCGGTCTTGTCGTCGATCTTGCCCGAATCGAGGCGGCCGAGGTGGAACGACGGACGCACCTCGTCGAGCGTGATCGCGAAGTAGCGCGTCGAGATCACGGTGTCGAGCAGCTCGCGCAGCATCAGGTCCAGACGCGCAAAACTCGGCCCCGGATCGTCGTGGCGGTACACGGGCAGATCGGCGAGCGTATAGCCCTTCGAGAACGTCATCAGCTGGCCCGCGAGGCGCAGCAGTTCCTGGAACAGCCGCTCCGGATGCAGCGCCGCGTGCTGGTGCAGGTGCGCGAGCGTCGCGAACGCGGCGTTCGCGGTATGCAGCAGCCAGAACGACGCGATGTCGCCCGAGCGGAATTCGATGATGTTCTTCGACGGCTCGCGGTGGAAGCCGTACAACGCGTTCACCTTCGCCTGCAGCGCGTCGACCAGCTGGCGCAGCCGCTGGTGCAGGATCGGCGACGCGTCGATCGCGAGGCACGGCGGCACGAAGCTGTCGTCGATCTCGAAACCGGACGTCGCGGTGCGGCGCACACGCACGAGCGGCACGGACAGCAACTGATCGCGCGGTTCGCTGTGCGCGATCAGCTTGACCTGCGTCTTCAGGAACGTGATGTCGGCTTCGGCTGCGTCGGTGAAGTTGTCGGCGACGCTCGTCTGTTCGCTGACGAAGCGCGTCATGAAGCCGGCGGCCGGATCGTCGCTGTAGTTGGTGCCGTTCTCGCGCAGCGGGTGCAGCGCGAGATAGAACACGAATTCGTTGATGCCGTCGGGCAGCGTGTCCAGCGCGATCGGCGGCGGCAGGTCGTCGGCCTGCGGCGCGGCATACAGCGCGCCGTCCGGGAACACGAGCGCGAGATCGGCAACCCGCAGCACGTTGCTGCCGAGTGCGTCGCGGTCGATGCGCACGGAGCGCACGCCCCAGTTGTACGGCTGGATCGCCTGGATGGACTCGAACAGGCGCGCCTCGTGGTACGCGTCCTGTCGCTGAAAGTGTTGAGGCCGGAGGAACAGCCCTTCCCCCCACAGCACCTTGGCCGAATAACTCATGTCAAATCCGGTTAATGTGGCGTTGCGATGTAATCGATTTGTTCGTGCCCGAATTAAATCGCCAATTGTTAACTCTTGTTAATTGACATTCGTGCGTCATGCTTAACCGCAGGAGACCGAAGACAGCATATTCAGCGGTTGTGAAGGCGCACCCTGTTGCGGTGCGATGACGGTGCCGTCGGTGACCGTCATCGCGCAATTATGCAGGCCGATGATTATGCCGGATTTCTCCGACTTCGCCGGATCGAACGTCAGTTTCCATCGTTGCAGTGCGGGATCGCGGAACAGCGCGACGATGCCGAATGCCTGCGCTTCGCGCGAGACTTTCTCGGTCGCCGTATAGCGCTGGCCCGGAATCAGCGTGATTTCACGCACATTCAGCAGGTCGGCGCCGAGCGCGGCCTTTTCCTTGGTCGGATCGGTGAACGCGTCGAACGGCGCCTGCTGGAACGACGTCGGATCCTTCAGCGCGTAGAGCCGCACGACGAGCGCGAGCGGCTTGTGGTCGGTCGCGGCATTCAGGTTCGGCGCGGCAGCCAGCGTGATCCCGAGATTGCGCGGCGGCTTCTGTGCGTCCGGCAGCTCGGGCTTGCCGATGCCGGCGGCCGACATCACGGCGCTCGCGGCCGAGCCGAGCAGCGGGGCGGCCGCGCATCCGGCCAGAAGGGCGCAGGCAATCAGCGGCAGCGCGTAGCGAATCATGGACGATCTCATCGTGTTTCCGGCGTGCCGCCTTTATCCCTGTCAAAACTGCCGGGTATTTCCGCGTTCGCCGCGTATCCCCGACATTGCATCGCTCAATTATTAAGCACGCCTGCGTCACGGCAAGCGCCCGGAAATTTTTTCCGCCACCCGGGCGGCGCGTCGTGCGGCCAGTAAAACTTGCGCGTCCCGACCGAAGGAAAAACCGCCACGAGCCCGCAGCGAGAGGTCATTCGAGGGGGTAGCGCCCGGTTTTAAAAGGAATTACTCTTCACACGACGATTGAATTATGAAAAATTGATCGGTACTATACCCGCGCGCTTCTTGCAAAGCAAAAGAACCAGATTCTCAACGATTTTAAAACTCACGCGCCGGTGGATATAACGATGAAAGACCGTCTCTTCGCAAAACTGTCTGGGGTAGTGCTGGCTTGCGGCGTGATCGCCGGCTGTGCGAGCCAGTCGACCACGCCGCCGAGCGCCGAGGTTTTCAACAAGTCGCTGGCCGATGCGGACGCCGTTGCGAAGTCGGGTGATCAGGACAAGGCTCTCGGCCTGTATCAGCAGCTCGCGAAGTCGGATCCGACGCGCGAGGAGCCGTGGTCGCGCATCGCGCAGATCCAGTTCGCACAGAACCACTACGGCCAGGCGATCGTCGCCGCCCAGGAAGCGCTGCAGCGCGATGCGACCGACCGGCAGGCGAAGAGCGTGCTGGCCGTCGCCGGCCTGCGGATCGCGACGCAGTCGCTCGGCGAATTGCGCCAGGATGCGTCGCTCGCGGGCGACGCGAAGTCGGACGCGCAGACGCTCGCGAAGCAACTGCGCGACACGCTGGGCGAATCGGCGCTGTTCCCGCCGGAGCAGAAATCGCAAACGAGGAAGATCCGCCGCCCGATTCACCGCCCGAAGGTGGCAGCCGGCGCGGCGGCACCAGCGGACAGCGGCGCCACGACGCCGCCTCCGCCCCCGCCGACGTCGAGCGGCAGCGCGCCGCAGAAAGGCGGCGCCGACCCGTTCAGCGCGCTGCGCAACTGACGCGAAAGCAACTGACGCGAAAACCACAACTAACCTGGGAGCCGTCGATGGCCAAGAAAGAAAGCATTCAGAAAAGCTTGCAGAAAATACGGCCGCCGCGCGTCCAGTTGACCTATGAGGTCGAGAAGGGCGATGCGATCGAGGTGAAGGAGCTGCCGTTCGTCGTCGGGGTCGTCGGCGATCTGGCGGGCCAGTCCGAAATCGAGCAGCCGAAGCTGCGCGACCGCAAGTTCGTCAATATCGACCGCGACAACTTCGACGACGTGATGAAGGCGATCGAGCCGCGTGCCGCGTTCCAGGTGGAAAACCGCCTGAGCCCGGAAGGCGGCAAGTTCGCGGTCGACCTGAAGTTCCGCTCGCTGTCGGATTTCAGCCCGGACGAAGTCGTCGAACAGGTCGAGCCGCTGCGCCGCCTGCTCGAGGCGCGCTCGAAGCTCGCCGACCTGCGCAACAAGCTCGCCGGCAACGACAAGCTCGAGGATCTGCTGTCCGAGGTGCTGAAGAACACGCAGCAGCTGCAGGAGCTCGCGAAGGGCACCGGCGGCGACAAAGACGGCGAATGACGACGGAGTGTTGAGATGAACCAGCAAACGGCTGCGGCCCAAACCAGCGGCGCGGAATACGCCGCCGGGACCTCGTTGCTCGACGACATCGTCGAGAAGAGCAAGGTCGCGAAATCCGATTCCGAACATGCGCGCGCGAAGGACCTGATCGGCGAACTCGTGCACCAGGTGCTCGACGGCACGGTGATCGTGTCGGACAACCTGTCGGCCACGATCGACGCGCGCGTCGCGGAACTCGACCGCCTGATTTCCACGCAGCTTTCCGCGGTGATGCACGCGCCGGAATTCCAGCGCCTCGAAAGCACGTGGCGCGGGATGGATTACCTGGTCAAGGAAAGCAATACGGGCCAGACGATCAAGATCAAGGCGCTGCACGCACCGAAGCGCGACCTCGTGCGCGACTTCAAGGGCGCGAGCGAGTTCGACCAGAGCGCGCTGTTCAAGAAGGTCTACGAAGAAGAATTCGGCACGTTCGGCGGCTCGCCGTTCGGTGCGCTGATCGGCGATTACGAGATCTCGCGCCAGCCGGAAGACATGTACTTCATCGAGCAGATGTCGCACGTCGCGGCGGCCGCGCACGCGCCGTTCATCGCGTCGGCGTCGCCCGAGCTGCTCGGCCTCGAGTCGTTCTCCGACCTCGGCAAGCCGCGCGATCTCGGCAAGGTGTTCGATACCGTCGAATACGCGAAGTGGAAGTCGTTCCGCGACGCCGAGGATTCGCGCTACGTCGGCCTGACGCTGCCGCGCTTCCTCGGCCGCCTGCCGTTCAATCCGAAGGACGGCCAGACCGCGGAGAACTTCAACTTCGTCGAGGACGTCGACGGCACCGATCACGACAAGTACCTGTGGTGCAACGCCGCGTGGGCGTTCGCTGCGCGCCTGACGGCCGCGTTCGACGACTTCGGCTGGTGCGCGGCGATCCGCGGCGTCGAAGGCGGCGGCCTCGTCGAGGACCTGCCGACCCACACGTTCAAGACCGACGACGGCGAAGTCGCGCTGAAGTGCCCGACCGAGATCGCGATCACCGATCGCCGCGAGAAGGAGCTGAGCGACCTCGGCTTCATCCCGCTCGTCCATTGCAAGAACTCAGATTACGCCGCGTTCTTCGCTGCGCAGTCGGTGCAGAAGCCGAAGAAATACAGCACCGACAGCGCGAATGCGAACGCCGTCCTGTCCGCCCAGCTTCAGTACATCTTCTCGGTATCGCGCGTCGCGCACTACCTGAAGGCGATGATGCGGGACAAGATCGGCAGCTTCGCATCGGCGCAGAACGTGGAGACTTTCCTCAACC
>Ga0207695_10002976_pt1 | contig 24402 bp, 14 predicted proteins | sample KBSC54metaG_FD_184354 | JGI IMG/M metagenome (GOLD analysis project Ga0207695, IMG submission 184354) | Corn rhizosphere microbial communities from Kellogg Biological Station, Michigan, USA - KBS C5-4 metaG (SPAdes) (version 2) | ecosystem: Host-associated > Plants > Roots > Rhizosphere > Soil...
ACTGGCATCACACCTTGAAGATGCACCCTGGCCTGCAACAAAAGATGAATTGATTGACTATGCCATCCGTTCCGGAGCGCCTGTTGAGGTTATTGAAAACTTACAGGCATTAGAGGATGATGGTGAACCGTACGAAAATATTGAAGAGATATGGCCTGATTACCCTACAAAAGATGACTTCTTTTTTAATGAAGACGAGTACTAAAACACCCGTAACTCATAAAAAACCCTGCTAAACAGGGTTTTTTTATTTGCATTCTTTTTTGGAATGGGTTTTGGTATTGATGAGCGGTAACATTTATCAACTAAAACTTTTACGAAATGAGAAGTATTCTTTATTTAATCGCCGTTGTCCTGGTAATTTTGTGGATACTGGGATTTGCCAACAATTACGGTGGCGGCCTGATCCACATCCTTTTAGTAATTGCAGTTATTGCAGTCCTTTTAGGAATTATTAGAAGAGCATAAGTCAGCTAAGTGTCGATAGACCCAGGACCGTAGTTTGATTTCACTATCGACCATGGTCCATGGTCTATCGGCTTTTCAAAATCGCCTCTGCAATTACAATATCTTCCGGGAAGGTTATCTTAATGTTTTGATGACTTCCCTCAAATAAATTAATTTTCACCCCAGTTTCTTCAACTACACTTGCATCATCGGTAAATTTCGGGTCGTAAACCTGCTCATACGCCTTTTTTATCTGTGCCAATTGAAATGTTTGTGGTGTTTGCACCAGGTAAACGTCATCGCGCACCAAACTTCGCGACACGCCTGCTTCTATTAACCTTACAGAATCCCTGCTTTTAACGGCCGTGACGGCATTGCCATGTTCCGCGGCATACTGATAGGTGTTTTCAATTACAGTGCGGCTAACAAGCGGCCTTACAGCATCGTGCACTGCTATAACAGTATCTGTATCCGCAATTAAATCAAGACCATTTTTTACTGAATGAAACCGAGTTTCGCCACCTGTTATCAATTGGTGCGGTACTTTAAAGTGATGTTCAACACACAACTCTTTCCAATAGGTATGGTAGTCGACCGGCAGAACTAAAATAATTGCGGGTTTAGCTGCTGAAGAGTGAAAAGCTTCGATGGTGTGCATTAAAACCGGTTTACCTGCAAGTAGCAAAAACTGCTTCGGCACGGCTGCCTGCATTCGGGTGCCAGTGCCCCCGGCAACTATTATTGCGTAGTTTTTATTAGGTGTGAGATGTGAGATATGAGATTTGAGACTGGGCGCGGCCATGGATAGATTTCTTGAATACCATCAAAACTAAAAAGATTCAAGATATAAGACTAATTTTTAATCTCATATCTCAAATCTCGCGTCTCAAATCTAAAACAGATCCGAAATTATATGATCAGCATGGCATCGCCGTAGCTGTAAAAACGATATTTTTCTTTAACTGCCACTTCGTAAGCATTCATCACGTTTTCATAACCGCCAAAAGCACAAACCATCATCAATAGCGTTGATTCGGGCGTGTGGAAATTGGTGATCATTGAACTGGCAATGCTAAAATCATATGGCGGGAAAATAAACTTGCTTGTCCAGTCATTCGCAGGCTTAAGCGTTTTGTTTGCCGATACAGCTGATTCAATTGCGCGCATCGAAGTGGTACCAACAGCACAAATTTGCTTTTTACGTTCGATGCCGCGGTTTACAATATTTGCCTGTTTTTCTTCTATAATGAACTGCTCCGAATCCATTTTGTGCTTGGTAAGATCCTCAACCTCAACCGGGCGGAAAGTACCAAGGCCAACGTGCAGCGTAACTTCGGCAAATTCAACACCTTTCAGTTCAAGGCGTTTCATCAGCTCGCGGCTAAAGTGCAAACCAGCGGTAGGGGCAGCAACTGCGCCTTCGTGTTTTGCAAAAATGGTTTGGTAACGCTCTTTATCCTCGCTGGTAGCTTTACGTTTAATGTATTTTGGCAGCGGAGTTTCGCCTAATATTTCAACATTCTTGCGGAATTCTTCGTCGGTACCATCAAACAAAAAGCGGATGGTGCGGCCGCGCGAGGTGGTATTATCAACAACCTCGGCAATTAAAAGATCGTCATCACCAAAATAAAGCTTGTTGCCAACGCGTATTTTACGTGCAGGATCAACCAAAACGTCCCAAAGGCGCAATTCTTTATTCAATTCGCGCAGTAAAAAAACTTCAATAGTTGCGCCGGTCTTTTCTTTGTTACCGTACATACGTGCCGGGAATACTTTGGTATTGTTAAGGATCATTACATCCTTATCGTCAAAATAATCCAGTACGTCTTTAAATATTTTGTGCTCAATTTTGCCTGAATCGCGATGTAACACCATTAAACGCGCTTCATCGCGCGTGCCTGCCGGGGTGTGGGCAATTAATGATTCAGGCAAGTTAAATTTAAATTGAGATAATTTCATGCTATAAGATATGAATTTTCAAGGGCGCAAATGTACGAAATATATTTTATTTTTTTGGATTACACCAATTTTAAAAATGATTACACCGAACAGGTAATTTTATGATCACACTGATTGATTATGAACTACAAAAATTATTAATATAAGTTTGAAATAATGTAACTTAAACGAATGCCTGTCGTCTAAAACTATCAACTGGGAGGCAGCATCGCTTTAATCGCGAAATCCAGGTAGTCAAGTCGGTGAAATCACTCGATAATCGGTGAAATCACAAAAATTATAATCGGTGTAATCAGAAATACGATATGATATTTTTAAAACTCTTTAGGGAAAGCTTTCTGTTTGCTTATGATGCCTTGAGGCAAAATAAGCTTCGCACGTTTTTGTCGCTGGTTGGCGTTACCATAGGCATATTCCTGATTATATTTGTTTTTTCGGCGGTTGATACCCTGAAAAATAACCTGCAAAAGAGTGTTAACAAGCTGGGCAGCAACAGTATTTATATACAAAAATGGCCTTGGGTAAATAACGAAGATTCGCCATGGTGGAAATACCTGCAGCGTCCCACACCAAAATTGCGCGAGTTTGATGAACTGCAAAAGCGCAGCCAGACGGCACTTGCCGTATCGTACGAGATTAGCATAGACAACCGTATTGTAAAATACCAGAGCCATACGGTTGAAGGCGCGCAAATTGATGCCACATCGCACGACCATGATAAAACCTGGAACTTTGACTTTGAAGACGGACGATATTTCACCGAAATGGAATCGCGGTCGGGCAGCCCTGTTGCGGTGATAGGGCATGATATTGCTGCTGACCTTTTTCCTGATGGCGGAGCCGTTGGCAAGGCCCTTAAAATAATGGGCCGCAACGTTACGGTGATAGGTGTATTTAAAAAAGAGGGAAGTGATATTTTAGGAATATCCGACGATAAGGAAATTTTATTGCCACTGAATTTTGCAAAAAACGTAATTGACGTGCAAAATGCAAGTTACAACCCGCAAATAGTCGTGCGCGGTAAAAACGGTTTGAGTGATTTGGAGGTTGAAAGCGAGGTGCGGGGATTAATGCGTTCCATCCGCCGCCTGGGGCCTAATAATGAAGATAATTTTGCGCTAAATAAAACCACCATACTTTCTAATCAATTGGATATAGTGTTTAACGTTTTAACAAAGGTTGGCGGCTTTATTGGCTTGTTTTCAATATTAGTTGGGGGCTTCGGTATTGCCAATATTATGTTTGTGTCAGTTAAGGAACGTACCAATATTATAGGTATTCAAAAGTCATTGGGTTCCAAAAATTACTTTATTTTACTGCAATTTTTAATTGAGTCTATTGTTTTGTGCGTGATGGGGGGCTTATTTGGACTCGGGATGGTTTTGGCGGTAGCTGCGCTGGTAAAAGCGGGCACCGACGTGCAAATTGTACTCGATATTAAGAACATCATCCGCGGTATATCTTATTCCATAATTATCGGGATGCTTTCTGGAATTATCCCCGCGTATTTCGCGGCTAAGCTCGACCCGGTTGAAGCGATAAGGTCGAACTAAGTCTGAAAAGTCCGGAAAGTCAGTAAAGTCCGAAAGACGGATTTTAGTAATTGACTATGATTATTCAAATTTTCGCGATTTCCAACCAGCTGCAGCTTCTTTACCGACTTTCCGGCCTTCAGACTCCCGGACTAGTCTCATCCCTCCGTTTCCACGGCCACGTAATGGCCTGCTATCTTTTCATATAGCGTATCAGGTACAAAGGGTTTGGTTAAATAATTGCACATACCCGCAGCGAGCGCCTTGGCGTGCGTTTCGGGCATGGCATCGGCAGTAAGTGCGATGATAGGGGTTGAGGTATTTGTTTTTCGAATTATGCGCGTAGTTTCAAACCCATCCATACCCGGCATTTGCAGGTCCATTATTATGAGGTCGTAGTAATTGTTGTTTACCATCTCGATGGCCAGTTCCCCGCTAATGGCTTCCTCGGCCTGTACCTGCCATTTTTTAAGAAACTTGGATGCGATCATCAAATTCATTTTGTTATCGTCAACAACAAGCACCCTCATGCCTTGCAGGTTGCGTTCGGTATTGGCTGTAGCAGGCGTTGACAAGTCGATTGCCTGAACCTGCCTTGCAATACTAAACGTAATTTCGAAAACGAACTGGGTGCCTTTTCCGGGCTCGCTTAAAACCGAGATATTGCTTTTGTGCAGCTCAATTAAACGTTTGGTAATAGCAAGTCCCAGTCCCGTACCACCATAATCAACTTCATGATTTTGCGATTCCTGCATAAAAGGGTCGAATATCAGCGCCAGGTTTTCAGGCGCAATACCAATTCCGGTATCAGCAACGGTAAACTTAATGGTGACATGCTTGTCATCACACATTTGTTTATTAACCAATAGGCTTACTTTGCCCTCGTGCGTGAATTTAATAGCATTGCTTAACAGGTTATTAATTACCTGCCCAAGCCTAACCTGGTCGCCTATTAAATATTCAGGGATGCCAGCATCAACACCAAGTTCAATTTCAAGGTCTTTTTCGGCGGCCCTTGCATAAAACGATTGTTTTATTTTTTGGGCGAGGTTTATAACACTAAACGGCTGTGCGTTAAGTTCGAGTTTGCCGGCTTCAATTTTGTTATAGTCTAAGATGTCGTTAATAATGGCGAGCAGGTTTTCGCCCGAGAATTTTAAAATATTTAAGTATTCAAGTTGTTCGGGCAGCGGGTTTTCGCTAAGCAGCAGGTTGGTGGTACCTATTACCGCATTCATCGGCGTCCGTATTTCGTGGCTCATTATCGAAAGAAACTCCGATTTAAAATGTGACGATTTTTCGGCCCGTTCTTTTGCAGATATAAGCGCCTGGGTGGCTCTTTGGCGGTCGGTAATATCTTCGCCTATGCCAGTAATTTCTTTTATTTTACCGTTTTCATCATAGCTAACCGTGTTCTGCCAGCTGATAATGCGCTCCTCGCCGTTGCGGCATAGTACCGAATTTATAAACTGTGCATCAAACTTGTTATTTCTGAATGCTTCGGCCAAAGCTTCTCTTTGGTTTTCCGGTACAAATTTTTCAAGCCAGTTTAACCCTAGTATTTCGTTTTGGTCGTAACCCAGGATATGAGCCATCTGCTTGTTGCAAAAAATCAAGCTGCCTTTCTTATCTATCGATACGGCAGGGAGGTTAATAGTCTCCAACACCAGCTTATATTTATTTTCGGTTCGCAGGTACTCTATCTCAGCCTGCTTTCTATCGGTTATATCCTGTATGGTGCCAATAACTTTACGCACGGTTCCGTCATCGCGCCTTAGTAGTTTCCCAACTATAATGCTCAGGTATTTTACATTACCGTTTGGTGTAACTATCCTGTACTCGTATGATGTATTGGTGATGTTCGAAATATCTTTTAAATGCTGCTTAAGGATATGCCTGTCATTAGGGTGGGCATATTTTACCAACATCTTTACGATGCTGTTTTCATTAACTGTGCCCGGTTTTATTTCGAAAATGTTATTTATCTCTTCACTCCAGGTAAGTTTGTTTAATATAATGTCCCAGTTCCAGTTTCCTATTTTGGCAATTATTTGCGCCTCAACCAATTCGGCCTGGCTTACCTTGATCCTTTTTTCAGACAGGCGGGTGTCAGTAATATCCTGCAAAATGCCGATAATACGTTTTAAACTGCCATCGCTGTTCTTTATCAGTTCGCCTTTTAGTACTTTTATGTATTTTAGTTTACCTCCAGGGGTGATGATTTTGTGCTCAAATTCCCCTTTGCCAATATCCTGTATGTTTGTAAAATAAGCATATGCAGTTTCGCGGTCATCAGGATGGATCAGGCTCAGGTAATACTCAAATTTCTCAATTCCTTCCGGTACACCCTTAACTTCAAGTATGCTGTAGAGGCTTTCAGACAAATAGGTTTCGCGCGTTGCCACATCGAAATACCAGTTGCCAATTTTGGCTATTGACTGAGCCTCGAGCAATAGGCTTTCATTTTCCTTTAATGCATCGGCATACTTTTTTTGTTCGGATATATCACTTACCGAAGCTGATATACGCGAAGTGTATTTGCCGTTCCTGTCGAAAACAGGGCTTATTTTGGCGACCAGCCATTGCCCTGTGCCGAAATCGCTTTGATAAGTAAGGGAAGTCGGCTCATGGGTTTTTATAACATAATCTAAAGCGTCATCAAATTTCTTTGCCTTTTCATCGCCCAAAACCTCGCTCAACCTTTTTCCGACACAGGTTTCGGGGTTAATCACCCTGCCTTCAATCCGCCTGAACCAGGTATTCAGGCACACTTTATCCTCATCAAACTCAAAAATCACATCGTTTAGCGAGTTGATAAGCGCATCAAGCTTTTTACCGCTCTGGCGTAGTTCTTCATCGTTAATTATAAGGCTTTTATTGAGGTCGATAACGTGCGCAAGGGCTTTTTTAAACCGGAGCTTATAAGCCATCATTACCAGGAACGACACATGTGCAATACAGGTAAACGTGAGTAACAGCAGCACCAGTGTAGTAACTGATATGTATAATTTAGGCGCTGTAATGTAGGCTATTAGCGTAGCAACTATATTAGCTGAGCATAAAACGACGAACTCCCAGCGTTTTTTACAAAAAAGGGTGAGCGCTATAAAAATGGTGATTGCGCTGAACAGGTAAACGTGTTCGAAACCGTTTTTACTGAGTAATATCCCGTTATTTATTGCTAAAAATGAAGCTATCGTCAGGTACTGACTTGCGGTGTCGAAAAACCTGACCCGGTATAATGAAAATGCCAGGGCTGCTGCACATAACCCGCTGCAAACCAGGCGCAGCCACAGCGGATCGTACGAATTGTAGAAACACAAATAGTGGAGTGAAGGACTGGCAATAAACAATCCTATCAGTAGTAACTGATAAATGGTATTATCATTTTGAACAAACAACAGTAACCTGCTTTTGAAAGACATACTAACCAGTTTTTTTAATTGTGAATAAGTGGATTGTTTATCAAATTTTGAGACTTAAGTAATACAGGCATGAAAATTTTACAATTGTGAACTATCTTAAGGGCTATTAATACGCAGATTTCGTTACATTTGTTGCAAATAAATATTTTCCTATGTCGGCTACTGCGCAATTAAAAATTGGCGATACAACTTACGAGCTTCCGGTAATAGAAGGCACCGAAGGCGAAAAAGCAATTGATATTTCGAAATTAAGAGACCAATCAGGGTATGTAACTTTTGATACCGGCTACAAAAACACGGGCGCCACTAAAAGCGCCATTACTTTTTTAGATGGCGAATTGGGCATACTTAAATACCGCGGTTACCCGATAGAAGAGCTTGCCGAAAAATCGAGTTTTATAGAGGTTGCGTACCTGCTCATACATGGCGAATTACCAACCGAAAAGCAACTTTCAGATTTTCAATATGAGATAACCCGCCACACTTTGGTACACGAGGATATGAAGAAGTTTTTTGATGGTTTCCCGTCAAAAGCGCACCCTATGGGGCAGCTGTCTTCATTGGTATGTGCACTGTCGGCATTTTATCCTGAGTCTTTAAAATCAGTACAGACCCAGGAAGAGCTGCATTTGAGCATTATCAAGATGCTGGCCAAAATGGCAACTGTAGTTTCGTGGATCTACAAAAAATCGTTGGGCCACCCGCTTATTTATCCGCAAAACAAATACGATTACGTAACCAATTTCCTGTACATGACCTTTGGCCAGCGTACCGAGCAAATTGAGATCGACCCGGTAATTGTAAGTGCAATGAACACGTTGCTGATATTACATGCCGACCACGAACAAAATTGCTCTACTTCCACTGTACGCATTGTAGGTTCGTCCGAATCAAATATTTATGCGTCTGTTTCGGCAGGTATTTCTGCATTGTGGGGGCCGTTGCATGGCGGTGCAAACCAGGCCGTAATTGAAATGCTGGAGAAGATAAAAGAGGATGGGGGAGATACCGACAAATGGATTGCCAAAGCAAAGGATAAGAACGATCCTTTCCGTTTAATGGGCTTTGGTCACCGTGTTTACAAAAACTTCGACCCACGTGCTAAAATCATCAAAAAAGCGTGCGACGATATTTTAGAGAAACTGGGTATTGATGATGAAGTGCTGGAGATAGCCAAAAAACTTGAAGAAGTAGCCCTGAAAGATCCATATTTTGTTGAACGCAAGCTTTACCCTAACGTCGATTTTTATTCAGGCATTATCTACCGTGCGCTCGGCTTCCCAACCGATATGTTTACTGTATTGTTTGCCCTTGGCCGTTTGCCCGGCTGGATTGCACAGTGGAAAGAAATGAAAGAAAACAAAGAGCCAATCGGCCGCCCGCGCCAGATTTATGTTGGTGCAGTTAATAAGGAATATGTTGATATAAAGAACCGTTAGGCGAAGTCCATAGACGATAGACCATAGACCATGGGATATCGCGGAAATATGATGGTCCATAGTTCACTTTTGTGAGTTATGGGCCATTTTCTTTTTAGGGGAGTAAACCGGCTATTAGAAATGATTTCACAGCCCGATTTATTGGAATTGCACTGACTAGCTAAAAAGCGAAACACATACGGTTACTAATCGGTAGAATCATTATCCAATCGGCGTAATCCCTATAACTAAAAAAGCCCGCTGGTTATTAACCAAACGGGCCTTTCAATCAATCCAATCAACGCTGTTATTATTGTTTTAGCGTATAAGCAGCTTTTGTATCGTCTGCGTTTGGCGTAAAAGTAAATTTGTAAGTTCCGGAAGTTGGTACCGGGATATTGTCATCATCTGATGACGACAGCGTAGCACCATCTGCGCCGGTTTTGGGTATACCATAGCTGGTTGTCCAATCATGGTTTTTCCTGACTTTAAATGAGCCTGTAGACACTAATGGAACCGAAATCGTCCATAAGTCGCCGCCATCGTTAACATGCTTCATATCAACATCGGTACCCCAGCCCATAGCTGCATCACCAATTATGCTATAGTACCTTGCAGGTGTGGCAATTGCTATTGTGTAGGCATTAATATTAATGGTCACGCTATAATTTCCGGCTGTCGTTGGCGCGTAAAAATTGTTTGGCGCACCGACAGCAACAGTAGTACTTACGGTGTTTTGAGCATCGTTAGTGGCATATTTGTTGTCATAAGTTCCTTTTTTCGGTAAAATCAGGAACTGGTTGTTACCAGCAGTGAAGTTAATTATACCTGTGTATATACCGTTACTGGTTGCCGATAACAAACTATCAGGCGCTGAAGCGTTCCAACCCTGGAAAGCGCCAACAACGTACAAGTATGAAGTTAAATTAAAAGGTGTAACGTTAAGCGTAAGTACATTTGAGTAAACAGGTTCGGCTCCTGCGCCAATTGTATGTTTTACGCGTACGTTTACTTGTGCAGCAACCCCGCCTTGCAAACTGAGCTTTAGCAGCATTGCATTAAAATCAGCGGTTGAGTAACCTTGGGATAGTTTTTTTGTAGGTACAACAACCGATGTTGGATTTGCCCAGTTATCGCCTACTTTATCAATTTGTAATGTATTGTTAACAGCGGCGCTGTATCCATAATCAGGGCTGGTGAAACTAAAGCTGATTGCTGTTGACGGATCAGTAAGTTTGGTCTTGTCTAAAACCAATGTAGTAGCCGATGCGCTAAGGGTGCCGGGCTTTCCGCCGTTTGACGTTACCAGTGTACCATCCTTTTTACAGGCAGATAGCAGCAGCAAAGCAGCGCCGCTAAATGCAAATATTTTGTTGAAAATCGTTTTCATGTTTTCTCTTAAATTATTTCTTTTATGTAGATCGTAACCCGGCAAACGCAAAATATAACGTGTTTGCCGGATTTGATTATCAATTATAACCAGGGTTTTGAACCAAAGACGAATTGTTAATTAAGTCTGTTGACGGGATAGGCATAAGATTTAGATTTGATGAGACGGCTTGTCCGTTCATTACGCCACCTTTCCAAGCCCACAAATAGCTCCCATCTGTAAACTTTCCAAAACGGATTAAATCTGTCCTTCTTTGGCACTCAAATAACAATTCGCGGCCACGCTCATCTAACATGAAATCAAGGGTTAACTGCCCGTCAGTTATATTGCCGGCCGTGCTGCCATCGTAAGCCCTTGTACGCACTTTGTTAACGTAGTTAAGCGCTGTGCCCCGGTCACCACCCGCGCCACCGCGTAGTACAGCTTCAGCGTATATAAGGTAAACATCGGCTAAACGAAACATTGGGAAGTCGGTATCTGGGAAGTTACCGGTTGGATCGCTACCGACTTTGCCGTCAGATGTAACGTTCCTGAATTTTTGTATGGCATAGCCATCATTAAAGGCATACTCATCCTTAATTTCCAAATTCTGGCCATTTGTGAAAAATAGCGCTCTCTTATCTGTGTTGCCGCTAATGTCGGTAAACAAACTTACATATTGCTTTGTAGTACGTATACCAGCCCATCCGCCGTTTATCCCAAATTCAGATGCATTCATGTTGCCACCCACGGTTGCGTGTATTAAATAAGTCATACCACCGTATCCCTGGGTATGTACACCGTCAGACTCAATCGGAAAAATTATTTCGTGAGAAAGGTTATTATCAGCACCTAATAAATTTTTATAGTGCGGCTCAAGCGTGTAAGCATTCGATGCAATAACTTTGTTAGCATAAGTAACAGCATCGGTGCTTCTGTCTGTACCGGTGTATACTTTTGCATTTAGGTATAATTTTGCCAATAGCGTCCATGCCGCACCTTTGTCGGCACGGCCATATTCAAAACGTGGAGCGCCCAAATCGCCATCAATTGCTTTTAGTTCACTTTCGATATAATTAAATACAAACGACCGTGATTTTTGAGTAGGGAAAAATACGCCTACATTGTCCGCCTCAGTAACAAATGGTACGTTTCCAAACAAATCGATAGCGTGATAATAAGCCAAGGCCCTTAGGAACCGTGCGTCTGCGCGGTATTGCTTGGCTAGAGCTAAGTTATCGCCTGTAATTCCGTTTTTGCTCAAATTTGCGTCTGACGTTTGGCGTATAAACTCGTTATCCAATGATATTTCATAATAAATACGGTCATACATAGCGCGGATGAATTCATTTTGTGCATTCCAGGTCATGTCATGCAGGTTGTGAACAGTGCCGTCATTCCAAACAATTTGGGCCTCGTCGGTAGTTAATTCCTGCATGTTAAATAACTCACGCAGGTAATTAGAAAAGCCTTCATCAATTCCGGCAACGTCGGGGTTACCAGCCGGACCTGTTTGACCGCTTAGTGCAAATGCAGTATATAATTTGGCAAGTACAGGTTTGTAATTAGCAAAATCTTTGTAAACGCTTGCCGTAGTAATGCTCCCCTGTGGCGTTAAATTCTTTTTACAGGAAGTAACAGCGACTGCAGATACGATCACTGTGACCGTTAGCAGCTTTGTCAAAATTCTTTTTGTCATAATTTAATGTTTTTATATAGTTTGATAATATTTATCAGTTAAATCCCAAATTCAGGCCCAATGTAAATACGCGGGGGCGAGGGTAAAGATTGTTATCGATACCGCCCTGCACTTCGGGGTCAAGACCGGTGTATTTCGTAATAACAAATACGTTTTGCACATTAAAGGTAGCTCTTAGCGTACCCACTTTTGCAAGCTTACCAAAGTCGTAACTTAAGTTCGCGTTGTCCATGCGTAAAAACGAAGCGTTTTCAACATAATAATCTGAATATAGCTGGTATTGCTGGAAATTGGTTTTTAAGAAACTTGATGGCAAATTAACCAAATGCTCCTGGAACCTCAAGCCTGCTGCTGCTCCGTTGCTTGCAGCTTCGGCGTTGTACAGGTAATTACCTAAGTTAGCACGTAATGTGAAGTTTAAGGCCCACTGCTTGTAGTTGAAATTAGAATTGAAACCCATAAATACTGAAGGATTTGGTTGCTTGTAGATATATTTATCGTCAAGTGTTGAACCGCTGTTATTTCTGTCAACATATACACCTTCTAAAGGCATTCCATTAGGGCCATATACCTGCTGGTAAACATAGAAAGCACTTGGGGTTGAGCCCGCCTTATACAACTGAATGGTATTACCAACGCCACCGGGGATACCGCCTACGGCTATAATTTGACCTGCATTACCTGTTAATGAAATATTGTCAACTATTACTTTGTTGTAAGAAATATTGTAGCCAAACGACCACTTTATGTCTTTTGAAGTAATAGCATTTACATTGATGTTGAAATCGATACCGCTAGTATGTAAATTGCCAATATTAGCAAAAACGTGGTTGGTTAAGTTGGTACCATCGGGTACCGGGGTATCTACTAATAAATCTTTGGTTTTCTTGTAGTAGTATTCAATCGAACCATTGATTTTTCCGTTGAATAAACCATAATCAAATGCTAAGTTAGAGGTAGCCGTTTGTTCCCATTTAATATTTGCATTGTAGGCATCAGCACGTAATGAGTTGATAAACGAGCTGCCAAACTGGTATCCTGCGGCAATGTTACTTGGATCGTAAACTGCAAGATAAGGGAAATAAGAGCCAATATCCTGCTGACCTGTAACACCATAGCTGGCACGGAATTTCAAATCAGAGATAGCATCGATACCTTTTAAAAATGATTCCTCTTTCATGCGCCATGCAAATGCCACAGACGGGAAATAGCCATTCTTGTGTAAATCGGAGAAACGTGAAGAACGGTCATCGCGAATTGTAGCAGTCAACAAATATTTACCATCGAAGCTATAGTTTGCCCTGGCGAAAGGTGACTCAATATAATACTGTCCGTAACCTGGCAGTGAAGGCACGCCGATAGGAGTAACCATGTCGGCTTTATAGCCCTGTTCTGGCCTGAAATATGAGTTAAAATATTGATATGAATAGCCGGCCTGCACATCAAAGTGGCTTTTAATTTCTTTAAAATCTCTTTCGTATTTTAAATAGTAGTCGGTGTTATAAGTGTAGTTTTTATTATAATATCTTGAAAATGAACCCTGCTGCGTGAAATTTGAAGCTGCTGTTGCAGGAATTAAAGTATGCCCCTGACCAGCCGACAAATCGCCGCCAAATGTTGCATTAAATTGCAACGCTTTTAAAAACGGAAATACATAATTCAAGTTCAAGCTTCCAATCCCTCTTTTTGAAGTGCCCCTGGCATCTTGTTCGTTTAATAAACCAACAGGGTTACGTGGAGACAGGGTGCTTGGGTTGCCATTCGCATCAAGCCATTCAAAATAACCGCCGTATTTAGAGTTTCCAGAGTACACGGGCTGGGTAGGATCAAATGCAACAGCCGAGCCTATAGCGCCCTGGTTTGCGAAATGGCTATCGCTGTAAGTGCCTTTTAAGCTCAAGTCTACTTTTAAGCTATTATCAAGAAAAGCCTTGTTTAAGCTCAGGTCAGCTGTTGTTCTTTTATAATTATCGGTTTTTAAAATACCGTCCTGGTCTAAATAGCCGATTGATAAGCGGTATGGAAGACCTTTGATGCCTCCTGTAAAACTTAAATTATTGTCGCTTGAATAGGCCTTACGATAAATTTGGTTTTGCCAGTCGGTGTTTGCGTGTCCTAACAGGTTTTGATTAGCAATTGGAACGCTATTAGCAGGGTCGGTAACTGCCGCGCGAAATTGGGCGGGAGTTAAGACGCTTACTTCTTTAGTTTTTTCGGACCTTGAATCAAGTGTGCTGAAATTAACTGCAAATTTATTGTCTTTACCCTTTTTTGTAGTAATAATAATAACGCCGTTTGACGCACGTGAACCGTAAATGGCTGTAGCCGACGCATCTTTTAATACGTTAAACGATTCAATATCATTAGGGTTTATTAAGCTTAGTGGATTAGCAACGCCCGAAATGCCAGAATTACTTACGGGAACGTTATCGATAACGATCAAAGGATCATTCGAAGCGTTTAATGAGGCACCTCCACGAATACGAATAGTGCTTCCCGAGCCTGGGGCACCACCGTTTGACGTGATCTGTACACCTGAAACTTTGCCGGTTATCAATGCTTCCGGAGTAGTTACCGGCCCTTGATTAAAATCCTTGGCAGTAACAGATATAACAGAACCGGTTAAGTCCTTTTTCTTCTGGGTGCCGTACCCAACAACTACAACTTCGTTCAAGGTGGTGTTTTGCGGTTTTAAAGCGAAATCAACTGTAACTACGGAATTACCAACAGTTACGGTTTTTTGAAAGGCGATATAACCTAGAAATTTTGCTGTAACGGTATAGTTACCTGGTTTTAACCCGTTGATTGCGTAGTTACCAGCACCATCGGTGGTGGCACCCATGGTGGTTCCGTCAATACTAACGGACGATCCTGGCAAGGCAAGATTGGTTTCATCAATCACCTTACCTTTTATGCCGCCAGTTTGCGCAAATGCCATCACTGACATCATCAGGAACGCGCACAAGAGGACATACTTTTTTGAGTAATTTTTTCTCATATACTTAATAGTTTTTAAATTAAAAAAGGGCATTAATATGCCGCGTACAATTGGTTTGTTATTTTTGCTGAACCAGCATGTGCCTAATTTACACTTAGAAGTAATAAAAGCAAATATTATATAAAAGATAATTTTAATGAGCTTAATTCAAGCAATTTTAACTTTAAAGAAACATTAAAACAATACCATTTATTTTAAGAAATTTTCAATTTTTACGCATAATTTTGAAAGAACCAAAGTTTTTAATTTTCTAAAGTGTCAAAATTACACAATTGGCAATTTTACTATTATGTAACCCATTTCCGGGAACGTTCCCGGAAATTAAATGTTAAGCATACACTTATTATCGATGAAAAAAAATATTTTCTGCGCGTTTTTGCTTTTTGGCCAAAGTTTTTTGTTGTTTGGGCAGCAAAAAGTAACCTTTAAAACAGGCATTTTAGCACCTCTAAAAGTCACCTCAGAACACCTGTTTTTGGCAGGCGATTTTAACGGCTGGAACCCGGAAAATAAAGACTGGGAAATGGTGTCTGACGGGCACGGGGGGTACACAATTGTAAAGGACATTCCGAAGGGTCTTTACCACTTTAAAATAACCCGCGGCGACTGGAAAACAGTTGAATGCACCAAAGATGGTAAGCCAACCGATAACCGTTCGGTTAGCATTGCAGATGATACAACCATAGTTGTGGATATTGCTAACTGGCAGGACTATTTTGCTGCCACGCCGCAAGCCCATACAGCCAGCACTCAGGTGCATATTATTACGGAAAAATTTGAAATGCCGCAGCTCGGCCGCGAGCGCCGGGTTTGGATTTACCTGCCGGCAGATTATAAATCGACCAAAAAGAAATTCCCGGTTATTTATATGCACGACGGGCAAAACCTGTTTGATGCCTCAACTTCGGGATATGGCGAATGGGGCGTAGATGAGATATTGGATAAGTTTGCCGGCCAAAAAAAGTGCATAGTTGTTGGTATTGATCACGGCGGCGAATACCGCATAACCGAATATGACCCTTATGATTCGAAATACGGGAAGGGCAGGGGCAATGATTACGTTGAGTTTATGGTAAAAACGCTCAAGCCCTATATCGACAAGAACTATCGGACAAAAGCAGATGCAGCAAACACCACTATAGCGGGTAGTTCTATGGGAGGGCTAATCTCAATGTATGCCGCATTAAAATACCCCAAAGTATTTGGCAATGCAGGCGTGTTTTCACCTGCGTTTTGGATAGCGCCGGACATATACAAATATGCTGAACAACAAAAGCTGACATCAAAATCGCGCTTTTACTTTGTTTGCGGCGATGCTGAAAGCGACACCATGGTAGCCGATATGCAAAAAATGGCTGCTATAATCCGCAGTAAAATATCAAATGAAAACAACTCACCCATAGTAATAGTAAAAGGAGCCAGTCATAATGAAAAGCAATGGAACGGTGATTTTCCTGGGTTTTATGAGTGGCTGATGAGGTAGTCCGAAAGTCCGGAAAGTCCGAGAGACGAAATAGACTAAATGCAGAAAGTCCGAAAGAATGAAAATGGCTCAATTGCCGCTTGCTTATCATCTTTCGGACTTTCCGGACTTTTCCGACTTTCGGACTAACTTCCTAATCTCCGTCCTGTACAGTAAACTGGTAAGTTTCCGTATTACCTACCGGTAAATCGGATATTGCACCGCGGTTTAACTGCCACCAGAAACGTAGCCTTGGTTTTTCGCGGTTGCCGATTTCGTTCATTGAATTGGCATCGTACAAACGGCCGTTAACCATTACGTATTTTATTTTTTCGCTGTTCCTGATATCAGCAAGCGGGTTGGCATCCAGTACAATCATATCGGCAAGCTTACCTAATTCAAGTGAACCAATTTCTTTGTCCATACCAAGGTACGATGCGCCGTTCATTGTTGCACAACGGATGGCCTGCAGCGGCGTCATACCGCCTTGTGCCAGCATCCACAGCTCCCAATGAGCACCCAGGCCCTGTAACTGCCCATGCGCGCCCAGGTTTACCTTTGTGCCGCCATCGGCAATTTGTTTTACATATTTGGATACCTCGATATGTCCATAATCGCCATATTCTGATGTGCTCCTGCGCCTCGACCGCGCATCGATAATTGATTGTGGCGTAAAGTTTAACAGATGCTCATTTTTCCAAACTTCGGTGCGGTCGTACCAAAACGTTTCGCCGAACTGGGTGCCATAGGAAACGATAAGGGTCGGCGTATAAGCCGTTTTGCTGGCGTTCCATAAGGTTTTTACGTCTTTATAAATTGGCCAAACCGGTATGTTGTGCTCAATACCGGTATGCCCATCCAATATCATACTCATATTGGTAAAAAATGTCGAGCCGCCTTCTGGCACAACTTCCATTTGCAACTGGCGGGCAGCTTCAATAATCTGCTGGCGCTGTTCACGACGAGGTTGATTGTAGCTTTTTACTGAGAATGCGCCCACTGCTTTTAAACGGCGGATGTTGGAAAGCGCATCATCAAAACTATTTATTACAGCCTTAAAATCGCCATCCGCGCCATATAGTATAGTGCCTGTTGAGTAAACCCTGGGGCCAACCATGTTGCCGGCCTTCAGCATTTCGTTTTGGCTAAACACCATTTCGGTATTGCTCGACGGGTCATGCGCAGTGGTTACGCCAAAAGCCAGGTTGGCATAATAACGCCAGTCCTGCTGCGGAGAAATACCATCGGGGCTGGTGCCCAGGTGACCGTGTACATCGACAATACCTGGCATAATGGTTTTGCCTGCAAGGTCGTAGACCTTCGCGCTATCAGGTACCGCAATTGACTCCGATTTGCCTATTGCAGTTATTTTGTTCCGGGTAATAATGATGGTGCCATTTTCGATCACCTCATCACCTTTCATGGTAATTATCCGTGCATTTTTAAAGACGATAACACCGGTGGGTACATCAGTTTTTAGCTTCAGGCCAATTTCTGTACCAACTGTATCAACCGGTGGGGTTTTATCTGTTCCGCCATCTACGAACGGGAATGCATTCCTGATGTCCCGTACAAAATATTTGGGACCCAGCGTCCACATTAGTTTCTGGCTGTCTTTGCTCCAATGCAGGTAGGTGCCCGCGTCGCGGGTTAACTTGCTTAAAGGGAGCGCTTTGTTGCCGGCCGATAACTCTTGCGGGTTGCCGGTATAAATCATAGGGGTGATGTAGCAGTTAAACAGCTCGGTAAAGGCCATCCATTTGCCATCGGGGCTTGGGTTAAACTGCGTTGCATATTTCGAAGTATACAAAACCCGCTGATTAGCCCCTGTAGTGTCCATCACCTTATAGGCTTTTTTGTCACCCTCGTAACTTTGGTAGTATAACTTCGAATCATCAGCCGAGTATTGGGGTTGAATACCGTTGTCGATTATCATTTTTGGTGTGCCGCCATTTGCCGGGATGGTGTAAATGCCCGGGTTTTTGCCAAAAGCATAACCGGAGGTGCCATTACCTTCGCCTTTCCTGAAAACTATCTTATCGCCTTTGTTTGAAAATTTAGGTGAGTAGTAATAGCCCTTCTCAGCTGTTAGCCGGGTAACCTGGCAGGTGGTCAGATCTATTTTATTGACGGATGCTTTTAGCTCGTCTGTCCAGTCAATATAAACTAATGATTTACCGTCAGGGCTAAACGCTGGCTCGTATTCAAAATCGTTCGTAGCGGTAATTCGGGTTGGCACGCCGTCGGGCAAGGCTTTTATATAAATATATCCTGCAGCATTAAAGGCAACAACTTTTCCATCCGGCGATGTTGTCAGCTGCCTGATCATTTTTACGGTAAAATCGTCCTGGAAAACTTTTTGCTGAAAATGAAGCGCATCGGTAATAGATTGCGTTGAGGTGACCTCGAATGGAATTTGGGTTGCGTTAAGCGATGTTATATCCAGGTTCCAAATCTTACCTTTCGCGTAAAAAATAAGGCTGTTATTATCCGGCATCCAATTGAAATTAGGATAAACGCCAAAAATAGCCCATGTTTCCTGTTGATCGTGCGATAAGCCGTCGTATACCGGCCATTCTTCGCCAGTGGCCAGGTTATGAATAAATAGCACCGATTTTAACCGAACGCGTTTCACAAAAGCCAGCAATTTACCATCCGGCGATATTTGCGGACGGCAAGCTCCACCGGAACCGCCTGTAACGGTTTCTATGTCGCCGGTTTGTCGGTTCAGTCGCTGTATGGCGTAAATGCCCTGGTAAGGGTCTTTGTTATATTGAAAAGATGGACCGGGCGTAACATCCTCGCTCCAGTAAACATATTTGCCGTCGGGCGAAATTATTGGTTCGCCTGCGTCCTGCTGGTCGTTTTTACGTTTGGTGAGCTGTATACCTTCGCCGCCGGTTTTGTGGTAGAGCCACATTTCGCCGGCACCTAACGAGCGTGTTCCGGTAAAATGTTTGCGGGCAACCAGGTATTGCCCATCAGGTGACCACGACGCATTATTTAGCAACCTGAAGTTTTCTTTGGTGATGGAATGTTTGCCGCTGCCATCTGCGTTCATTATCCAGATGTTATCAGCGCCTTCTTTGTCGCTGGTGTAGGATATCGATTTTCCGTCCGGACTAAAACGCGGCTGCACTTCCCATGCTTTGCCGCCAGCCAGCAGGGTCGCTTTGCCGCCTGCGACAGGTATGCTGTAAATATCGCCAAGCAAATCAAAAACTATGGTTTTGCCGTCGGGACTAACATCGAGGTTCATCCAGGTGCCTTCGTCGGTGGTTATGGTTACCTTTTTTTGCGGGGCGCCCTGGGGAGATTCGACGTTCCATTTTTGGGCAAATAAACTTATTGAGATGAGGGAAAATAGTAGGGTAGTGTAAATTATTTTCATTTGGGCCGGAGTTACAGCCGCGAATTTACACGATTTACACCAAGATTAAACGAAGATTTACAGGATTTGAGGATTATAGGATGCAGGCAGCACAATACTTAAAACAAGAATCTTAAAATCTTTTCATCCTATGAATCTTAGTTTATCTTTACCAACTTCGAATAATTAGATTCTACAATCCGAAATCGAATATCCGATATCAAACGATGACTTTACAGGAAATATTAAAACAGTACTGGAACCATGATACTTTCCGCCCGATGCAGGAGGAGATTATCAAGTCTGTTTTATTGGGTCATGATACGTTGGCTTTGTTGCCAACCGGCGGGGGAAAATCGGTTTGTTTCCAGGTGCCGGCTTTGGCAAAGGATGGGATTTGTATCGTGGTATCGCCCTTGATTGCGTTAATGAAGGACCAGGTGGAAAACCTGAAGGCCAAAGGAATTGAAGCGGTTTCGATCGTTTCAGGCATGAGCAAGCGCGAAATTGATATGGCGCTTGATAGTTGTATTTATGGCGGGGTGAAGTTTTTATACCTGTCGCCCGAGCGCTTATTGTCTGACCTGGCCCGTGAGCGCATCAAGTACATGAATGTGAACCTGATAGCGGTCGACGAGGCGCATTGTATTTCGCAATGGGGATATGATTTCCGCCCGCCATACCTGCACATTGCCGATTTGAGGGAATTGCACCCGGATGTGCCGGTGTTGGCATTAACGGCAACAGCTACCGCCGAAGTACGTGAGGATATTCAACAAAAGCTGCAGTTTAAAAATGCGGTTGTTTTTCAAAAAAGCTTCGAGCGGAAAAATATCAGCTACGTGGTTCAAAACACCGAGGATAAATTGCGTAAGCTGATTGATGTGGCAAAAGGGGTTAAGGGTAGTGGGATCGTCTACGTTCGTACCCGCAAGGAAACAGCTGAAATAGCCAAATTTTATACCACTAACGGCATTAAGGCCGATTACTACCATGCGGGACTTGAGGCTGCCATCCGCTCGAGGAAACAGGAAAGCTGGAAGACCAATAAGACGCGAATAATTGTGGCCACCAACGCCTTCGGGATGGGGATTGATAAACCGGATGTGCGCTTTGTGATACATAAAGATATGCCCGACAGCCTGGAAGCCTATTACCAGGAAGCCGGCAGGGCAGGGCGCGACGAGCATAAGGCCTACGGCGTATTATTATACAATTACGCCGACAGGTTGAGGCAGGAAAAAAAGTTTGAATTAAGTTTTCCAACCGTTGCTGAAGTAAAGCAGGTTTACCACTATTTAGCCAACTACTACAGCTTAGCCTATGAGGCAGGCGAGGGAACCAGCATGGATCTTGACCTGGGCGATTTTTGCAGCCGATTTAAATTAGAGCCTATAAAAACGCTGAATGCTTTGAAGTTTTTGGAGCAGGATGATTACCTGTCGTTTAACGAGAGCGTGTTTTTGCCTTCACGGTTTCGGTTTGAGGTGGGGAATGAAGAGTTGTATAATTTCCAGATACAAAACCCGGGGTGGGACCCTTTTGTTAAAAGTATACTGCGATCATACGGCGGGGCGTTTGACAATTTTGTAAATATCCGCGAATTTGACCTTGCCCGGCGCAGCCAGATGAGCGCGCAGCAGGTTATTGAGGGGCTAAAACAGCTTGATGAATACCATATTTTAAGCTACAAACAACAAACCGATAAGCCGCAAGTTACCTGGCTGAAGCCCCGCCAGCAAAACGAATCGCTATACATCAACAAAAAATTAATTGACGATCGTAAAGCGACCTATCGCAAAAAAATGGAGGGCGTTTTTGCTTACGCCGAAACGAAAAGATGCCGCAGCCAAATGCTGCTTAATTATTTTGATGAGCGTAATGCTGATAAATGCGGTGTTTGTGATGTTTGCCTGGAGGAAAAACGCCAAACCAGCGCTGCTGAAATATTTGATGATATAACTAATGAACTGATAGAGTTGTTAAGCACCTCATCACATGATATTGCCACGCTGGTAACCACAGCAACTATCGGCACCGAAAAAGAACGCATAGATACGGTAAGGCAACTTCTTGATGCAGGGAAAATTAAGTTTGCGGGGGAGAAGCTGGTAATTAGTTGAGTCCGAAAGATCGGAAAGTCAGTAAAGACCGAAAGACGCTGCGGTTACGGACTATTGATTTGAAAAAGTTCTTTTGTGAAATTCCTACTGTAGCGATGGGTTTTAAACCCATCGCTACGAGAAAGCCGTGTTTGGGTAAGAAAGCGATTACACTAGCAAGGCATCATAATTTTGCAATTCCACACAAAATGCTTTATATTTGCGTTACTACTTCGTACTAAATTCAACTTTAGCCTCTAATTCCCAGCCTTACCGGGAAAAATGTCTGCGCTAATTTTAAAAATCTTCGTAAAATATTAACTTAACAGGCTTATAAAACTATGCCCCAAGAATTTGATTATAACTCAACCAGGAATAAATTAATCCTGTCGGAGTATGGCCGCAACGTACAAAATATGGTAAAATATATTGTTGCGCGCCTACCAAAGAAGAACGTAACCGTTATGCCCAGGTGGTGATTGACCTGATGGGTTTTTTAAACCCGCACCTGCGCGATGTTGCCGATTTTAAACACAAACTGTGGGATCACCTGCACATTATTTCTGATTTCCAGATTGATGTTGACTCGCCTTACCCGAAGCCGTCGATGGAAGCCATCCATTTAAAGCCAGAGCCATTAAAATATCCCCACCAGCGCATAAGATATAAGCACTATGGCAAAACCATCGAACTGATGATTGAAAAGGCCAAAAACATTGACGACCCCGACCGTAAACGTCACATGGTGCAGGCTGTTGCCAATTTTATGAAAATGGCCTATGTGCAATGGAACAAGGATTCGGTAACCGACGAAATGATATTGAACGACCTTTATATGCTTTCGGGCGGCACACTTAAACTGGAAGAAAATGTTAACCTGAACAAGGTTGAATATCGCGCCAATACACACAGTAATAACAACCAGAACAACCGCGGCCGTACCAACAACAATAACCAGAATAACCGCGGCCGTACCAACAATAACAACAATCCGCGTAACAACAATAATAACCAAAACCGCAACCGTAACAGCGGGGGGGCTAAAAAGTATTAATTTGAAGAAGTCCATGGACCGTGGACGATAGACCATAGTTAGGAAAGACGGCTATGGTCTATCGTCTATGGTCTTTTAATATCAACTATAAACTACCATGACTAACGCATTTGAAATAATTGGCGGAACGCCGTTAAAGGGCGAAATAATACCGCAGGGTGCTAAAAACGAGGCTTTGCAAATTCTTTCGGCCGTATTGTTAACGCCGGAGAAGGTAACCATCAGCAACATACCTGATATTAAGGATGTAAATAAATTGATTGAGCTGCTGGGCGATATGGGCGTAATAGTTGAAAAACTGGCGCCTGATACTTACAGCTTTGAAGCAAAAAATATCGACCTGGATTTCTTCCTGTCGGATGCTTTTAAAGAAAAGGGTGGCGGTTTGCGTGGCTCCATTATGATAGTTGGCCCGCTGCTGGCACGTTTCGGCAAAGCATCAATACCTAAGCCAGGGGGCGACAAAATTGGCCGCAGGCGTCTGGATACCCATTTTCTTGGTTTCGAAAAGCTTGGCGCACAATTCAACTACGACCCATCAAACGGCTTTTTTAATGTCGACGCATCGAACTTAAAGGGCACTTACATATTGCTTGATGAGGCGTCGGTAACCGGTACAGCTAACATTGTAATGGCAGCTGTGCTGGCAAAGGGCACCACCACTATTTATAACGCTGCCTGCGAACCTTATCTGCAGCAGCTTTGCAAAATGCTTAATCGCATGGGTGCAAAAATCAGTGGTATAGGCTCAAACCTGCTGACCATTGAGGGCGTTACTGAGCTTGGCGGAACAGAACATCGTTTACTGCCGGACATGATCGAGATTGGTTCGTTCATCGGCCTTGCTGCCATGACGGAATCGGAAATTACCATTAAGGATGTGCATTACCAGGAACTTGGGATGATACCTGACGTGTTCAGGCGCCTGGGCATAAAAATGGAATTGCGTGGCGATGATATTTACATCCCTGCACAAAAGCATTACGAAATTGAGACATTTATCGACGGCTCAATTATGACCATTGCCGATGCGCCATGGCCCGGCTTTACGCCCGATTTGCTAAGCATCTGCCTGGTGGTTGCCATACAGGCAAAAGGCTCGGTACTGATACACCAGAAAATGTTTGAAAGCCGCCTGTTTTTTGTGGACAAACTGCTTGATATGGGCGCCCAGATAATACTTTGTGACCCGCACCGCGCTACCGTTATCGGCCTCGACAAACAGGTTCAACTGCGCGGTATCTCTATGACGTCGCCTGATATACGTGCCGGGGTTTCGCTGTTGATTGCAGCCCTATCCGCCAAAGGTAAATCAACTATCTACAATATTGAACAGATAGAACGCGGTTATCAGAATATTGATAAGCGCCTGATTGCTTTGGGAGCGAATATAAAGAGGATTTAAAAGAAGTCCGAAAGTCCGGAAAGTCGGTAAAGTCCGAAAGATGAAGTATTGTTGATAGCGACTAACTGTGAACAAAAAAATATCTTTCGGACTACCGGACTTTACCGACTTTCGGACTTAATTTTTACCTTTATCGCAAACCCTAAGTATCAAACATGCCCT
>Ga0207695_10002978_pt1 | contig 24389 bp, 32 predicted proteins | sample KBSC54metaG_FD_184354 | JGI IMG/M metagenome (GOLD analysis project Ga0207695, IMG submission 184354) | Corn rhizosphere microbial communities from Kellogg Biological Station, Michigan, USA - KBS C5-4 metaG (SPAdes) (version 2) | ecosystem: Host-associated > Plants > Roots > Rhizosphere > Soil...
CAAGTATCACGTCAACCTAAAACTCGTATCAAGATATGCAGTTGTGGAAAGTGATGCAGTTGGGGCAAAAAACAAGTCCGATGCTACAATAAATGCACACCGGATACTAGAACAGATAACCAAACTGCTCAAAGAGGGCCAGGAAAGGCCTGATGGAAAAAACAGATACAGTTCTTTTGGCCTGTACAACTAGGAACGTATATCACTCCGTCTATTTGACGCTAGTTTAAAATTCTGGGATACAAAGTATTATAAAATAAAATACCAATATCTTGTGGTGGATCCAGAACCGGACAAGGTAGCCCTGATTTCATATGTGGAACTTGTACTGATGAAAAAAGGGGATGTAAATTACCATCGAGTACTGGCGAAACTTGGCTCTCTTTATGATTGTAAAATCACTGATTGTTACGATCATCCAGAATATCTAAAAACAGTACTCAAAGATGTATACAAGGAAGATTATGATTCTGTGATATCCCAAATCCGTTCTTATCTTGGAGAATTGGAAAATGATCCTATAATAATTGATTTTTTTAAAATTATGGAAAGCTAAGAATCACATTAATACGAAATGCTAGTAGATCATTGTAATGATGAGCATTACTTGGATTCTTTTAGGTATTAGTATTATAATTGGAGTTTTTACTATATTATATGCACTTGAACTTCTAATTCATAATTTGCCGCCTGCTTCACTTCCAATAATTGATTTTAGAGCTTCATTTACATGGGTAAGATTTGCTTCGTTAATTGCTGGTGGCACTTGTATTATAATTGGACTTGTTCGTCCTAAAAATAATTCTATACACTAAATCCATTACCGCACAAACAACATGTGATATTAAAATTCTAATCGGAAAGAAACCATGTTTTGAAATTCACCCGATGTTTGTGACAGGAAAAAACTGATCAAGACTTGATAGGATCTAAGATGGATCAGACTTTTATGTGATGAATGCATATTATATGCATGATTTCAAGCGATTCTACAAAAAAACATGGCCTAAAAATTCTAAAAGGAGTTAAAGTGGCCCTCAAAAGCATGGTATTGGATTTTGAAGAAGATTCGCCCAAAAAGCCACAATAATGTAAACATCTGATACCTTGCCATCAGTGTTTGATTAGAATGAATTCTGTATCACTGGTTGTAAAAATAAAAAAGTGGAGGATTGTTCTAGTTTTCTGTGCGTATCTTACGAAACGCTTTTCCTGGCTCGATTATTCCTGTCTCGACTATGGGCTTTTCTCCAAGTGCTTTCTCAATTGCCTTTCTGCCTAGTTCTATGGCCTGGTCTAGACTCAAGTTCTTGTTGTATCCTTTTGTGATTGTATCAAGTGCAGTCTCTGATGCTTGTCCTATTGCAAATCCCGAGCCTCTGAAGAAAGTTCCACTTGGGTCAACTTGGTACAACTGGATTCCAGTCTGGTCCTCACCTACTACTATCATAGATGCTGCTTGTGGTCTTACTGCATATGTGGTATAGTTGTGGAGAAAACTGCTCAGATGTTTTGCCAATGAATCTATGTCTATTGGTGTTTCGTATGTCAGTCGATGTTTTTGAGACTCGAGGCGTAGTGTATCAATTAGCTGTAGGATATCTCCAATGTATCCGGCACCTGTTGCGCCAATGTGAAAGTCGATTGGAAATATTTTCTCAGATGGTTCCATCAGTGGATGTGTTGGTTTTATCTGGCTTGCAATCATTGCAAAGTTTGGAGTCTTGATTCCAATTGTTGTTGAACCTCTGCTAACAGCTTCTAATGCACTGTCTACAAGAATCAGTCTTCCCTGTGGACCATAAAATGGGAATCTGTTACCGTTTTGAGATTCTGACATTTATGCTACTGCCTCCTTTTGCAAGTTTTGTATGGCCAAAATGTTTATGCCATTTCCAGAACCAGGATCTCTTTCCATTGCTGCAGATACTGCACGTGATGCAATCTCGCTTGCCTGGCTGTTGGTTACATCCTTGTTGTACAAGCTCTCAAGTACCCCATATGCAATAGGTGAGCCTGATCCTGATGATGCAAAGTCTTCTTCTGTAATTGCCCCACTCATGTCTGCTGCAAAGACATGTGCTCCTTCCTTATCCACGCCTGCAACCAGCAATTCTACATAGTATGGCTGGTAGTTTCTAAGGCCAGAATAGGCAATGTTTGCAATCAGTCTTGTGGCTTCTCTTATGGACAAGGGAAATCCTCTCCTTAATTCCATGAGTCTTCTCTCTGCTTTTGCCACCTTGATGATGTATTCAGCATCTGAGAGTTGCCCTGCAATTGCAACAGCTAGTGTGTCGTCTATCTTTGCAATCTTTTGCACTATCTTTGATCCGATGAAAAAGCCCTTACTTGCTCTCTTGTCTGATCCCAGTACTACTCCGTCTTTTGTCTTGATTCCAACTATTGTTGTCATTGGTATTGTGTACAACACATGAGGATTAATTGACTAGGGACTGGTCAAAACCAGTCACTCTAAATGAATAGTATTTTATTGCTTGATTTTGTAACGTATCACAAGATGAAAGACATTAACGAAATAATGCCAAAGTTTCCAAACATGAAGTGGGGTGCACTAACTAATGCATACCCGACTAATGACAAGATAAAAGAGATGGACAAGCTTTTCCCGCACGATGGGAGATGGCACACTGTATTTGAAGAACCAGAACAGGTCTTCGTTGATGGAGTTCGAATATGGAAAAAAGATGCTGATAGGCTGAGCTAAATTCTAATCTGCCGCAAATCTCTGATCTGCAATTCCTATGATTCTTAATTTCGTTTTCTCTTTGATTGCATGTAGTGTAAAATAAGGCTCACCCCATTTTCTGTAATGGAACAACTTGTCATCTCCTGTCATGTGCACTGCAATCACATTTCCAATGTCTGTGCTGACCATATGAAACGTGGCTAGCATTTCCTTAATTTTTCCATCCTGTTCTGTTTGCATGAATATGAAATCTGCTGCACCATGTTCGTATAGTTCCACTACTGGGCCAAATGGATTTGTTGCATTGACTACTTGATTTATCATGTAGCTGTTGAAATGATATCGGGCATATTCCTCCATGTGTTCTGCCTCGTTTCTAAATGTCCAAGGTGAATCTCTGTCAAACACAATGTTATACGTACCTGGAATGTCATTTTTTTGACCCTGTATTGCAGAGTATAGAGCGGCAAGGCCAAATCTCTTGGCTTTGGCATTTGTAAGCGCGAACAACTCGTAAAATGCCTCATAAATCCCGGCCTTTCCTGCTCTGGATATTGAGTCCATCATGGGTATGCCCATGGCTGCACAAAGCGATGTGCGGTATCTGTCTGCAAATGGTCGAAATGACTCTGTCGCTTTTTCTTTTAGTCTGTTTAGGTGTGGTAGTTTTTTCTCAAATTCTTCTATTGGTTCATACTTGAATGTCTTGGATTCATCTATTGCATCTATCCTGTTCCATGATTGTTTTATCAAAGACGCAATATCTTCTCCAATCTTATGTTTTGATATTATATTCTCTAGCAATACTGCATCCGTTTCATTTCTCATGTTTTGTTTAGATCGCGGCATAGAGTTAAATTTCCTTTGGATCTCATTATCCAACAATTGGCACAGCGCATAAAACAATCAGATCCATATGGACAGATCTTAAAACTTGATGATTCTATACGTTTTGTAGGCCGAATAAAAGACAGGAAACTGATAACATTTGCAAGAAAGCAAACTGCGGCACCATTGCTTGATGAAGAACTAAGCAACATGGTACACTACCAGGCATCTGTCAAGGCATCCTGGGATGAGATGTTCAATGAAAAACTAGGCAAGACCAATTGGATGATAACATCAAAAGAAAAAGTAAAACTCATAACTTTATTCCTTGATGATGGCTTGTTGATACTATCCACAGAACCTGAATCAGAACATGATATCATAATTCAAAAAATTAAAAACCTGAACGTAAAACTGTAATCAGTCAATCAGCTACTGTTATGAAAACTCAGCTTTTCTATTGAGAGAATCCTATATCTGCTAATGTCATACTAGAGATGAAAGTTCGGTCAAACATGTAATTCACATAATATGTGTCTCTTAGTCAGCATTTTGGCCAGGCAAGCACACTTTCTTGGAGAGGTCCTACCAAAGACGCCTCTCCAATTTTTTCTATCTTGATTTCTACTGATTGACTCTGAAACTTTAGCCTGATATCCATTGTTTCTTTTTACCGTGGTCTGTGAGCATTCGGTATATGCGGTCAAACGACTCTTTTTGCATGGTCCCTTGCTCAACGGTTCTCTGAACAATGGATTCTAGTTTGATCTGTTTTTCACGAATCATCTTCATTATTTCATCAAACATTTGGTTGATTATCTTTGATTCCGAGTCTTCTGGCTCTTCTGGCATACTAGTCAATTATGTTAAAAAAACTTAAGGATTATTTAATTGAGATACATTGTAGGATACATGAGTGCTAATACTATCAAAAAAGCCAAGGCATTGGCAAAAAGTGGCGTAGTCATGATTGACAATGACTTGTTTCAGGTAAAATCATCCAGTGACCCATCTAAATCATACATGGTTACATCTGACAGCTGCGATTGTGAAGGATTCAAGAATTTTTATAAATTTCATCATGGAAAGGGCTTGAAGGCAAATTGTTCACATCTTGAAGCTGTGAGAATTTTCAAAACCATGTCTGATGAAAAACAAGATTCTAAAAAGTAAACAATGTCACGGTGCGCCTTTGTACAAAATTAGATATTCATCTGGTCTGTCTCGTTCTTTTTTTGCGTTTAACGCATCTTGATATCTTTCGTAATGTGCGATAAAGTATAATCTTCTTCCAAGTGATTCAAAATAATCAATCCCACACAGGTCAAATCCTGATTCTGGAGTCAATGCCTTTTTTTCATCTTCTGTTACGCCATCACTCATTTACTTGATTGCACCCTGTGGTGTTATTTCAAACTAACCTGATTAGTTTTATCGAAATATTTTGCCTTTACAATTCTAGTTTAGGATTATGCCTTTGAGCTCTTCAGGCTCTTCAATTACATGATCAGGATGGAATTTTAACAAGGCATTTTTGGTGTTGTACCCCCAAGCCACCCCTATCACCCTAATTCCTGCCTTTTGCGCCGCCTCTACATCTCTTATCTCATCGCCTACGTAAATTGGATCCTCATGCGGAATGGTTTTTTCCTTCATCATCTTTTTCAACAGTCTGCTCTTGCCAAAGACGGCTCTACCTGAATAGACGAAATCAAACAGTTCAAGATCATTTTTCTTTAAAAATTCCACCACGTTTTCTCTGGAATTTGTAGTCAGTATTCCTAGTATACAACCATTTTCTTTGAGGTGTACCAGCGTATCTCTTAGGTCTACTGCAGTCTTTAGGTTGATGATTTCTTTGTTCATCTCAAATCTTATTTTTCTTGCCACAATTGGTAGCTTGAAAATTGATATCCCTAGGTGCTTTAGTACTGCACTTGGTTTTTTTTCTCGCAATTTTGGTAAATCGCTGAGTGGAATTTTCTTGTATCCGTAATGGTCTGCAAACTTGTTTGCAATTCTTATGACTACTGACAGCGTATCTGCTATGGTACCATCAAAGTCAAAGATTATCGTGTGCATTAGACTTTCGCAAGGAATTGCCGTTAAAGATTGTTGTGTATCAGGCCTTTTTTATTTTTTAGTCGAGAAATTGTCATATTCTACACTTGTAGAATCTGTTCTGAGATCGCTCTCATTGATCTGATGTCATGTTTAATCTGTCTTGACCCGTACTTGATACAAAATATTCTAAAAATATAATATCTACAGATCTTTAACTCTTGATGATGGGTAAATCCTCGCTTTTAGATGAGGCATACGAATTGTGTGAAGAAGGCAAATACACACTGGCGTTGGAGTATTATGATCTGGTTTTGTTCAAGGATCCAAAAAACATCACTGCTATGATAAACAAAGGTGTTACACTACAGACTCTTGGAAAACACTCCAAGGCAATAAAATGCTATGATGATGCGCTGTCGATTCAAAAAAACAACCTAGATGCTCTTGTAAACAAGGGTTCTGCATTACATACCCTTGGAAAATACCATGATGCAATAGATTGTTATGACAAGGCACTCAAAATCCAGCCAAAATATGCCATGGCAATAGCATACAAGGGTCTCTCACTGGGAGAGGTCGGTTTGCTAAAGGATGCGATAAAGTGTTTTAATGCTGCTCTAAAGATTGACAAAAAGTTTGACTTGGCATTAAACAACAAAACAATTGCACTTGAACTTTTAAAAAACAACACCAAGCTAAAACCAAAACTTCTCAAAAAAGGCTAAGTACAATTGTGTCCAAGTGTTTCATCATGAATGTTTTTTACGTATGTGGATTTCTTGTCATCTTGCTTTTACTGCCAATGTCACTTTCTTATGCAGAACCGGCAACACCTGGGACTGTTTTGACTTTTTATGTAACTGATTCTAATCTGTCCACTGATCACCGTGCAGTGATGACAATATCTACAGCTGGATTGGTTGATTTTACAATAAATGGCGTTCCAGTATCTGGACCTGGTGCCATGGTAGAAACTGGAATTGATAGTGGAGTCTTTCAACTTTATTTCACAGTACCAGATTCTGTTGATGGAAAACCGATCAAAGATGGTGATGTTGTTGTCATGACATATCACCAAAGGGCAGATTATTCTGGAAATCCCACTGACTTGACACAATCCAAAGTCTTGACAAGCACTCCATCAAGTCCTGTTACCGGATCATCATCTAGTACAGGATCATCGTCCAATGTCAGAATTGGTCAGTACTTTAAACTGCATATCTATGCTCCAAACTATAATCTTGATTCTCAAACACCTGATGACATTCCACTTGATATGATAGAATTTCACATGGGCGGAGTTCAGACTACACTTGCAGACAGTGCATTTCAGGCAAATCCATATGCTTTGAGAGAGACTGGACCTAACACTGATACATTTGAGGTAAATATCAAAATCCCAAAATCGATTGGCGGATTTCCAGTATTGATGGGGTCTACACTAGAGTTTAGATTTGCTGACCCATCGCTTCCGTCAAGTGTATTTGTAACAGTGGGAGGGGGCTCGTATGGTGGTACAACTAGCTCAAGTTCAGCACCCAACATGTCGCATCTGGTTCCGCCTACATTGATATTTTATGCAACAAACTCGCTTGGAGCAAACGTCAACTATGCAAATTCTACAATCATGTCAAATCTGCAGAGTCCGGTATGTGATCCAGAGTCGGGCTCTTTTTTTGCAATTGGTACGACAACTGTGACTTGTGCCGCAAAGGATCAGAATGGAAACTCTGTAGTAAAGACATTTTCAATAAACGTACTGCCAATTCAGAGCCACCTTCCATCCTGGACAAAAAAGACCGTGGGATTTTGGTGCAATAGTGACATGACTGACAGCGAGTTAAGCTACACTTTGAAATATCTTGTTTCACGTGGTATCATATTTGTACAAGGGGATTCATCGGTCCAAACACCTGACAAGACATCATTATGTGGATGGTCAGAGGGCAAGGTGTCTGACCAAGACGTAGCAAAATCTATCTTTTTGCTTTCTCGATAGAATTTAATTCTTGTACGGATGATTATAATACATGAAAGCAACATTTGGTGCAGGCTGTTTTTGGTGCATTGAACATGTTTTTAGAAAAAAAGGAATAACATCAACAAGCGTTGGTTACATGGGTGGCAAAACCAAAAATCCGACATATGAGGATGTCTGTACCGATATGACTGGACATGCTGAAGTAGTACAGGTAGAGTATGATCCTACCAAGATATCATATGGTGAGATTCTGGACATGTTTTGGAATAATCATGACCCAACCACACTGAACAGACAAGGCCCAGATGTTGGAACTCAGTATAGGTCGGCCGTATTCTGTCATACTCCAGAACAAGAAAAAGAAGCAAGACAATCAAAAGAGAACTTGGAAAGATCTGGAAAATATGGAAAAAAAATTGTGACTGAAATTGTGCCTGCGACTGAATTCTACAAGGCAGAAGAATATCACCAACAGTATTATGAAAAATGTGGAATTGTGTAATTTTTTATCATCTAGTTTTATGACATCAGGGCAGATCTGTTTTATATTATGCCATGGAGTGTGTCACTAGATGAATTTCAAAAGACTTGGAAGATTGATACTTTTTTTTGGTCTGATAGGACTGGGAGCATTTGTCTTTCTAAATCTTGATCTGGCACATCGCAAAAGAGAGATGTATCTGTTGTTTGCGTTATCCATTGTCTTGTTCATCTCTGGCTGGGTTGGACTATTTCGTTATACCAGATTTTGGAACATGCTTGATTGATGTCATACTGATGGTATAATAATTTGATAAAAATTCTGTATTTGTGGAAATATTTTACATAATAATTTTATTAATATGGTTTTGAGATAAATTCTTAAATAATTTGAAATTAGATTATACTTGTGATCGTAAAGTCACTACAAATGGCTTGACGATGCGTGGTCCAGCAGGTATGATTCCAGAATTCACGCAATGGCGTTGATTCCAAAGGAGGTAATCTCCAACAGTCCTGCAACGTCGGACCACGCCTCTATGTTTTACTTTTCTTGGGCCAGATCTTTCTCTGAAACAAGATTATGGCAATTACTATTCCTGCTGCACCTGCAAGTCCTGCTATTATGAGATATGTGAACAAACTCATGTAGAAATTAAGAACGCCGATATTGAACGCATATGACAACGTTCCACCATTTTTGAAATCCACGAGGTCTACCCTGATTACGTGATTGCCTGGTTCGTTGAATGTGTAATCTACATCCCATTTTCCAAAGTTATGGTCTGCTGCGGGAAATGAGCTTACCATGTTATCATTATAGTAAACTTGAACACCCATCCTAAAATTGTCAACAGGGTTTTCATTCTTGTCAAGAACTAGAAAATGTATTGTAGTAACTTTTCCTGCCTCTGGAACTGGGGGAGTTGTTTCTACTTTGACTTCGTAATCCCCAATCCTTGCGGAATCTGTACTAAATGGAGGGTGATACACTTCGTATATTCCTAGAACTACAAAAAAGCTCAAGTAAATTGGGAGAAATATGTAGAATCGTTTCTTCACAAGATGACATGGGGCACATTCCTATATTATATTGACTGTATTTGTGATACTGTGAAAACATCTCTTGCTCTTGGGTGGTTTGAAAGATGTATGAACTTCGAGAGACTAATAAGAGTAGACATTGCCAATTATATCTTGAGATAACTTGGTATCAAAAAAAATTATGATAATTGCGATAATTGTGGCAGCAATACTTGTGTTCGTGTATCTTGATCAAAGTTTTAGTAAAGTAGAACTTCAAAATGTTATTCCAGAGAAAAAGAGTCCATATGTCAAGGAATATTCTCTGCCTCTTGGTTCCGCTCCCAATGGACTGGTTGCAGACAAGACAGGATTGGTTTGGGTTACTGCACAAAATGCCACGCTCTATTCTGTTGACCCATCAAGTGGACATGTGGAAAAATATCTGATAAAAAGTGGGGCAATACCGTATACAAAACCAGAAGTAAACTCTACTATGGTCTGGGCTATTGTACAAGATGATATGGGAAACATCTGGTTTTCACCGCTTGGGACAAGGACAATATGGAAATTTGACCCATCAAGCCATGTTTTTACCTCGTACGCATCTGAGACTGGGGCGCCATTTCAGATAAAATCCGACAAGAAAGGAGAGGTTTGGTTTACCACGTTACGTGGTAATACGGTAGGCGTCATAAAACCACAAAATAATGATTATGGCATTTCAACTTTTGATACTGGCTCCAACACTAATCCAGCTGGAATATTTTTGCAAAATGATTCTGTATGGATAGCAAATGTGGCCACTCAAAATATTTTCAAATATACAATTAATCAAAAAGACAATTTGGCGCAAGGTATCACAATTGCACAGAAAATACCAAAAGACAATGTCACTCTGTTTTCGGCTCCAACTGATCTTATAGTAGATCAGAACATCTTGTGGTTGACTGAGCATGGTACAAGCTTTCTTACAAGTTATGATCTTACAGATGGAAAAATCATACGATATCCTACCTCTAAAAATAATTTCCAAACTACCACATTGCCTTTCTGGATTCGCGGAGTGGATAAACCCAAAGTTTTGTGGTTCAACGAACACCAGGGAAACAAGATAGGATGCTTTGATGTATACAACAAGACACTGATAGAATATGATATTCCATCATTGCCAAAAGATGGATACCTCACTTATCCTCTAAACATTTCACAAGATCCACATGATGAAAAAATTCTTTGGTTCTCAGAGTGGAACACTGACAAAATTGGAGTTGTGGATGGAAACATGCCAATACATTTTGACCTGAACCTCAATGCTACACAAATAGCGTTGAGCCATGACAAGATAGGTGCTGTTGATATAACCGTCACAGGTGCTTCGCATTACTCTGATACTCTTTCCCTAAATGCCTCTAGCTCAATTACTCCTACTGCAGATCTTGGGAATCTGACAGTCCGATTTTCCTCAAATGTGGCTAGTCCCTCTCATGGTATAATCCATGTACTCCTGAATGGCAGCAGAGTCAATCCTGGAAATTATACTGTTGGATTAAGTGCATCAGATGGTTTTGTCACAAAGACAAAATTTCTTGATTTGCATATAATGCCGTAATTTTGTGCCTATTATTTCTCAAAAAATTGGCTGGTAACTATATGTTTTTCTAGCGCATATGTTTTGATCTCTGAAAACCTAAACTCTTCTATTATGAAATAGATGTAATCTTCCTTGTATTGTGGAAGTTCTATTTTTTTCTTTGTACTCTTGTCTTCATAATATTCTACATCTGGGCCCTTGCCAAGTAGGTTATTGCACATGTCCTTAAGCTGGTCTAAGCTAAACTTGTCCAAGAGAAAATATTTGCTTGAGAGTTCCTTGAAAAATATCTTGTCTTCTGCATCCATTTCTTTTTTTATCTTTGCCATCTCTGATTTTCTACTGTCATCATCTTTTGGCTTGCCAAGAGAATTATCAGGATGCATTAACTTGAATTGTTTTTCACCAAAATATATATCATAAAATTGTAAAAATATTTTTTTATACTTGTGCACAACTTAATTATGGATGTGTTGAAAAAGCCCCTGACAATTTATTTGCGGAAATTAATTCTCTCACTTGATCATCTACACGAACTAGTTTATTTACTGTTGAGAAATTCTAGAGTATGTCTGCGAAAACTGGCATCTTGGAATAGATCTGTGAAACATCTCTTGAAAATTTACAGGCACATGTCTATTTCATACAATCTGATCTATCTCACAACATTGAACAAAACAAAGATCAGTCATTACATATCAAATGTTGGTGATGTGCAATAGATCTGGTTTGCAGAAAACATGTAAGCCTCGATACCTTTGATCTTGATTAGAAAATTATCAAAGATGCAAAATCTACGATCATCTTTCTGATCGAATTTTATTGGTCTGAGAACTATACTGTAAGATCTTTTACCTTTCCAGTCACGCTAGTTATGTAATTGGTTATATATGGTACCACTTTATAACCTATTTAAATGCCGCAAACAAAACCGATTGTCGACATCGTAAACGTGGTTGCCTCTGCTTCAGTAGACCAAAAAATTGATCTTGTGGCAATTACAAAAGAATTCCCGGACGTTGAGTACCATCCTGAACAATTTCCAGGCCTAGTCTTTAGATTAAAGTCTCCAAAAACTGCGACACTTATCTTTAGCTCAGGCAAAATGGTTTGCACTGGTTCAAAATCCGAAGAAGCAGCAGTAAATGCTGTAAACACAGTTGTACAAAGGCTTCGAAAAGGCAAAATAAAAATAAAAAAGAATCCAGAGATTACAATTCAAAACATCGTAGCTTCTGTTAGTCTTGGTGGCAAGGTTCACTTGGAAAAAGCTGCACGTAGTCTCCCAAGAAGTATGTATGAACCAGAACAATTTCCTGGTCTGATACATAGGATGCTTGATCCACGTTCTGTGGTTCTAATCTTTGCCTCAGGAAAACTGGTGTGCACTGGAACAAAGAAGGAAGCCGAAGTTTACCGTGCGGTCCACAATCTTCACACATTACTAGAAGAAAAGAAACTTATGGAATACGAGTAATCGTAAAACCATTTCTAAATTTTTATTATTATATAACTTGTTTTCTTGAATTCATTTTTCTCTGTATTACACTTCCGCCAAATGCTATTGCAAGATTGAATGCAAGCGATATTACTGCAATATACAATGGGCCCCACATTGTCTTGATAAGAGATGATGCCAACGGACCGAAATTGTTTGCAGATTCCATCATGAATATACCGGATGATATTCCTACAACAAGTCCTATTATCAGAGGTACCTTTGTCAGTGACTTGGTATACAAGCCAAAAAGAACTGCTGGAAGAATTTGTACTATGAGAATTCCTCCTAACAGTTGTAATGATATTGCATAAGTTGCAGGAACTGAAAACACAAACCCTAAAGCTATGAACTTGAATACTGTTGATGAGACCTTTGTTATTTTGATCTCTGACTTGTCTGAGAGATTCGGTTTTATCTCCTTGATGATATTTCTTGTCAAAAGATTTGCCTGGGCCATTGCCATAATTGCTGCAGGTACCAGACCTCCTACAAAAATTCCAAGTAGGGCAACGCCTGAAAACCAGCCTGGCAACGTGTACAAAATCAATGATGGAACAACCAGTATGCCGCGCGAGCTCTCTGGAAAACCTGACAAGAACTTCATTGCATCAGGAACCGCATAGACAAGTATGCCCATCAAAGCAAGAATTGCCAGTCCGATTCCATATAGTGGCAATAGTGCTGTACTGCTTCGAAGTTTTTGTGCACTCTGGGCACTCAGGACTCCGTTTATTGCATGTGGGTATAGGTATAGTGCAAGTGCGCTTCCAAGAATCAAGGTTGCATATGCTGGAACTAGGTTTTCTGGCAGTGATACATAGCTGTTACCTGCTGCCTTGAACGCATTTCCAAATCCGCCTATGCTTATTGGTACTACTATTATCACAACAATTACAGTTATCCACACGAGAATGTCTTTGAATATTGCAGTAAGTGTTGCACCACGCAAACCACTGGTGTATGTAAAAGCTGCCAAAATCACAAAAGCAATTAGAAGCGATATTTCCTGAACCAGCTGAGCATTAGCGTATCCTGCAAGCATTACTGTCAAGACTGATTGCATGCCAACTATCTGGAGTGCAATATATGGCAACTCTGCAACAATTCCAGTTATTGCTATCATGATTGCAAGTGTTCTGCTGTTGAATCTGTCCTTGACAAAATCTGATGCTGTGATGTATCCCTTCTCACGTGCTAGAGTCCAGAGCTTGGGCATTGTAACTAGAGCAACCGCAAAAGTCAGCATCACATATGGAATTGCAAAAAAGTACAGTGAGCCTTTTGCAAACACTCCTGATGGGATTGCCACAAAACTATATGCAGTATACAGGTCTGCACCAATCAAGAAAAATACCAGGGTCGTTCCAAGCTTTCTTCCTGCAAGTGACCATTCATGTACATGATTTAGATCTCCTCTTCTCCAATATTTTCCGTAAAATCCTAATGCAATGAATACAATAAACAACGAAACAAATACGATGACAATGTCTGGACTAATCATAGTTTTTTCTCCACCAGTTTAGCGTATGCAAGATAAAATCCGGTACATGCAACAAGCCAAATTGTTTGGAACCAATAGAAAAATGGCATTCCAAATAATTCTGGAAGATTCCTGTTGTATATTGGAACTCCCAAGTTTACAAACGATGGTATCAAGACAAGCAAGGCAAGTATGACGTATCTTGTTTTGGAATGCATGTTCATCTTCAAACTAGGTGGTAAAAATATAAGCATTCAGAATTCATCTGATACGACAATCGTTATACTGGATTGTAGAAACTGGTCATGAGGTCATTTTGTCCGAACTTTGGTTATAACCACACTGGATATTGCTGGGACTCAAGCCTTATAACTTTCAGAATACAAAAAAATTCATGCTAAAATTCAAATGTAAAGACGTAGGTTTTGAATGCGGATTTGTAGCTAAAGGTAAGACTGAGGATGAAATTCTATCACAATGCGCTACTCATGCCACAAAAGATCATGGCATGAAACCTGAAGAAATAACTGATGATCTGCGAAACCAGATCAAAGCTAATATTCACAAGTCTCTGTTTTAGGATTAAAATCTACCCGCAGAATCACCTTAAATTGACGAAAAATGATTTTCACTATGTATTTGTGACCATCTACTAGAATTATTTTGTTTTAGGTGCAAGTTTTTCTTTTTTCCCTATTGCAATCAAAAACATGGTCTCCTTGTTTTCTGCATGTGGGGAAAAAAAATTGGTTACCAAATCATCATAGAATGTAAGTCCAGTTGCACCAAGACCTAATGCATATGAAGCAAGATACATCCTTCCTCCTGCTATTGCGGAATCAAGCTGAGCCACTCTATACCCACGATTTCCAAAATGCTCCAACACCTTGTCAAGGTTTATCATGAAAAATATTGTGACACTTGCGTCATATGGCAAGTCTTGATCAAGGCCAAGATTTCCTGACGCATGTCTGAGAATGCCTTTGCGCAATTGCTCTAGTGCATTTTTTTCTTTAACAAAGTGATATGCACCTGATTCCAGTCCATCAACTGCATTTGCAATTATGTAAACATCTGATAACAATTCATGGTTTGCAAAATCAGAGTTTATGCCAGATGTCGCCTGGTTTAGTATGGTTGTTAGTTGATCAAGAGTTATCGGCTCAAGCGAAAACTTTCTTGTAGAACCACGTCGGATTATTGTATTCTCTAATGGTTCTTGGACCTTGAGATTTTTTCCAAGTGGAATTAGTTTGGTGGAATCTCTTCTCTGTACCGTGATTTGGTGTCTCCATGATGTCACCTCTGTCTCAGTCAAGAGGTTTGATGACTCGTGCATGGCATTTACCTCTGGATACTCTATCTCATAGTCTGAGGCTATTGCGTCTGGGTTTATCTCTTGCAGCGGTGAGAGGTCAGGGGCTTTCTGAGACGTCTCTCCTAGTGGTACGATGGCAATTGGTGCTTCCTTGTTGATGTCTAGTCCTAATACTTTGCAGATACTGGAATCTACAAAACCTGTAATTACTTTGGATGAAATCTTGTGGGCTGATGTGATGGTAAGCGTATTTGCAAGAATTGTACCGCAATCCCAGAAGGCGTGTCTGTATTCTCTTGATTGGTATTTTATGGAATTTCTTGAAAACACATCTGTGAAAATCAAAATTGCGGGAGATTTTGCAACAGATGGTTCTTCTGCTGTTGCACTTGATACAAATTTTCTAAAATCTCCAAGACGTATTGTGTCTAGTTTCATGTATTTTGGATCAAAGTGATATACTCCAGCTCTCAATCCTGGAAGATCAGAGCAGACAAGATAGATTTCGATGTGGTATAGTGCTCCAGTGCATGATGCTGCACGAAAATCCATTTCTCCCAACCCTTTGAACTTTATTTTTTTTGTAATGCCTGATGAAAAATAAAGAATTCGTCCTAGTGTTCCAATATCTGGGATGGTATCATTGTGAATGTTGACATCTGTGGAGATTGCATCAAGTGCAGAAATGCCTATTGGAGTTTTATCAAGTGGCAAATCAACTTGGGATATATTCTTGTAAATCTTGTATGGTGTTGGTCTGTGCGAAGGGTGATACACATGAAATCTGTTGAGAAGCATTCCGTTTGGATGCTTTGTGCCGTTATGATAATGCCAAGTCGCTTCTGTTTCATGGTTTAGCACAAGTACCTGCTTGCTGGTTGGTATTGTAAAAGTATCGAAGGCAGAAGATTATTAGTGGTTGGTTTTTTTAAAACAAATTGTAAATGATAGAAAATGAAGATGTACTGATAAAACTATCTGAGACACAAAGTCTCTTGGGTACTATACATGTTGAAGAGAAATCATACCAGGTATCAAAAATATCCATTGTCAAATCTACCATTCCTGTAAGAAAACCTACTACGAGGGGGGGTGTGTATTTTACAGATACTAGTGCCTACAAGATTAAGGCAGTCACTAGCGATATTGCCATATCATCAGAGATTCCAAAACTCATGCTTGGACCAAATACTGATTTCAAGCCATTTTTTGTCAAAATAGAATTGGCTGTTGGCGGTACTAGACAGCCTGTGACGTTAACAGTACATCTTACAAATGCAGTAAACACAAAGGATCATGTGGAACTAAATCTCATAGTGGATAAAGTAGACCTGAAATAATTTTTGTATATAGCAAGTAAAATCAAAATTCTATCTTTGAATGTTCTGATGTTATTTTATTCTGATCTCTAAATGATTTCCTTCTGTGGTATAGTATAGATTTTGGTAAGGATAATGTGATGTATTGATTTTTGATAAACTTCCATTAAACGATTGTACTACATGTGTAGAATCGTACAGGTCTGCAATCTGTCTTCCTAGACTAAAATCAAAATGAATGTGAGGATCTGATAAGAGCACATACTTGTTTGGGTTGGTGGACAATGATAGCGCATAATAATATACTAGTGTATTTTTCTTGTGAAAGACATCATCAAATACCCATGAATATGTGGGTCCTGCAAAGATGATTTTGTTGCTGGTATACTTGGTGTCATTTAGTATGTATGACATGGACTCGTACTGTGCAGATGTCATGTCGGTAGTAATTATTTCAACAAGGTTTACCAATCCAAAGATGCCAATTCCTAAAACTGGAACAATAATGCACATGTTTACAAGCTGTTTTCTTGGAATATTTTCAGATAACTTTACTATCAGAACACCTGCTGCAATACACATCACTGGTATGACTGGAATCCAGTAAAAATACTGGTTATAGCCTATCAAATACAGGAAGATCAAAAAGGGAGTCATCCATGTTATGATGAAATAGTCTCTTCTGATTGCTGCAAAAACCATGGCTGCTGTCGCAAGCCAAAACAATACTGGGTCTATCTGTACAAATGTCTTGGTGATAGTATACAGGTCAGAGCCTCCAGTTCTGTGTGTCTGATAATAAAATACGTCATGTATCCAGTTGGAAAAATGCCCAGACTCTACACTTTGGGCAGGCCATGCAAGTGGAATGATGATTACCGGTATGAGCCACAATCCTAGCATCTTGAACCGCTTGCGGTTGTAGAAAAAAATTATACTTCCAACAAGTGGTATCATGGTAAATGCTGGTACTTTGGTAAATATCGCAAGCCCCATGCATACGCCTGATAACAAAACTAACCCTGTACCACGTTTGGAATCTTTGGAATGCAGTGCTGCCAAAATTGACAGCAAAAGAAACGGCAACAAAATTGAATCAAGCAATATTCTGCGAAATATCCAAGTTATGGGCATAACTGAAAATAATGCTGCAGAAACTAATGCAACACTTTTGCCGTAACGCTTGTCTGCTATTTTATAGACAAGAAAAGTATCTGCAACTGCCAACAGTCCCATGATGATTCTTGGTATCAGGTAAACCGTAGATACAGAGCTTATTCCATTTGAAAGATTCAGAGAATGTGGCCATCCGATGGAACCAAGTACTCCTGCAAGAAAGATCTGTCCAAAAAATGGATGATCATAAAATGAGCCCTCTTCTGGACCTAGACCCTTTAACACGTGCATTGTTCTATGCATGTACGCCCCTTCATCAAAGAAAATATCTGGAAATCCTGCTGCGTTCCAAAGATGTGTGAACGCAGAAATTGCTAGTATTGATATGATGAGAATACGGTGATAATTATTGGAGCCAAGTCTTAGACTCAATGATTCATACTGAAACTGGTTCCCTTTATTTTGATGCTGTATCATGTATTTCCTGAATGTATATTATACCAGAAATGTACGTTATACACGTGAAAGCACTACTTGCTATGATTATCGGCTTGTTTGTACTTACAGGTGCTGGACCAACTTTTGCTCATGCTGAACAACCAGGTTTTACAAATGCTGCAAGTATTAGCACTACTGGTGATTCTGAATTACCACATGTGTTTGTCTCAGGGGATGGAGTCTTTGTGGTATGGACACAAACAAGTCTTGGCAAGTCTGATGTTTTATTTGCAAAGAGTACTGATGGAGGATATACGTTTGGTACTCCCGTTGACATATCAGGATCTTCAAAGGGACAATCACTATATCCGCAATTTGTAGAAAAAGACAATCACGTTTATGTTACTTGGCAACTTTCACTTTCTGGCGTTTCCGATATCTTGATGGCAAAAAGTGTTGATGGTGGAAAAAGTTTTGAAAAACCCGTTCAACTAAGTGATGGACAGCAACTTTCTGCATTTCCGCAAGTTGCACTATCTGGGAACCATGTCTATGCTTCTTGGATTGAAAAGTCTGGTGACAATTCAACTAATATAATATTTGCAAAAAGCGATGACTCTGGAAATTCATTTGGAACTCCGTTACATGTAACACACAACATGGGAAATTCTGGAATTCCAAAACTATACTCTGATGGAAACCAAGTCTATCTTGCATGGGAGGACAATAGCAGAGGAGATTATGAGATATTCTTGAGCAAAAGCAGCGATTCTGGTGCGTCATTTCATGTTCCAGTTGACATCAGTACTACTACAGGACAATCTGGAACACCTGAGGTCATAGTATCTGGGAATAATGTGTATGCAGTATGGATGGACAACACTTCGGGAACTTATGATATATTTTTCACAAAGAGCACTGATGGTGGGGAGACATTTGCAAAGCCTGTCAGTGTTAGCCATCTCAAAGGAGACTCAGGATATCCACAGTTTGCTGTGTGGAAAAATAATATCTATGTGACTTGGACACAGACCATCTCTGATACAAACTATGACATATTTCTTGCAAAAAGCAGCAACAACGGAGACACTTTTGATAAACCCATAAACTTGAGCAATAACCCTGGCCCGTCTGGATGGCCAAAAATTGCTTCAGACGGAAATGTCTATGTAAGCTGGGTCGACAGCACTCCTGGAAAATTTGACATTTTGATTACAAAAAGTACTGATGGTGGCACAACATTTGAAAATCCAACAAACTTGAGCCACTCCAAAACAGAGTCATATGAAAATGAAATGGCTGCATTAGATAATACCGTATACATGGTATGGCAAGAAGGCACAAGTGGAAATCATACAATTGTCTTCTCAAAGAGCACTACATTTGTTCCAGAGTTTGGCTCGCTTGCATCAATTGTGCTTGTCTTGTCACTGGTATCGATTGTTATAATGTCTGCCAAGTCGGGCTTGAAATTAAAAACCTAATTCAGAAGGTGTCTGATAGTGAACAAAACTTCAAAACATGTTGCTGAAATGTTACTTGACATAAAAGCAGTAACATTTAGTTTTACAAAACCATACTTGTACACTTTTGTTTCTGGTGTCAAAGGACCTATGTATTGTGATAATCGACGATTGATAAGTTATCCAAACAAGAGACGAGCGGTGGTTGATGAAATCGTAAAGATTGCTAAAAGCCTGGATTTTGATATTGTTGGTGGTGTATCTACTGCTGGTATACCGTGGGCTGCCTTGATTGCTGAGAGACTACACATGCCTATGATATACATCAGACCTGAAGCCAAAGGCTATGGAAAAAAAAGGCAGATAGAGGGAGATATGAAAAAAGGCGACAGAATTTTGGTGATTGAAGATCTTGTAAGTACTGGCCGTAGTGCCATATCTGCAATCAAGGCAGTGAGAAGAAATGGAGGGAAAGTAAGTGATTGCATATTTATTTTCACTTATGATCTTGATGCCGCAACAAAGAATTTTCAGGGAATTAGATGTAAAATGCATCCATTGCTCATATTCTCAGATTTTATTGAAGTTGCAGTAACAAGAAATTACATTAGCAAAAAAGAAAAAGAAGAACTGCTAAAATGGCATAAAGATCCAAAAAAATACTGTGCGCCAATTTGATCTGATGCTTAAAGACCCGCATACTGATGAATCACCAGGTTGTACAGTCCTATATGAAATAACTAAAAAAGAATAATTACTGATAATGTCTTCATTATGACGTGATTCCAATTATTCTTGTTTCAAAATTTATGCTGCTAGTTGTAATTGATATACTCCCTTTCAAAGGATCCACGTTGTCTCTTTTAGTGATTGCACTTATTGCCGTAATTGCTCTTGCAATTTTTCGATTCTTGGTTCCTCTAATAATAGCAGGAATAATAGCAATATTGTTGCTTGTTTTGATATTTGGGGGAATTCCGATCTCTATTTCCAAGTGAGCCTGCTATGAAAACTAGATTTCAACTTGGTTTTACTACCTTAGAGGATGAAATCCGTATTGAGAGTATTCCTGTGAAGGGAACTATTCCTAATTGGCTTTCTGGTACTTTGATAAGAAATGGACCTGCCAAGTTTGAGGTTGGCAAAGAAAAATTTAGACACTGGTTTGATGGTTTGGCTATGCTGCACAAATTTTCCTTCAAAGAAGGCAAAGTTGCATATGCAAACAAGTTTCTAGAAAGCAAAGCATTCAAGTCTGCGATGGAAACAGACAAAATTAGTTATAGGGAATTTGCAACTGATCCGTGTCGTTCCATATTCAAACGAGTATCTTCAATGTTTTCTAATACATTTACGGACAATGCCAATGTAAACATAACAAAGATTGCTTCTAGTTTTGTAGCATTAACTGAAACTCCACTTCCTGTGGAGTTTGATCCTCAAACACTCCAGACTGTGGGAGTTTTTACATATGGTGATAAAATAGAATCTGGACTCACTACTGCACATCCTCATTATGACTTTGTGCGCCATGAGATGCTCAACTATGCAACAAAAATTTCTCGTGCTAGCAGTTACAATATTTACCGAATTATTGATGGAGAGAATCATAGAAACTTGATAGGATCCATGTCGGTGGAGGAGCCTGCTTACATGCATAGCTTTGGCATGACAGAAAATTATGTCATACTTGTAGAATTTCCAATAGTTGTAAAACCACTTGATCTTCTACTGAGTGGAAAACCATTCATAGAAAACTTTTCTTGGAAACCAGAGAGGGGGACACGATTTATTATATTCGACAGACAAAACGGCACTCTTGTTGGAACATACAACACTGATGCCTTTTTTGCTTTTCACCATGCTAATTCGTTTGAAAAAGAGGGTGAAATATTTGTGGACATTGTTGCTTACCCGGATTCATCTATTATCAATGCGCTGTACTTGGATGTGCTAAGGGGTCAGGGTCCTAACGTTACTCCTGTCAGTGAGCTTAGGCGATATAGGATATCTCTTCAGGGAATGCCTGTGAAATATGATGTCATTTCACACGATGCTATAGAACTGCCACGAATAAACTACAAACAACACAACACACGGGATTATCAATTTGTTTATGGGATTTCAACATACGGTGTTAACAATTTTGCTAATCAGCTAGTCAAAGTAGATGTGTCACAAAGAACATCCAAGACTTGGTCTGAAGATGATTGTTATCCTGGAGAGCCTGTCTTTGTTGCTACTCCAGATGCAGTCAAAGAAGATGATGGGCTTATTCTTTCAGTAGTTCTTGATGCAACAAATAACAAGTCATTTTTACTTGTATTGGATGCTGTAACTTTTCTAGAGGTGGCAAGAGCAGAGGTACCACATCCAATTCCATTTGGATTTCATGGACAGTACTTTGAATAAAATAATAAAAAATGAAAACTAGATTTGTGGTAGTTTGTTACATGCATTGAACCTGTGGTTTTGTTGATATGCCTAACTACCTAAATGCGATGTCATCTACTAGTTATCATGTCTCCTTTCACAACTGGTTCATGCATGAAGTGTGGATATCAAGCAAAACCGCGAAAAGACCACTCTGATGTGGAATTTGGTACATGTCCTAAATGTAACAATGAACTGACCTGAAAATTTCATTCTCTATGAATTTACGTATGAGATTCGTTGAAGCGATTTTCATGACTATCTTTCATAGGCACTGTTAAATCCACACCTTAATCCGATGTATCTTATGAACAAGAAAAAAACACTAGCTGAATCAATTGCAATTCAAAAGGTAAGACTAGATAAAGTAAATGAAAAACTCAAAGATCAAAATCTTAGCAATGAACAAAAAGGAACACTAGAATCTGAAAAAAGAATCGCTAATGAAGAAATTATGAAACTAGAAACCGCGAAATAATATCATTTTATTTCCAAAAGCTCGACAAGACCACAGTTTGTATTCTTTGTATTCAAATCTACAAATGCAATACGACGCTCGTCAAAGCCTTTGACAGGGTTTACTAGAATGGTTGCACCTTTTTTTGCAAATGATTCCAGTTCTGACTCTATGTTTTTTACCTCATAGCAGATGTGGTGAATTCCACCTCCAGATCTTGCAAATTCACTAATGGCAGAATCCTGTGATGCAGGCTCTATTAGTTCCAAGAATGGTTCTCCTATCTTCATGAGACAGATGTTGACTTTTTGGCTGCCTACTGGCATTATGGTGCTTACCGTCTCAAAATTTAGGTATCTTTTTAGCTCTCCCAATGATTCCTGGATGTTATTTACTACAATTCCCACATGATGTAATTTCATGAAAGTTTTGGTGCTATTCATGTACAATAATCTAGCGAATTGTATGTTAATTTTATATTGATACTGGATTCATCTGGTATCATGCTTGAAAAACTAGTCAAGGACTCCAAAGCACTTGAGAAAGCCATTGCTGGTGAAGAGCTCACTTACGATGACGGAGTGGAACTGATGGCATATGACAACCTCTACATGTTAGGTGCCGCAGCAGACTTGATTAGACAAAAAAGAGTTGGACAACAAGTAACTTTTGCCGCATCATATTATCTGAATTATACAAATGTCTGTGCCGCAAGCTGCCAGATGTGTGCATTTTACAGAAAAGGAAACGAGTCTGATGCATATACGTTATCAGCAAAAGACATCGAGGGCCGTGTAGCAATTGCAAAGAGCCTGGGTGCAACAGAGGTTCACATTGTTGGCGGTTTTCATCCTGAACTTCCACTTGAATATTATGAGGAAATGTTTCGTACCATTAAAAAAAGTCATCCAGAGATGCACATCAAGGCACTCACTGCTGCCGAAGTCTTTTTCATTGCAAGACTGACAAAAAATTCTGTCAAGGAAGTCTTGACTAGACTGAAGGCATCTGGCCTTGATACAATGCCTGGTGGAGGTGCAGAACTGTTCCACCCTGATATCAGAAATCAGATAGTCCGTGGCAAATGTTCAGGTCAAGAGTGGCTTGATACAATAGAGCAGGCTCACAACCTTGGGATAAAGAGCAATGTCACAATGCTTTTTGGACATATTGAAAAACCTGAGCATATCGTAGATCATCTCGTAAAGATAAGAGAAGTACAAAAGAGGACCAAGGGATTTCTTACGTTGATACCGCTAAAATTCAGCCTTGACAATACTGAACTTGAAAAGAAGGGCCTGGTAACATCTGAGAGTGCCTCTACGTATGACCTTAGGGTGACTGCCGTATCAAGATTGATGCTTGCAAACCAACTTGACAACATATCTGTATACTGGGTCGCATTGGGCAAAAAGCTTGCACAAGTTGCCTTGACATATGGTGGAAATGACTTGGTTGGTACTGCGTTCTCTGAGGAAATATATCGTGCAGCAGGCAAGGGAACAAACTCTTCCATAATTGAACTTGCAAACATGATAAAAGAGATTGGTAGAGAACCCGCACAAAGGGACACATTCTTTAACGTTTTACAAAAATTCTAAAAATCCGGGACAGATCTAAAAAACAATTGAATATTCTTCTCTTTCTGTTATCTGATTTATGTTTTACATGCATGAAGAAATATTTTTTTTTCATTGCATGAATTCAAAAATGTAATTTAACGTCATATCAATTCTGCTCGTTCTTTAATAGCATAGAAGAATGTTCTATCAATTAATGACTGAACAAAAAACTAGAACAATTTTAGGCATCTTTGCGATCCTAATGATTGTTACAACACCGATCTTGACAGCATCACATCCAGCATTTGCAGCAACATCTTCCACTGGAATAATTGTGCCACTGTACTCTTATCCTGGAAGTTACTGGAATCAAGTAATACAAGCCAAGAATGCACATCCATCAGTACCAATTATTGCTGTAGTTAATCCTAACAATGGTCCGGGATCATCTATTGATTCAACATATGTTAGCTCAATTCAACAGCTACAATCTGCGGGAATTACTGTATTGGGATACGTGTACACTGGCTATGGTTCCAGAAGCACAAGTTCTGCTGAAGCAGATGTACTCACATACCACAACTGGTACAATTTGAGTGGAATCTTCTTCGATGAGATGTCA
>Ga0207695_10002979_pt1:0-20000 | contig 24379 bp, 19 predicted proteins | sample KBSC54metaG_FD_184354 | JGI IMG/M metagenome (GOLD analysis project Ga0207695, IMG submission 184354) | Corn rhizosphere microbial communities from Kellogg Biological Station, Michigan, USA - KBS C5-4 metaG (SPAdes) (version 2) | ecosystem: Host-associated > Plants > Roots > Rhizosphere...
AGACAAAATAAGTAGTGAGGGGCTTAATGCAGTAGTACAAGAAGGACCTAATAAAGGCACATCTGCCTTATTCTGGTTAGCAAGTGATCCAGAAGGACCAAAGCTTTTGGCAGATGATGCTAATTTGCGAGACAAAATAAGTAGCAAAAGCCTTAATGCGGTAGTACAAGAAGAGCCTTTTAAAGACCAATCTGCAGCACTCTGGCTAGCATGCTCTCTAGAAGGACGAAAGCTTTTGGCAGATGATGCTAATTTACGAGACAAAATAAGTAGTGAAGGGCTTAATGCAGTAGTACAAGAAGGATCTGATAAAGGCGAATCGGCAGCATTCTGGCTAGCATGCTCTCCAGAAGGACGAAAGCTTTTGGCAGATGATGCTAATTTGCGAAACAAAATAAGCAGTGAGGGGCTTAATACGGTAATACAAGAAGGATCTCGTAAAGGCCAATCAGCAGTATTCTGGCTAGCAAGTAATCTAGAAGGACGAAAGCTTTTGGCAGATGATGCTAACTTGCGAAACAAAATAAGTAGTGAGGGGCTTGATGCGGTAGTACAAGAAGGACCTCCTAAAAGCCAATCTGCTTTACTCTGGTTAACAGGCTCTCCAGAAGGACTAAAGCTTTTGGCAGATGATGCTGATTTACGAAACAAAATAAGTAGTGAGGGGCTTAGTACAGTAGTACAAGAAGGACCTTATAAAGGCATATCTGCCTTATTCTGGTTAGCAAGTGATCCAGAAGGACGAAAGCTTTTGGCAAGTGATGCTAATTTACGAGATAAAATAAGCAGTGAGGGGCTTAATGCAGTGATACAAACAGAACCTCGTAAAGGCCAATCTGCCTTATCTTGGTTAGCAAGCACTCCTGAAGGATTAAAATTTTTGATAGATGATGCTAATTTGCGAAACAAAATAAGTAACGAGGGGCTTAATGCGATAATACAGGAAGGACCTCATAAAGGCCAATCCGTCTTCTCCTTATTAGCAAGCACCCCAGAAGGACAAAAGCTTTTGGTACTTTTGCCAAAAGTAAGTAGCCAGGGAGAACCTCATAATAACACATTTACCTTATTCTACCCAGTAAGCACTCCGGAAGATCGAAGAACTATCGAGGCCAAGAAAGCAGATGCAAATAATGATATTAATAGTTCCAGCAGATCCACAACACCTGAAGAAAAAAAGGAGCAGCAATGCGCAAATATTCTTACCAGTACTCCCCGCGAGATAAGGAGTAATCCTGCTAATGCTGTAACCCAAGAAACTGGAAAGAATGAAGTTTTGATTACAGAAGAAAATTATGCCAACGCAGACTCAAAAGAGGATATAAGAGATGATCAATCTTCCTTAAAATTTTCCAAGTAGTACTAGCCTATTCCACTCTTAGCCACACTCATCCTCTCTGAAATATGCTGATGCTGTTTTACGATCTGATTGTGGGGATTCACATAAACAAATTTAGGTTCAAAGTTCTCTAGTTCTGCCGCGGAATACAGTCCATAGGTGATAATAATAATTAAATCGCCGGGGGCCACTAAGCGCGCTGCTGCACCATTAGCGCAGATAATCCCTGAATCAGCACTGCCTTCAATGGCATAAGTTTCGAAGCGCTCTCCATTATTGATATTAACCACCTGAATTTTTTCGTAGGGTTTGATATCAGCAGCGGTCATCAAGGTTTGATCGATGGTCAGCGAGCCTTGATAATTTAAATTAGCTTCGGTGACAGTGGCGCGATGAATTTTACTGCTGCATAGTGTTCTGTACATAAATAACCTCGTTTTAAAAGCTAGTATATAAAGCTGTCATTGCGAGGAGTGTTTTTTGCGACGAAGCAATCCACGTGGATTGCTTCGTCGCAAAAAACACTCCTCGCAATGACATAGTCTTATCTCACTGGCGGAACCCTATCATCCTCTTCTTCCCGCTTACTCTGTTCAGCAATTAAGCGGAATTGTCGCTCGGTAATTAAGCCCGCTTCAAATTTTTCCCGGGTATCTTCAACAATGGGGCGGCCCTTAGATCTTACCATTTTTCTGACATTGGCAGTTATATTGGTGAAATCAGATTCCAATAAGGCGTCACGCACATGCTCATCAAATACCAAATATTCACGCAGGGGCACGCGCTTGCCATCGACAGTAGGTACCAGGCGTTGTGAAACAACCAAACGCACGGTTTCCAGGATATCGACGGTGCGTCCCTGTCTTTCATCAGCAGGGAAGGTGGTGACTAAACGGCGGATAGTTTCAGCTACGCTATTACTGTGCAAGGTGGTATACACGGGATGGCCAGTCATGGCGGCTTCCATGACCGCAGAAATAGTTTCAGCATCACGGGCTTCGCCGACGAGAATGAGACGTGGCTTGCGACGCAGTGCATTACGGACTCCGCCAGCAAAGCTGGGCAGATGGCGAGGGATTTCGGATTGACTCACCACACAGGATTGTTTTTCAATGCTGTCGTAGACAAATTCAATGGGAGCTTCATAGGTCAGCACTTTACGATGGCTTTCCGGGTCTTCGGCAATGGAGCGAATAATCGAGGACAGTAAAGTACTTTTACCCGAACCGGTGGCGCCAGTAATATAGACTACACCTTGTTCTGGAGTGATTGCATCGAGAATCATCTGCGGTAACTTCATGCTGTCCAAGGTCGGTGGATCCGTGGGAATGCTTCGAGCAGTAATTTGAATGCCATCATGTCCTTCAACCAAGCAGGCAGTGGCATTGATACGAAAGCGATAACGTTCGCCGCGGGAAGGTCTAATTTCATGGTGCGTGTCGACATCCTTGCCTGACATTAACTGCGTGGTACCGTTGGGGCCATAAATGCCATTGATGATGTCGCTGACTTCTGTATTCGATAAGCGCCGCCGGGTTACTCGACGCAAGCGTCCAAAAATTTCAGCATAGATGGGTTCGTCCGTTTGTAGGGTAATATCAGAAGCCCCAAGATTGACGCAGTGAATCATAATTTCATTCGTGCTATCAATCGTCAATCGTGATGGCTCACGCGGGTAAAAATAATCAGTCGTCATGTTCTCACCACCATTATTGTTTTACCACAATAGCATTCCAGCTTTTGCCTTCTGTTTGTAAACGCGGCAATTCTACAATTCGCAATACTTGGTCATTGATACGCATATCACTACCATTACCGGTGATACCCAATTCTGTTCGCGAAACATAGGGCGAATTAATCATATGTTGTTGTAATAGTTTACGATAAAGTATCATGCCTTGGTAATCCCGTTTTAAGCGAGCCAGATTTTGCCTAAATATGCTATAAGCCTGTTCTATACCCTTTTCCCAACCCTTATGGATAGCCTCTTTCCAGATTTTTTGTTCCTCACTATCTCGGGGCAGCAGGGTTTTATCAGGTAACTCAGGCTTAGTATAGCTAGACCATAAAAAATCACGCCAGGTGGGGGCGGTAGTTGCAAAGCGGGCTTGCTGAATGATGCGATAAGTTTTATCAGCGACGCGAATGGTATTGGGGTCGGCTAGGTTTAAGCTAAAGTCACCTTCTTCTAGAACAGGAGGCATGACGCCATGACTTAACATCATGCCATTAAAATTGAAGATATTATCCAGATATTTTTGGTCTTTTTTCAGCTGTTCATTGATTTTCTCAGAAGCCCAGGTAAGTCCACCCTGGGCGCCCAAACTCATGGCGGTATCACTTAAAACTTTATTGCGCATTTGTCCAATCTGATTGGAGAGCGCTTTTCTTGCAGCATCTTGGCTCAGGGTTTCAAGTTGGGAGAGATTAGTAGTGTCTGTGCTTTGTGGTGTATTGGTGCTTGAGCAGGCACTGAGCAGAAGAAACAAAATACAGAGCAAAATCCGGAGATTAATTCTTAGCATAACGTAACTCAATGACCCGGCTTTCTGGGAAAACCACTACTGATGCCCGTCTGCCGCACTGATAGCCTACATTACGTAAGATATCACCCAACATCTCATTTTTAGCATAAATGGTTACAATAATCGGGATGGCTGGCGCTGTGCCTAAAACACGGAGGCGGTAATCTGCTATTTTTGCAATCTGTCGCAAGATGGGCTCCGCTGGTCCAGACCAATCAATGGAGCTTGGCATATCCATCCCATAGGTAGTTGGGGCAGGTGGGGGCGCTAATTTGGGCAGTGGATGGGCAGCCTGGGCAGTTTCTGCTAAATCAACCATAGATTTATTGACTGAATAAGAAGCTTCAGCCAAGGTTGTTTCATTTTCGGTCATATCAAAGGTTTTGGGCGTAGATGTGCAAGCGTTGATGATCAACGACAGTATTACGCTAAATGTAAGCTGCTTAAATTTCATAGGTACATCTTAGCTTGATGTTATGACACTGTAAATCATCCACCCTACTCAGGGTGAATAGACCGCAAACAAGCTTTCTCCCGTCATCTCTGCTGGTTTAGGAATCCCAAGCAGATATAATAGTGTCGGGGCTAAATCTGCCAAGACACCTTTTTCCTTGATGGTCTTACCTGGCCGGCCCACATAAAGGGCAGGTACTAATTCATGGGTGTGCGCGGTATGAGCTTGCTGAGTTTTTTCATCAAACATGAGCTCAGCATTGCCATGGTCAGAGGTAATCAGGGCTTCACCACTGACTTCTTTTAAGGCCTGGATAATTTGGCTGAGACAAGTGTCAATGGTTTCGATAGCCTTGACCGTTGCTTCAAAATTGCCCGAATGTCCCACCATGTCTGGATTGGCATAATTACAGATGATGACATCATATTGTTGCTGCCGAATAGCTTGGACTAGTTTTTGAGTGAGTTCAGGAGCACTCATTTCAGGTTTAAGATCATAAGTGGCTACTTTAGGCGAAGGAATCAAGACGCGATCTTCTCCCGGGAAAGGCTTTTCTATGCCTCCATTAAAGAAATAGGTGACATGGGCATATTTTTCGGTTTCAGCCATTCGTAACTGCTTTAATCCCAGTTCGCTTAAATATTCCGCTAGGATATGGCGCAGGGGTTGTGGTGGGAAAGCTACTTGGGTTTTAAGATTTTTGTCATATTGAGTCAAGCTGACAAAACTATCAAAACCTTTAAAGCCCTCGTCCCGCGGTCCTGAGCGCAGCGAAGGATTCGCGGGATCCAGTAATAAAGCCGCAGTCAGTTGCCGTGCACGATCAGCACGAAAATTCATGAATATGACCACATCACCGTCTTGAATAACTACAGGTGAGGAGCCAATTTGAGTAGCTTGCACAAATTCATCATTTTCACCGCGTTGATAGGCTTGCTCAAGGCCACTGGAGGCATCTTTTGCTTGAAAGTCAGCTTTACCTTTAATGAGTAACTCATAGGCTTTTTGAGTGCGTTCCCAACGTTGATCACGATCCATGGCATAGTAACGGCCGATGAGGGACACAATTTGTCCACAGCCTAATTGCTGGCATTTTTCATTTAGAGCATTTAAAGAGTGAAGGGCGCTACGTGGTGGAGTATCCCGTCCATCTAAGAAAGCATGAATGTAAACTGTTTTTACCCCATGTTTGGCAGCGAGCTCAAGTAAAGCATAGAAATGTTGCTCATGGCTATGAACCCCCCCTGGTGAGAGTAGTCCTATAATATGTAAGGCCTTATGAGTATCACGAGCTTGATCTAAGGCAGTGCATAAAACAGGATTTTGAAAAAATTCCCCATTTTCAATGGCTAAATCAATACGGGTTAAATCTTGATGAATGACTCTGCCAGCGCCCATATTCATATGTCCTACTTCTGAATTACCCATTTGTCCGTCGGGAAGACCGACACATTGACCAGAGCCGGAAAGCAGGGCATGGGGGTGATTTTTCCACAATGCATCCCAGCAGGGTTTATGGGCCTGAGCAATAGCATTGGCTTTAGGATCTTCGCGCTGTCCCCAGCCATCGAGGATGATGAGTACCAAAGGTTTGGGTCGTGGTGAATCATGAGTCATGTTAATTTCTCGTCATTGGCATTAAATGGATCTATGATACACTAAGCTACTCAAGGATAATGATCTATATGATATTTAAGAAATTTAAACCCTTATGTGGAGCTCTAGTTGCTCTTTTTTTAGGCTGCTCAGCGCAAGCGGCGGAACAAAAGCCTGCTATTAAACCCATGGATCCAGAAAATCCCCAAGTCTCTCAAAGTTCGATGTCTTCTTCTAGCACAGAGGTTTCTGCAGAGCTCGAAGCTCCGCCGCTTTCTCCTGCTGAAACTTCAGGAATGCTTGAAAGTTATAATCGAGTTGTTTTTCATTTTAATGACACTTTAGATAAAGCTGTGTTAAAGCCAGTGGCTACGCTTTATAACAAATTAATACCTAAGCCCTTGCATAAGGGAATCACCAATGTGTTTAGTAATATTGATAACATCCCCACCATCGTGAATGATTTACTCCAATTTAAAATTTACTATGCAGCCAATGATGGCTGGCGTTTGGCTATTAATAGCACTGTCGGTATCTTAGGGTTTTTTGATGTTGCTTCGAGAATAGGGCTCAAGCCGCATCATGAGGATTTTGGTTTGACCTTGGCACATTGGGGTTATAAAAACTCTAATTATTTTGTAGTGCCTTTCTTCGGTCCTGGTACCATTCGTGATGTGATGGGTTGGCCCGTGGATTATTTCTTCTTCTCAATTTACCCCTATATCAGTAATTCGACTGTTCGTTATAGTGTTTATGGTCTTGGTGTGGTCGATAGACGTTCTAATTTACTCCAGTATCAGGATGTGTTTGAGCAGGTGGCTGTAGATCGCTATGCCTTTATGCGGGATGCTTATTTGCAACATAGAAAGTACCAGATTGATGAGAATAATGAGTCGTCTAAAGAAACTGAAGACGATAGTAGTCAGTCTGTTGCGAGAGCCACACGAATTTAGCTATAAGTGTAATGAAAACAATTAGTTATATTCCGTCATTGCGAGGAGCGTTTTTTGCGACGAAGCAATCCATGTGGATTGCTTCGTCGCAAAAAACGCTCCTCGCAATGACAGTAAAGCTAAGATGCGGTATTTTTGAAAGATTCTCGAAAATTGGGCTAATGTTTAACGAATATGCTATGCTTAAAATAAGAACTAAAAATATGCGTTATCACGAGGAGTGGTCATATGGCTATTGAATTCAGAGAGGCTATTTTTATTGCACATCAAGCTTTTCGTGAGCTGATGAATCAAGAAATGAGTTTGGCAAGTGGCTTGCAAAGTCTTGCGCCTTCAAATAAAGAACAACCCTCTCGATCATCACAATACTTATATGAAGATAGTCTGATGTTGAAAGAGTTAAGTGAGCAGATTAAGGATTTAATGCCGAATTTTTCTGGTACAGGCTCATCTAAATAGGGTCTCGGTATGCCGCAGAGCGATGAAAAAGAACGGTTTTCCAAATTGGTGGGTATTATCCAGCAAGCCCTTCAGCGTGATGAGCAATTGAGAAAGACTTATCAAGTGGGAGAAAAATTCGGCTTCATTCGCGAACGCTTGAATAACTTATTGGAAAATATTCAAAAGGATACCTTTATCCCAGAGAAAAAGGTCAAACCTGCTTATGAAGTCATGGTAGAAGAGGATGAAATGTTGGTTTATGTTCATCTTTATAATTCACAGGGGAACGTTGTTCGCACCTGGCAGTCAGTGATTACACCCAAAGCTTTTTTTGATTTTAGTGTTAATCGTCCCGTGTATGCTGATCAAAAAAGTATTGAAACTTTTATTCGGGGTAAAGCGAATAAGACCCAGCATGCTTATTTGACTATTGCCATGAAAAAAGAGCATCTGGTATCCAATCGTGATGAAGGCTTAAAAGATGCTATGGGTAATCCTTTGATTAAAATCAAGGAAGGCTCTTTGCGTATGGATAAGGTTCTTTCTTTTACGCATAATGAAAATGTTTACACCTTAAATGAGGATGGAGTGTTAATAAAAAAATGAGAGATTCTGTTATTCCCGCGAAAGCGGAAATCCTCCAAAAAGAAACCTACTCCAGTAATCAATTCCGCAATCAAATCTACCTTTCCTTCTTGGCTGCTGGTTGCAACCAAGCCATAACCTTGGATGAGTTAGTGAAGGTAGGGACTCAATTGATGCGCAGTGCCAAACTGCATCCGCATTTTTTTAAAGGCCGTTCTTTGCGGGCTAATGCGCTAGGTTTAGCCTTTCATGTCCTGGGTTTTCCCCCAGATTATCAAAATGAAAAATATTTGAATGCTAAAATATCTGAAAGCGAGGCGGAAAAAATTATCTGCTTGTTTGAAAGAAGAATTGTTGAACGCCTTCCTCTGGAATATCTCACGCAGGAAGCCCATTATTTTGGAAATAGTTTTTATGTAAACGAGCAGGTTTTGGTGCCGCGGTCCTTGATGGGTACGCGTTTCAAAGAATTCTTAAAAAAAATTCAATGGACGAATTACCGTGTTTTAGATTTATGTACCGGTTCAGGCTGTATTGGCATCACCTTGGCTCTGCTTGAACCCAGGCTCAGAGTGGATTTGGCTGATGTTTCTTCGGAGGCTCTAGCCGTAGCTGCTTTCAATGTTAAAAAGCATGCTCTCACCGATAGGCTGCGTTGCATTCAAGGCAATCTTTTTGAAAATATCACTGAGCATTATGATTTGATTATTAGTAATCCACCCTATGTACCGGATAAGGAATATCAACCTCAACCCCAGGAAGTTAAAAATGAGCCTGCCTTGGCCTTGAAAGGGGGTAAAGACGGTTTGGATATTATTTATCGCATTTTGCGGCAAGCTAAAAACCATTTAAACCCTCAAGGATGTTTAATCATGGAGGTGGGTTATGGTCCTGCTAAGCGACTCAAAAAACTTTATCCTAACTTGCCTTTTCAATGGTTTGTATCGAGAAGTCCTTGGTGGGGAGACGGGGAACTTGCAGAGCAAGAGCCCTTGTGGGAAAAGTGTTTGAATAAATTATTTGGAACGCACAGTATCTTGCTTTATCGAGCGGAGGATTGATGTCATTGCGACGCGGCAATCCAGGTATTTACTCTTGGATTGCTTCACCCTCGCTATGCTCGAGTTCGCAATGACGGTTCACTTCTTCATAAAATTTTTCTTCACAAACTCAGTAGCCAGATTGTCTTTTTCTTGTTGCTGAGCCTGTTTGTTTAGTTGCTCATTGACCAGGGATTTAGAAAGCAAGCCGGGTTTAGCCTCAGTTTTTTGCTGAAATTTTTCCAAAGCAGAGCCAAGATTATTTTTATCAAGGTATGATTTCATCAAGGTTCCCATTTGCTGACCGAATAAAGATCTAACAGAACGGCCAGTAGCGCTTGCGGCTTTAGCAACATCAGCTGCAGAAATGTTATCAACTCGCTGCTCAATTTTTTCCCCAGCGGCTTTGTTGCTTGCCGCAGTTGAGATTTGGGCCTTATGATAAAACCGTTGTGTTACTTGCGTTTCGCCTGTTTGAGCTACTTGATCTTTAGGAGATATTGTTTGTTTTTGTTCTAAATATTCCTCACGGTGTCTTTTTTCCCCGGCTTCGCGATCTTGGGTTTTTTCGAGTTGATCCTCTTGGGTATTTTCTTTTTTTATCTTTTCTTCATAATCAGATTCGAGAGTTTTTTTAAATTGATCTTCTTTGATGGCAGCTTCTTTGAGTCTTTTTTTGCTATCAATGGCCACACCGGTTTGACCACCAGATCTTTCAACGGACTCAAGTTCAGGTGATTTTTTACGTCCCAAACCTGTACTTCGGCAAGTGGCGCAAATATCTCCATAGGTATGCCCCTTGGTAGATAATTCCAAAAAGGCAAACAGCGGCTTTTTCTGGCCGCAGACTGAACAAGTGCGTGCTGTCGAGGTTTGAGTGGTCATAGATTAATGAAACATCACTTGTGGGAATATCATAAATGATATAATAAAAGTCGCCGCATTAAAACAATTATTTGTTCATAAATCGACCGTTGCTTGTCTAAACCCCCTGCTGCGGGTGTTTAAAGTTTTATCTTGCCTGGCTGTGACGATTAAGGTATTCTCATTCGGTCAAAAATGTAATATATGTTTTGAAAAGGAATAATCTAAATTATCAATGAGGAATGACTATGTCAAAGGGACCATTATTACAAGATCCTTTTTTGAATACCCTGCGTAAAGAAAAGATCCCCGTTTCTATTTATCTAGTGAACGGCATTAAACTGCAAGGCATCGTTGAATCTTTTGATCAGTTCGTAGTTCTTTTGCGTAATACGGTTAGTCAAATGGTATACAAGCATGCTATTTCAACTATTGTACCGGCTCGCAACATTTCCAATTTATTGGAGTTTAATTCATCCAGTCATGGAAATGGGACCCGATCTAGCCCATCAGGTCATGCGTCTACTCCCCATAAAGATGATCAAGAATGAGCTGCTGAAAAATAGATGAACCAGAAGAAAGACGAACCAGTCATTCTGGTTCATATATATTTTTCCGCGGATCGAATGCGAGAAGACTTGGAAGAGTTTCAGGAACTCGCCCAAGCTGCGGGTGCTAGCATTGCGGCCGTAATAACAGGCTCACGTCAGGCTCCTGATCCTAAATATTTTATTGGTACCGGGAAGGCGGAGGAAATTCGCCAGCAAGTAGCATCCCAGAAAATCCAACTGGTGTTAATTAATCACAATTTATCGCCTACCCAGGAACGTAACTTGGAACGGCTACTCCAGTGCCGGGTTTTGGATCGTACTGGTTTAATCTTGGATATTTTTGCCCAACGTGCACGCAGTTTTGAGGGTAAGCTGCAAGTAGAATTGGCTTTGTTAAATCATATGGCGACCCGTCTGATCCGAGGCTGGACGCACTTGGAGCGACAACGTGGTGGTATTGGTTTACGTGGCGGTCCTGGTGAAACTCAGCTCGAAGTGGATAGGCGGTTGATCCGCAATCGGATCAAAACGATTAATAAACGATTAGAAAAAGTCCGCAAACAACGGGATCAGGGTCGAAGGGCGCGTAGCAAGGCAGTCATTCCCACGATTGCGCTGGTCGGATATACTAATGTCGGAAAATCAACTTTGTTCAATGTGTTAACGGGCGCCGCCGTTTTTTCCGCTAATCAATTGTTTGCTACTTTGGATCCTACGTTGAGACGGGTGTTTCTACCGGAGTTAGGGCAGGCTATTTTGGCAGATACGGTAGGATTTATTCGGCATTTACCTCATCAGTTAGTAGAAGCTTTTAGGGCGACCTTGGAAGAGGTGAGTCAGGCGGATCTTTTACTGCATGTGATTGATGCCCATGATCCTGCCCAGCTGGCCCATGTTGAGCAGGTGAATAGTGTTTTAAGTGAAATCGATGCTGCCGAAGTTCCGCAAATCCTAGTGTACAATAAAATTGATTTATGCCCCGATTTGATCCCTCGTCTTGAGCCAGCAACAGAAAAATATCCCGCCGCTGCTTGGATTTCAGCAGAAAAGAGGCTGGGTATCGAGGATTTGAAGAGATTGATAGCCTCTACTCTCTGAGTAGCTGTCATTGCTTCGTCGCAAAAGGCGTTCCTCGCAATGACAGCTTAATGGTACAATCTGGTTTCTTAAATTAAGGTGCTTTAGATGATGTGGAATGCTTTTTTTTCAGCCATTGCCTTGGTTTTTATTTTTGAAGGCACTTTGCCTTTTTTATCACCGACCTTATGGCGGCAGAGTTTGAAGACACTATTAAAGCAATCCAATATTTCTGTTCGTTTGATGGGCTTTCTAAGCATGATGGTCGGGGTTATTTTATTGCATTTTGTTCGTTCATTCGTGGGAGAGTAAGTCATGGGTAAAAGTGTGGTTATTGTCGGCGCTCAATGGGGCGATGAGGGCAAAGGTAAAGTCGTTGATTTATTGACAGAACAAGCCTCTGTGGTTGCCCGTTTTCAAGGGGGGCACAATGCTGGACATACCTTGGTTATTGAAGGCCGTAAGACCGTATTGCGTTTAATTCCATCAGGCGTTCTTCATAAAGGCGTTCGTTGCTTGATTGGCAACGGTGTGGTGTTGTCTCCCAGTGCTTTTTTGCAAGAAGTGAATGAGTTGGATAAGGCGGGGATTCAAGTCAAAGATCGTTTATTTGTCAGTGAAGCTTGTGCTTTAATTATGCCCTATCACATTGCCTTGGATCAGGCTCGAGAACAAGCCAAGGGTAAGGCAGCTATTGGCACAACAGGACGGGGAATTGGGCCTGCCTATGAAGACAAAGTCTCCAGGCGCGGATTACGCTTTGGCGATCTTTTTGATGAAAAATATTTCTGCAGCCGCCTCGAAGAAGTCTTGGATTATCATAATTTTATTTTGAAAAATTATCATCAAGTTGAAGTCCTAGATTTTTCTCTGTTATGCGATGAAATGCTGGCTTTAGAACCTTTATTGCGTCCTTTTCGTGCCGATGTCGCAGCCCTGCTAGCGCAAAGCCGGCAAAAAGACCAGAATATTCTTTTTGAGGGAGCGCAAGGAACTTTTCTGGATATTGATCATGGTACTTATCCCTTTGTGACCTCATCTAATACTGTAGCCGGTAATGCTTGTGCTGGTACCGGTACAGGGCCTTGCCATTTAGATTATGTCCTAGGCATCACCAAGGCTTATGCCACCCGTGTGGGTGCTGGACCTTTCCCCACGGAATTACAAGATGAAATTGGTAAGCATCTAGCCAAGCAGGGCAATGAATTTGGCTCGGTCACCGGCAGACCGCGTCGCTGTGGCTGGCTGGATCTGGTCATGTTGCGTCGTGCCCTGTGGTTAAATAGTTTTTCAGGATTTTGTGTCACTAAATTAGATGTGCTCGATGGATTGGAAACCATTAAAATTTGTACCCAATATCGTTTGCATGGCAAGACCTTGGATTTCCCGCCCTTGGAATCAAAAGATCTAGCTCTTTGTGAACCTGTCTATGAAGAAATGCCGGGCTGGCATGAATCGACAGTCGGTAAAACTAAGTTTGCTGATTTGCCGCTAAATGCTCAAAAGTATTTGCTGCGTATTGAAGAATTGGGCGGGGTACCTATCGATATGATTTCAACGGGTCCTGATAGAAAAGATGCTATTATTTTGCGCAATCCTTTTGAAAAGATAAAATTAAAATTGGATGAGGCTTCAGCAGGATAAAAATGTGCCGAGGAGAGGACTTGAACCTCCACGGGGTTGCCCCCACAAGTACCTGAAACTTGCGTGTCTGCCAGTTTCACCACCCCGGCAACGAGATTAGTGCAATGTACCCGATTATCCATTTTAATGTCAATCAATGTAGGGTGGATTAGACGCGCTTTTTGCGTCGTAATCCACCATGCCGTCAGGAGGATAAACTCATGGGCTCAACGACTGATTGCAGCCAAATGCGCTGTGCTGATTTACATGGTGTGGGTAAGGCAGTGGAGGAAAAGCTAAGTCGACTGGGAATTTCCACTGTGCAGGATTTATTGTTTCATCTCCCTTTTCGCTATGAAGATCGTACCCGCATATCCTCTCTAGCCCGGGTTCGGGTGGGTGATAAGGCCTTGATTAGCGGCGTCGTGCAAGCCATTTCCTTTCCCAAAACAGCTAAAACACGCTTACTCTGCGAATTACATGATGGCTCTCGGCGTTTACACTTACGCTTCTTTCATGTCTATCCTCTACATAAAAAACAGTTAACAATCGGCGCGCGTGTACTTTGTTTTGGGGAGTTGGGTCTGGGGCCTACTGGTTTAGAAATGGTGCATCCAGAATGGCAGCTTATTCAGGAAGAGCTTCCGCCTTTAGAGCAGTACTTAACCCCTGTTTATCCCACTACCGAGGGCTTGACCCAGAAAGCCTTGCGAAAATTAATGCAGCAAGCTTTACAGTTATTATCGCAGGGTGCGCTCTTACAGGAATTTCTTCCTAGCTCTCTTTTGCAACGTCATCAATTTCCTTCGCTCTCAGAAGCGCTGCTTTTTATTCATCATCCTTCTAAGGAAGCCCCGGTGGCAATGTTGGAAGAGGGGCGGCATTATACTCAGAAACGTTTAGTCTTTGAGGAATTATTGGCTCATCGCTTGGGCTTATTGAAATTTAAGCAAAGCTTGCAGCATTATCGGGCCCCGGCTTTTACTGCCCAGTCAGAACTGAGCAATCGTTTTCTTGATTCTTTGCCTTATCAATTAACGGGAGCCCAACAGCGGGTAGCCCAGGAAATCCGTCAAAATTTGCATCAACCCCATCCTATGCTGCGTTTAGTGCAAGGCGATGTGGGTTCAGGAAAAACAGTCATTGCCGCTTTGGCAGTTTTGCAGGCGGTGGAAAATGCTTACCAGGCAGCGGTGATGGCACCCACAGAACTCTTGGCAGAGCAGCATTACCGGGTTTTCAAGCAGTGGTTTGAACCTCTCGGTGTACAGCCGGTGTTGTTTTCCGGGCAAATGAAAGCCAAGGAGCGGCGTGAAGCCTTAGAAGCTTTAGCGCAAGGAAAAGCCCAGCTTGCCTTAGGCACACATGCTTTGTTTCAGAAAGAAGTGCAATTTGCCAAACTGGGGTTGGTGGTGGTTGATGAACAGCATCGTTTCGGGGTTCATCAACGTGCTTTATTTCGTGAAAAAGGAGTAGCAGATCAATGGGTTCCTCATCAACTCATTATGACTGCAACTCCAATTCCTAGAACCTTGGCCATGAGTCTGTATGCGGATCTAGATTGTTCAGTGATTGATGAGTTACCGAAAGGTCGGCTGCCTATCCAAACCCGGGTGATCTCTAATGCTCGCCGCGATGAGGTGATTGCACATGTACATGAAGCTTGTCGCGGTGGACGTCAAGCTTACTGGGTGTGTCCTCTAATTGAAGAGTCGGAAGACTTGCAATGCCAGGCCGCGGAAAAAACTGCCCAAGATTTTCAAAAGTTGTTGCCTGATATTAAAGTTGGTTTATTGCATGGCCGCCTGAAATCTGCGGAAAAAGATCAAATCATGCAAGCTTTTAAACAGCGTCAATTGCAATTGTTGGTGGCCACCACTGTCATTGAAGTGGGGGTGGATGTTCCCAATGCCAGCTTGATGATTATTGAAAATGCCGAGCGCTTGGGTTTATCGCAATTGCATCAATTGCGTGGTCGTGTGGGACGAGGAACTGTGGATAGCCACTGCCTGCTTTTATATCAACAACCTTTGTCTGAGTTTGCTAGCAAACGCCTGTCAGCGATCCGCAGTACCCAGGATGGGTTTAAAGTCGCAGAGCATGATTTGGAATTGCGCGGCCCTGGCGATGTTTTGGGTACGCGTCAAACCGGTGATATTGCTTTTAGAGTGGCCGAGCTCATGCGTGATAGTGAATTGCTGCCCGCCGTGACCCAGGCAGCTGAAGAATTGATGCACACCGAGCTCCGAGAAAAATTAATCCACCGCTGGTTGCGTCAGGTGGAGCAGTATAGGCATGTCTAGAGTTCTCTTCATGTCATCTGAATCGTTGCTATTTATCTCTATCCTCTCGTATATAGACAGAAGATGGTGTTGTTAAGAGCGGTATTTTATTGCGCAAGTTACTGTGATCAGGTCGCTCTAGTTTTAAGCTGATGAGTAGTGCTCGTAAATGCTTATAGCATTAATGAAACCTTAGCCATTTTCTGCTATATTACTTAGATATCCAAAACTGTATAAAATTTAAACGAGGGCTTTATGGCGCAGCTTCTGCTTAAACCGAGGCCAGACTTGAATCAATCCGATCTCAAGCAGCAAGACACGATTGAAACCAGTGTTACCACTGTCATTAAAGGTGGTTTGAAATACATTTTAAAAATAACTAAGAGATTTGGTCTTCATCGACAACTGATTCAAATCTCAAAACAAGTTACCCAAGTTGCTATGGTTGCGGCCAATCTGGATGTTATCCCTGAAGAAGAGCCTGAGTTAGAGCCTGCCTTATCAACTGTAAATCTGCTGAATATCTTTAAACAATTACGTTATCGTCCACGTCGCCGCATTTGGGATGTTGAACCCCTAGCGCTAGAAAGTCAGGAAATAAAGAATCAGGAAAAAGCAGTTGATCCGGCAGTAGTACAGGCAGAACGAATTGAGACACTTGCTTTAAAGATTCGGCCTCAATTACGCCTACATCCCAAACCAGAGCTTCGAATCAATACACCCGCTTTATCATTGAGACCCCAGTCAAAGTTAATTCCTTCATTATCGAACGTGAGCTTAGGCTTACAGCTATTGACTATATCCATGCCGGAGATGGCTCCAGTGCATGCTCAAGCCAGGGCCCAACAAGCCGCCTTAATGACCGCTCTAATTATTGTCTTAGAGGCTCAGCGTTTAGCCTCACAAGCCAGTGTGCGCGATGATTTAGAGGCTGTTCCTCAACAAGCTCAAATGTTGCCAAGACCTGCTTTTAATGCTCCACGCATGCGAATTATTAACAATCCCCAACGTTTGTTTGTTACCAATCCTGAGCTAGCGCCGCTACCTGAGTCACGCAATACACAGCGTTTAACGGCTTTGGGTTTTCCCTTAGATCTGGTTCCTGAAAAATATAATTGCACCATGATGCTATCCCCGATGGGTGATCCAGTATCCTTGCCTCACAACAAAGAGCAACGATTTGATGCTGATGCTATGTACCGTCATGTGCGAGCACGCGGGACTAATCCCTATACCGGCAGCAGCTTGACTGAAGGTGAACTGAAACCCGATTTGGATTTGCGCAGCGAAATTGCTAGCTATGTCGATGATATTGAAAAAGGCGTCTGGCAAAGACGCCAAGAACTGGGTCATCGCAATTTGAGCAGAGCAGATTATGAGGGGATTAATGATGCTATTTTAGGTCGTCAGTCTCAAGCTCAAAATATGACTCAAAGTACTCAGAATCCGAACCAAGATCAGGAGTCAGCTTCTGATTCCACACCGAAACCTCGCTTCAAATAAAAAGCGAGATCTCTCCCTCTGTTAATGATAGAGGGAGAGACTGAAGCTTTCATTACCGGTTAGCATGTGGCCTGATTCAAGCCTAAGCTCAGGTTCGATTTTTCTTCCATTGAAGATAATGCTATAGGCTGCTGTGACAAATTAGCTCCAAATAAACTCCAAGGACCCTGATAAAAACCAGGAGGCACCTGATTAAAAGTAACCTGGGCTCCTTTGAGGGCTTCTACTTGGGATTTTAAAGCCGCCAGTTTTTGGGCGATAGGATGTTCCGCTATGCTGGATGCAAACGCTTGCAAGGCTTGACCTTCCTTAATGACGCTTTCTTTATTAGCCTCTGCTGTTGTTTTTATAGCGCTAGCTTTTGCTTCAGCTTGTATCCGGATTGCATTGGCATCAGCTTCTGCTTCTATTTTCTTTTGATTTGCAGCATTTACAGCCATTTGATTCTGAATACTTGCTTGTGCCTGAAGATTGGCTAGCTTAGTTTGGGTTTCAGCAGTGGTTTTTGCTTGAGCAGCAAATTCCCTTGATAATTCTGGAGAAGCAATAGTCATGGCATCAATACGAATATTGCTAATTGTTATTCCACTGTCTTTAAAAGCATTATTAATGATTCCCATGAATACATCATGCACCGTTTGCGCTGTTATGCTTGGAGTCGTTGACGATGGATGCTGAGGATTTTCAGTCACTGGCTTATCAGGGGATAAAGCAATACTTGCATCCTCTTTTCTCTCCGCTGAAGCGGCATAAGTTCCTGTGGGGTTCTGGGCAACATACATATAACTTTGATTGCGAACAATGCTATTGATAGTTGCTTTTGCATTATCCGTAATAAACTTAACAATATCTTTGCCAAAGTTAAGTAGAGCCTTAACTCTATCGGTGACTTGATAGAATACATCTGCTTTTATACGTAAGGGCACATTATCACGGCTTTCTATAATGGCTTCCTCGAGCTCCTGTATTTGTTGTGTGGTTGCTATATAATTTTGAAATTTATCGGGTGATCTAACAACATGTAAACCGGGTTGTAAAATCTCTAGCTTGCCTGAGCGATTTAATACACCCTCTTGTCCATTTTCAACGCGAACAATTTGCAAGTCCCCGCTTTCTACATTAATCTCTTGCCCTCCTATGTTTTGAATCTTGGAGGGATTATTGAGGTCGATAAAACCTCGACATTTCAAGGCGGCATTATCAATGACATGCCTTCCCGCGGTTAAGAGTTTCTGTTGGCCGGTTGCCTGATCAATGCAATAACAAAGCTCCCCTTCTTTAACGCTAATGATTTTCAAGCTGCCAGCTTCAATGTATGAAGTGTTTAATTTTTTTCTGCCAAGAAAAGTATCAAAGGGGAATCGAGTATGCCAGCCTGTGCCCAGCAGTTTAGGCTTACCTTCACTGTCAATTACCAATCCCATCTCATCGTTATTGATCAGACTGGTATTAAATAAAGTGTAGGGAAATAGAAGTACCGCGCCCAAGGTTCGCCAAAATTGTTGCATTGTTGAATATTGAACAAAGGGGATGGCCTGATTTTTTGCCGGGACAAAATAGGCTAATGTTTCTTGATTAAAATCGCGTTTGATGTAATGAGGTAGCTGGCTTTGCTCTTCTGAAAAATGTGCACTGGATGATGACATAAAAAATCTCCTATTTTTTAAGTAAAAGGTTTGTGACCAGTCAGATGATAAAGTAAATTGATTAAGAAAATCTTAAGACGGGAGAGTTGCATCTCGGCCCTATCCTGCCATAATAAATTCTTTTACAAGCAGAATAAGGCTAAAACAATATGAAACCCGTCAAAGAATCCTTGGCAATCATTCGCCGCGGTACTGAAGAAATTCTTCTTGAAGATGAATTAGTCGAACGTTTAAAGCTAGGAAAGCCTCTAAAAGTAAAAGCTGGTTTTGATCCCACTGCACCTGATCTTCATCTAGGCCATACAGTATTGCTTAATAAGATGCGCCAATTTCAAGATTTGGGCCATGAAGTTGTCTTTTTGATTGGGGATTTTACTGGCATGATTGGTGATCCGTCGGGCAAGAATGAAACCCGTCCGCCATTAACGCGGGAACAAGTGCAGGAAAATGCGCTGACTTATAAAAAGCAGGTATTTAAGGTCCTGGATCCTCAAAAAACCCAAGTCGTTTTTAATTCAGAATGGAATAATCAATTAAACGCCGTAGATTTAATTAAATTGGCGGCCACTCATACCGTTGCTCGGATGTTGGAGCGTGATGATTTTAGTAAGCGCTATGCCAATAATCAGCCCATTGCGATTCATGAATTTTTGTATCCCTTGCTTCAAGGCTATGATTCCGTCGCCCTTAAAAGTGATATTGAGCTGGGTGGTACTGATCAAAAATTTAACCTTCTAATGGGGCGTGAGCTACAAAAACATTATGGGTTACAGCCGCAAATCGTCATGACCTTACCTTTATTGCCCGGCTTAGATGGGATTAAGAAAATGTCTAAATCTCTGGGAAATTATATTGGCATTGACGAAGCCCCGGAGCAAATCTTCGGTAAGGTGATGTCCCTGTCCGATGAAACCATGTGGCTTTACTTTGAATTAATTAGTTTCCGCACCTTAGATGAAATCCAAGGTTTTCGCGATCAGGTTGCTGCTGGAGCCAATCCTAGAGATATCAAGTTCCTCTTAGGCGAGGAGCTGGCGGAGCGTTTTCATAATAGAGAAATGGCAGTCAAGGCCCGGGAAGCTTTTATCGCTCGCTTCCAGCAAGGGGCTATTCCCGAGAATTTACCCGAGATTCACCTGCCCAGTTCAGAGCAGGGTATTTTGATTGGCCCCTTCCTCAAAACCTTTGGCTTGGTGGAGAGTACCTCGGAAGCGATGCGTCTGATTAAGCAGGGGGGAGTGCGCATTGATGGAGAAAAAGTAACAGACAAAAACTTAATGGTGGGTCATAGTCAAAAGGAAAGGATTTTTCAAGTTGGAAAACGTCGTTTTATTAAGGTCTTACCTTCCAAATTTTCTGAAAAATAGATAACAATATACTCCATATAATTACAAATGGAGAAAATAAGCGCTATAATAAGAGTTGTTAGAGGATAGAGAAAAAAATTTTGAAAAAAGTTGATTTCGCCTGTTGACTCCTCCGTAAAGATCTGTAGAATCCGCTTTCACTTGATTTAACAAG
>Ga0207695_10002979_pt1:22500-24379 | contig 24379 bp, 19 predicted proteins | sample KBSC54metaG_FD_184354 | JGI IMG/M metagenome (GOLD analysis project Ga0207695, IMG submission 184354) | Corn rhizosphere microbial communities from Kellogg Biological Station, Michigan, USA - KBS C5-4 metaG (SPAdes) (version 2) | ecosystem: Host-associated > Plants > Roots >...
GCGATAAGTCGATGTTAGCAGACCCGAAACCAAGCGAGCTATCCATGGACAGGGTGAAGGTCAGGTAACACTGGCTGGAGGCCCGAACTCACTACTGTTGAAAAAGTAGGAGATGAGCTGTGGATAGGAGTGAAAGGCTTAACAAGCTTGGAGATAGCTGGTTCTCCTCGAAAGCTATTTAGGTAGTGCCTTGTGGGTTTACTCTTTGGGGTAGAGCACTGTTTCGGCTAGGGAACCTTGTTGGGTTTACCAAACCGATGCAAACTCCGAATACAAAGAAGTACGACCACAGGAGACACACGGCGGGTGATAAGGTCCGTCGTGAAGAGGGAAATAGCCCAGACCGTCAGCTAAGGTCCCAAAGTAATGGTTAAGTGGAAAACGTTGTGAGAAGGCACAGACAGCCAGGAAGTTGGCTTAGAAGCAGCCATCTTTTAAAGAAAGCGTAATAGCTCACTGGTCGAGTCGGCTCGCGCGGAAGATATAACGGGGCTCAAACCATTCACCGAAGCTACGGGTGTTAGCTTAGGCTAACGCGGTAGAGGAGCATTCGGTAAGCCGATGAAGGTGATCTGAGAAGATTGCTGGAGGTATCCGAAGAGCGAATGCTGATATGAGTAACGATAATGCGAATGAAAAATTCGCACGCCGACAGTCCAAGGGTTCCTTGCGCAACGGTAATCGGCGCAGGGTAAGTCGGCCCCTAAGGCGAGGCTGAGAAGCGTAGTCGATGGGAAACAGGTTAATATTCCTGTACTTGATAGTAGGAGCGATGGGAGGACGGAGTAGGCTAAACTATCCAGACATTGGTTGTTCTGGTTTAAGCAAGTAGGGAGGACACTTTGATAAATCCGGGTGTCTATATCCTGAGACGTGATGACGATCCCACACTTGTGTGGGAGAAGTAGTTGATGCCAAGCTTCCAAGAAAAGTCCCTAAGTGTTGAATACTATCAAGCCGTACCGGAAACCGACACAGGTGGACGCGTAGAGAATACGAAGGCGCTTGAGAGAACTCGGGTGAAGGAACTAGGCAAACTAGCACCGTAACTTCGGGAGAAGGTGTGCCCTTGTTAAGTGAAGGACTTCGCGTCTGGAGCTGAGAAGGGTTGCAGTAATCAGGTGGTTGCGACTGTTTATTAAAAACACAGCACTCTGCAAACTCGAAAGAGGAAGTATAGGGTGTGACGCCTGCCCGGTGCCGGAAGGTTAAGTGATGTTGTCAGACGTAGCAATACGTCGAAGCAATTGATCGAAGCCCCGGTAAACGGCGGCCGTAACTATAACGGTCCTAAGGTAGCGAAATTCCTTGTCGGGTAAGTTCCGACCTGCACGAAAGGCGTAACGATAGCCACACTGTCTCCACCCGAGACTCAGTGAAGTTGAAATCGCTGTGAAGATGCGGCGTACCCGCGGCAAGACGGAAAGACCCCGTGCACCTTTACTATAGCTTTGCACTGGACTTTGAGCGTGTCTGTGTAGGATAGGTGGGAGGCTTTGAAACTTGGGCGCTAGCTCAGGTGGAGCCAACCTTGAAATACCACCCTGATACTCTTGGAGTTCTAACCTAATCTTCTCATCGAGGATGGGGACAGTGTATGGTGGGTAGTTTGACTGGGGCGGTCTCCTCCCAAAGAGTAACGGAGGAGCACAAAGGTACTCTCAGCGCGGTCGGAAATCGCGCACTGTGTGTAAGAGCATAAGAGTGCTTGACTGCGAGACTGACGGGTCGAGCAGGTACGAAAGTAGGTTCTAGTGATCCGGTGGTTCTGTATGGAAGGGCCATCGCTCAACGGATAAAAGGTACGCCGGGGATAACAGGCTGATACCGCCCAAGAGTTCATATCGACGGCGGTGTTTGGCACCTCGATGTCGGCTCA
>Ga0207695_10002981_pt1 | contig 24373 bp, 22 predicted proteins | sample KBSC54metaG_FD_184354 | JGI IMG/M metagenome (GOLD analysis project Ga0207695, IMG submission 184354) | Corn rhizosphere microbial communities from Kellogg Biological Station, Michigan, USA - KBS C5-4 metaG (SPAdes) (version 2) | ecosystem: Host-associated > Plants > Roots > Rhizosphere > Soil...
CTACGCGCCGATTCGCACCGGCACCGACATCGTCTTCCTGGGCGGCGTCATCAACTATCTGCTGACGAACGACAAGATCCAGCATGAGTATGTGAAGAACTACACGGACTTCACGTTCATCGTGCGCGAGGATTTCGCGTTCAACGACGGCATCTATTCCGGCTATGACGCGGAGAAGCACGCGTACCCGGACAAATCGAGCTGGGACTACGAGCGCGGCGACGACGGTTTCGTGAAGGTCGACCCGACGCTGCAGCATCCGCGCTGCGTGTACAACATGCTGAAGCAGCACTACGCGCGCTATACGGCGGACATGGTCCAGCAGACCTGCGGCACGCCGAAGGAGAAGTTCCTGAAGGTCTGCGAGATGCTCGCGACGACGGCCGTGCCCGGCCGCGCCGGCACGATCCTGTACGCGCTCGGCTGGACCCACCATTCGATCGGCGCGCAGATGATCCGCACCGGCGCGATGGTGCAGCTGTTGCTCGGCAACATCGGCATCGCCGGCGGCGGGATGAACGCGCTGCGCGGCCACTCGAACATCCAGGGATTGACCGACCTCGGGCTGATGTCGAACCTGCTGCCGGGCTACATGACGCTGCCGATGCAGGCCGAGCAGGATTTCGACGGCTACATCAACAAGCGCGTGCAGCAGCCGCTGCGGCCGAACCAGTTGAGCTACTGGAAGAACTACAAGGCGTTCCACGTCAGCTTCATGAAGTCGTGGTGGGGCGATGCGGCGACCGTCGAGAACAACTGGGGCTACGACTACCTGCCGAAGCTGGACAAGCAGTACGACCTGCTGCAGGTGATCGAGCTGATGAGTGCCGGCAAGATGAACGGCTACATCTGCCAGGGCTTCAACCCGCTCGCGGCGGCGCCGTCGAAGGTGAAGACGGCCGCGGGGCTCGCGAAGCTGAAGTGGCTCGTCATCATGGATCCGCTCGCGACCGAGACGTCCGAGTTCTGGAAGCATCACGGCGACTACAACGACGTCGATGCGTCGAAGATCCAGACCGAGGTGTTCCGTCTGCCGACCACGTGCTTTGCGGAGGAAAACGGCTCGCTCGTGAGTTCGAGCCGCGTGCTGCAATGGCACTGGAAGGGCGCGGAGCCGCCGGGCGACGCGAAGAGCGATCTCGAGATCATGTCGGGGCTGTTCCTGCGCATGCGCAAGATGTACCAGACGGATGGCGGCAAGTATCCGGACCCGATCGTGAACCTGACCTGGCCGTACGCGAACCCGGAAAGCCCGACGCCCGAAGAACTCGCGATGGAGTTCAACGGAAAGGCGCTCGCCGATCTGCCCGACCCGAAGGATCCGGCCAAGACGCTCGTGAAGAAGGGCGAGCAGCTCGCCGGGTTCGCGCAACTGAAGGACGACGGCACGACCGCGAGCGGCTGCTGGATCTTCTGCGGCGCCTGGACGCAGGCCGGCAACCAGATGGGGCGGCGCGACAACTCGGATCCGACCGGCATCGGCCAGACGCTGAACTGGGCGTGGGCGTGGCCGGCGAACCGGCGGATCCTGTACAACCGCGCATCGTGCGACGTGAACGGCAAGCCGTTCGATCCGACCCGCAAGCTGATCGGCTGGAACGGCAAGGCGTGGGCGGGCCCCGACGTACCTGACTTCAAGGCGGACGAACCGCCCGAGAACGGGATGGGGCCGTTCATCATGAATCCGGAGGGCGTCGCGCGCTTCTTCGCGCGCGCGGGGATGAACGAAGGTCCGTTCCCCGAGCACTACGAGCCGTTCGAGACGCCGCTCGCCGCGAACCCGCTGCACCCGAACAACCCGCAGGCGCTGAACAACCCGGCCGCCCGCGTGTTCCCGGACGACCGCGCGTCGTTCGGCAAGGTGTCGGAGTTCCCGCACGTCGCGACGACTTACCGGCTGACCGAGCATTTCCACTACTGGACCAAGCATGCGCGGCTGAACTCGATCATCCAGCCCGAGCAATTCGTCGAGATCGGCGAAGACCTCGCGAAGGAGGTCGGCGTCGCGCATGGCGAACGCGTGAAGGTGTCGTCCAAGCGCGGCTACATCATCGCGGTCGCACTCGTCACGAAGCGGATCAAGCCGCTGACGGTCGACGGCAAGAAGGTCCAGACGGTCGGCGTCCCGTTGCACTGGGGCTTCAAAGGTCTGACGAAGCCCGGCTATCTCGCCAATACCCTGACTCCGTCCGTGGGTGACGGCAACTCGTACACACCGGAATTCAAGTCGTTCCTGGTGAAGGTCGAAAAGGCGTAAGGGGAAAGAGATGGCATTGCAATCGCTGGATATCAAGCGCGTCTCGGCCACCACGACGCCACCGCCCACGGTGCGCGAACCGGTGACCGGGAGCGTCGCGAAGCTGATCGACGTATCGAAGTGCATCGGCTGCAAGGCATGCCAGACGGCGTGCATGGAGTGGAACGACCTGCGCGACGAAGTCGGCACCAACGTCGGCGTGTACGACAACCCGGCCGACCTGACCGAGCACTCGTGGACGGTCATGCGGTTCTCCGAATACGAGAACCCGGCAGGCGACCTCGAATGGCTGATCCGCAAGGACGGCTGCATGCACTGCGAGGATCCGGGCTGCCTGAAGGCGTGTCCGTCGCCGGGCGCGATCGTGCAGTACAACAACGGGATCGTCGATTTCCACGAGGAGAACTGCATCGGTTGCGGCTATTGCGTGACCGGCTGCCCGTTCAACGTTCCGCGGATCTCGAAGAAGGATCATCGCGCGTACAAGTGCACGCTCTGTTCCGACCGCGTCGCGGTCGGCCAGGAACCGGCCTGCGTGAAGACCTGCCCGACGGGCGCGATCGTGTTCGGCACCAAGGAGGACATGAAGCAGCACGCGGCCGAGCGCATCGAGGACCTGAAGGAGCGCGGCTTCGAGCATGCGGGGCTGTACGATCCGCAGGGCGTCGGCGGCACGCACGTGATGTACGTGCTGCACCACGCCGATAAGCCGTCGCTGTACCACGGGCTGCCCGACAACCCGTCGATCAGCCCGATGGTGAAGCTGTGGAAGGGCATCGCGAAGCCGCTCGCGGTCGCCGGCATCGCGCTGACGGCGCTTGCCGGGTTCTTCCACTATGTCCGGGTCGGTCCGAACGAGGTGAGCGACGACGAGGAATCGGCCGCGCGCGACGAGGCGCGACGCATCAAGGAGGACGCGAAATGAAGCACGACGACCCCAACCTGATCGTGCGCTACTCGGCGAACGAGCGTACGAATCACTGGATCACCGCGATCACGTTCGTGCTGCTCGCGTTGTCCGGGCTCGCGCTGTTCCATCCGTCGATGTTCTGGCTGACCGCGCTGTTCGGCGGCGGCCAGTGGACGCGGATCCTGCATCCGTTCGTCGGCCTCGTGATGTTCGTGTCGTTCGCGATCCTGGTGGTGCGCTTCTGGCACCACAACGCGCTCGACGCGGACGACCGGCAGTGGCTGAAGCAGATCGGCGACGTGCTGACCAACCAGGAGGACAAGCTGCCGCCCGTCGGGCGCTATAACGCCGGGCAGAAGCTGCTATTCTTTACGTTGGTGGCATGCCTGCTGTTGCTCCTGCTGTCCGGGATCGTGATCTGGCGGCGCTACTTCTCGTTCTACTTCCCGATCGGGGTGATCCGCGCGGCCGCTGTCGTGCATGCCGTGGCGGCCTTCGTGCTGATCGCGAGCATCATCGTGCACATTTACGCGGCGTTGTGGGTGAAGGGCTCGATCGGCGCGATGGTGCGTGGCACCGTCACGCTGGGCTGGGCCCGCAAGCATCACCCGAAGTGGTTCCGTGAAAGCGTGAAATAACGCACCGGAGCGGGCGGCTCGCCGATCGCGGCGGGCCGCTCCGTCAGCCGTCGGAACTGCCCGAAGCGCCGATCCGTCGGCGCTTGTTTATTTGGAATACATTTCTGTGACACAACGCATTCTCGAACCGACCGAGATCTCGGCACTCGATCATTCGGCCATTCCGCGCTTTCGCCTGCCGGAGCGCGCCACCGCGTTTTCGGCGCGCGCCGCGCGGCTGCGCAAGCTTGCCGACTTGAACCCGATCAGCGGCTACCTGCGGCTGATGGCCACCGTCGCCGACGCGCAGCACGCGACATTGCAGACGCTGGAGCTGCCGCTGCCGTCGAAGGAAGCGATCGCGCGTGCGCAGCAGCATTCGATGCCGCTCGTGCCGGCGCTCGACGGCGAGCGCGATCCGCGCTGGCGCGCCGTGCTGTACGAACTGCTCGATCGCGTCGAAGGCGCCGGGCTCGTCAATCCGTCGCTCGCGAAGCTGCTCGACCGGCTGCGCCTGACGGCGCCCGCCGAACTCGACGCGCAGGCCGACGCGATCCTCGCGCTGCGCTTCGCCGAGGTCGACCCGGCCACCGCGCCGTTCCTGATGGCCGCGCTGCAGGTCGTGTGGACCGATCTCGCCAGCCGCGTGACGCCGGCCGACGTTCCGTATCTCGACCAGCCGGGGCTGTGCCCGGTGTGCGGCTCGCATCCGGTCGCGAGCGTCGTGCGGGTGGGTGGCCAGTTCCAGGGCTACCGTTTCCTGCAATGCGGGCTGTGCACGACCGAGTGGCACATGGTGCGCACCAAGTGCTCGCACTGCGATTCGACGAAGGGCATCGCATACCACGGGATCGAGGGCGGCAGCGAAGCCGTCAAGGCCGAATCGTGCGACGAGTGCAAAACCTATCGCAAGATCGGCTACCAGGAGAAGGACTACGAGTTCGAGCCGCTGGCGGACGATCTCGCGAGTCTCACGCTCGACCTGCTGATGAATGAGGCCGGATACCAGCGCAGTTCGCCGAACCCGCTGCTGTGGCCGGATGTGTCGCGGGAAGCGGATTGACGGCACGGGGCCGGGGCGGTGCGCGAGCGCCGGCCTCGGCCGACTGCGAAGCTGAGACTGGAGCCACTACTACGTGACCGAACCGGGTGTGAATGAACTGAATGCGGTGCTGGCGCGCGTGCCGTCGGTCGAGCGCGTGCTGTCGTCGGCACCGCTGCAACCGCTGCTTGCCGACCATGGCCGCACGCGCGTGCTGAATGCCGTGCGCGCCGAACTCGAACGCTGGCGTACCGCCGCCCAGCACGATCCGATGGCGGCCGAGCCGCTCGACGAGCCGCGCATCGCTGCGGCCGTCGCGCGCACGCTGGCCGCGCAGAGCGCCGGCGCCGTGCGCGCGGTGTTCAACCTGACCGGCACCGTGCTGCATACGAATCTCGGGCGCGCGCTGTTGCCCGACGAAGCGGTGCGCGCGGTGATCGACGTGCTTACGCGGCCCGTCAACCTCGAATTCGATCTCGCCACGGGCCGTCGCGGCGATCGCGACGACCTGATCGACGATCTGTTGTGCGAACTGACGGGCGCGGAAGCGGCGACCGTCGTCAACAACAATGCGGCGGCCGTGCTGCTGACGCTGTCGGCGCTCGCGACGAAGCGCGAAGTCGTCGTCTCTCGCGGCGAGCTGGTCGAGATCGGCGGCGCCTTCCGGATTCCCGACATCATGAGTCGCGCCGGCGCCAGGTTGCGCGAGGTCGGCACGACCAACCGTACCCATCTGCGCGACTACGCGGACGCGATCGGCCCGCGCACCGCGCTGCTGATGAAGGTGCACTGCAGCAACTATGCGATCAGCGGCTTCACGAAGGAGGCGACGCTCGCCGAACTCGCGCCGCTCGCGCGCGAGCACGGGCTGCCGGTCGCCGTCGATCTCGGCAGCGGCACGCTCGCCGACCTGTCGTTATGGGGGCTGCCGCACGAGACGACCGTGCAGGAAACCGTCGCCGCCGGCGCAAACGTTGTCACCTTCAGCGGCGACAAGCTGCTCGGCGGGCCGCAGGCCGGCCTGATCGTCGGCGATCGCGCACTGGTCGCGAAGATCAAGAAACATCCGCTCAAGCGCGCGCTGCGCGTCGGCAAGCTGACGCTCGCGGCGCTCGAGCCCGTGCTGCGGCTCTACCAGGCGCCCGAATTCCTGCGCGACCGGCTCACGACTTTGCGCCTGCTGACGCGTTCTCAGCGCGAGATCGCCGAGGCCGCCGGGCGCGTGCGCCCGGCGCTGCAGGCGGCGCTCGGCAACGGTTTCGACGTGACGGTCGAACCGATGTTCAGCCAGATCGGCAGCGGCGCGCTGCCGGTCGATCAGCTGCCGAGCGCCGGGCTCGTCGTGCGCACGCCGGACGGCAAGCGCGGCGGCCGCGCGCTTGCGCAGCTCGAGAAGCGGCTGCGCGAATGGCCGCGCCCGGTGATCGGCCGCATCGCCGACAACGCGCTGCGGCTCGACCTGCGCTGCCTCGAAGCCGCCGACGAAGCGGCATTCGTCGCGCAATGCGTACCGCCCGCGGAGCCCGCTGCATGATCGTCGGTACCGCGGGGCACATCGACCACGGCAAGACGACGCTTGCGCGCGCGCTGACGGGCGTCGATACCGACCGGCTGAAGGAAGAGAAGGCGCGCGGCATCTCGATCGAACTCGGCTACGCGTATACGCCGCTCGAGAACGGCGATGTGCTCGGCCTGATCGACGTGCCGGGCCACGAGAAGTTGATCCATACGATGGCGGCCGGCGCGTGCGGGATCGACTTCGCGCTGCTCGTGATCGCCGCCGACGACGGCGTGATGCCGCAGACGCGCGAGCATCTCGCGATCCTGCAGCTGCTGGGCGTCACGCATGGCGCGGTCGCGCTGACGAAGTGCGATCGTGTCGACGCCGCGCGCGTCGCCCAGGCGCGCGACGAGATCGCCGCATGGCTGCACGACTCGACGCTGGCCGGCGCACCGATCTTCGAAACCCGTGCGACAGCCGTGGACGATCCGGGCGTCGCCGCGTTGAAGCGTCACCTGGCCGACGCGGCGATCGCATGGCGCGCGCGCCGCGACGACGGCCTGTTCCGGCTCGCGGTCGATCGCGTGTTTACGCTCGCGGGGCAGGGGACCGTCGTGACGGGCACCGCGTTCGCGGGCCGCGTCGCGACTGGCGACACGCTCGCGATCGTGCGCACGGGCGGTGCGGCGCGCGTGCGCAGCATCCATGCGCAGAACCGGCCGGTCCAGGCCGGCCGCGCGGGCGAGCGTTGCGCACTGAACCTGGCCGGCGTCGACAAGGCCGACGTCGAGCGCGGCGATACCGTCGCCGATGCGCGGCTCGCCGCGACGTCGCCGCGCGTGGACGTCGAGCTGACGCTGCTCGCGGACGCGGGGCTGACGCTGACGCACTGGGCGCCGCTGCACGTGCATCTCGGCACACTGCATCGCGTCGCGCATGTCGCGCTGCTCGACGGCGACACGCTCGCGGCCGGCCAGCGGATGCGCGTGCAACTGGTATTCGACGAACCGGTGTTCGCGCTGCCGGGCGACCGGTTCATCGTCCGCAATCCGCAGGCGACGCGCACCGTCGGCGGCGGTCGCGTGCTCGATCCGTTCGGGCCGGCGCGCAAGCGCCGCACGCCCGCGCGCCGCGCGTGGCTCGATGCGCTTGCCGAGTGGCTCGACGCGGAGCGCCTCGATGCGCTGCTCGCGCAGGCGCCGCTCGGCATCCCGCGCGCGATGCTCACGCATCTCACCGGTTTCGCGCCGGACGCGCTCGCGTTGCCGGACGACGCGCTGGCGATCGGGCAACGCGATGCCGCGTCGAACGACGGCGCGGTGATTGCGCATGCGCACTGGCGCACGCTGCAGACGCGGGCGATCGAGACGCTGCGCGCGTATCACGAGCGCATGCCCGACGAACAGGGGCTCGACGCCGCGCGCCTGCGGCGGATGGCGGCACCGCTTGCCGGCGATGCGTTGTGGCGCGCGCTCGTCGATGCGCTGGTGTCCGGCGGCGAAGTCGCGCGAAGCGGGCCGTGGCTGCATCTGCCGTCGCATTCGGTGAGCCTCGATTCGCGCGAGGAGGCGCTGGCGCGGCAACTGCTGCCGCTGATTCATGCGGGACGCTTCGATCCGCCGTGGGTGCGCGACCTGGCCCGCGACACGGGCGCGGCCGAGGACGCGGTGCGCACGCTGCTGCGCAAGCTCGCGCGGCGCGGCGACGTGCACCAGGTCGTGCGCGACCTGTTCTATCACGCGGATGTCGTACGCGAGCTGACGGAACTGGTCGCGCACCTCGCGCCTTCGCGTGGCGGCGGGCTCGATGCCGCGACGTTTCGCGACGCGACGGGGCTGGGCCGCAAGCGCGCGATCCAGATTCTCGAGTTCTTCGATCGGGTTGGGTATACTCGCTTCCACCGCGATCTTCACTTCCTGCGGCCTGACAGCGGTTGGGTAGGTATTCAGGCGTAGGCGCCCGTTGTTCTCTTCTGGTTGTTTTCCCCGAGGAAGGCATTCGTATCCGGTGGTACGGCTGGACTTCAAATCCAGTTGGGGGTGTCAGACACTCCCGGGTAGGTTCGACTCCTGCTGCCTTCCGCCATCCCTGGCTTCCGCGGGGTTCCTCGATCTTCCCTTGATGTGCCGCAACCCCATGATTTTGCATGGATTTGTGGGTAACGACGTGCTTGCGACGTCCGGCCTCGTCCTCCACAATTTTTCCGTGAAACATGGGTAGCGACATGGGTTTTGTGGGTAGGAAAGGAGGGCAACATGGCAGGACGACACTTGCATCGGCTCAGCGCGTTGCGCGTCGCCAAGGAAGTCACCCCGGGTCACTATGCCGACGGCGGTGGGCTGTACATGCAGATTGCTGACAGCGGTGCGCGCTCTTGGGTGTTTCGGTTCACGCTGAACGGGCGCGTGCGCGAGATGGGCCTCGGGCCGCTGTCGCGGGTCTCGCTTGCCGAAGCGCGAAAGCTCGCAGCCGGCTATCGGGAAATGGTCAGAGATCGGATTGATCCGATTCATGCGCGGCGCGAACGTCAGCGCCGGGAACGGCTCGAAATCTCGCTGGACGCGAACGTCACGTTTCGCACGGCTGCTGAAGCGTTCATCCGCGCGCGCGAGCCCGAATGGCGTAACCGCAAGCACGCCCAGCAGTGGGGCAACACGCTCGAACGGTACGCCTATCCGGTGATCGGTGACGTCTGGGTACGTGACATCGATACGGCGATGATCGTGCGGATCCTTCAACCGATCTGGACGAAAAAGGCCGAGACCGCGCGCCGGGTACGCGGCCGCATTAAAGCGATTCTCGACGCGGAAACGGTGCTGGGTCACCGCACGGGCAGCAACCCGGCACGATACGTTGACCACCTCGAACTCGTGTTGCCTCGGTCGAAGAAGCGCTTACAAGTGAAACACCATGCCGCGCTGCCTTGGGAGGAACTGCCGGACTTTGTTCGAGAACTCGAAACCCGTCCGCGTCGTGCCGCGAGAGTGCTGCACTTGCTGATTCTCACGGCGACCCGGACGAACGAGGCGCGCTTTGCGCGGCCGGAGGAGTTCGACCTTGACAACCGCATCTGGACGATTCCCGGCGATCGGACGAAAAGTGGCCGGCCGCTTCGCGTGCCGCTTTGCGAGCGCGCCATTGAAATCGTGCGCAGCGCGCTGCCCCGATCGAAATACGGTTACCTGTTCCCGGGCTGCAAGGAAGGCCGTCCGTTGTCGAACATGGCGATGCTTACGCTGTTAAGGCGCATGTCGCGGCACGGGATGACGGTCCATGGTTTCCGTTCGACGTTCCGCGACTGGGTGGCTGAATGCACGGAATATCCCGATTCGCTGGCTGAAGAAGCGCTGGCGCACACGATTGCGTCGCTGACCGTGGCGGCTTACCGGCGTCGCGATCAACTCGAGCGTCGACGCCGGATGATGGAGGACTGGGGGCAGTATTGTGGTAGCGGTTGCCAGACGAGCACGGCAATGGCGTTGCCGCTGCGAGAGGCGGTCGCCGCATAGCGGTGCGTTTGAGTGCCGGAGGTCGAAACGCGCGCCAGACTCTCAGCCATTGTTCGCGGGGGATTCGACGATGGATGCGGTTTCGTGTGTTGTTCAGATCGTCACTCGCACGTTTTGATCAAACTTGACTCGTCACGCCGATGATTTCTGACTGGCTCGACCCTACCGGGTTTCATAGTTGACATTACGCCAGGCAGGGACCAAAAAATAGACATACTGATTTAGGCGAGTAGCACGTTGCCGCTCGCTGGGCCCGCTGCAACCGTGATTCGAATTTGCGCAATCATGGCCGCCTGTTGTCGGTTGATGTGGCCTGCGTACTCGCGGCTAAAGTTCTTGTGGCGCTGTATGCATTGTGTGCAAGGCGAGGCAATGGAATGGACGAATGGCAATCGAGCAATACGACAGCCTGCTCGGCGCCATCGTGTGATGGCGTGGTTATGCAGCATCGGCTATGGCGCGCCGAGGTCGAAATCCGGCGGCTCACACGATGTCTTCAGTTGAAAGATCAGAAGCTGTGTGAGCTCAGGAGAGTGCTGGCGAATTCGGCGACCGCGCACTATTGCGTCGAAGATCGCTTACAGCGCGAGCTTGACGCGCTGCGGATCAACCTGCCAGCCGATGAGATGGACACTCCTTTCGATCGGACCGACAGCAGTCCGTCAATAGATGGCGTGATTATCAAGCTGCCTTACATGACCGCGATACTGTCGGTGTTGTTCGATACCATGGCGGCATTTTGGGCGGATTGTGATCGTCATCGGCTTCCAAAATCTTCGACCGTTGCGCGTGCAATCGACGAGCGCCTCGGACTGCGGGGACAGTCAAATGGCGACGCTTCGCGCAGTAGCCAGGCATACGCGTCTGCAATCAGGCCGGACTGGGTGAAGGACACGGACATGCGTCATCATCGAAACACAAGTGCGAGGCGGCACCCATGATCGGGGGGAATCGTCGCGGCGCTCTAGACGTTCGATGTGAACGCGCGAGGCGCGCCGCCGTATTCGGAAAGGTCGGACGGAGATTGCCGGCATTAAGGCCAATCATTTTCCGAGTCGCGTTTCCGATGCGTACCGTCCCAACCACGTGACCGTAGTCAATAGCGCGTTAAGATCATGACCGAGTTCGACGAACGTTGTGGGTGTGAGTTCAATCGCGCAAACCAGAAACGGAAATCCAGATATCTCGTGTTCCGGTCCAATGCACTGAAGATCGAGACCGAATCGGCGATACAGTCGCGCGATGGCGCGTGTTATGACACCGATGATGCGTGTCGCTCCCAGTGACATTGCGATGGCCAATACGTAGGGAAATAGCTGCATGCCGGACGTCATATCCGTCGACCGGTTATGAACGCTCGTTCCAGCGAAGCGGGAGAGCTCCCACACTGTGGGCGACGAGGGTAGCGTGAGGCCCGATGAGGCGGGGAGCAAATGCTGAAGCAGATATGGAGCGGTCGTGGATATCAGCCGAGCGCTGCCGCATATCCGGCGCCTGGCGTCGAGTGCCACAACCTGAATCGTATCCCCGTCGTCGAATTGATCCCATTCAGTGGTGGCGTGTTCCCCCGCGTTTGGTAATGCCCACCCAAGTCGCCGCATGAATACGTCGTAGCGGTATGCGCCCAATGCGTGGCGGATCTCGAATGGCAGATCATTCAGTTTGCCGGCGACAATGATGGACATGGCCCATTCCCCCCTCTATATCGATGACTGCCACGCTAGCAACGCGAAGCCATCAGAGAAACTAGTCCGTTTGGGAGGAGCACTGGTCGACACGTATGCGAACACGTAGGCAACAGGCGAGGCGTGCTCGTAATAGAGCAAAGTGATCTGGCGGATTATTGGGGCACGCACTATCGTGGGGATTCGAGTACAGCAGTGGTAATGGAGATCGAGTAGATTGTTTATAGCGGCTAGGCCTGCGAGAGGACGCGCGAGTTCGATTATCCGCGCGGGATCAATCCGTAAGTCGAGGCGAAAACAGCAGCCTTCGTTCGACTATTGACGTTCAGGGTTTTCATGGCTTCAGAAAGGTGATAGTCGACCGTGTGGTGCGATATGCCCATAATAATGCCGATCTCCGGCGACGTTTTCCCTTGCCCCACCCAATAAAGACATTCCTGTTGACGGGAGGAAAGGCGAAGCGTCGGCAGTTCAACATATGGGATCGACACGAAGCGCTGAAATTCAGAATGGAAGAGCAAACTGGTCAATTGGGCTCGTCGCACATTTAGGGGGGCATTGACGCGAGACGGCGGCCCGGAAAAATTGAAGAGCAGTACGCTGCCATCCGACTCATAAATCGGGATGCTGAGACCATGCGTCAGTCCGGCATCATGGGCTTCCCAAAGCACGCGACGCTCGTGCTCGCTCAAACCGAAAATGTCGCTCCAGCGATAAGGCGAATTGTAAGTAAAAGCCGCTCGGTGTACAGGGTCAACGAATCCATAGTTGTGCTGCTGATAATGATTTACCCAATTATTGGGATAGTGGACGTAGATTGTCTCGGCGAAAATGCGAGGACTGGAACGGGAGCGGAATCTTGAGATTCGGCTGATGGCGTAACAAGGAAAACCCAACGAACGCGTAGCGTTGGAAAATAAGTTCGTGAGTGATCGGAGATTGTTGGCCTTTAAGAAAGGGGCAAGAAAGGGAGTGATGCGAGTCGCCCATTCCCTGCTTGATGACAGCGATCTCGACGATACGCCTCTAGCGCGATATCGGAAGGCGGGGCTCACAATTACCACCTCGAACCTGCCGTAAAGTGTTCGGTGAGCGTGACGTTCAGCCTGGATAGTGTGTTCATCATCTCGGTCGAGCCAATGAGTGAGTGCGCAACGACGCCTGTTATTTTAATTTTTGTCTCTTTGATATCGACCATTTAATTGTAATTTTTTAATACTGCCGTCTGATTGCAGTTAAGAATTATTACGTTTGTGCGCTAGATCACATTCTGGTGTGCGCTACATGTACACCGCGAATGCGACGTGGAGCCACTTTCCGTTAATCGACATGATTAACGCATTAACAGGGCAGCTGAGGAAAATCCGCCTACTCCTTGCGCGAATAGCAGGAAAGATTTGCTGGGTATCAGATCCTTACAGTCGGCGAGATCGATGAAGGGATCACTCACGGTTACATGTGCGATGCGTGAAAAATTGTCGGCGAACAGGCATGTCGATGGCAGACCGAGCGATTCGACGATGCGGCGCCACGTGGGCAGGTCGAGATGGGACGGCAAAATGCGCTGGAGCTCGACCAGCGGGACGTGCGCTTCGTCCGCAACGCGCTTGATCAATTGTCTGGCCGCGAGAAAATACTGCGCGGCAAAGCGCGGTTCTCCTTGTCCGAGCATTCCTCGCCAGCCATTGCCGCTCGCGTGGTTCGCCAACGCGAGCACGCGATTGACCTTGGCGTCGCGCTCGACAAGCGCGGCGAAAGCGCCGTCGCTCAGCAGGCCGACTACATCGATGCGCCGGTCTGTGTTGATCGGCATGGCGTCGGCCCCGACCAGCAACACCCGATGGATGACCGGACGCGCAATCAACATTGCTCGAATGATGCGCAGCGCGCCAAGCGAGGACGCGCAATGCTGTTGAGCCAATGAAAGCGCCATCGCGCGGTGCAAGCCGAAGCGGTCGCATAGCAGCTGCGGCAAGGAATGCGGCGGCGGTGCAATGCTGCCCTGGAGCGTATGGACATAGACGAGGCAATCGATCGTATCGGGCGTGACCGTGCCAGTTCCGAGCAGCCTTTCGACCGCATTGGCCGCGAGCGACAACGCGCACTGTCCGGCGGCGTCATGGAAACATCGCACCCCAGCTTGCTCCAGGCGTGTCATGGTCGCAGCCGACTGTCCCGTTATACGACCCCAGTGTCGAACGTCGTCGATCTGAGCGGGCAGGTAGTAGGCGACATGCGGTATGCCGAATTGCATGGTCACGATGACGGATCGCGTGTGCCGAGGCCGGGAGCCAGAGAAGGGGTGCCCCGGATCGCGAGCAGCGCGCAGCCGAGGTGACCACTGAGTCCGATTCCCCACGCCAGCAGACGGGATCGCGGGGGCGGCGCTGTTGTGTGAAGCGTGTTGACCAGTTGCACGATGGACTCCGCTGCGCCCAGATACACGTGGTGGTCGCAGCTGGTTGCCGGGATACCGAGGTGTCGAGACACCAGGTCATTCAATCGACGGTCAACGTTGTGCCCGACCACGGTGGCCAGATCCGTCGGACGCAGGTGGTGCCGCGTTAATAGGTCGTCGACCATGGTCAGCAGGGCCGACGCCCAGCACGTGTCGAGCGGCGCGCCAGCGTATGGCGCTTGAATCGGGTGCGGGTGAAGCGAACGGGTTGCCACGTCGATTATCGCCAGTCCATTGACGGCATCGGCGTGTCGCTCGACCAGGATGGCCCCGGCTGCGTCACCGTGCAGGATGCCGGGGCCGATCCAGCGCGAAAACGGCGGGCACCATTTCTCGGCTGCGACGATCAGAATGGCGCGGGTATCGGGTTCCGCGGCCAGGATGTCTATGGCCAGTTGCAGCGCTGTAAAGAGCGATGCGCCCTGCTGTTGCGACACGGACATCGGAAAAGACCCGGCGCCCGCCAATGCGCCCAGGCGGCCGGCCGTAGTTGTTGAAACGTGTTCGTTGAGACTGCAATGGCAGAACATCACGATGTCGATGGGCGCCGCATCCGGATCTCGCCTGCCACAGATCGCCTGCGCCACGCGCGAGGCGAGCCCGGATTGATCGACGTGTTGTTCGACCGGAACTCGAACTGCCTGACGTTTTGGGGATCGTCTAGTGGCGAGGTGATCTATAGCTGTCGCCGTCGATTCTTCGGCTGAACCGTATTCCGGACGCCATGATCGGAGCCACGTTTTCCAGCCAGAGGGGGCTGCCGCGTGAAGCTTGGCCTCGATCTTTTGCCAGTGGTCGAGCGAGACGGCAGGAGGCACGTAGGCGGCGAGCGCCGTGATGATAGGCGTGTTCACGATGTACCTGACGCGACGGTGAGCTCGTCTGGCAACAAATCGTAAAGGAGCCGGCCAATACGCACATTGTTGACGAGATGGCAATCACGTTGCAATCCGATCAGCCGAAAGCCGAGTCGCGCAAGCAGACGCTGAGAGCGTCCGTTGCTTTGAACAGCCCATGCGGTGATGCAGCGCAATCGGTCGAGTTCGAATGCTTCACACAGAAGTCGTTTTGAAGCATCGTACGTCATATCGGGGTAGGCGGGACGCCGTTTGTCTCGCAGTACCCAGAACGAGCCGGTCGCAAAGCGGTGCGTGACATCGCTTACAGCGACCAGGCCGCTCGGCGAGCGGCATCTATCTGGCCCGAACACGCGTATGCGATGTCGTCCAGTATTGAGCATCGCGTGCAGCGCAAGCGGCGGCAAATCCTGTCGACCGAGCCCGAAATCGAACCATTGATTGATATCAGCTTGCGCAAACCACGTAGTGATTGCGCCGACATCGCCGGGATCCGGTTCGCGCAACCAGCATCGTTCCGAGGCTTTGTTCGTCGCGTTTAGGCGAGGCCTTTGCGCGGTAACGCGATCATTCATGCGCATACTCCCTCCGCTCATCATGACTGCGCGGTTGTCGCGAACGGCGCCAGTGCCGAATCAATTCGCATCAGCAGCCACGCAAACCAATGATTGGTCTGGAAACGCGCAGCAGGCGGAAGACCTTCGACGTAGCCGTGACCGCCGCAGAACTGGACCAGTTCGCGGTTGACGTCAGCCGATGTGGCGGCGACGTGTCGCACGAGCTGGCGCACCACCGATGCCGGCAAAGGTGCACGGGTATTGGCCACGGAACGCAGAAATAGATAACTGCCGTGGGTCGCGATCAGCATATCGGCCAGTCGTGCGGCAACGAGTTGATGCGCCGTCAGCGGTTTTTTAAAAGCTTGCCGGGCTGTGCCATAGTCGAGTGCGAACTGCACACTATGCTGCATTGCGCCGATGGACAGTGCGCACAGGTAGAGGCCGATTTCAGTGAGCCACGTCTGCACGGGGCAAACGCCGTGCTGATCGCGTTGTTCGAGCGTGATGAGCGGCGCGGCGGCCCCAGCCCTATTGACATCGACTCGTTCAAGACAGAGAGCATCCAGCGTCGCGATGCACTTGCATTGCGAAGGCTTCGGATCGTTGGATTGCTCGATCAGCGCCAGCTTCTGGCCATCGATACTGCTCCACAGCGTTTGACCCTGTGTTACGGCTTTCGAGCGCAACCGCCACAATGCGGCGGATTCGCTATCCAGTATGGTCAAGGCGATCGATGATGTGCCATCGAAATAGGCCTGGATGTCGTGTACGGCAAGCCAGCCGAGCGCGTCATGCGCGCGCATCGTCATCAGTGCGGGCGCACTCAGGGTGAGCTCGGCCGCCTGCTCCAGAGGACCGGCGGCGAGTGCGCCCACGACGAGTGCCAGGTCGTGGCGATCGATTGCCATGCCGCCTAGATGTGCGGGCAGGATCATCGTGCCGAGTTCGAGCGTCGCGGCGAGCCGGACGGTTTCCTGCCACACCTCGTCCGACGCAGGCGCCGACAACAGGGGGACCAGTCGATCGCGCGCGAAGCGCTGGCTGGCTGCATAGAGATCGCGTTGCTCGTCGGTCAAGGCCCACGATTCGGGTACGGGGTGCGGCGGCCGGGATGCAAAAAGCTGCATGGTGATTCTCCACGGGAGTGACGGCTGTCAGACGAGCATTTCGATCGCGTGCGGATGACCGAGGAAGCTGCTGGGGCTGGCTGAGCATCCGTATGCCCCGGATTGCAGGACGACCACGAGATCGCCGATGTGGGCGTCGGGCAGCGGCACGTCGTCGGCGATTCGATCCAGCGGGGTGCAGAGGCATCCGACAATCTGGCATCGCGCTCCCGGTGCTTCGGCGAGGCGATTGCCAAGCATCACGGGAAAGTTGCGGCGAAGTACTTGCCCGAAATTCCCTGAAGCCGCGAGATGATGGTGCAGGCCGCCGTCGGTCACGAGAAACGTTTGGCCGCGGGAGATTTTGCGGTCGATGACGCGGCACACATAGATGCCCGCCTCGCCAACCAGATATCGGCCCAGTTCGAGAATGAGGCAGGTGCCCGGCAAGCTTTTCGTGAATTGCGGCAGCCAACTGCCCATCGCTTCGGCAACCGCCCCCAACTCAAGCGGTGTCTCACCCGGGAAGTACGGGATACCGAAGCCGCCGCCCAGATTCACGAATCGCGGGGCGACGCTCCGCTCGGCCGCCAATTTCATCACGAGGTCCGCACTCTGTCGTTGGGCCTGGATCACGGTTGGGGCGTGCAGGCATTGCGATCCCCAGAACACGTGGAAACCGGCGAGGACCGCATCGCGCGCATCGAGTTCATGCAGTAGCGCGGGCACTTGCTCCACGTCGACGCCGAATGCAGCGGCGCCGCCGCCCATGCGCATCCCGCTGTGACCGACGTGGAAGTCGGGGTTGATGCGAATGGCGATGTTGGGCTGCACGCCGAGTTCCCAGCCCAGTGCGGTGACGAGATGCAGTTGGGTGATGGATTCGACGTGGATATTCACGCCGCTTGCGACGGCGCGACGCAATTCGTCGCTTCCCTTGCCCGGCCCCGCAAAGCCGATCTGATCGGCCGGCATACCTGCATCGAGCGCAAGTGCCATTTCGGCTGCCGAGGCCACATCGAAGCCGTCGATACGTGTCGAAAGATGGTGTACGACAGCGGGCATCGGATTGGCTTTGATCGAGTAGTGCAACAGGACGCCAGGCGGCAGCGCGTCGCGCAATGCGCGCACGCGAGCATCAATCGCCGCGCGATCGTACGCGAAGAAGGGCGTGCGCCCCGCGCGATCGGCAAGGCGCGCGATCGTTGTGCCGCCGACGACCAGCACGCCGTCGCGCTCACTGAACGGATGATTCACGAGCGCCTCCCTTCAAGTTCATTGTTTACCGTGGAGAATGAGGCGCGAAGGGCGCTCCGATCGAACTTGCCGTTCGGGTTGCGGGGAATGCTTTGCCGCACGACGATGTGATGCGGCACCATGTAGCGCGGCAAGTGCTGCGTGCACCACTCCAGAAGCCTTTGGGCATCGAACGAAGCGTGTGCAGGCACGACCAGCAGGACGATCGCTTCGCCGAGTTCGTCATCGGGAACGCCGATGGCCAGCGCCTCCGCGACGAGATCGCTACCGTGGACGGTATTCTCGATCTCTTCGGGACTGATCCGGTATCCGGAGCTCTTGATTTGAGCATCGTTGCGCGCGACGAAGTAGAGAAACCCCTGTTCGTCACGCCGGACGAGGTCGCCGGACCAGACGGCGATGTCGCGTGGCGCGCCGCCCGGTTTTACCTCTGGAGAGGGTCGATAGCGCTGTGCCGTGCGTGCTGCGTCATTCCAGTAACCCAATGTGACGCACGCGCCGACATGCACCAGCTCGCCAGTCTCGTCTGGTGCGCAGTGCGAGCCGTCAGGGCGAACGACCAGGACGCGGGCGTTCGGCACGGCTTTGCCGATCGAGTCGGGACGGTGATCCACCTCGCCAGGATCGAGAAACGTCGAGCGAAACGCTTCGGTCAGGCCGTACATCAGGTACGGGAATGCCTGCGGAAACAGCGTGCGCAGTTGCTGCAGGACAGGGACCGGAAGCCGGCCACCGGTATTAGCGAAATAGCGCAGCGTATTGCGCGCTGCTTCTGGCCACGTGGCGCGCGCCAATTGCATCCATAGTGGCGGCACGCCGGTGATGGCCGTAATGCGCTGGATCAAACGCAAGCGTTCATGAGAAGTTGATCAATAGGGCTGAATTTCTTCGCCCCATTTCATGTCGACGATTTTGGGAATCGCCTCGTAGACGAAATCCTTGAGCCGGGTTGCCGACATGGCGCCAACTGATTTGAGAACGATGTCGGCACGTCGCGACAGGTCCGAGTACATGGGATCGGCGCGAAATCCTTCGGCGAGTTGGCGGCCAGCGGGTGTAAGTCCAATTTGCACGGTATTGCCCTGCAGGCCAAGGGTAATGAGGCCGCGCGCGGCCAGCAGGCCGAGCCAGCGCCGATAGCGTCCATCCCAGGGACCGTAACGGAACCGGACCATCTTCGTCTCGATAGAGGTGCGCTCACGCGGATGGACATCTGCGACACTGGCATCCAGTCCGAGCCTGGATCGCGCGCGCTCCAAGCAGGTGGGGTAGCGCAGCAGGAAGTCGAGTTTGGCGAGCTTGGTGATGCCTTCCACGGCTTTGGCTTTCGTGAGCGCCGTTGATTTTCTGGCATCGGCGCTCCCCAGTAAAACCAGCAGGCGCGCGAGATGAAAGTCATCCATATTTTCGGTTTCGGCAACCGCTTTGATCAGGCGCAGACTCATCGGAATCGCTCGGCATAAGTAGGAGGATCACGGCGGCAGCGTACCGGAGTGCCTTGCTTCATGGCGTGTCTGATCTGACTGGAAACCGCGGGCTCCACCATGCCCGGCATTCCCCGGCATTACGCACTTCGGGCCGTAGGCGAGATGCCACGAAGAAGCGTGCGGCGGCGTCACACGTTGTCCGATTGACGCAGGAACTGATGCATCATTCCGGCACTCTATCGTTCCGCCGTCGTTCGTCGCGTCGAACCCGCCCGCGCATCCGCGAGACAATCTTGACGACATCGCCCCTACGACAATGACCCCGCCAGCACGCTCGATTGCGTTGGGCACAATTCGCTGCCAGCCTCAGGGTCAACCTCCGAAGCCAGTCCAAATATCTGACTTTTCAAATTGATCGCCTCTCGCAGATCTTCAGATAATAGCGACTGTCGCCCCAATTTTAAACAGCAAATAGGCAGTGGCACTGGGGCAATTGACGCCACTCTTTAGAGGAGCATTTCATGAATAGTACGGAGCTTAAGATAGGGCCGGCGCAAGACTTCTCCACCTTCGTCGGCACTCATTTCACCTATACCTATGCCAATGGCTGGCAGTACGAATGGTATGCGCGCAGCGAGACCGAATGCGATTACCGCATCCATCACGGACTTGTCGGTGGTCGTTGGGTCCGCAAACAACCGATCAAGCTCGTTCAGCTCAACTCCGGCATGTTCAAGGTCGATTGGCATGAACCCACCGGAACGTGCGTCAGTCTGATCTTCGATCTTCCCCATAAGTTGGTGCATGGCACCATTTTCTTTCCGCAATGGATCGGTGGGGAGGGGCAGCACCCTGAGAAGACCATCTGTTACCAGAACGACTTCATTGAAGACATGTATCGCTTCCGCGATGAAGGCCCCGCCTACCCCTATGTTATTGTCAGTGAGTTCGCGAAAATCACCTTCAAAGAGCAGTTGGGCCGTGACAATGATGACGTAATTTCGCAGGCGCCAGGGCAGCTTCCGGACGGCTACCTTCGTCGCGAAGTCGCATGAGCGGAGACGTGCAACGACGTGACAAAGTGTGGGGATTCGTCGTGCCGTGTCTGACGCTGACGAAGGAAGATGCGTCGCGACGGCACTATGAGCCGTGAGCGTTAAACGCGTCGTCCTGGTTGCCCCGTGCAGGCGCACCATAGCGGCTGTTACGGACGAACTTCCCATCGTGGGAGTCCGTGAACCAGCAAACCCAACGATGCTTGCACGCAAGCTGCTTAGAGGCGGTGACCGACGATCTGCGCTCGATCATTCGGGTGGCACATGGACGTCAGGGCCGCCCCAGTGCGGTGATTCTCGATGAGCGGACGTTTCAGTCGACGAGCGAGAGCGGTTCGCGTGCGGGATATGACGGCTACAAACGCACCCGTGGTAGCAAAGTGCGCATGGCCGGGTGACGCAATGGACCATCGCAGCGGTGCACATCGCTGCCCGCTAACAAGCAGGAGCGCGCTCAGGCGCAAAAATCGGCGCGGCAGGTTTAGCAGGAGGCGGCCTAGACGGTGACGCTCGCTTTCGCCGACCTGGGTTATCCCGCCGAAGGCGTGGCGCCGGCCCCACGTGACGAAGGCGACGAGTTGCAGGTCATCAAATGGTCTGAGGCGAAGGAAGGTTTCCTGCTGTTCCCATGGTGCTGGATTTTCGAACACGGCTTTGGCTGGATCAACCGTTTTCGCAGGCTCGCACGCGACTACACGAGCTTGCCCGCAACCCGCCGGTTTGCATTTCGCCGTATTCGTCATCTTGATGCATGGCTTAGGTCATTCCTGTATTTTAGGGTCGTAACAAATCACAAGGAGTCTAGTGAGATGTCAGGATTAGGAACCAAAGTTTTTATCAGTAGCGACCAGCACAATGGGTTCGGCGTTAGTTCAACTATCATCTATGGCCCCACACAAGCACTTCTGGTCGACTCACAATTCAGTTTGTCTAATGCGCATAGGCTCGTGGCAGAAATCCTGGAGCTCGACCGAGACCTAACGCAGATATTCATTAGTCACGTGCACCCCGATCACTATCTCGGACTTGAGGTAGTGAAAGCGGCGTTTCCAGGCGCCAGAGTCATTGCCTATCGGGACGCCGCCGATCAAATAAATAGCGCTTTCGAATTCAAAATTGATCACTGGCGTACTGAGATTCTCGGTAAAAATGGCGCGACCACAGTGACCAAGGTGGAACGTATTGAGGATGCTCAATTGAGCATAGATGGGGAAGTCATTGAAATTATCGGCCTGCTGCGTGGAGACTCGGCCGATCAGACAGCACTTTGGATTCCCTCTACCAAAACGCTCGTCGCCGCCGATACCGTGTTTTCCGACGCCCATCTTTGGGTGGCCGATGCCAGAACGCCACAGGACCGCCAAGAATGGCTTGACAATCTGGACCGGCTAGAGTCCCTGAAACCAGAAACGATTATTCCCGGACACGCACCTGCCGACCGGCCGTACGATCCCGATGGCATCGGCTTTACGAGGCGCTATTTGAACGACTTCATTCGCGAGTTGAAGGCCTCATCGGATTCGGCCGATTTGATAGCAAGAATGGATGCACGCTATCCCAATCTGCCTGTCAGGGTTTGTCTCGAATACAGCGCACGCATACTCAGGGATGGCTATCACTGGGATGGGGACTGGCCTGAATCCTTGCGCAAAAAAGACGCCGTAATAGAAGAATAACTGTAACGCGTCAGGCAGCGGCCCGGCGGCAGCTTCCTGAACTGCCCAAGGAACTGCTGGACCAATTGGTTAAGGGGCCGATTGACCTGGGGCGGTTCAAATGCATGCCGGAACTGCCGTCACGCGCACTTTGTCACTCGCATACGCGCACGCTTTGACACCGATCACGATTGTAAACAGAAAATAAAAAGCATATCGCCAGCAACAAGGTGAGCGGTAAGAAGGCAGAACATCTCCACGATCAGGGAACCGTCACCGCTACTCCGGTTTAAGAGACGGTTTCAAAAAGACGCGTAGTGAACCGCCCCGGATTTTGTGGAGGCTTCTTAGTCTCTAGTTCCAAGTGCAACACCTTGAATCAAGTAAGGTGTTGCGATGAAGAAGAAGTATCAGCATCTGAGCGCGGAGGACCGCGCGGCAATCATGATCGAACGTCAGCAGGGAACCAGCATGCGAGAGATCGCGCGGCGGTTGGGGCGCAGTGCTTCGACGGTTTCTCGCGAACTGGCTCGTAATCGGGACACGGCAACGCCGCGCTACGACGCGACCCAGGCGGCCTCGTCCTATCGGCTTCGCCGTCGGCGCTGCGTGCGGCGTCGTAAGTTGAGCGAAGGCAGCGCGCTGTACTGGCATGTGTCAAACGCATTTGAAATCTGAGCCACTTCGCGCCTGATCGCGCAAAGTAAAACTGAGCCAGTCGTTACCTCTTCGATGACGAGACGTGACCGGCTTGGCGTTGCTGTCTCAGTCTGTAGCTGTCTCCTTTGATCTGGATGATGTGGGCATGGTGCAGGATGCGGTCGAGCATCGCTGCAGTCAGTGTGGTGTTGCCGCCGAAGGTTTCGTCCCACTGCGCAAACGGCAGGTTGCTGGTCAGGATCATTGGTAAGCGGTAAATTAAGCACACCGAATGGAGAATCATTCGCAACTGACTGGCGAGCGCAGCCGCATCGCGACGGTCAAGATCGGCCGGCGATGTCCGCGATTGGGTCTCGGTAGAGCGCGCCGGCGCGATGCTCGAGGCGCGCTCGCCGCGTCAGCTCACGTGCGCCTCGGCTTGCCGCTTCGCATAGTTGAACGGCAGCAGATCACTGATGTCGGCGTCCGGGGCGCGCTGCGGCAATTCGGTCAGCACGTGCAGTAGCCAGGCGTGTGGCTCGACTCCGCAGGCTCGGCACGTGAGCATCAGGCTGTAGACCATCGCGCTCGCCTTCGCACCGGCCTCGGTATCGCTGAACAGCCACGATTTTCTCGCAGTGGCAAACTGAGGCCGGCCGGAAAAAATGGAAGCCAACGTTTCGTAAAATCGAGAAACGGAGGCATGCATGAATCGAATTCCAAGAGCGGTGTATACGAAGGAGCTTCGCGACGAAGCGGTCAGGCTGGCGTTGACTGAAGGTGTTGGGGTATCGGAAGCTTCCCGGCGGTTGTCGATCCCAATCAAGACGCTGGCAAACTGGGTGCGCGCGGCGAAGGCCGGTAAGCTGAAAGATGTCGGTCGGCACCAGAAGCCACTGACGGAAATGGAGGCCGAGCTGGCGCAGGTCAAGCGCGAACTGGCCGAAGTCAAAATGGAGCGCGATCTGCTAAAAAAGTTCGCGACGTACTTCGCGAAGGAGTCGCGGTGAAGTACGGCGTGATCGAACAAATGCGACAGGACTATCCCGTGCCGCCGATGTGCCGCGTGCTGGGCGTATCGGTAAGCGGCTACTATGCGTGGCGCAAGCGCAAGCCGTCCGAAAGAACGCAGCAGGAGCCTCGCCTGGAAGCGGAGGTGCTTGCGGCCCACCGGCGAACCCGGGAAAGTTTCGGGCCCGAGCGCCTGCAGCAACATCTCGAGGAACGTGGCGTGCGAATCGGCGTGCACCGGATCAGGCGGCTGCGCAGAAAACTGGGGCTGCGCTGCAAGCAGAAACGCCGCTTCAAGGCCACGACGAATTCGAAGCACGACCTGCCTGTCGCGGCGAATCTGCTGAACCAGGATTTCTCGGCGACGGCGCCCAATCAAGCCTGGTGCGGCGACATCACCTATATCGCGACCGACGAGGGCTGGCTGTATCTTGCCGGTCTGAAGGACCTGTACAGTGGCGAAATCGTCGGTTACGCGATGAGCGAACGGATGACGAAACATCTGGTTATGCAGGCCTTGTTTCGCGCGGTCGCGACCCGACGGCCGTCGGCAGGTCTGATTCACCACACCGATCGCGGGTCGCAAGGCGTATTCAACCGGTCGTCGCAACACCTTTAATCGAGGAGGTGTTGCATGGGTCGAATTGCAGAATGGGTGTATCAGATAACCGGTCGAGGAGCGATGCACTCGCCAGGTGCGCCGTCGCTTCGGCATGAGATTGAGCGTCGATTTTGGAAGCAGATCGCCACCGGCGTTACGAGTGAGAGAGCCGCAGAGGCGGTTGGCGTGTCCTCCGCGGTGGGCTCGCGCTGGTTCCGTTATCGTG
>Ga0207695_10002983_pt1 | contig 24357 bp, 19 predicted proteins | sample KBSC54metaG_FD_184354 | JGI IMG/M metagenome (GOLD analysis project Ga0207695, IMG submission 184354) | Corn rhizosphere microbial communities from Kellogg Biological Station, Michigan, USA - KBS C5-4 metaG (SPAdes) (version 2) | ecosystem: Host-associated > Plants > Roots > Rhizosphere > Soil...
GGTCAGGGTGATGGTCCCGGCCAGGGTGCCGTTGACCGCGGTCGCGATAGCGGAGCCCTTTTGACTCAGCTTGGCGGCGACCGCTGCGAAGGTCTCGTAGGTGCCCTGGAGGATGCCCTGCGTGCCGATGTAGATCCAGGAGCCAGCGGTCATCTGCCCGTACATGGTCAGGCCCAGGGCCTCCAGGCGCCGGAACTCCTCCCAGTTCGCCCAGTCGCCGACCAGGTTGGAGTTGGCGAGCAGGACGCGCGGGGCCCACTCGTGGGTCTGCATGACGCCGACCGGCTTGCCGGACTGGACGAGCATCGTCTCGTCGTTCTTCAGCGTCTGCAGGGTGCGCACCATCGCGTCGAAGGACGGCCAGTTGCGCGCCGCCTTGCCGGTGCCGCCGTAGACGACCAGCTCGTCGGGGTGCTCGGCGACTTCCGGGTCGAGGTTGTTCATCAGCATCCGCATAGCGGCTTCCTGCTGCCAGCCCTGCGCGGTGATGCTCGTGCCACGGGCGGCGCGCACCGGGCGCGGACCACTGGTCGCGGTCATTCCTGGACCCCTCTCATTCATGCGGGCGATCGACCGTATGATCTCATTCATTCAGACACAGCGATAACCCCACAAGGGAGCAGGGTGGCAATGAGCCAGGTAGTGGTGATCGGTGAGGCGGATCTCACTTTCGGTGACGTCGTCGCCGTGGCCCGGGGCGGGGCCCGTGTCGAACTGTCCGCGACCGCGCTGAAGGCGCTGGCCGACGGCCGCGCCCTGGTGGACAAGCTGGCCGCGGCCCCGACCCCGGCCTACGGCATCTCGACCGGCTTCGGCGCGCTGGCCACCCGGCACATCGACCCGGAGATGCGCGCGCAGCTGCAGCGCTCCCTGATCCGCTCGCACGCCGCCGGCATGGGCCCGCTGGTCGAGCCCGAGGTGATCCGCGCGCTCACCCTGATGCGGCTGAAGACGCTGGCCACCGGCCACACCGGCGTGCGCCCGGTGGTCGCCGAGACCATGGCCGCGCTGCTGAACTCCGGCGTCACCCCGGCCGTGCGCGAGTTCGGCTCGCTGGGCTGCTCCGGTGACCTGGCCCCGCTGTCGCACGTCGCCCTGGTGCTGATGGGCGAGGGCGAGGTCGTCGGTGCGGACGGGGTCCGCGCCGTCGACGCCGGCCCGGTCCTGGCCGAGCACGGCATCGAGCCGCTGGAGCTGGCCCCCAAGGAGGGCCTGGCGCTGATCAACGGCACCGACGGCATGCTCGGCATGCTGATCCTGGCCCTGGGCGACCTGTCCGAGCTGGTGAAGATCGCCGACATCTCCGCGGCGATGTCGGTCGAGGCGCTCCTGGGCACCGACAAGGTCTTCCGTCCCGAACTGCACGCGATCCGCCCGCACCCGGGCCAGGCCGCCTCGGCGGCGAACCTGGTGAAGGTGCTGCACGGCTCGGCGATCATGGAGTCGCACCGCGAGCCCAACGAGTGCACCCGCGTCCAGGACGCCTACTCGCTGCGCTGCGCCCCGCAGGTCGCCGGCGCCACGCGCGACACCATGGCGCACGCCGCGACCGTCGCCGAACGCGAACTCGCCTCGATCGTCGACAACCCGGTGGTGCTCCTGGCCGACGGCCGCGTGGAGTCCAACGGCAACTTCCACGGCGCCCCGGTCGCCATGGTCCTGGACTTCCTCGCCATCGCCGCCGCTGACCTCGGCTCCATCGCCGAGCGCCGCACCGACCGCATGCTCGACGTCGCGCGCTCGCACGGCCTGCCGCCGTTCCTCGCCGACGACCCGGGCGTCGACAGCGGCCTGATGATCGCGCAGTACACGCAGGCCGCGCTGGTCAGCGAGAACAAGCGCCTGGCCGTCCCGGCGTCGGTGGACTCCATCCCCTCCTCGGCGATGCAGGAGGACCACGTCTCCATGGGCTGGTCGGCAGCGCGCAAGCTGCGCACCGCGGTCGACAACTTGCGGCGCATCCTGGCGGTCGAGCTGGTCACCGCCGCGCGGGCGCTGGAACTGCGTGCGCCGCTGGCTCCGGCCGCGGGCACCGGCGCGGCCGTGCGGGCACTTCGTGACGCCGGCGTCGGCGGCCCCGGCCCGGACCGTTTCCTGTCGCCGGAGCTGCGCGCCGCTGAGGACGCGCTGAAGTCCGGCGCGGTGGTCGCGGCCGTCGAGGCGGCTGTGGGGGCGTTGAACTGAGGCCCTTTCGCCCGCCTCACCTCTGACCGGCGCGTGCCCGTGGGTTGCAATCCCGCTGGCACGCGTCGCTTTGTGTGGAATGCTTTCCAGCGGTCGTCGGCGTTTTACGGTAGGGCTGGCACCACCGCGGCCCGGGGGCGGCCGTCATGGTGCGGTACCCGGCAGGCCCGGGACCATGATTCCCATGCGGCTGAGATTCTCGGTGTGGACCAGGACCCTGATGGCGTCCCAGGCGGCGCGGCACAAGATGGCGATCTGCTTCGTCGGGTCGGCGATCGTGCTGGTCGGGTGGATGGTGTTCCTGGCCAACACGCTGCACGGCACGGCGAAGGTGAGCCACTGGTCGACCGTGTGGATCGGCCTGGACACCATGGAGGCGCTGGCGTTGGCCACGCTTGGGATTCTGCTTGTGCGGCATGACCACCGCGCCCGGACCGCGGCCACGGTGGCGGCGACTTTGTTCGGCATGGATGCCTGGTTCGACGTGATGCTGTCCCGGGGCGGCGACTTCGCGCAGGCGCTGGTTCTGGCGGTGATGTTCGAGATACCGCTGGCGGCGGCCTGCGCGGGGATCGCGCGGCAGACCGCCCGGTGGTACGACGTGTAGGAGAGATCAGGCCGTTGCCGCAGCTCCGGCCGGGGTACCCTCCGCATCCTCCCGCGCTTCCCTCTCCCGCCGCTCCGCCGCCTCGGCCAGCGCCGCCTCGATCCGCTTGTTGCTCGTCAGCCGCGCCGCGACCACCGTCATCGCCAGCAGGATGCCGGCCCCGACGATGAACGGCGCGCGCAGCCCCGCGACGTGGGCCAGCCATCCGCCGAACACGGCGCCCACCGGCCCGGCGCACAGCGCGATCAGCCGGGCGGTGGCGGCGACCCGCCCCATCAAGTGATCTGGCACGATCGCCTGCCGCACCGCCGGTCCCAGCCCCATCGTCGCGCCCATCGCGGCGCCGAGCACCGCCTCGCCGACCCCGGCGGTCCACGCGTTCGGCGACAGCCCGATCCCCAGCAGCGACACAGCCTCCACGAACGCGGTCAGCGTCAGCGTCCCGCCGGTCCCCAGCTTGCCCGCCAGCCGCGGCGCCACCGCCGTCCCGCCGATCGCGCCGATCGCGTTGGCGGTGAGGTACAGGCCGTAGGCGGCGGTCCCGAGGTGCAGCGTGTCCCTCACGTACAGCACCAGCACCGCGCTGGCGCCGAAGAACGCGAAGTTCCCCACGGCCGGCCGCAGCGACAGCCCGACCAGCAGCCGGTTCTCGAACAGGTACGCCGCGCCTTCCCGCGCCTCGCGCAGCAGCGAACCCCGCTCCTTAGCGGGCTTTGGTGCCGACTTGGGCAGCGTCCAGATCGTCAGGGAGCTGAAGAGGAACGACACGGCGTTGCCGAGGATCGGCACCGACCGCCCCAGCGCGAACAGCAACGACCCGACCGGCGGCCCGACGAAGCCGCCGAAGGCCTGCTGCGTGCCCTGCAGCCGCGAGTTGGCTACCTGCAAGGTGTCCAGATCGCGGTCCAGGACCTCGGGCAGGAACGCGACCGACGCGGTGTCGAAGAAGACCTGCCCGATCCCGAGCAGGAACACGATCGCGAACAACACGTAGATGTCGGCGTCGCCAGCGGCCACCAACAGCGTCACCAACGCCAACAGCGAGAACCGGCACAGGTCGGCGATCACCATCGTCCGCCGCCGATCCCACCGGTCGACCAGCGCGCCGCCGACCATACCGAAGAACAGCCACGGCAGCAGCGCGCACGCTTCCATCGCTCCGAGCAGGACCGGATTGTGCGTCATGGTCAGGGCCAGCAGCGGCAGCGCCGCGAAGTAGATGCCGTCACCCAGAGCGGAGACCGCGGAGGCGGTCCATACGCGGCGGAAGCGAGAGGGAAGCTTGCCTGTCATCGGACTTCCTTCGGGCGGTAGAAGGCGACGAACAGGTCGGCCGCCGGCTGCGTGGGATCCGTGAGTTGCTCCAGCTCGTCGATGAGGCCGTTGACGCGCTTGTCGAACTCGTCCCAGGCCTGAGGGCTGAGCCGCGCGTGCTTCAGGAACACCGTCTTCTGCTCGTTCGGCGGCGCCTCCTCGACATCGGCCAGCGCGTTCCGCATCAGCGTGTCCGGCTGCCCGGCCACAGGCTCCGGCAGTTCGATCCGGCGGCCGGTCATCGCGTAGTACTGCTCGGTGACGCCGCCGACCTTGCGGGTCTCCACGACGGCCACCAGCCCGGCCTTGGCCAGGATCTTCACGTGGTGGTTGGAGCTGCCCTTGGCGATGCCGAGGCGCTCAGCGATCTGCGTGATGGTGGCTGGTCCGTCCCGCAGCACGCGCAGGATCCGGTGCCGGGTGTGGCTGGCGACGGCACGCAGCTGTTCGTCGCTCTGGATGTGGACGCTGTCCGGGTCTGGGCGTTCTGGAGTCACGGATCTACGGTCAAGAACCCTTGACCGTTAGTCAAGGGTTCTTGACCAACTGGGCGCGCGGCTGCTCCGGTATGGCCGGTATCAGGGTGGTATTCCGGCTGCGAACCGCTACTTGCTGACGTAGAAGCCGCGGGTCTCCGCGAGTGCTTCGTACGCTTCCAGGCGTTCCTGCGTCCGCTCCGGAGCAGCGTCGGCCAACGCTTGAAGGAGAAGCGCGGCGAACGCCATCGGCGCCGCATGCGAGTCGAACACCGACCGCGACCCGACTCCGACCGGCAGCAGGACATCCGCCAAATGAGCGAACGGCACCAGCGGGACGTCCGTGATCACGGCTGTCTTGAGGCCGAGTTCGCGTGCGCTGCGCAGCACGACCACGGACTCCGCCGGATAACGCGGCAGGACGAAGGCGACGAGCCACGTCCCTCCGGCCGCGACGGCCTGTAGCAGTGCCTCGTGCGCCGGCGAGCCCGGCGTGTCGATGACGCGGACGTCGGGATGGATGCGTGCCGCTCCATAGGCGAAGTAGGACGCGACAGGCGCGGACATCCTTAAGCCCAGCACGGAGAGCGGTTCGGAGGCGGCGAGGTCGCTGCCCAGCCGAGCCAGCCGCGCCGGGTCGGCCGCGTACTTGTGGAGCGCCTCCAGGTTTGCCTGGTCGCTCTCTAGAGCGGAGTGCAGCTCGTTTCCCGCTATGCGTTCCCCGTGTATCCCTGTCTCGGGAACCCGTAGCGCGATCGGACGCAGGGCCGCGCGCAGCTCGGGGTAGCCCGAGAAGCCCAACGCCGCGGCGAACCTGGTCACCGACGGCTGGCTCACGCCTACCCGCTCCGCCAGTTCCATGCTCGACAGGAAGGCGACCTCCGGGAGGTTCTCCAGGAGATAGTGCGCTATGCGCCGCTGCGCCGGAGACAGGCGCCGGCCGTCCAGGAGCGCCAGGAGCTCATCCGCAGGTGACAGCGAGGAAGGGCTCGCCGCGGACGCCGGCGCGTCGGCCGCCGCGGGCGATGTAGCAGGAGTCACAGCGGACGGAGCAGCAATCTCTGCCGATGTAGTAGGAGTCACAGGTTCTGAGGCCGTCACAGCCTTCCCTCCTCCCTGTCGTGCTGCGAACATCACTTGTGGCGCGCCAGAAGTTACTCGTCAGTAGGATAATCTGGGGCCTCGACTACCGTACCCTCCGTACGGACGGTGATCGGGATGTGTCCGTCGATACGCACGCGTAGGAGGAGACCGAGGCTATGCAGCTCGCAGCCATCGTCGTCTCGCTGGTGATCTCAGTCATCGGCTTCGGTCTGCTGGGCCGGACCGCCGTCTACATCTACCAGTTCGTGAAGCTCGGGCAGTCGACCGCGCCCGGCGCGCGCACCAACGAGCCGCTGGAGCGGACCAGGAACCTCTTCCGGGAGTTCCTGGGCCACACGCGGCTGGCGCGCAAGGGCAAGCGCTGGATCGGCGCCATGCACTGGGTGGTCATGGTCGGCTTCGGCCTGCTGTTCTTCACCCTGGTCACGGCCTACGGCCAGCTGTTCTCCGCGGACTTCGCGATCCCGCTGATCGGCCGCTGGTGGCCGTTCGAGTTCGTCACCGAAGTGATCTCCTTCGTGATGATCCTGGCGATCGCCGGCCTGATCGGCGTCCGGCTGCGCAACCGCCCCGCCGGGGCCGGCTCGAAGGAGAAGGGGAAGCGGTCGCGCTTCTTCGGCTCCACGATGTGGCAGGCCTACTTCGTCGAGGGGGTCATCCTCGGCATCGGCGTGTGCATCATGCTGCTGCGCGGCCTCGAGGGCGCACTCGGCGGCCACCTCTCCTACAGCGCGCACTACCCGGTCAGCTACCCGCTGGTCCACGCCTTCGACGGCATGTCGACCAGCTCGCTGGAGAACTGGATCTACGCCGTCGCGGCGCTGAAGATCGTCATCTCGATGGCCTGGGCCATCACCATCGGCCTGAACTCCACGATGAGCGTGGCGTGGCACCGGTTCCTGGCCTTCCCCAACATCTGGTTCAAGAAGAAGGCCGACGGCGGCACCGCGCTCGGCGCGCTGAGCCCGATGGCCTCCGGCGGCGTGCCGATCGACTTCGAGGACCCGGCCGAGGACGCCAAGTTCGGCGTCGGCGCGGTCGAGGACTTCACGTGGAAGGGCCTGCTGGACTTCTCGACCTGCACCGAGTGCGGCCGCTGCCAGGACCAGTGCCCGGCGTGGAACACCGACAAGCCGCTGTCTCCGAAGCTGCTCGTGCTGGCGCTGCGCGACCACTCCGCGGCCAAGGCCCCGTACCTGTTCGCCGGCGGCGGCAAGGACCTCGAGGGCACCGAGAAGCTGGCCGAGGAGAAGTGGCTCTCGCTGCCGGACCTGGTCCGCGCCGAGGCCGAGCGCCCGCTGGTCGGCAGCGTCGACACCGAGGACCTCGCCGGCCGCGGCGTCATCGACCCCGACGTCCTGTGGTCCTGCACCACCTGCGGCGCCTGCGTCGAGCAGTGCCCGGTGGACATCGAGCACGTCGACCACATCGTCGACATGCGCCGGTACCAGGTGATGATCGAGAGCTCGTTCCCGTCCGAGGCCGGGACCATGCTGAAGAACCTGGAGAAGGCGCAGAACCCCTGGGGCATGCAGCCGAAGAAGCGCACCGAGTGGATCCAGGAGCTGGACTTCGAGGTCCCGGTCTTCGGCGAGACGCTCGAGGACATCTCCGAGGTCGAGTACCTCTACTGGGTCGGCTGCGCCGGCTCGCTGGAGGACCGCGCGAAGAAGACCACCAAGGCCTTCGCCGAACTGCTGCACATCGCCGGCGTGAAGTTCGCCGTCCTGGGCGGCATGGAGTCCTGCACCGGCGACCCGGCGCGCCGCCTGGGCAACGAGTTCCTGTTCCAGATGCTCGGCCAGGGCAACGTCGAGATGCTGAACGAGGTCTTCGGCGAGGACACCCCCCGCGAGAAGCGCAAGATCGTCGCGACCTGCCCCCACTGCTTCAACTCGCTGGCCAACGAGTACCCGCAGCTCGGCGGCGAGTACGACGTCATCCACCACACGCAGCTGCTCGACACCCTGGTCTCCGAGGGCAAGCTGACCCCGGTCACCCCGATCGACCAGAACATCACCTACCACGACCCCTGCTACCTCGGCCGCCACAACAAGGTCTACACCCCGCCCCGCGAAATCATCGCGAAGGTCCCGGGCCTGAAGAACACCGAGATGCACCGCTGCAAGGAGAAGGGCTTCTGCTGCGGCGCCGGCGGCGCCCGCATGTGGATGGAGGAGCGCCTCGGCAAGCGCATCAACGTCGAGCGCGTCGACGAGGCCCTGTCGACGAACCCGGACGTGATCTCCACGGCCTGCCCCTACTGCCTCGTGATGCTCGGCGACTCGATCACGGCCCGCAAGCAGGCCGGGGAGGTGCCGGAGTCGATGGAGGTCGTCGACGTCGCGCAGCTGCTGCTGACTTCGGTGAAGCCTTCGGCGACGGCGGCTGAGGCGGAGCCTGCGAACGTTTGAATGACGGCCCGGTAAAGGGGTAACAAAGAACCCCGACCGGGAGACGATCAGCAGTTCGACGCTGCTAGCCTCGCCTCCGCAGAGTATGGGATACCGCGGAGGTGGGGCTTCAGTGTCTTTCGACGAGCCGGACGGCTATGGGGACGACCTGACCCGAACACGGGACCCCGAGTACGACGACTACGACGATCCCGACGACGAGGCGACCGCGCCGCTGCCGACGCGCAACCGGCCGGTGCTGCCGCCGGCGCCGCCGTCGGAGTGGCGGCAGCGCGGCGGGCGCGTGTGGCGCTTCACCCGGACGCTGGCGATCACGGTGCTGGTGCTGGTGGGGTTGGCGGCCGTGGGCAACGTGCTGATCAACCACTACCCGCGCACCAGTAAGCACACCTATACGTACTCGAACGTGCAGCGGATGCTGATAGCGGTGGACGGCAACGGCTCGATCAACATCACCGGTTCGGACACCGACGAGGTGACGATCAAGGCCACCGACAAGGCCACGCTGCTGGATCCGGTCGAGCGGCAGATCATCAGCGCCGGCGGGTACCTGCTGATCAGCGTGCACTGCCCGAACAGCGAGTGTTCCTCCAAGTACGACATCCGGGTCCCGCGCTCCATGTCGGTGGAGGCGATGATGGACCACTCCAGCGACCAGGCGGACATCAGCGCCACCGGGCTCTCCGCGGCGGTGCAGTTGTTCACGGGGCGCGGCAACGTCACGGTGAACCACCTGGCGACCACGTCGGACGTGAGCGTGACGGCGAACGGCCAGGTCGTGGCCACGGACGTGAGCGCGGCGAACCTGAACGTGTTCGCGCCCATCGGCGACCGGATCAACCTGCAGGTGACCGGCGACATCTCGAACATCCAGAACATCCGCGTGACGGCCGGCCAGCCGGCCGAGGTGACGCTGACGGTGCCGGCCGGCGGGTACCGGTTCTCCTGCGTGCCGGTTGGACACTGCACCGGGGCGAGCGGCGACATCACGCAGGACATGAGCAGCCCGGTGCATGAGGACCAGACGTCCACGCACAACGTTCAAGTGAACGTGGTTCAGAACACTGCGAAGATCCAGTCCGACTGAGGTTGACGACTGGGACTGCCGACTGAGGCTGTCTCAGCCCGAAACCACTAAGCGCGCCTCCCGTAGCGATACGGGAGGCGCGCCGTTTTCGTCAGACGCTAAGGGCCGGGAGCGGTCTCTACCGCTTCCCGTCCCTGTCGGCACCTCTGCCGAGGACGCGCTTGGCGTCGGCGAGGTATTGGAGTAGGCGTCCTAAGAGGTACGCCGCGTATACGCCACCGAAGATGATCAGTACTTCCATGGGGGTCCTCACCTCCCACCGGGTCAGGCTGCGAGCCCGAGCCCGCCGGCATCCGGATCGGCCGGCGGCGTCCAGGGGCACTGGGGGCACCGGGACGGCCAGCACCGCGCACACTCGCCCAGGCCCGGATCCGCGCCGTCGGGCGCCGTCTCCTGCCGGGCGGCGAGATAGGCCGCCCAACTGGCCTGCTGGGCCCGCTCCTGATCGGCGACCCAGGGCTGTACGAGTGCGGCGCCGAAACAGAGGGTGCACGTGAGCCGGGCCTTGCCGATCCGGCCCTGCACACACCGCGGGCAATCCTCCAGACCCGCGGGCGGGGATTGGTCACTGGGTGTGGGGGTAGATGTCTCCACGAGGTCTCTTCCGTTCTCTTCGAGTGATATCGGCTGGGGGCCTTTCTTCGCCGGGTCGACGCCGCACTACGTCGGCCCGGCTTTCGTTGGTCTAGGCGGGTGGTTCTTTTTCAGAACCCTGTCGCGTACCCCTGTCTCAGTTGTACGATGCTCCTCGTTCAGTGGGGTGTCAATTGCCAGGGGCACTTTCTGAATGAACCTGCAACAGGCACCTGCATGGTGTAGATGCCCGCAGAACTTGCGTACGGAACATGCCGGACGGGCGAGGAGGCCCAGGTGCGAGCGAACCAGCGGAGCCAGCCGGTGTCCGGGATCAACGTTCTGCGGTGGGAGCTCGGCAACGAGCTGCGCACCCTCCGCCTGGCCGCGGGCAAGAGCATCGCCGACGCCGCCAGGTGTCTGGAGTGCTCGGACGCGAAGATAAGCCGGATGGAGAACGGCCAGCGCGGCGCCGTCGCCCGCGACGTGCGCGACCTGTGCAAGTTCTACGGGGTGCCGGCGCAGCGCCGGGACCAGCTGATGGCGTTGAGCCGGGAGGCGGTCGAGGCCGACAAGGGGACGAGCCCCATCCCGGCCAAGTACTCGACCTACATTGCGCTCGAGTCCCAGGCACTGAGTCTTCGCAACTATGAGCCGACCTTCGTGCCCGGACTGCTTCAGACCGAGAACTACGCCCGAGAGACGTTCGTCCAGAACGGCGACTACCGCGAGCCGGCCGAAATCGAGACGCTGGTCCAGATCCGTATGGATCGGCAGAAAAGGATCTGGAACGAGAGCTCGGTGAAGGCCCACTTCATCATCGACGAGAACGTGCTGTGGCGCCCGGCGGGAATCGATCCCCGCACCCGCGCCATACGGGAGGAACAGATCGACCGGCTCATCCGTGCGACGCGCCTGGAGCATGTCACCCTGCAGGTCATCCCGTATGAGGCAGGTTTCTATCAGGGTATGGAGTCGGCGACGGTCTGCCTGTTGAACCTCGACGAGGGCCCCAAGGCCAACAGTGCCTGCTACCTGGAGGGCGCCTTCCGAGAGCTGTTCGTGCGCGGACATGGCGAGATCGCCGCCATCGGCGCGAAATTCGAGCTGATGACGCGCACGGCGCTGAGCGCCACAGATACAAGAAAGTTCCTCATGCGCCTCCTCAAGGGCAATTACGAACACTGGTCCTCCGCACGGCCATCAGGGCCGTCGGGCTTAGGAAAGGTAGCCATGTCATGATCGAAAACGACGGCTTGCAATGGCGCAAGGCCGCCGCCAGCAATGGGAACGGAGCCTGTGTGGAGCTGGCTGCCGGTCACACCGGCGTGATCTATATGCGGGACTCGAAAGACCCTCAGGGGGCAGTTCTGACCTTCAGCCGCAGGGAGATCGCGGCGTTTCTCGATGGCGCCAGGCGCGGCGAATTCAACGACCTGGCGTGATCGGCGGCGTTGGTGACAGCAGATGTCGACCGACGCCCCTTTGCGCTTGTTCAACCGTTACCGACCCCGGGTAGACGGCGCAGACGAACGCTCCAAGCCCACGAAGCAGCGGGGCGTTCGCATGATCTCGTGGCCGCGAAACCCGAGCAGACGGCTCTGCCACCTCGGCAAAGTCTTAGTAATAGGAGACTTGCGGCGATTGCCCCCCATGCCAACGGGTAGGTGTTAGTCCTGGTACGGCGCGTTCATCGGGAGGGAGCCGCCATGGACATGGATCGAAAGGCCATCCGCTGGACCAAGTCCAGCGCGTCGGCCGGCAACGGCCAATGTGTCGAAGTCGCCAGTGTCAGACAGGACGAAGTCCTCGTCCGTAACAGCCGGGACCCTGAAGGCCCCATCCTGTCCTTCACCAAAGCCGAGTGGGATGCCTTTGGCGCTGGTATGAAGGCCGGGGAGTTCGACGCGATCGTCTAAAACCGTCGCGGTTGCGGCCATTCCGGCGTCGGGTGTCGCCGCGGGTGCGTAGCATCGAGCGCGTGTCGTCCGAGAAGCCGCTGGTCTCCGAGTCCGCGTCCGCCGCCACTGATGCCGGTGGGCGTGGTCTTCCGTCCGCTCATGCCTTCCAGGTGGATCTGCGGGGGATCGTCGATCTGCTGTCTCATCACCTCTACTCCAGTCCGCGGGTGTTCGTGCGGGAGTTGCTGCAGAACGCCGTGGATGCGATCACGGCTCGGCGGGTGACCGACAGCGAGGCGCCCGCGGTCGTGCGGATCATCGCCGATGGGGCTCAGGTGCAGGTGCGCGACAGCGGCATCGGCTTGACCGAGGACGAGGTCCACCGCTTCCTGGCGACGATCGGGCGCAGTTCGAAGCGCGGCGGTGTGAGTGCGGGTGCGGGTGCGGCCGGCATCATCACCGGCCCCGACGGCTTCCCCGACACCTTCAGCGACGCCGAAAGCGTGCTGGAACTGGGCCGAGGGGACTTCCTCGGGCGGTTCGGCATCGGCCTGCTCGCCTGCTTCGTGGTCGCCGACGAGATCACCGTCGTCACCAGATCCGCCGTCGATGAGGACGCTCCGGCCGTCGAATGGTGCGGCGCGGCCGACGGCCACTACGACATCAGGATCCTGCCTCCTGAGCAGGCCCCGGCGCAGGCCGGCACGACCGTCACCTTGAAGCCCAGTCCCGGCAAGGAGTTCTGGTTCCAGGCACCTCGCGTCGTCGAACTCGCCCGGGACTTCGGCAGCCTCCTGCCTTACGAGACGGTCCTCGAAGACGAAGCCGGCTACACCTACCGCATCACCGAGACTCCGCCGGTCTGGGACCGCGAATATCCCTCGCCGGGCACCCGCTTCGAGGCCCTCGCCGCTTACTGCCAGGACACCCTCGGCTTCGCGCCGCTGGACATCATCGAGCTCAACATCCCGCTCCTGGGCATCAAGGGCGCCGCCTACATCCTCCCGACTGCGGCCACCACCTCTGAGCAGGGCGGCCACCGCGTTCACATCAAGGGCATGCTGCTCACGGACCAGGCGCGCGGACTGCTGCCGGACTGGGCCTTCTTCGTCCGCTGCGTCATCGACACCGACGCGCTACGCCCCACCGCGTCCCGGGAGGCGCTCTACGAAGACGACCGCCTCGCCGCCGTCCGCGAAGCCCTCGGCAACCGCGTCCGCGACTGGCTCGCCGGCCTCGCCGCGACCGACCCGCCCCGCCTCAACCGCCTCCTGGCTGTCCACTACCTCGGCGTCAAAGCCTTGGCCCGCTTCGACGACGACCTCTTCGGCCTCACGCTGCCCTGGCTCCCCTTCGAGACCACCTCCGGCCGCCTGCCGCTGACCGCCTTCGCCGACCAGCACCGCGTCATCCACCTGACCGCCGGCGACGAGGAGTTCCAGCAGGTCTCGCAGATCGCCGCGGCGGTCGGCCTCGGCGTGGTCAACGGCGGCTACACCTACGACGCCGACCTGGTCCGCAAGCTGCCGCGGGCCCTGCCCGGCGTCACGGTCCTGGACCTGGACCCCGAGACGATCGCCGCGCACCTGGACACCGTCGACCCCGCCGAGGAACTCGCCGCCGGCCCGCTGCTGGCGACCGCCCGCCGGGTCCTGGACGCCCTGGACTGCGACGTGGCCCTGCGCGCCTACCACCCGGTCACCATCCCCGCGCTCCTGCTCGACGGCCGCGAAGCCCGGCACGAGCGGGCCCGGGCCGACGCCGAGGCCGAAGCCGCCGCCGACGGCGACGACCTGTGGGCCGGCATCCTCGGCGCGCTGCGCACCGTCGGCCCGCGGGCCCGCCTGGTCCTGAACCACCGCAGCCCGCTGATCCAGGGCCTGATCGACCTCGACGACGCCGAACTCGCCGCGACCGGCATCGAAGCCGTCTACGGCCAGTCCCTGCTCCTGTCCAAACGCCCGATCCGGTCCAGCGAGTCGGCCCTGCTCAACCGGGCCTTCCTCGGCCTGCTGGGCCACGCGGTGGGCCGTCGCCAGGAACCCGAGACCGAAGAAGAGGACTGAGCCCGGCGATGTCCAGCTCCAGCGTGTCCAGCACGCCGAACACGTCCAGCACGCCGAACCCGCCCGGCACGCCCACCACGCCCAGCACGAGCGAACCGGCGTTCCAGCGCGTGTCCTGGACTCCCGAGGAGCTGCGCGCCGCCCTGCAGGCGAACGAGGACGAGCCGGCGGGCCGAGCACGCTCCGTCCGGGCCGAGGCGCTGCTGGCCGCCGCCGACAAGCTCGGCGACCCGGAAACCCAGATCTGCGCCCTGCACACGGTCATCGAAGCCTACGAGCGAGGCGGCGAGAGCTTCCGCTCGCCGGTCCTGTTCTCCCGCCTCCTGCGCCTGTGGGACCGCCACGGCAAGACCCTGCGCGACGCGAGCCGTCTGGAATACGAGACCCACTGGGTCTTCAAGTGGATGACCTCAGACCTGCTCTCGGTCCCCGAAGTCCCGCTCGCGACCGTCCACGGCTTCGTCGACGAGATGGAACGCCGCTACCGCCTCGCCGGCTACGGCATGCGGGCCGTTCACGCGCAGCGCTTCCGCATAGCGGAACACCTCGGGAACGCCGAGCAGGCCGAGATCCACTTCGGACGCTGGCTGGCCGCCGACCGCGACCTGATGAGCGACTGCCGCGCCTGCGAGCACCTCGCGCAAGGGATGTGGCGAGCCGACAGCGGCGACGACCTCGCGGCGCTGAGGCTGTGGCGCCCGACGATCGAGAACTCGATCTCGTGCCTCGACGAGCCCGCCAGCACCCTGGCCGCCTCCCTCAAACCGTTGCTGCGCCTGCGGCGCTACGACGAGGCCCGCACCAACCACCTGCGTGGCTACCGCCTGCTGCAAGGCCACGTCGAGCTGCGCACCGCCTTCGGACGCCACATCGAGTTCTGCGTGCTGTCGGGCAACAGCGAGCGCGGGCTGGCCATCCTCGCCGAGAACCGCCGCCTGTTCGACCCGCCCTACGAGCCGCTGGACTACCTCGAATTCCTGTCCTGCACCGCGTTGCTGCTCCGCAGCTGCCTCGACGCGGGCTGCACCGCGACCGTCGCGGGACCCGGAGGACGGGACTGGCCGCTCGCGGAGCTGCTCGGCCGGGTGACATCAGAGGGCGATGATCTGGCCGCTCGCTTCGACGCCCGCAACGGCAACGACGCCGTGAGTTCCCGCGTCGCCGCCACGATGAAGCAGACGTGGCTGATCGCGGAGCTGCCGCTCGTCGTCCCGCCGCGGCCGAGGACGCCTCCGCGGCAGCACCAGTCTCCCGCGGTCCCGATCCAGCGGACACCGGTCACCGGACCAGCCGGACCGGCCGGACCAGCCGGACCGGCCGGACCAGCCGGACCGGCCACCCCAGCCGGACCAGCCACCCCAGCCGCACCAGCCCCACCAACCGAACCCGCCGACCCGGACGCCGACACCGACTTCGACGACCTCCTCGCCGAAGCCCGCCGCCTGTTCGACGTGGCGCACCCCGGCGCGATGAAGATGTGGGAGCGCGTCGCGGTCGCGGCCGACCGCCGCGGTATCGAACTCGACCTGGAGGCGCAGGCCCAGCTCGCCGAGGAGCGCGCCGCCGAAGCCCTCGACCGCGACGACTTGGAGCGCGCCGTCAGGCTGCTCGGCGAGGCCGTCGAGCGCTACGAGGAAGGCGGTCTGGAGGGCCGCGCCGTCGCCGTCCAGGCCCGCAGGCTGTTGGCCGAGGCGCTGCGGAAGAAGACCTACGAGCCCATCCCCGAGGACGCTCTGGCCACCCTCTACGCGACGGCCCGAGTCCTGCAGGTGCGGGGTCTGGCCGCGCCCGAAGACGTCCTCACCGTCCGGCGCGCGCAGGCCTTCGAAGCACGCCGGACGACCGAGGTCCCCTCGGATTCCGACGCCGACGGCGAGTCCGGCCCGGACCGCGAATCAGCCTTCGACGCCTTCGCCGCGAGCGTCGAGGCGCTGCTGGCCGACGCGATCGAGTTCGACCTGCCGTCCCGCGCCGCCGCGGCGCACACCATGCGCGCCGAGATCGCGCAGCGGCGCGGTCGGCCGGAGGAGTCGGTCCCGGAGCTGCTGGCGGCCATCGAGCTCTACGACCGCGCCGAGCGCCCCTGGGCGAATCTGCACCCGAACATGCTCCTCGCGCAGGCCTACCTCGCCTCCGACCGCGACGCCGACGCCGAACGGGCCGGGCTGGCCGCCCTGGACATCGCCGAACGCTGGCCCGAGCAGCGCTTCCCGGCCGGGTACACCCGCCAGGTGCTGGCCAATGCCACCGGCGGCCAGGGACGGTACGGCGACAGCGCCGAGCACGCCCTGCGAGCCGTCGGATGGGCCGACCGGCACGGCGTCCCCGACCTGGCCGCGAGCGCGCGCCACAGCCTCGCGTTCGCCTACGAGCAGCTCGGCCGGGACGCCGACGCGGCCGCCATCCTGGAGTCCGCGCTGCCCGAGATGGTCCGGCACCTCGACGAGCCGACGGTCGTCAACGCGCGCTGGGCCCTGGCCCGCTGCCTGGGCCGCCTGGAGGACTACCGGGGTGCCGCCGAGCAGTACCTGATCGCCGCGTCGATCGCCGAGCACTTCCCGCAGCAGGGCGGCCACGCGATGCTCGCGGCGTCGGCCGGCCACGCGCTGCGCGCCGCCGGACTGCCCGAGGAGGCCCGGCGGGCGTTCGACCGCGCCGTGATCCTGCTGCGCGCGCTGCCGGATCCGATCAACCTGGCCAAGACGCTCAGGGCCCTGGCGTGGGTGACCTTCGGCGAGTCGGAGGAGACCGCGCACGACAGCGAGCGCGAGGACGTCCTGGACCAGGTGCTGCTCCTGTTCGCCGAGGCCGCACAGGTCCTGGAGGCGGCCGAGGCCTCGGGCGAGTACGAACGCGACGCCCAGGTCATCGCCTACGAGCTGGCCGAGACCGACGACCAGCTGGCCCGGCTGCACCTCAACGCCGACCTCTCCGACAAGGCGATGCCGTACGCGGAGCGCGCCGCCGCCGGGTTCCGCGCCCTGCTCCCGCACAGCGCGATGGACTACGACTTCTCCGAGCAGATGGTCGCCTGGCTGCTGGACCGGTACGGCAGCCGCGACGCCGCGGTCGAGCGGCTGCGCGAGGCCATCGCGGCGTGCACGGAGGCCGGGGTCGAGGCCGTGCGCTGCGTGGCGTTCCTGGAGCAGCTCGCGGACTGAAATCCGGTGTCGGCCGGCGTGCAACGATCCGTGCCCCGCCGGTCCTCTTCAGCGACATGAAGCACGAAGCCAGGGGGAAACGCGGCGACGACGAAGCCGAGTTCCGCGAGTACATGGTCAGCCGGTGGGGCGGGCTGGTCCGGTTCGCCTACGGGCTGACCGGCGACCGCGGCCACGCCGAGGACCTGGCGCAGACCGCGCTGGCGAAGGCGTACGCGTCGTGGCCGAGGGTGCGGCGCGCGGAGGACCCGGACGCCTACGTCCGCAGAATCCTGATCAACGTCAACCACCGCCGGTTCCGCAAACGCCGGGTCGAGGAGCACTCCGCCGAGGGCGCCGCCGAACCCGCCGTCACCGACGGCACCGCCGCCTTCGAGCAGCGCGAACTGCTCGTGGCGGCCCTGATGGAGCTGCCGCCGAAGCAACGGGCGGTCGTCGTGCTCCGCTACTGGGACGGCCTGACGGAGACCCAGGCCGCCACGGTGCTCGGCTGTTCGGTCGGCACCGTGAAGAGCCAGGCCTCGCGGGCCCTGGCCAAGCTCCGCACCAGTGCACAGCTTCAAGACCGGAGTGTGATCTCGTGAACGACGAATTCTTCGGACCGGAGAACGACGGCTTCCCGGCCCCTGAGGGCGCTGCTGACGGCGCCGAGGAGCTGTTCGCCGACCTCGGCGACTTCCAGACCGGCTTCATCCCCGTGGACGCGGTGCTGAAGCACGGCCACGCGATCCGCGTGCGGCGCCGCGTGGTCGGCAGCGGGGCGCTCGCCGTCGCGGCGGCGTTGTCGATCGGGGTGCCGGTCGCGATCGCCGGCGGTGGGAACGCGGCGGTCGGCGTGGCGAGCGGCGCGGGCCCGAACGGGGTGTACGCGGCCTCCAGCACCGGGGGGCGCGTCACGGTGAACCCGACGCCGTTCAGGGACGGCAAGGGGCACTTCACCGGCACGGTCGACGGCAAGAAGTGGAGCGTCGACTTCGACAACCAGAACTGCGACTACATCACCTGGAGCTGCGGCTTCCTGGAACTGTATCCGTGGGACAAGGACGCCAGCCTGGCGTTCAACTCGAGCTGGGGACTGCAGGGACAGCCGGACGACTACACCCTGTTCCTGGACAAGAACGTGGCTCGGGCCACGGTCACCCTCCAGGACGGAGAGGTCCTGCGGCTGGCGGCGGTGCCCACGGCGAACACCTCCGTGATCCTGTTCGCTCTGCCGTTCGGCCTCGGAGTCAGCAAGGTCGAGCTCTTCGATGCCCACGACTCGCAGATCGCTTATATGATCCCGTTCAATATCAAGGGATCCGCGAGTGTCGATGGGCATTGGTACAAGCCCGGCGAGACGCCGCCCAAGGATTCCGGCTCGGTGGAACTGGCGCACGGCGAATTCGGGCCCGGCGAAGGGGGAACGATCAGCGCTTATGCGGGACCGGCGGGGCCGTGCTTCGTGCAACAGGCGGGAGGCGCGATGGGCGACCACCCGATGCCTGACTGCGTCATGCAACCGGTGCTGACCGGCTCTTCGACCCCCCCGGTGCTGACCGGTCGCGGCGACATGACCGGGATCCAGCACACCGGCGAGGGCTTGGCCGGCCCGAAGGTCGACCGCCTGGAGCTCGATTTCTCCGATGGCACCAGGAGCCCCGTGGCCATCAAGAGCCTCGGCGGTTACCGATTCTTTGGCTACTTCGTCCCGAAGGGAAAGTCTTTGGCCAAGATCACAGCTTTCGACGCGGCCGGCGTACCACTTCCCGTCGAGAAGAGCGCCCAGACAATGGTGACCGAACAGAAATGGCCATCACCGGCCACGACGCGGTAAACTCTTGCCGCAAGAGCCCCTGTCGCCGCTTGCGACCAGGGGCTTCAGTCGTTCTACACAAGACGCGTCGCCCTAGAGGGACCTACTGGCAGCTAGTAGGCGTCTCAGCGTTGGCTGTGTTGATTTGAAACGAGGTGCATCTCCCATGCCCGCTCTCGTGCTCGTCGGCGCCCAGTGGGGCGACGAAGGCAAGGGCAAGGCCACGGACCTGCTCGGCGGCTCGGTCGACTACGTCGTCCGCTATCAGGGCGGCAACAACGCCGGCCACACGGTCGTCATCGGCGACCAGAAGTACGCCCTCCACCTTCTGCCCTCCGGCATCCTGTCGCCGGGTTGCGTTCCGGTGATCGGCAACGGCGTGGTCATCGACCCGGCCGTGCTGTTCGCCGAGCTCGACGGGCTCGACCAGCGCGGGGTCGACACCTCGCGGCTGCTGATCTCGGCGAACGCGCATCTGATCACCCCCTACCACCGGACCATGGACAAGGTCAGCGAGCGGTTCCTGGGCAAGAACAGGATCGGGACCACCGGCCGGGGCATCGGGCCGACCTACGCGGACAAGATCAACCGGATCGGGGTGCGGGTCCAGGACCTGTTCGACCCCTCGATCCTGCTGCAGAAGGTCGAGGGCGCGCTGCGCGACCGGAACCAGATGCTGGTGAAGGTCTACAACCGGCGCGCGCTGAGCGCCGAGGCGGTCGTGGAGGAGTACCTCGGCTACGCCGAGCGGCTGCGGCCGATGGTCGCCGACACCTCGCTGGTGGTGAACAAGGCCCTGGACGAGGGCAAGGTCGTGCTGCTCGAGGGCGGCCAGGGCACGCTGCTGGACGTGGACCACGGGACGTACCCGTTCGTCACCTCCTCGAACCCGACCACCGGCGGGGCGTGCACCGGCTCGGGCATCGGCCCGACGCGCATCACCCGGACCATCGGCATCCTGAAGGCGTACGCCACGCGCGTCGGCGCCGGGCCGTTCCCGACCGAGCTGTTCGACGAGAACGGCGAGGCGCTGCGCCGGATCGGCCACGAGTACGGCGTCACCACCGGCCGGGACCGGCGCTGCGGCTGGTTCGACGCGCCGGTGGCCCGTTACGCCTCCCGGGTGAACGGCCTGACCGACTTCTTCCTCACCAAGCTCGACGTGCTGACCGGCTTCGAGCAGATCCCGGTCTGCGTGGCCTACGACGTGGACGGCGTCCGGCACGACGAGATCCCGATGACCCAGACCGACTTCCACCACGCGACGCCGGTCTACGAGCAGTTCCCCGGCTGGACCGAGGACATCTCGGGGTGCAAGACCTTCGAGGACCTGCCGAAGAACGCGCAGTCCTACGTGAAGGCGCTGGAGGAGATGTCGGGCGCGCCGATCTCGGCGATCGGCGTCGGGCCGGAGCGCAACGCCACGATCCAGGTGCGGTCGTTCCTGTAGGACCGGCGCGCGCTGCCCGCGCTGCCGTACTGCTCGCGGTCCCCGCAGGTCCGGCCTAGTGGTCTGGCCTGGGGGGACGCATTGGCAGTTCTGTAAGGGCGCGGGGTCGATTCCTTGACATGTTGCGGCCTCCCGAGCGGTGGGCCGCACCATGTACGTTCGGGCTATGACTGAGATCTCCCCCTCCCCCGACGAGCTGAAGGCGGCCGGCGCCGAGGTTTTCGCCAACGACCGTGCCCACGTGTTCCATTCCTGGTCGGCGCAGGGGGCCATCAGTCCGCTCCCGATCGCCGGCGCCGAGGGGTCCTACTTCTGGGACTACGACGGCAACCGCTATCTCGACTTCTCCTCCCAGCTGGTGAACACCAACATCGGCCACCAGCACCCCAAGGTCGTCGCGGCGATCCAGGAGCAGGCCGGCAAGCTGTGCACCATCGCGCCGTCGTTCGCGAACGACGCCCGCAGCGAGGCCGCGCGGCTGATCGCCGAGCTGGCCCCGGGCGACCTGAACTATGTGTTCTTCACCAACGGCGGCGCCGAGGCGGTCGAGAACGCGGTGCGCATGGCGCGGCTGCACACCGGCCGCACCAAGGTGCTCTCGGCGTACCGCAGCTACCACGGCTCCACCTCGACGGCCATCTCCCTCACCGGCGACCCGCGGCGGTGGGCCAACGACGCCGTAGGCCAGTCCACCGGCGGCGCCGTGCACTTCTTCGGCCCGCACCTGTACCGCTCCCACTTCCACGCCACGACCGAGGCCGAGGAGTGCGAGCGCGCGCTGCTGCACCTGGAGCAGACCATCCAGTACGAGGGCCCGGCGACGGTCGCCGCGGTCATCCTGGAGACCATCGTCGGGACCGCGGGCGTGCTGATGCCGCCGCCGGGCTACCTGGCCGGCGTGCGCGCGCTGTGCGACAAGTACGGGATCGTGTACATCGCCGATGAGGTGATGGCCGGCTTCGCGCGCTCCGGCGCGTGGTTCGCGATCGACCACTGGGGCGTCACCCCGGACCTGATCGCCTTCGCCAAGGGCTCCAACTCCGGCTACGTGCCGGTCGGCGGTGTGATCATCTCCGAGAAGATCCGCGACACGTTCAAGGACCGCGTGTACCCCGGCGGGCTGACCTACTCCGGGCACCCGCTGGCGTGTGCCTCCATCGTCGCGACGATCAACGCGATGAAGGAGGAGGGCGTCATCGAGCACGCGGCGCGCCTCGGCGAGGAGGTCTTCGGGCCGGCGCTGCGCGAGATCGCGGAGAAGCACCCGAGTGTGGGCGAGGTGCGCGGAGTAGGCGCGTTCTGGGCGCTGGACCTGGTCCGCTCGAAGGAGACGCGCGAGATGCTCGTGCCCTACAACGCGGCCGGCGCGGACGCGGCCCCGATGAACGAGCTCGGGGCGGCGATGAAGGCGCGCGGGGTGTGGCCGTTCATCAACTTCAACCGGCTGCACGTGGTGCCGCCGTGCACGATCTCCGAGGAGGACGCGCGCAAGGGGCTGGCTGCGCTGGACGAGGCGCTCGACGTCGTGGACGTCTACGCGAGCTGAGGCGGCGCTCGGGGTGGTGAAGGGTGGCGCGCGTATTGCTCGCGCGTCGCCATTCGCCCACCCGTCTCCCACCGCCACCCGTTAAGGAGCCGCTACGCGGCGCTGGTTGATGGGCCCGAGTTCGCGTCCTGAGATCGATCAAGGTCTCCCCGCGACTAAAGTTGCATCATGAGCCACGAGGTGGTCTTCCTCCCGCACATCCTGGGCCAGACATGGGCCCAGGCTCTGGCCGCCGCGCGCACCGCGGCCCGTGAGGAGGACCCGAGAATAGTGGCCGCGCGCCTGGAGCCCTGGCCCGACCTGGTGCTCCACGCCGCGCAGATCCTCGGTCAGATCGAGGAGTTCCGCGGCCGGGGCCAGCGCGAGCTGGTGCACCCGGTGACGCGCCTGCGCTTCACGTTCTTCGGCGAGGACGCCGTCATCGCGCTGCCGTACTGGTACGACGGCCCGGTCGCCCGCATGGCGGCGACGATGGCGTTCCGCTTCGCGCACGCGGTGGAGTCCGACACCGGGCTGGCCGCGTACGACCCGCAGCAGCGCACGCCGCTGGCGGAGATGGGCCTGGAGAAGTTCGTCGCGGGGTACTTACGCGGGCGCGAGCGGGCGCTGGAGCAGCCGCAGGCGCGCGGACCGGTGCCGGTCGGGCACGCGCTGCCGACGGGACGGAGCGCGGGAAGGCGGGAGTTGGCGGCGGGGCCTTCGGCCGCGGGGGCGCGGGGCGCCGGTGGTGGCGGGGCCGGAGCCGCGGCTCGGCCGGGTGACGATGCGGGGCGGACCCGGCGAGAGGGCTCCGGGGCACCTCGGCAGGGTGCTGATGCGGCGCGTCCACAGCGCGGGGCACCCCGACAGGGCACTGATGCGGGCCGGCCGACGGATGCGGCGCGGCTGCGGCCGGCCGGGAAGCCGGTGCGGAGCGCCGAAGCCGGCGGCAGGGGAGCGCCCGCGGGACCGCGGCCGGGTTCGGACCAGCGGCAGCCGGCGAATCCGTCGCGGCGTGAGAGCGGCGACGCGAGGCAGGCTGCCGACTCGGGTCCGATAGCCGGCTCAGGGGGGTGGCTGCGCCGAGGGAAGCCCGGCCGGGGCGAGCAGGTGCCTCGGAGCGGAAAGGTCGTCGAGCCGAGGAAGGCGCCGCGCCGAGGTGAGCCCTCGGATGCGGACCCGGCTCAGCGGACTCGGCGCGCGCCCGACCCCAACGCACCTCGGCGCGGCGAGCGTTCGGATCCGAACCAGCAGCAGCCTCCGCGCCGGACGCCCGATTCCGACGCCCCTCGCCGCCGGGATGCCGACCAGGGCCAGCGCTCGGGCCGTGGGGCCGAGCCCCGGAAGATGACCCGCCGCGAGCGGGCCGAGGCCGAGCAGGCACAGCGATCCCGCAAACCGCAGCGTGACGACGGCTCCGACTGGTCCCTGCGTCCAGGGCGCCCGGATTCCCCTCGGCCGCCGGAGCCGCGTCGTGCGCCGCCGCCGGATCGGGAGCGTCGGCCACCGCCCGATATGTGAAGAGCTGACGGACATGGGCCGCCCCCCCGTTAAGCTCAGCGGTGATGATCTCGCGCTCGGAATTCCAGCTGGTCCTCCTGCGCCGCATGCCGACTACCAACCTGGTCTGGTCGAGCAGGCGCGGCAGGGCTTGGGTTTCACCATGACCGAAATGCGTGAGGCCAACGCTTGGTGGCAACGCTATGTCCGTTCCCGCTCCTCGCCCCGTGGGCCGGAGCGCTTCAGAGCGCTGCTCGGTCCGGCCGAGACCGAGACGGATCTGCGCACCGGCGATCTGGTCAGCCGGCTCTATCACTGGGAGCTCCCGCTGTGGCCGGAGCTGCGCTTCGAGATCGTGGTCGGTCCCGGCGGGCAGGTCTGGCAGGAGTGGCTGGTCCGCGCGCCCGGCGCGGAGCCTCCGTCGGCCCCGGAGGATCAGGCGCTTCAGCCGTGGCAATACGTCGTCGGCGACCTGGAGCGCATGTATCCGCGCGTACGCCACCTCCCCGAGGACGCTCCGACCCGCTGGCACAGCGAGTACGGATACGACAACGGGCACGGCGCCGTCGTCCGACGCAGTGCCCGCTTCGTCTATGGACTTCTCCAGGAAGTGTCGGAGCCTCTAGAGAGTTAGCCGCGCGTCTTAGCGAGCACGTCCAGGATCTCGCCGGTGGTCGCCCGCTGGCCGATCTGCGGGAAGATGCGCTCGATGGCGTTCTCGTGCACCTCGATCCCGCGGTCGGCCATAGCGTCGACCGCGAAGGCGACGCTGTAGTTGTGCGCATAGGCCTCTCGCGCAGTGGTGTCCACACCGCGGCTCGTGACCAGACCGGCCAGCACGATCTGCGTGACGCCGCGCCGCCGCAGCTGAGTGTCCAGATCGGTGCCGTGGAAGGCGCCCCACTGGTGCTTGGTGACGCGGATGTCCGTCTCCTGCGCGCCGAGCTCGCCCACGATCACGGCGAAGTCGGCGGGCATCCCCTCGTCCTCGTCGTCATCGGGCTCCGGCTCCTCGTCGTCCCGGCCCTTCGGGGCGTCGCCGAAGTCGGGGGAGAAGGCCACGTTCACCAGCACCACCGGCAGGCCGTGAGCGCGGAACGCGTCCGCCAGCTCCTTCCCACGCGCCACCACCTCGGCGCCGCTGCGGGGGACCGCCGGCAGGGCGACGATGCCGTGCTGAAGGTCGATCAGGACGAGCGC
>Ga0207695_10002984_pt1 | contig 24356 bp, 14 predicted proteins | sample KBSC54metaG_FD_184354 | JGI IMG/M metagenome (GOLD analysis project Ga0207695, IMG submission 184354) | Corn rhizosphere microbial communities from Kellogg Biological Station, Michigan, USA - KBS C5-4 metaG (SPAdes) (version 2) | ecosystem: Host-associated > Plants > Roots > Rhizosphere > Soil...
ACCACTACCTGGTGGACGCCACGCCCGGGGCGTTCGACATCGACCTGAGCCGCACCAGCGGCGGCAGCGGCGGCCCGGCGTGGCGCACGCTCCTGATCGGAGGGCTGGGCAAGGGCGGCAAGGGTTTCTACGCGCTGGACGTGACCGACCCGACGAGCTGGAGCGACGAGGCGGCCGTGGCGGGCAAGGTGATGTGGGAGTTCACGGACTCGCGCATGGGCTACTCGTACGGCACGCCCACGGTGGCCAAGACGAGGAAATACGGCTGGGTCGTCATCTTCACGTCCGGCTACACGAACGCCGACGGGCGCGGCTACTTCTTCATCGTGAATCCCGCCAGCGGCGCCCTGCTCGAGGCGGTGGCCACGCCGGCCGGCACGGGGTCGGCCGCGTCGCCCCTGAACATGGGCCAGGCGACCGCCTACATCGAGAACTACGCCGACATGACGGCCGACGCGGTCTACGCCGGCGACCTGCAGGGCAACGTCTGGCGCCTCGACGTGAGCGCGGCCGACGTCACGCTGCCCTATCCGACGCCCACCCGGATCGCCAGGCTGACCGACGACCGCGGCAATGCCCAGCCCATCACGACGCGGCCGCTGGTCGAGGTGGCGCCGAACTCGTCGACGCGCTACGTGCTCGTCGGCACCGGCAAGCTGCTGGCCGACAGCGACATCAGCAGCGGCGCCCAGCAGAGCTTCTACGCCTTCGTCGACGGCCGCTCGACGTCGGGCGCGTTCTACGGCGCGCCGTCGCAACCGCTGCCCACCGGCGTGTCCTTCCCCATCACGCGCAGCCAGCTGAATGCGGACACGTCGGTGCTGGACGGCATCGGCAGCGCGCCGAGCTCCGCGATGGGTTGGTACCTCGACCTGTCCGTCAGCGGCGGCATCGCCGAGCGGGTGAACGTGGACCCGATCGCCAGCCAGGGCGTCGTCGCCTTCGTCGGCAACCAGCCGAACGGCTCGGCCTGCAGCCCCAGCGGGAACGGCACCCTGCACAGCCTGCGGTTCGCGAACGGCCAGACCATGCTGCTCGGCGCCGACCTGGTGACCCCGGCCGTGTCCACCGCGATCAGCGGCATCGGCACGGAAGTCGCCATCGTCAACGTCGACGGCAAGCTCGAGGTCACGTCCGGCAGCAGCAAGGGCGACTTCAAGCGCGACAACCTCCAGAAGGACAGCGCGGGCGCCATCAAGCAGATCAACTGGCGCGACGTGCCGGGCACCAACTGAAGCCGGGCATGCGCGGACGCCGGCTTCCGGCCGTCACGGCGGTCGTCATGCTCCTGCACGCCGCCCTGCTGCTGGGCCTGGCACGGCACGGATCGACGGCCGCCATCGCCCACGCGAGCCCACCCGCAGCGCGCTGGATCGTGCTCGCCGCCCCGACGCGGGACGCCGGGCCCGCGCAGCCGCGGGCGGCGGCGGCAGTCCCGGCGAGGATGGCGGCGCATCGCCTCGAACCGCAATCGCCCCCGGCGGCGAGTGGCGCGACGGCCGGCATGCAGGCCGCGTCGCCGACCCGGGTGGCGGCGCCCGACGATCGAACGACGGCCATCGGGATCTATCGCGCGGCGACGATGCTGGACGCCCCGGTGCGGGCGCGCTCGGCACCCGACATCACCGCGCTCGCGGGGCTGCCCTGGTCGGGCGTGCCGCTGCGCCTGCGCCTGTTCATCGACACCCAGGGCACCGTGGTCGACGCCCGCATCCTCCAGAGCGCCGAGGCCGACGAGGTCGCCGAACGGGTGCGCCGGATGTTCCTCGCCACCGGATTCACGGCCGGCGTCGAGGGCGGCCGTCCGGTACCTTCGTACAAGGACATCGAACTGACGATCGGCACGCCGTCGTGAGCTGCGCCGGCGCCGGTCAGGCGTCGCCGACGGCCGTCTCCCGATCGAGTTCCAGGAAGACCCGGGCCAGCGCGTCCCTGACCTCGCGCAGCTCGTCGCCGGCCACCGCGTCGAGCGCCGCGTTCGGCGGTGCCCCACGCAGGACGCCCTCGAGCGTGCCCGCGCGCGCGAAGAGATCGCGCATGCCGAGGCTGCCGGCCGATCCGCACAGGCCGTGCACGATGTCGATGGCGGCGGTGCGGTCGCCCGCGCGGTCGGCCGCCTGCAGGCGTTGCGGGAAGTCGCGCTCGGCGTCGCGGAACATCGCGAGCATCCGGCGGTAGAGCGCGACGTCTCCGCCCAGGTTGTCGACGACGCGGTCGACGTCGACGCCCGCCAGCGCCGGTCGTGCCCGGGTGGCGCGCGGCGCATCGCCTGGCGCTGGTGGCCTGGCGACCGACGGCTTCAGCCAGCGCGCGAGCGTCGCGAAGAACGGGTCGATGGCGACCGGCTTCGCGACGTGGTCGTTCATGCCGGCCTCCAGTGCGCGTCGGATGTCGTCCACCATCGCGTTGGCGGTCATCGCGATGACGGGCAGCCGGGCCAGATGAGGCAGGCAGCGCAGGGCACGCGTCGCCTCGTAGCCATCCATCACGGGCATCTGGCAATCCATGAGGACGCCGTCGAAGCGCTCCCGCGCGAGCATGGCCAGCGCCTCGCGGCCGTTGCTGGCGAGCCGCACCGACACCCCCGCGGCGCCGAGCAGCTCCTGGGTGAGCTCCTGGTTGATCGCGTTGTCGTCGACGAGCAGCACGCGCGCGCCCCGCACCGCGGCCCGGTTCTCGGCCAGCCTTTCGCCATGGACGGCGGGCGGCGCGGCCAGTGCATGCCGCGGGTCGATCAGGCGCGCGCTGCCGTCGACGAAGGCGTGGAAGGTCAGCGGCCGCGCCACGATGCCGATCGACGCGTGGCCGCAGCGGTCGATGCCTGTCTGCAGCGACTCCTGTTGCGGCATCGGGCAGACGATGGCCACGGCCGGCGGCCGTCCCGGCGACTTCTGGCGCAGCAGCAGGGCACAGTCCAGCGCGGACATGTCGGGCAGGGTGGTGCCGACCAGCACGAGATCGACTGCGTCGCGCGGGCCCGCGGCTTCGATCGCCCGCAGCGCTTCCATCGCGCTCGCGGCATCCTGCACGATCATCCCCGCGGCGCCGGCGTAATCGCGGGCGACGCTGCGCGCCGCCGAACCCGCTTCCACGACCAGGATGCGCTTGTGGGCGAGCGTCGCGATCCGCGCCTGGCGCGTCGGGTCCTGCGGCGCCTGCGACCGCTCGAACGCGAGCGCGAAGCCGAACCGGCTTCCGACGCCTTCGCGGCTTCGCACGGCCACCTCGCCGCCCATGAGCTCGACGAGGCGGCGCGTGATCGCCAGCCCCAGGCCCGTGCCGCCGAAGCGACGGCTGGTCGACGCGTCGGCCTGGGAGAACGGCTGGAACAGGAGGCGGACCTGGTCCTCGCGCATCCCGATGCCCGAATCCGACACGGAAAACTCCAGGCGCACCCGCCCATCGTCTTCACCGGCGCGGTCGACCTGAAGCGCGACCTGGCCGCGCTCCGTGAACTTCACGGCGTTGTTGACGAGGTTCAGCAGTGCCTGCCGCAGGCGCAGCGGGTCGCCGACCAGCTGCGTGGGCACGCCGGAGCCGCGCCCGATGAGGAGCTCCAGCCCCTTGTCGTCCGCGGCCAGGGCGGTCAGGGCGCCCACGCCTTCGAGCACCTGGTCGAGGTCGAAGGCGGTCGATTCCAGCTCGAGGCGGCCCGCCTCGATCTTGGAGAAATCGAGGATGTCGTTGATGATGCCCAGCAACGATTCGGCGGCGCGGTGCACCTTCGCGATCTGGTCGCGCTGGCGCGGCGGCAGCGGGCTCTGCAGCGCCAGGTAGGACATGCCCAGGATCGCGTTCATGGGCGTGCGGATCTCGTGGCTCATGTTGGCGAGGAACTCGCTCTTGGCGGCCCCCGCCACCTCCGCCGCCTCGCGCGCGCGAGCCAGGTCGGCGGTGCGCTCGCTGACACGCTCCTCGAGCCGGGCGTTGGCGGCGCGGATCGACTCTTCGGCGCGCTTGCGCTCGCCCACGTCGGTGTAGATGGCCACGCCGCCACGCACCACCCCCGCGGCATCGAGCAGCGGTCGCGTGCTCACGGACAGCCAGCGGCCTTCGGGCAGCGCGGCGTTGCGCACCATCATCAGCACGCCGTCGCTCGGCTCGCCGAGCAGGGCGCGCCGCAGCGGCAGTTCCTCGGGCGGAAAGGGCGTCACGCCATCCGGCCGGAAGAGGCCGAAGTGCTCGGTCCACGCCTCGTAGCCCTGCGCTGGTTCCACGTCGACCCCGACCAGCGCGCGCCCGGCCGGATTCAGCAGGATGATGTTGCCCGCGGCGTCCGCCACCGTGACGCCGTCGGCGATGCTGTCGAGGATCGAGCGCAGGAGGTCCGCCTGGTCCTGGAAGCTGCTGCGCGACTGCGCCAGTTGCGCGTTCAGCGAGCCCAGTTCCCGGTTCGAGGCGCGCTGCCGCCAGATGAAGAATGCCGCGCCCAGCAGCGCGATGCCGCCCGTCCCGGCCAGCGTCCAGAGCCAGCGCTGCAGGAGTGCGCGCCGTGTCAGTTCGGCGGCCTGGCGTTCGTTGCGCTGCGTCAACTCGGCGATCTCGCGGCGGCGGCCCTCCCGCTCGTAGCGCTGGGCCAGCTCCACGATGCGATCGCCGCCCTTGTCCTGCTGCAGGCGCGCGCTGTTCGTGGCCGCCTCGTCGCCGAGCGTGTAGGCGCGCTTGTAGTCGCCGGCCGCCGCGGCCATGTCCGACAGGCGCCGCGCGCTCTGCGCGATGTAGACCGGCGAGCCGATCTGCCGGGCGAGTGCATAGGCGTCGCTGGCGAAGGCTTGCGAAGCCGCCGCGCGACCCAGCGATGCGCTCTCCTCGCCCAGGGCCATCAGGGTGTACCAGCGGCCGATCCGGTTCGGGTGCTGCTCGTAGACGGCCAGCACCTGCTCCAGCAGGGCCATCGCCTCGGCATGCCGGCCCTGCTTGCGCAGGTTCGTGGCCAGGTTGAACAGTCCGAAGTTGACGTAGAACGGGCCGCCGGCGCGCTGGTACATCTTGAGCGCCTCGCGCAGGTAGGCCTCGCCTCCCGGGAGGTCGTCCATCGCGGCGACCGCCGAGCCGATGCCGACCGTGGCGTCCGCCTCCATCAGCAGCGAGCCGGCATGCCGCGCCTCGATCTGCATCTGGGTGAAGTAGTCGAGCGCCTGGGCGTGCTTGCCCGCGGTGCTGAAGGAGATCCCCATGCCCTGCAGCGCGAACACGATGGCGCGCGGGTTGTCCGAGCGGCGGGCCATCTCCAGGCCCTGGACGGACATGGCGACGGACTGCTCGAGATCGCCGAAGCGCAGGTAGCGCATGGAGGCCCTGAGCATGGCTTCGGACAGCAGCTCCGGACGATCGATGCCCTCCAGGCTGGTGAGCGCGTCCGATGTCACGGCGACCAGGCCCTTCATGTCCGCCTGATTGACCGTGATGAGGGCGAGGTTCAGGTCGGCCTCCGCGCGGCCTGCGCTGTCCCCGAGGCGCGTGGCGAGCGCGAGGGCCTCGTGGGCGCTGGCCGCCGCGAGGTCGGTCCGGGCCAGGTAGTTCTCGATGCGCGACCGGACGTTCAGGGCGTGGACGCGATCGGCGGGCGTCGCGTCGGACGGGATGTCGCGCCAGAGGGCCTGCATCTGGTCGGCGGCGCGAGGCACGTCGTTGTCGGCGAGCAGGCGCGCGGCGTCCACCTGCGCGCGCCAGCCGGGAAGATCGGCCGCCATGCCGGCGCTCGCCGCGGCCGCGAGGGCCAATGCGACGCTCGCTGCGCGCCAGCCAGCAGCCGTGCGTTCGATGAGACGACCGATCGTGGCGCCCATGCTGACCCTCGCCGACGGTGCAGCCAGCGAGCCCTCCGCTGGCCGCGCCAGACTAGCAGAAATCCGAAATCGCGCGGCCTTCAGACCTTCAACGCGAGCGCGATGCCGAACTGGCGGCCGTTCTGCCAGGTGCTCTGCGGACGGGTCGCGCCGCCCCAGTTGGAGTGGCGGACGGTGTCCAGCAGGTTGCCTCCCTCGAGGCGAAGCGTCGCGTGGGCATCGATGCGCCAGGCCAGCGACGCATCGAGCCAGCCGAAGCCCTGCACGTAGTTCGGCAGCGCTCCGACGCCGACGACCTGCGTGACGCCGCTCAGGTAGCGGTCGCGCCAGTTCCATGCCACGCGCAGCGCCAGGGGGCCGCGATCGTAGATCCCGACGACATTGGCGCTCATGCGCGACAGGTTGGACAGCGGCACGTTGCCGCCGACGGCGGCGTTGGGCGTGCGGCTGCTCACCAGCGTGGCGTTGGCCTGCAGGCCCAGCCCGCCCAGCCAGCCCGGCAGCGACGTGTAGAACTGCTGGTAGCCGAGCTCGATGCCGTGGATGTCGGCCGGCAGGCTGTTGCGCGGGCGGCTGACCTGGTAGGTGACGCCGCCATAGGTCTCCGGGGCGCTGACGGTGGTGACGAAGCCGTCGACATGCCGGTAGAACAGCGCGAGCGAGGCGGCCGCGGCGCCGTAGCTCTCGAACGCGAGATCCACCCCCGAGGCACGGATCGGCCGCAGCGCCGGGTTGCCCGCGCTGCCCTGGTTCAGGCTGGGGTTCACCGAGTTGGGCAGCAGCGTCAGCGACGGCGACAGCTGGTCGAAGTTCGGCCGCGTGAGCGTGCGCGAGGCGCCCAGGCGCAGCAACTGGTCCGGCGCGAGCGCGTAGCGCAGGTTCAGCGAAGGCAGCAGGTCGGTGGAGCGGCTGGATCTCGACACCGGGATCGCCACGGTGGACGGCGGCGCGCTCGCGTTCCCGTCGACCGCTTCCTTCGTCCGCGACAGGCGCAGGCCCGCGCTGCCGCTCAGGCGACCGTCGAAGGCGTCGATGCCGGCCTTCAGGTAGCCGGACATCGTCCGCTCGTCGATGCGCCAGCGCCCCAGCGCGTTGCCCTGCGTGGGCGGCGGCGTGGTGATCCCGAAGGCCGACCGGAGCGCCACGGGATCGCGCGCGTCGGCGAGGTCGCCGACCAGGAAGTCGCGCAGGCTGGTGGCACCGCTTCCCGGCAGGAAGTCCGGGTACGGATTCGGTTCGACCCGGCCGGGCAGGGCGGCGACCGAGGGGCCGCTCAGGGCCACGTCGCCGAACACCAGTCCGTCCTCGTCGCTGGCCGACCGGCGGGCCCAGCGCATGCCGGCGGACACCGAGCGGATGCCCGGCAGGTCGACCGGCTGGTCCAGGTCGACCCGTGCCGCGTCCAGGCCGCCGCCGAACGGCTGGACGCGGTAGGCGACCCCGGTATAGGCGTAGGTCGCCGGCGACAGCAGGTCGGTCCCCTCGACGACGGACGAAGGAACGCCCGTGGACAAGTCCTGCGTGAAGCGAGCGGCGGTGCCGCCGAAGAACGGCCCGGCGAAGTACAGCGAGCTCGTGCTCGTCGTGCGCGACAGGTCGCCGCTGACGACGGTGGCGCCGCGCTTCCACTGGCCGCTGGCCGCGACCTGGCGCGTGCGCTCGGTCGTGTCGCGAGCGAAGCTCAGGACGGAGATCGGCGCGTTGGTCCAGGTGATGCGCTCGACGTCGGTCGTGCCGGGAAACAGGATCACGCTCGCGGCGTCGAAGGTCTTCGATGCGCCGACGTTGATCTGGTAGGAGTCCTGCCGGGTCGTGAGCCGGGTGTCGCTGGCCTGGAGCAGGACCTCCCATTCGGCCGTGGGCCGCCATTGCACGGCCAGTTGGGCCGTGTCGCGGTTGCGCCGGCCGATGCTCGTCGTCTCCGACGTTCCACCCGGCGCCACGACTGTGGTGCCGGGCACCAGGTCGCCGCGGCTGGCCGGCGTGCCCACGCTTTTCTGGTCCTCGCGCCAGGGCCGCGGCTCCACGGCGACGGCGGCCAGCAACCCGAGTTCCCCTCCGGCCAGCGCGAAGCGGGTCGAGGCCAGGCCGGAGAACTGGACCGCGCTGTCACGGGCCAGCGGTGCGCGCAGCGCGCGCGCCGTGATCTCGAAGGCGCCGTGCCGGAAGTCGAACGGCCGGCGCGTGCGCAGGTCGACCTGTCCGGCCATGCCGCCCTCGATCCGGTCGGCCGAAGGCGTCTTGTAGACGTCGACCCCCGCGACCAGCGCGGCGGCCATCGACGCGAAGTCGAGCGCCCGTCCCGTGCCGGCGCTGAAGACTTCGCGTCCGTCGATGGTCGTCTCCACCTGGCTCAGCCCGCGGACGACGACGGTCGTGCCCTCGCCCCGGTCGCGCGCGATCTGCACGCCCGCCACGCGCTGCAGCGCCTCCGCGACGCTGGCGTCCGGCAGCTTGTCGATGTCGTCGGCGACGACGGAATCGCTGACCTCGTCGCGCTGCTTCTTGAGCGTGGCTGCCGCATCGGCGCTCGCCCGGATGCCGACGATCTCGACCTGCTGCGGCGGCGCCTCGTCGGCCTGGCATGCGCAGCCGATCGCCGCGCACAGCGCACAAGCCGATCCTCGCGGCGACGGGTGTCGCCGACGCGGGTGGGCACGGCGCTGGCACGACGGGCGTGACATGCCCGCATTGAAGCGCAATCGGCCTGGACACGCCAGCCCCAAGGTCGTCGTCGGCGCCGGCGCGCGATGGTCGCGGCGCCGATTCATGGTGGTGAATGTCCCGGGCCGGGCTTAGACTCCGACCAGGACGACGAAGGGACGCGACATGGACGCTCCTGCGCAGCTGGCATCGGGTGGAACGATCCTGATCGTCGACGACATGCCGGCCAACCTCGAAGTGGTGACCAACCACCTGGAGCGCCAGGGCTATCGCGCCGTGGTGGCCTTGAGCGGGGACGAGGGCATCGAGCGGGCCGAGTACGTGCAGCCCGACCTGATCCTGCTGGACGTCATGATGCCCGGCACCGACGGCTTCGAGATCTGCCGTCGCCTGAAGGCCAGCGATCGCACGCGCGCCATCCCCGTGATCTTCATGACCGCGCTGGCCGACACCACCGACAAGCTGGCCGGCTTCGCCGCGGGCGCCGTCGACTACGTCACCAAGCCCCTCAATGGCGCCGAGGTGCTGGCGCGCATCGAGAGCCACCTGGCGCTGTACGCGTTGCGCCGGCAACTGGCGGCCCAGAACGCCCAGTTGCAGCAGGAGATCGCGGTGCGCTCGGAGACGCAGGCGGCGCTGCAGCGGTCCAACACGGAGTTCGAGCAGCTGGCCTATGTCGCGTCGCACGACATGCAGGAACCCCTGCGCAAGATCGCCAGCTACCTGCAGCTGCTGTCGCAGCGCTACCAGGGCCAGCTGGATGCCGATGCGGACGAGTTCATCGGCTACGCGGTCGACGGTGCCAAGCGCATGCAGGCCCTGATCAACGACCTGCTCGCGTTCTCGCGGGTGGGGACCAAGGCCAAGCCGTTCGCGCCCACCGATTGCATGCACATCGTCAAGACGGCGCTGGCGGACCTGCAGTTCGCGATCGAGGAATGCGGCGCGCGCGTCGACGTCGGGAAGCTGCCGATGGTGATGGGCGACGCGACGCAGTTGTCCCAGCTGTTCCGCAACCTGATCTCCAACGCCATCAAGTTCCATCGCGACGAGCCGCCGGTCGTGCGCGTGAGCGCCGAACCTGCCGGCGCCTTCTGGCGCTTCACTGTCAGCGACAACGGCATCGGCATCGCCGCGGAATATTTCGAGCGCATCTTCGTCATCTTCCAGCGCCTGCACGGGCGCAGCCAGTACGCGGGAACGGGCATCGGGCTGGCCATCTGCAAGAAGATCGTCGAGCGGCATGGCGGTCGGATCGAGCTGCGCTCGGTCGTGGGCGAGGGCTCGGCATTCGCCTTCACGTTGCCGGCCCTGCAGTGATTTCTCGAGGCCTTGCCAGGAGGTGCCGGCCATGGAACACACGCTGAAATGGACAGGAACCCTGCTCGTCGCGGCCGCGTTGTCCGCCTCCGCGCAGGAGGTCAAGCCGCCCGAGGTCGAGAACTACAAGGCCTCGGTCGTCAAGCAGGGGGCGCTCGTCCCGCCCCGCGTGGCGCCGCCCTGCGTGCCGGGCCGCTGTCCCTTCGCCGGCCAGACGGTGACGGTGCTGATGGTCAAGGAAAGGAACGGCGGCGCCCTGGGCGAACTCAAGGACGAGTTCGAGGCCGCCACCGGTGCGAAGCTCGACCTCGTCCAGCTCGAGCACCAGGATCTCTTCCCCAACTTCCTGTCGGACCTGACGAACGGCGTGGGCAAGTACGACGCCGCCTACGCGGGCGCATGGTGGCTGGGTGAACTGGTCTCGGGCGGCTACCTGCTGTCCTACGACAAGTTCTACGGCGATCCGCGCTTCCCGCAATGGAGCGTCGACGACGTGCTGCCGGGCCCGCGCCGCCTGCTGAGCTATGCCGGCAGCAAGTACATGGTCGCCAACGACCATGATGGCCAGGTGATGTACTACCGGCGCGATCTGCTCGAGGCGCCGGCCCATCGCGCGGCGTTCCGGGCGAAGTACGGCTATCCGCTGGGCGTGCCGGTCACCTGGGCGCAGTTCCGCGATGTCGCCGAATACTTCGACGGCAAGGATCTCGGCGGCGATGGCGTGCCCGGCCACGGGCTGACCATGCACCTGAAGGTCGGCGCCCAGGGCATGTTCCATTTCATGTCGTTCTCGGCGCCGTTCGTGATCGGCCCCGACAACCCCGACCTCTACTGGTTCGATCCGCGGACGATGAAGCCGCTGATCGAGAGCCCGGGACATGTCCGGGCACTGCAGTCGCTGGTCGCGCTGGTGAAGTTCGGGCCGCGCGAGATGCTCAACTGGGACCTGGGCCGCAGCTGGGACTACTTCCTCGCCGGCCACGCGGCGCTGACGTTCACGTGGGGCGATCTCGGCGCGCTGGCGCAGGACGAAGGCAGCCGGGTCAAGGGCAAGGTCGGCTGCGCGCCGATGCCGGGCACCAGCGAGTACTACAGCCTCGCGAGCAGGCGCTGGATCAGGACGAGCCGGCCCAACGTCGTGGGCAACACCACCGGGGGATCCTGGGCCGGCGTCATCTCGCGATACTCGAAGTCGCCCGAGGCCACCTATTTCCTGTTCGCGATGATGGCCACGCGCGAGAAGTCCAAGGTCTACGCCGTGCGCGGCTGGGACGGGATCGACCCCGGCCGCGTCTTCCATTTCCTGCCGCCGGACGGCACGGGCGACCTGCAGACCTACCTGCGTGCAGGCTGGGACGAGGCGGACGTCCGCCCCTACCTGCACGCGTACTTCGAGAACTTCAGCAATCCGCTGCAGTTCCCGTACCTGCGGATTCCCGGCGCCTTCGGCTACTGGCAGGCGCTGGACGTCCATCTCGCCGAAGCCGTCGCGGGCCAGTCCACGCCCGAGGCCGCGTTGCGGGCGGCCGCGGTCGACTTCGAGGAGATCACGATCCGCCTCAAGCGCGACAAGCAGTTGCGCTCCTACAGGACTTCCCTCGGCCTCAAGCAATGAAGGCATGGCCAGGCTTCGGGGCGCCGGGCATCGGCGCCAAGCTCACGCTGGCGTTCGCCGCCCTGGCCGGCGTGACCTGCGCGGTCGTCGCACTCGCCTGGGGCGCGGGGCAGCGCGTGACCGACGACATCGACCTGAGCGAGCTGGTGCGCCGGCCCGCCTCGCTCGCGTGCGCGCGGGCGCAGGCCGACCTGCTGCGGATGCAGCTGCACGTGCGCGGCTACCTGGTGCTCAGCGACCCGGCGGACATCGAGCAGTACCGCGCCGCGCGAAAGTCGTTCGAGGCCGAGATGGCGGCGCTGCAATCGATGTCGAACCAGTGGCCGGAGGCCGAGGACGCGCGGGCGGTGCGCGCGCTGGTGGACGGCTACCGGGCGTGGGCAGACCTGCCGCAGCAGCTGTTCGCGCTTCACGACAGCCCCTTGAAGAACCGCCCCGCGCTCCGCCTGGCGCGGGTGGAAGTACAGGCCCGGCTGGTTCGCATCCTCGACGCGATCGACGGCATCGTGGAGCGGCAGAAGCTGCGTGAAGGCGACGCGCGCAGCCGCGGGCTGCTCGCGGACCTGCTGAACTTCCAGACCTCGTTCGACGCCATGGCGACGAACCTGATGGCCTACGGCGCATCGGGCGAGGTGAACTTCAAGCTGACCTACGGCCCGCAGCTGGCGACCAATGCCGCGGCCTGGAAGGCACTGTCCGCCAGGCGTGGACAGCTCGACGCCCGGCAGCGCGAGCTGCTGGAGGCCATCGCGCGAAACCGGGCCGAGGTGACGGGCCTGGCCTTGCAGATCGTGTCCATCGTCAATGGCGAGCGGGCGTACGAAGACCTCTACCTGTATCGGACGCGCGTCGCGCCGCAGGCGGACGTGCTGCTCCGGCGCCTGGCCGACCTGACGGACCGCCAGCAGGCGCAGCTCGGCAGCAGCCTCTCGCGTGCGCGCACGAGCCTGTCCTCGGTCAAGGTGGTGGCGGCCGTCGCCGGCGTGCTCGCGGTGGTCATCGCCGTGACGATGGCCTTCGCGTTCAGGCGCCGGGTCGTGCTCCCGCTGCACCGACTGACCCGCGTGGCCGAGCGCGTCACCGCGGGGGACCTCGAGGCGAGGGCCGAGGTCGAATCGAGCGACGAGGTCGGCGTGCTCGCCCACGGCATCAACACGATGACCGCGCGGCTGTCCGAGACCATCCGCCACCTGGAGGCCATCTTCGCCGAGGCGCAGGATGCGAAGGCCGCGGCCGAGGTCGCGAACCGCGCCAAGAGCCGGTTCCTCGCGAGCATGAGCCACGAGCTGCGCACGCCGCTCAATGCCGTGCTCGGGTATGCCCAGATCCTGCTGTCGGAGCCCGGCTTGAGCGAGTTCCAGGTCAACCGGCTGGAGAAGATCCGCACCGGCGGGGAGCACCTGCTGGCGATGATCAACGACGTGCTCGATCTCTCGCGCATCGAGGCCGGCAAGGTGGAACTGCAGCCGCTGCCGGTGCGTCTGTCGAGCCTGCTCGGCGCAGCCTGCAGCGTGATTCGCGCGGCCGCCGAGCGCAAGGGCCTGTCCTTCGCCAGCGATGTCGACCCCGACCTGCCGGCCGCCGTGCAGGTCGACGGCAAGCGCCTCGAGCAGGTGCTGCTGAACCTGTTGGACAACGCCGTCAAGTTCACCGAGCGCGGCCAGGTCAGCCTTCGCCTGCGCCGGCTGGAATCGACGGACCCGGCGCGCGCGTGCATCCGGTTCGAGGTGGCCGATTCCGGGGTCGGCATGGCGCCCGGGCAGCTCGCGGCGCTCTTCAAGCCGTTCGAGCAGGGGGACGACACCCGGCGCCTGCACGGCGGCACGGGCCTGGGCCTGGCGATCAGCCAGCGCATCGTCGCGATGATGGGCGGCCACATCGAGGTCGAGAGCCGCCCGGGCTCGGGCAGCGTGTTCCGGTTCCAGATCGATGTGCCGCTCGCCGAATCCGATGCGGCGGCGGAGCCGCGTCGCGGCGGCGGGGATCCTGCCGCCATCTGGCGGCGGATCCTCCTCGTCGAAGCCGCGCCGGCGCGGGATGCCGAACTGACCGAGCGGCTGCTGGCCTGCGGATTCGAATTGACGGTCGCCGATGACGTGGCGTCGGCGGTGGAGAAGGCCCGCGGGGAGGTCCCGGATCTGATCCTGGTCGACGCCAGGATGCCGCAGGCGCAAGCGCTCGCGGCCATTCGACGCCTGCGCGACGACGCGATGCTGCGCGGCATCGCCCTGATCGCGCTGGCGCCGGCCGCCGCCGCGCACGAGCTCGCGGGCTCGGGCGCCGACGCCGTCCTGCGGGTGCCGCTCGACCTCGCCGTGTTCGCGGCCACCATCGGAGAACTGCGGCAGCGCCGGTCCGCAGGCGCCGTTCCCGCGGCACCCGCCGAGGCCGCTGCCGATGCTTCGTCTGCCTGGGTGGTGCCTGGGGCCGAGGAGCTCGAGCTGCTCCACGAACTCGCCCGGATCGGCAACATGCGCAGCATCGGCGAGCGTGCGGATCACCTGGCCGCGCTCGACCCGGACTACCAGCCGTTCGCCCGCCGCCTGCGCGACCTGGCCCAGCGTTTCCAGTCGCGCGCCATCCTCGAATGGATCTCGGAGCTGCGCAGCGCCGGGGCCGGTACCCGGGATGTAACTCCGCCTGTACGCGGCCCGACCGTCGGTCTATAGTGAATTCGGCGGTGGGTGGACGGGCGCCGCGAGGAGGCCGCGACATGGTCGGACAACGGACGGTCAGAACGATCGACATCCTGATGGTCGAGGACGACCCCGGCGACGTTCGCCTGACGCGGGAGGCGCTCAAGGGCAGCAAGCTGCTTCACAGCCTCAACGTGGTCGAGGACGGCGTCGCGGCGCTCGACTACCTGCGACGCATCGCGCCTTACCAGGATGCCGTCCGGCCGGATCTCGTGCTCCTGGACCTGAACCTGCCCAGGAAGGACGGCCGCGAGGTGCTGGCCGCGATGAAGCAGGATCCCGCGCTGCGCGCCATCCCGGTGGTGATCCTGACCACGTCGCAGGCCGAGGAGGACGTGCTGCGCGCCTACAACCTGAACGCGAACTGCTACGTGACCAAGCCCGTGGACTTCGACCAGTTCATGCGGATCGTTCGAACCATCGAGGAGTTCTGGCTCAACGTCGTCACGTTGCCACCGAAATGAACACGGATCGCATCCGGTTGCTGCTGATCGAGGATTGCCCGGCCGACGCCAGGCTGATCAGGCTCATGCTGGATCAATCGTGGGCCGTGAACATCCAGTGCGACTGGGTCGACAACCGGACCGAGGGCATCGAACGGCTGCGCACGGGGGGATACGACGTCGTGCTGCTCGACCTGGGCCTGCCGGAGAGCACGGGGCTCGAAACCCTGAAGGTCGTCTGCCGCGAGACGGACGTGCCCACGCTGGTGGTGATGAGCGGATCGAGCGACGAGGAGGTGGCGCTGCAGGCGCTGCAGGCCGGCGCGCAGGACTACCTCATCAAGGGCCATGTCGACGGCGCCGCGCTGGCGCGGTCAGTCCGCTATGCGATCGGGCGGACGCAGGCCGAGCGGGCCTTGCGTGCGCGCACGGACGAACAGCGCCAGCAGGCGAAGTACCTGCGCACGCTGATCGACCTGCTGCCGATGTTCGTGTGGCTCAAGGACACGCACAGCACCTACCTGACCGTCAACCAGGCGACGGCGGCCGCGCGCGGGACGACCGTGGAGCAGATGGAAGGCCGCAGCGACGCCGACTTCTGGCCGCGCGAGCAGGCGCAGGCGTTCCAGGCCGACGACGTCGAGATCATGACCTCGCTGCAGCGCAAGACCGTCGAGGAGACCCTGGGCACCGTCGACGGCGACGTCTGGGTCGAGACCTACAAGGTGCCGGTGCTCGACGAGGACGGAAGCGTGCTGGGGACGGTGGGCGTGGCACGCGACATCCGCGAGCGCAAGGCCGCCGAGGCCGCGCACAAGGCGGCGTTGGCGGAGGCCGAACGCCTGGCGCGCCAGCGCAGCGCCTTCCTGGCGCAGATGAGCCACGAGCTGCGCACGCCGCTCAACGGCATCCTGGGCTTCGCCCAGCTGCTGCAGCAGGACAAGGGACTGGACGAGCGCCAGACGCGCGGCCTGAGGATCATCCGCGAGAGCGGGCAGCACCTGCTGACGCTGATCAACGACATCCTGGATCTCGCGCGCATCGATGCCGCCAAGGTCGAACTGAACCCGACCGACATCGCGCTGCCGAGCTTCCTCGCCATCGTGACGGACATCGTCCGTGTCAAGGCCGAGGAGAAGTCGCTGCTGTTCGTCGAGCGCTTCACGCCGGACCTGCCCGCCAGCGTGCGCGCCGACGAGAAGCGCCTGCGCCAGGTACTGCTGAACCTGCTGTCCAACGCGATCAAGTTCACCGACCGCGGCGAAGTGCTGCTGGGCGTCTCGCTGCTGGGTCGCGCCGCGGGCAAGGCGAGCCTGCGCTTCGAGGTCCGCGACAGCGGGATCGGCATGACCTCCGCGCAGCAGGAGCGGCTGTTCAAGCCGTTCGAGCAGGTGGGCGAGGCGAAGCGGCGCGAGGGCGGCTCCGGCCTGGGCCTGGCCATCAGTCGCGAACTGGTGCGCCTCATGGGCGGGGACATCACCGTGAGCAGCGAGCCCGGCAAGGGCAGCCGGTTCTGGTTCGACGCCGAACTGCCGCTCGGGACGGACAGGCGCCTGGAGCCCGCGGTGTGCGGCCGGCCCGCAGGCTATGCCGGCCGGCGCCGGACCGTGCTGATCGTCGACGACGTCCCGCAGAACCGGGCCGTGCTGGTCGACAGCCTGAACGTGCTGGGATTCGACCTCGTCGAGGCCGTCGACGGCCAGCAGGCGCTGGCCTGCGCCGAGCGCGTGCGCCCGGACCTGATCGTGATGGACATGACGATGCCGGTGATGGACGGACTGGAGGCGACGCGCCGGATTCGACAGTCGCCGGCCCTCGCGGGCATTCCCGTCATGGCCTCGTCCGGCAGCACGAGCGACGAGACGGAGGCGAAGTGCCGCGAGGCCGGCGCCGACGCCTTCCTGCCCAAGCCGATCGACCTCCAGGCCTTCATGGCCGAGATGGGCCGGCTGCTGTCGCTGACCTGGATCTACTAGGCGAACAGCCCTGCCGCGCGATCGTCGCCGAGCCGGAACGCCCCGACGGCCTCGACGAGGCGCGCCGCCTGCTGGCTCAGGCTTTCGGCCGCCGCCGCGCTTTCTTCCACCAGCGCCGCGTTCTGCTGGGTCACCTGGTCGAGCTGGCTGACCGCGTCGCCGACCTGCCCGATGCCCTGGGTCTGCTCGAGTGTCGCGGCGCTGATCTCTGCGATCAGGTCGTTGACCCGACGCACCTGGGCGACGATGTCGTTCATCGCGCGTCCCGCCTCGGCAACCTGCTGCGTGCCGGCATGGACCTTCTCGACGCTGTCCGAGATGAGGCCCTTGATCTGCTTGGCGGCCTCCGCCGAGCGCTGCGCGAGGCTTCGCACCTCGCCCGCGACCACGGCGAACCCGCGGCCCTGTTCGCCCGCGCGTGCTGCCTCGACGGCGGCGTTCAGGGCCAGGATGTTGGTCTGGAAGGCGATGCCGTCGATCACGCCGATGATCTCCGCGATCTTGCGGCTGGAGGCGTCGATGTCGCCCATGGTGGTGACGACCTGGTCCACCACGGCGCCGCCCTGGGTCGCCGCGGCCGCCGCGGATCCGGCGAGCTGGGTCGCCTGCCGGGCCGTGTCGGAGTTGTTGCGCACCGTGGACGTGAGCTGCTCCATCGACGCCGCGGTCTGCTGCAGGTTGGACGCCTGTTCCTCCGTCCGCTGCGAGAGGTCGGCGTTGCCCGTGGCGATCTGGCTCGAGCCCGTGGCGATGCAGTCGCTGCCGTGGCGCACCTTGCCGACGACGGCGACGAGGCTCTCGATCATCGTCTTGAGCGCCGCCAGCAGCTGGCCCGTCTCGTCGCGGCTCGTGACCTCGACGCGGGCGCTCAGGTCGCCCGAAGCGACGGTCTGCGCCAGCGCCACGGCCCGGGCGATGGGCCGGGTGATGGAACGCGTGATGGCCAAGCCGAGCGCCGCGGCGAGCAGCGTCGCCGTCGCGGACAGCGCGATCATCATGATCGTCGCGCTCCGGGCCTGCGCCGCTGCATCGGCGGCGAACGCATGCATGCCCTTGACCTGCGAATCGACCAGTGCCTGCAACGCGGCCAGGTACTCGTTCTGCGTGGGGATGAGCGTCTTCAGGAGGAAGGACGTGGCGTCGTCGCGCCGACCCGCGAGGGCGAGGTCGGCGAGCTGCCTGCTCGCGTCGATGAACGGCTTGCGCGTCTCGACGGCGAGCTTCAGGGCGGCCGTCCCTTCCGCCGTGTGGATGGTGGCCTGCAGCTTGGCCAGGGCATCGTCGATGACGGGGCCGACGGACAGGGCCTTGGCGACCTCTTCCTTGACGACCTCGGGATCGGTCGCGATGAGGGCGGTGCGCACCGCGCGCGAACGCAGCTCGACCTTGTCCTGGATGAGGTTGGCCAGGGCGATCTTCACGTAGCGATCGTTGACGATGACGTCGGTGTTGGCGTCGACGGCCTCGATCCGCGAGATGCCCACGACCGCCATCGTGACCAGCAACGCGATCACGACGGCGTAGCTGATCGCAAGGCGGGTCCCGATAGTCCAATTCCTGATGGTGTCCATTGATGTCTCCGATCTGCTAGCGACGACGGTCCGGGACAGGCCCGGGAGGCGCCGAGGCCGGGAGCGGCCCCCGCGCGGGGTGGGCGGACGCGCTTCGGGGAGCGTCCTGCCTTGCTTTGCAGTGTAGGAATCATCAAGATGGATAGATCGGTTGAAATGGACATTATGGGCAGGCCATTTCGCTGCGGCAGAATCCAGGCGGGGAGCGCGGGCCGATCGGCAGCCGCAGATCAACACATGGGTGCAACCAAGACGTCCTATTCGCCGCGACAGCTCGCGCAGGTGCTGGGCGTGTCCGTCCAGAGCGTCCAGCGCTGGGTCGACGCCGGCAGGCTCAAGGCCTGGAAGACCCCCAGCGGGCACCGCAAGATCGACGCTGCCTCCGCGCAGGGACTGATCGACGCGATGCGCGCGAGTGGCGGCGAGCCGCCGGCCGCGCCGGACGGGTCGTCGCCCCGCGTCCTCATCGTCGACGACGATCCGGCCGCGCTCGAGCTCATCGAGATGCTGGTGGAGGAGGCTTTCCCGGACGCCGCCGTCACCAAGGCGCGCAACGGCTTCGAGGGACTGCAGGCGCTGGGCCGCGTGACGCCGGACATCCTGGTCACGGACATCGTGATGCCGCACATCGACGGGCTGGAGATGCTGCGCTACGTCGCGACGCAGGCCGATCGCCCCGGCCTGGTCATCGCGACGTCGTTCCTGCAGCCGGACGAACTGGAACGGCGCGGCGGGCTGGATCCCGACGTGGCGTTCCTGCCCAAGCCGCTGGATCCGGCCGCCTTCCTGGCGCTCCTGCGCGAGCGGCGGACGGCGCGCTGAGGCGCCGGCCGACAGGTCGACGCTTCACGGCGGGGCGAGCGCCGATGCTCCGCACGACGCCGGCCGGCGGCGCCGCGCGTCGGCGACTGCACGCGACCGCGTCGGCGGCACGACGCCGGCCGGCCGGGGTGTAGTGACATATCGACGTAACAGCGCGCTCTTACTCTACGTCGGAGAACTGCACCTGCCCGTCGCGCCGACGTGTCGCGCGACGTTCGAAGGGACGCGTCGCGTCGTGCTGGTCGCCCCACGGCGCCGGTCGGCATCGACGTCCGTCCCTCCACCTTCCCTCTTGCCGATGTTTCGCCCATGTTCAAGCGCCGCCCGCTTCCCCTCGCCGTCCTGCTCGCTGCCGCCGTCCTGTCCGCCTGCGGAGGCGATGACGACGCGGCACTGACGATTCCCGCGGCGCCCGCGGGCACCGGCCGCATCGACAGCGCCCCTGTCGCCAACGCGGCGGCCGTGCCGCCCTACGTGGACAATGCCTACACGAACCAGCGTGGCGACGCGCGCTACGCGACCCTGTCCACGAACGCGGGTGTCCGCGTGGTGTCCGGCTTCCTGGACTTGTGGAAGCCCAGCACGCTGATCGTGGACGCGGGCGTGACCGCCCCCGCGAACGGCAGCTTTCCCGCCGTCACCGCATCGACCTGGACGGGCATTCCTGGCGACGCGACCGACGGCACGGTCCTCAACAGCGCGGTGCTGGACGCCAACGTCCAGTACGTCGTCGCCGCCACCGCGGCGCGCAGCCCCGAGCAGTCGATCGCGGCCTATGTCGATGACCGCCGCGCCAAGGGCTACAGCGTCACCGATGGCCTGGGTCCCCTGGCGGCGCCCTGGCGCGCGGCGGCGCAGCAGACGACGTCGATCGTGGGCGTGCCCGCCGACGCGACGGCCGTCCTGTACAACGACACCGGCAACAACACGGGCGTCGGCAGCGCGGCGGGCAACACGGCTTTCGGCGGCGTGGTCGACTTCGTCAACAACGCGGGGGAGAACGCTTCGACCGAACCGGCCAAGCGCTTCTACAAGTACGCGCGTCCCTGGCGCTGGAGCGCCGCCGTGCAGGTGGTTCCGGCCCTGGTCCCCGCGAAAAGCGCGACGCCGGCGACGGACGGCGGCTTCATCAGCGGCCACGCAGCGGAGGCCATGCGCGATGCCATCGCGATGGGCTACGTCGTCCCCGAGCGCTACCAGGAGCTGCTGGGCCGCGCCCTCGAACTCGGCGAGAACCGCATCCTCGCGGGAATGCACTCCCCGCTGGACGTCATGGCCGGGCGCGTGCAGGCGCAGGCAGCCGCGACGGCGAGCATCGCCACGGGCGCCGATGCCAGGCTCACGACGTCGGCCTACGCGCAGGCGCACGCCGCGCTGATGGCGGCCGTCGGTGCCAGCAGTCCGAGCGCCTTCAATGCGTTCGCGCACGCGCAGCCGCTGAGCGCGGATCGCTTCGCGGACCATGCGGCGAACAAGGCCGACTTCCGGCGCCGCCTGACGTATGGCTTCGCGCAGATCGGCGACAAGAGCCGGCCGGCGGTCGTCCCCAAGGGGGCGGAAACCCTGCTGGAGACGCGCCTGCCGTACCTGGACGCCGCTCAACGCCGCGTGGTGCTCAAGACGACCGCGCTGCCGTCGGGCTATCCGGTGCTCGACGACGCCGAGGGCTGGGGCCGCCTGAACCTGTTCGACGCCGCCGACGGCTACGGCGCGTTCGGCGGCGACACGGTCGTGACGATGGACGCCGCGCAGGGTGGCTTCTCGGCCGCCGACAGCTGGAACAACGACATCTCGGGCAGCGGAAAGCTGACCAAGAAGGGCAGCGGCACGCTCACGCTGACCGGCAGCAACACGTTCAGCGGCGGCCTGGAGGTCGATGCCGGGACGCTGCAGGCGGCCTCGGCGAATGCGCTCGGCGCGGGCGACGTCTATCTCGCGGGCGGGACGCTGGCCAGCGCCGCGCCTTCGGCCGTCGCGGTCCGCGGCGCATTCACGCAACTCGCCGGAAGCACCCTGGAACTCGATCTCGGCAGCGGCGGCGCGGGCCGCCTCGCCGTCACGGGGACCATGACGCTGGCGGGCGGGACGCTCGACGTGACGTTCGCCGCCGGCCACGCCCCGTCCGTCGGCGACACGCTGGAGGTGATCGGCGCCGGCGCGATCAAGGGCCGCTTCTCCGACATCCACGTGACCGGCTTCAAGGTGACGCCGACCTATACGTCCACCGGCCTGTTGCTGCACATCGACGGCTGAGGCCGGCGGCGCCCGCCGTCATCGGTTCGTCAAGACATCGCGCGGCGGCGATCCTACAGTCGCGCGATGCACGAAGTCGCCGAAGTCCGTCCCTGCCGCCGCCCTGCCATCGCACGGGAGGCGGGCCGGCGGCATGACTGACGCCTTCTCGCTCCTGCCCGGCGCCGGCCTGGCGTCGATCGTCTGCGCCGCCGGCTGGTTCCACCTGCGCCGACGCCATCGCGACCAGATCGACAGGCTGGCCGCCCTGCACAAGCGCCAGATCGGCGTGACCGTGCAGCGCCTCGCCGACGCGCACAGGCGCGCGGATGTCCTGAAGCAGGAGGTCCTCCTGCTCAAGAAGGAGATCGTGCAGCAGCAGAAGCGCTGGGATCGCCACAGCATGCGCATCTCGGCGCCGGCCGCACAGGCCGACGCGCCTCGGCCCTCGAACGTGCAGGCGCGCGACGAGCACCGGCAGGACGGGAGTGGCTTCGCCGATACCCAGCCCTGGGATCCCGCCTCCCCTTGAGCCTCCTCCGCCGCGGGCCTCCGACCGGCGGCGTACCCGTCATGCCAGACTTCTTCCGTTCCCGACCCCGCCGGCTGGCATCGCTGCCGTCGCTTTCGCCTCGGCACCCGTACCGGCGCTTGCGCCGCCGTCGCGCGCTGCCCACCTTGGCGCCCTCGACCCGATGGGCTCGCCTGCTGCAGGTGCTCGGCTGGGTGACCCGTCGATGACGCCGCCCCTGGCCGGCCGCGGCATCAATGCGCGAGCAGCCAGAGGACGAAGACGACGGTGACGCCGCACAGCAGCGCCGTGTTGACCACCAGGATCGCGAGCAGCCGCACCAGGGTCGGCCACCAGCGCCCGCCGTAGACGCGTCGCAGCGCGATGAAGCCGTAGAACGGCATGGCGATCAGGGCACTTCCCCCGTCGTGCGTGGGCGTCGCCAGCGCGAGCACCGAGGCGAGCAGGAATGCGAACGTCTGTCCGTGCATCGCGAAGACGAGGTGTTCGCCGAACGCCCTTCGTCGATTGAAGTAGGCGATCCCTACGACCCCCGCGAATACCGGCACCATCAGGAACAGGACGTAAGGCGCGATGCCCAGTCCATGCAGGACGAGGGCGTCCTGCGCGGCCCGCGGCGTGACCTTGGCATGCGCCTGCGGCGCCGACGAGGCGAGATCGCGTCGCGCGCTCGGACGCGATGTGTCCGGCGTCGACGCGCCCGCGTCGCCGGCGTGCAGCGGCGTGCCGGATTGCCGGGCGCCCGCAGCGTCGTCGTCCGCACGCGCGGGCGCGCTGGCGGCCGGCCGCGCGTGCGAGGCCGCTCGCGAGGCAGGCTCCGCGACGGGCGCCAGCAGCTTCAGGACGAGGAACAGGATGAAGCTCGCGCTGAGGTAGAGCCGCAGCGGGGGCAGGTACTGGCGGCGCTTGCCGGCAAGATAGTCCGCGGTGAGCTGCCCGGGATGCCGCACCAGCAGCCACAGCGTGCGCCACAGGGGGCCTTCCAGCGCGACGTAGTGGCCCACGAACTCGTGCGCGAATTCGACCACCGAGGGTGGGTGCAGGGTCGTCTCCTGGCCGCAGCCCGGGCAGAAGCGCACGGCCTGCGGTGCGACGCCGGCCAGGCGCAGCGGGAAACGGCAGTTGGGGCAGGCCGCGAGCGGCTCGTGGGCGTGGGCGTGGGCGCCCGCATCCGCAGGCAGCGTGGAAGTGACGTCGGTCATCGCGAGCAGCGCATCGGGAAGGCCCGCGGGTTCGAGGCCTCGGTGCCGTCGATCATGCCATGCGAGCCTGTCCACGGCATGAGCGCCATGCGCCCGACGGGCCCGCGCGCCCGATCGTCAGGGGAGCTCGCGCGGTCGCTTCGCCGGCCGTCCGCACGGGTTGGGCCGGCGCCTAGCGGTAGACGGGCCTGCGCAGCCCGCGCACTTCAGGCGGTTCATCCGCACTGCGGTCGTACACCATCAGGCATTGATGGCACTTCGCGAACCCGAACTGGCCGCGGGCAGCCTCGGACCAGCCGAACAGGCGCGGCTTGCCGCCGTCGGCGTAATCGGCGACCTGTTCGGTCTGGCCGCAGTTGTTGCAGCGGAGAAATAGATCTCGTCCACGCCACTCGGACGACACGTGTCCAATCGTCTTCACGATCAACCACCCTGCTCAATGTGGTCGCCCGTGGGCGCCACGGTGCTCGAAAGCTCCTGACGAAGCCTGATGTCGCCTGGCCAGCTCTGTCGGCGGGCCTGTGCGGACTGCACCCTCTTGCAAGGATTGTGGCCCGATTGTCTTGCGCTGTCTTGACAGGAATCGTGGGGAAATGCCGCTTCGTGAGGATGTTGTGCGGCCAGCGGCGGGGACGGCGATCCCATCGGATGCATTCGCCGGTTCGGCCGGCCCTTCCGGTGCGCGGCGCGGGGCGCCGGCAGCCTGCGTCTCAGGACATCGCGTCCGGCTGCGGTGCCGGGACGATTTCCTCGAAGTAGTAGATGCCGACGCCCACGCGCGCGGTGGTGCCCCAGTCTTCCTCGGGGACGCCGGACAGGTCGTGCTCCGCCAGCCAGGCGTCGAGGCTCTCGAGCACTTTCTGCGCCTGCTTGCCGCTCAGCGCGCGGAACGCGGGCAGCGCCTCGGGGGGGATGCCGACGTGCATGACCTTGCGCTGGTAGCGCGCCGCCTGGGCGTCGGACTGCTCGATGTTGAAGGTGATGGTCTCGACCAGGTCGGCGACCTCGGTGCCGAGGAACGAGATCTTGGCGACCATGTTCCGGTTCGGAACGAAGCCGCGCTGCACGAGCTCGACGCTGCCGTCAGGCCGCGGGCGCACGCAGCCCAGCCGCACGAGTTCGTCGAGCACGGCACGGGTCGGGACGTCGCCGCCGTGCAGGCGCACGAGTTCGCCGAAGCCGTCCGCGCCTTCCATGGCGAGGGCGCGGGGCGTCCCGTCGGTCGCCTTGAAGCGCGCATCGCGCACCCACGCGGTGACGACGCGCGCGGCGCGGTTGTAGTGGGTGCTGTCCACGTCCACGCCGCTCCACGGCTGGGTGAGCAGCGTATTGACTTCCTTGCGCGTCAGGCCGGTGAGGATGGCCGCGCGCGAGACCGAAGGCTTGCGGCCCGGGAGGGCGAAGTCCTCCATCGCGCATTCGGCGTAGACGCGCTTGGCCACCGACTCGAACGCGCTGTACGAGAACGAGTGCTTGAGCATCAGCCGCACGAGC
>Ga0207695_10002985_pt1 | contig 24355 bp, 17 predicted proteins | sample KBSC54metaG_FD_184354 | JGI IMG/M metagenome (GOLD analysis project Ga0207695, IMG submission 184354) | Corn rhizosphere microbial communities from Kellogg Biological Station, Michigan, USA - KBS C5-4 metaG (SPAdes) (version 2) | ecosystem: Host-associated > Plants > Roots > Rhizosphere > Soil...
CGAGATGCGCCCAACGCAGCGCGCGTCGCGATTTCCTGCGATCGAGCGGTTCCACGGGCCAGCATCAATATGGACACGTTGCCGCATCCGATGAGAAGAAGTAGCGCGACTGCCACAAACAACACGACCAGCGTGCCTTTGAATTGCCCGAGCAGCCAGTCATTCAGAGTGTCCACTTTGACGCGATAACCATCATGGGGCAGAAGCGTTGGCTCTGTGCGGCTCACCTGTTGCACGAAACTCGTCAGCTCACCGCTCGCGGCAGCAGCCGAGACTCCCGGCCGCATGCGTATGAGCGTCTGGAACCGGCTTTTCGGATCGAAACCTGCCGGCATGGGCATATAAACGTCGGAATCGTGCCAGGTGAAGCGCGGTCCTTCCACACCAATGACGGAGTATTTCTGGTGATTGAGGTCGAGGACTCTGCCAAGCACGTTAGGATCGGATGCGAAGTGGCTCTTCCAGAACAAATAGCTAATAACTGCGACCTGGGGAGGCGCTACCCCCCCAGGAGCTTCGGAAGTGGTAAAAACGCGGCCCTTCAACGGAGGTGCCCCTAAGAACTGGAGGCCGTTCCCCGTCATCTCCAATACTTTGACCGACTGCGGTATCTCGCTATCAGTTGCGACCATGCTTGCATCGTTCTGCGAAAATGCGTCCTCGACAGAACCGGCCGTGCGCAATTGCTGGAGTTCAGAAAGGGTTAAGGGAATATCCCTGCCAAAACCCTGCTTGTTCTGGATGGTAATGAATGCGATGCGATCAGCGTCGCGATAGGGATAGGGGTCGATTAGCACTCCATAAAGCACACTGTAGACGGCCGTGGTAGCCCCAATACCCAGTGCCATCGACATAATTGCTGTGAGGGCGTAGATGTGGTGTTTCGTGATCTGCCTGCGAGCAAAAGAAATGTCCTGAAACAGGGACAGCATGATGTCTCTCCAATCTCGCGCACTCGTCTACTTAAGGTCTGTACGCGATTTGATTGCCATTCGAGAAACGGGCTAAGTCTCGTAATTTCAGCACTCCTTCTGGGAGATGGCTTTGCCGGAATGACCGAACATGTGCAGCAGCGTTCAGACTCGGACAGCAGACTCTTGGATCGGGGCTGCGGGCCAAGCGGCAATTTCCTGGGCTTGTGGGTCAGATCTGTTCTCGAATGCGCTATAAGCGCGTCGGCGACTATGCGTCAACTTCCATCGCTTACAAAAGAGATGACTTGATACGCACCTGTCTATTACGAGCAAGAATCGGGGTTGTATTTGCGCAAGCTAAGTTTGAGCGAGGATCCAATCCGCGGCTCCGCCGAGGGATTCAGCGATGAAAGCGCTGACAGCCCATCCTGTTCGCACCAGGCAACCCTGACCGCCGAACTGACAAGCCGCTAAGACGTCCTCCGCCGAATCACCAATCACGAAGGATCGTTGAAGATCGATTCCATGGTCAGCGGCAGCCTGTTGATAGAGAAAAGTTGACGGTTTCTTGCACTCACATGGTTCTTTGAAGCGATGCGGGCACACATAAGGCCCAAGAATGAAGGCTCCTCGACTTGTAAGATCGCGCGCAAAATTGGTGAACCACAATTGGAATTCTCCCATTGAGAAGATTCCCTTGTTGATTCTGCTTTGAACTGTGACGACCGGGCACAGAAAACCCGCATGCGAAATGTGGGCGATCGCCTGTTCAGCATGCTCAATCAGAGTCAGTTCGCTCAGACTGTTCGGTTTGATAGGCATTACGAGAGTGCCATTCAAATCGAGAAAGACAGCGCGTTGTCTCATACGTAACAACCCGTTATTGGTCGTTCGGAAAGCAACAAACTAGAATCGACGACCACTTTCTCCTTCGGATTTCAGTCAAGGCTAGCAGCGGTGAAAGCAGCGCTGAGCTAACGCAACACGGTTTACCATCACAGAAAGGAAGGCGAACGTCAAACCGCCAATATGAACGCGATCGTCACTTACGTCGGTACTGCTTATGCGTTATCGATCGCTCTCAGCCTTCTTATCGGGCTGACTGGCGGACATAATAGCCCAGTCTTTGATTTGGCCTTTCTTTCCATGTTCCTCCCGGCGATAGCGGTGAGCATCGTTTACACGAAGATGAAAGAGAAACCACTGATTCGCTGGCATCGGTTCCCACTGAAGTACCTGCCGGCAGCACTCTTCTTGATGCCCGCCATTCTGCATCTGGCGATGCTCCCTGCAATGGCTTTAATCGAAGGCGGATTGCAATGGCAGGATTGGTTGTCGCCGCAGCCGGATGGCCTTTATCACACACCTCCCTCCCGTGGGTGGGGCAACTTGAAAATTTCGAGTCTTGTCGCCCACATCGCAATCAACGCTCTCGTCGGTCTCGCGATTGTGTCGTTTATGGCCTTCTTCGAAGAAATCGGTTGGCGCGCGTGGCTTTTGCCACGACTCAGACAGCGGTTAGGTGCGCGTCCAGCGGTAGTAGCAGTAGCAATCTTATGGGCGTTTTGGCATGTGCCGTTTGAACTCTCCGGGATCCTCCATATTGATGGTGTTTCTTCAATCAAGCTGGCTCTCGTTATGCCAACCGGCACAATGGCCGCGGGCTTGATCCTCGGTTGGCTATGGATCCGCACGGAGAGCGTTTGGTTAGTAGCCGTAGCTCATGGGTCGCTCAACAACTGGGGGCAATACGCATTCAAATACGCCAGGGACACTCATCAACCGAATGGTGATCTCGCGGTGTTGGGTACGGGCTATGTTGCGCTTCTGATAATCGGAATGATTCTGCTCTGGCGTGACGGTGTATCTGAATCAGGGCCTGCGGCGTGAGGCAGAACGCCGTGCGATCATCGACCGGTTCGTTCCGATATGGTCCGGTTTGCAGGTATGGCGAAGATCCGCGACGGCTGGGAGTCGAAAAAGAGAAGGCTCAAAGCAGGTCTCATTGGACGCGCACAGGCCAACCCGCTCATTGAGCTGCAAGTGGACTGAGCGGGCAATTCGATATGATTGCCTCGTTGTACCTCGATACCAATCCGTCCAAGTATTCCTCTGTGGAGCCGATCTTGCCGAGGCCTGTTGTCGACATGCACTTCAAAGACAGGAAGTTGGGCACGCTAGGATGGGTGCTGTTGGCAGCGGTTCTGTTGACTCAGGCACAATCGGCATCGACGCCGGTCCTACGTTCGTTCGATCGCGTTCTGCTGCTTGAAGAGAAAGGCGAAACCTCAGCCGGCGTGAGCCTGGGCGACCTCAATGGTGACGGCCTGCCGGACATCGTCCTAGGCAAAGGGCGGCACTGGCCGCTGTTCAATCGCGTGCTGTTGAACGATGGCCATGGCGGCTTCATCGCCAGTAACCTCGGCTCGGCGCCGGATCGCACCTACTCGGCAGCGCTGGCCGATGTCGATGGTGACGGCCACCCGGACATCGTCGTCAGCAACGATGCGCCCGACCGCAAACTTGTTTACCGGAATGACGGTAGCGGACACTTCACTGAATTCGGTACCTTCGGCGATCCCAGCTGGAGCACACGCTACGTGACGCTGGCCGACTTGAACGACGATGGCTTTCCGGACATCGTGGCCGCTAACCGCGGCGACTATCCAGACCCGGTGGATGGAAAGCCAGGAAAAGGGCCTCAGCATCCCACCCTGAGTTACGTCTGCTTCAACGACGGCAAAGGGCATTTCCCCGCCTGCCAGCCACTGCCCAAGACAGAATCAGCCACCTCGATCGTAGCGGCGGACTTTGACGGCGATGGTGCGATCGACCTGTTCGTGCCGCACCGCGATGGCGGCCAGAGCTACGTGCTCTGGAATGACGGTAAGGGATACTTCCCGACCTGGACCAAGGTAGGGCCGGCCGAAGCGTGGATTCGCATGGGCGCAGCCGGCGATCTGAATGGCGATGGGCGTCCTGATTTGGCGACCATCGATGAAGCCCGAAAGGCGAACTTTATCCTTCTAAATCGCGGTGGACGCCAATTCGGAGATCCGGTCCGGCTGCCCGGCCCCGATCGGCCGCCGTACTGCGTGGCGATTGCCGACCTGAATCGGGACAAGCAGCCGGACATTATTGTGGGATATGTTGAGATGTCTGGATCGGTGTACTTTAACACCGGCCACAGCCTCACCTTCAACGAGGTCCCCTGGAACGACGGTAAAGGCACTGTGTACGGCTTGGCCTTTGCCGATTTCGATGGAGACGGCTGGCCGGACATCGTGGCGGCGCGTTCTGATGCTCCCAATGGCATCTGGTTCAGCACGAAACCAGTCGCGCACTGACTCGCTGGGTCACCAAGGAGGGCCAGCTTCGCGACTGACCTCTTTTATTTGGCCGGTAGCGTTGGTCTCGCGTGAGCGCCGGCATCATCGGGGATTGATCCTCGGGAAGTCCTTATCAGTCTGAACTGCTGCGTACAGGCCAAATCACTCGTCCAGAGGGCCGCGGCGCCTTAAACGCCACCAGCCGCGCCACCGAGAACAAAGTCACGGCAAGGAAGTGTTCCTTATTTCATCCTCGGTATACGCCGCGTAAATGAACGGTTGCGCTTCCAAGTACTCTTTGATTTGGGAGAGCTTCAGTCCCAGCTTCCGCAGCCGGCTCTTGTCGACAAACAGCTGGTTGTTCCGGGCGTCGAAATGTGTGACGAGCGCGGCGCTGTCCGGGTCGAACTTCTTGCGGACGAGTTCCACGATGTCCTTATTGAAATATCGTTTCCGAGGTGCCTGTGGTTCGGCAGGCATCCCGTGATCAGCGGTGACGACAACCACAATCCGGTTGGCGCCTGCTTTCTTTTCCAGAGCCCGCATGATGCGAGCCAGCTGCCGATCCTGTTCGGATAGAGTCTCTCGCATCTCTGGAGAATCGGGGCCGTACTGATGACCCACGAAATCAGCCGCTTTCAAGTTGACGAGCAGAAGATCAGTCAGCTCGTCTGCGCCCACAGGTTCATTCTCGATCATTGACACCAGAGCATCCGCTTCAAACTTCGGGAATAAAGCTGAGTGGCTCACAGCATCCGGGCCTGCGATATCGTGGCCCATCCACTTCCCATGTACGGCATCCCAAAGCGGCGCCGATTTTTGGTTCTTCAAATACTCGGGTAGCTTGTAGCACTCCGAGTTGGTTTCCCATCCGCCATGTGCGGAGTAACTGGCCAAGATCGTTGGCCGTGCGTTGAGCAGACACGCTCCGTGTCCTGCGAGACCGGCAGCTGCAACGAAAATGCTTCCTTGGCTGATGATCACAGCTTTGCCTTCGGTTTCGAGGTTCCAAAGATCGGCTAAAGTCAGCGCCATAAGCGTTCCCGGGGACATGCCCGGATAGGGGCTCTGCGGCTTTCCGCTGATGCTGTCAAAGGCAGTGTTGACCACGATGCCGTGCAAGCGCGGATCGGTACCGGTCCCGATGGTGGCATGGCCGAGAGGGGTAATTGTAGGTAAGAAGTTCACTCGTGCGTTACTGAACCAGGCTCCGTCTTCTCGCAGACGGGTCAGAGTCGGCAATACTTCTCGATAGTGTTCGAAATAGTCCTGCCGCATACCGTCCAGCACAACCACCAAAATGGCGCGGGGGCGGCCAACCGACAAATCCACGGCTCTTTCCAGAGGTCGGCCCGTGACGGTCGGGGGCAACGGCAATCTGAGGAGCTTGGCTAAGGTCGGAACAATGTCCTGCTGCACCGCTGCCTCGGCGTCGGTACCTCTACGGATAAAAGGAGGTCCAAAAAACAACAAAGGAATGTTGGCGTCGTACGTCCATGGACTCCCGTGCATGAAGAGTGAGGCGGGCTCATTGAGGGTCACAAACTCGCCCTCACGGGGTACCAGCATGATCTGTCCACTGCGGCCCGGATAGTATGCGCGAGCATACATCTCCAAGAACTCTCGCTTGCGATCCGTTGCCTGTTGAGCTTGGCCGGCTTTGGATAGGGAAACGAGCAGATAAATAGCCAGGTATAGATGCAGCCACTGGATAGTTCGCGGCTTTAGTCGACCACTCGACAAATTCATTCCGAATCCGTTTACGTCATCGAAGAAGGTGACCATCCTACGCCCATCTCGCAATCCCACCGGTCGAGACGATCTTCACCAGCGCTCGATCGATCGTTACTAATCGCCCACCAACTACAAAGAGTTGGTGAATAGTTTTCATGCCGATTAACATATTTGTCTCGGATGTTCAGCAGTCGGCGCTGTTCCGCTGTGGCATTATCGCCAGATGCTGAGAAGGCGCGCATTGGCTAGGCTTTCGAGCCGTTCGTCTTCGTGAAAAGTATTTACTTTGCCAATGAGCTGCGGATGCCTTCGGCGTATCCCTTCACGGTGAAACCATCCGGGAGACTGTCAATCAGACCGAGATCGTTGATCGAGTTGTTTTTCCGAAGTGGAATTATCGCTTGATACCCCGCAGAGTTATACCAATCTGTAGCAGAGTTGCGGTCCGGAAACTCCATCAATACCACTGCTCCCGGCCACGCCCCCTCCAAAACCGTTAATGGCCCCATGGCGAGAAATTTTCCGCGAAAAGGCACCACTGTGGCTTCGACCTTTACAAGGTAGTCGAGCGCTTGGGAATTTGGGATGTCACCTGGGATGCGAAGGTGATTCACTAAGTAGGTTTTCATCGACACCCTTCCTTTCAAATGCTGGTGAGAATTTCCGCGGGCGCGAACTGTTCAATTGAATCCTTCGGCTCGGGGTCTTGCCTCCGCCCTGCGCAGTCGACGGCCACTTTCGCATGGTGACTAATGTTATGTCAGGGACTGATGGCCTGCAATGTCGTTTTGCAGGGAGAAGCGCTTTTAGCCCTGGAGATCAAGGTAGTCCTAGTAGATGAATGAGAGTTCGGGCCGCATGGATCCTACGCTGCGTGTTGAAAAGGGGATGGGCCAGTCCAAGCTGAAGCGCGAGACAAGCTGCCCCACAGCCCGGGTGGGGCGGGACAATTGCCGCGAATATTGCGGCGCAGAGTCTGGATTTGGCGATAAAGTATCCAGAGAACCGCGCAATCGAATCTCTCAGTGCCCGAACATCCACCGAGGCTGATCGTTCAACGCGCCTCCGATGGTTGAGCGGACGCCCGTTCCCGCTTGGTCGCCCTTCGTTGCTGCTGTCGGAGCTCGCGCCTGCGCGCAACAATGGAGACGGGAGAGCCACTGGCTTGTAGATGGCTCATGGCTCTCCCTCATTGCTTGAGATTATTAGTCGGCCGTTTCGACGGTGGTGGGTAGGTCAGTAGATAACTTTCAAAGCCAGCTGCATGATTCGCGGCTGGAATGTGCTTGTGATCTGACCGCCGCCTGTCGGATTTCCCGTGATTGTCGAAACCGGGACGGACCCACCCGTTCCAGCAGTAGCTGTCGTCACACCCTGCGCTCCAGTAATGTTTCCGGGAAGGTAGAGATTGGTGTGATTGAACACGTTGTAGGCTTCAGCTCGGAATTCCAGCTTCGCCCGCTCGGACCCGATATTGAAACGCTTGTTCAGGTCCAAATCGGTCTCGTAGAACGCCGGCGATCGTCCAGGATTCCGACGCGCACTGCCAAACGGACTCAATATGTTGCCAGCGAAGTCCTTCACGGGAGGTAGCACGAACGCAGAGTAGTTGATGTAGTTCACGTATCCAGTGTTCACAGCCCGGTTGGACCTTCCTTGTGTTACCTTCCTGTCTGTCACCAGATCCGGGCGGTACTCATTCGCGCCGCGATAAGTGGCTCCAATCTGGGGCGAAACCTGCTGTGCCGAATTTGGAGTGTATGTCAGGTTGAATGGAGTTCCGGCTTGCATCGTGTTGATGCCGCTAACCTGCCATCCACCCAGGATCGAGTTCACAACACCGTTGGTACTCGAGAGAAAGCGCCGTCCGTGTCCGAACGGAAGTTCGTACACCAGGCTCGTGACGTTAGCCAGCGGCAGGTTGTAGTCCGACTGGTTGTAGTCAGCCCGAATATTGTTGGCGTCCTGGGGGGAAGGGGTATTGCCCTCCAAAGATGCAGAAGCATTATCCAGGGCGTGCTCCCAGGTGAACGAGTTCAGCAGGGTTAGGCCTCTCGTAAACCGCTGCTCGTATCTGACCTGAAGGGAATTGTAGTTTGAGTAGAACGCGTCAGGAGCGGCTGTGATATCGCTCGGCCAGTTTCCAAAGGGCCTTGCGAAACCAAGTGCCGGGTTCTTCTGGTTGCCATTCAAAAATCCTTCCAACTTCAATCCGTGGTTGGCCACGTACGCGATATCAAGCAGCGTATTTTTGGCCAACTGTTGTTGGAGGTCGAGATAGTAGTTCTCGACGTAGCTGTCGCGACGGTTCTTCGGCACCCATGTGATGTTGTCGGTAGCCGGATTGAAGGAGGTCACTAGCCCCGCCGGGAAACCCTGATCGGCTGTGACGTAGCAGCTCGGAGTGGTTGTGCCGGTTGCAATGATCTGTGAAGGCAAAGGCGAACTACAATGATTCGACGTGCTCGGCTTGATCTGCGACACTACAGCGAATTGGGCTTGCGGAGCATTGATTGCGAGGATGTCGCCTGAGCCCGCGCGTGTATAGTGCACATACCCAGTCCCGAAGCCCCCACGGATCGCCGTCTTTGGGGTGGGCGAGTATGAAAAGCCAATGCGTGGCGCAAAATCGTTAAGATCGGGATTGACCAACGTTTTGCCATAGATTCCTCCGGGCTTCACCGGCGTGATTCCGTTGCCGGCGACAGCTCCGGGCGAAATGGTTAGGACGGTCTGCGTCGCGGGATCGAAGTTGGAAATGTAGTTGTTTTGCTCAGAGTAGGGCGAGCCGTACTCCCAACGAACTCCGACATTCAACGTGAGATTGGGCAGAATTTTCCAATCGTCCTGGGCGTACGCACTCTCCAATGTCTGTCTCAGGTGAACGACGAAATAGTTGGCGAGCTGAAAGCTCGTCGTTGTGCCGAACAGGAAGTCTGCCCAATAGTTGTCGCTGACCGGAGCAGTCGGTGCGGCCGCGCCGCTTGCCGTGGTAGCGCACAACGGAGAAACTGCTGCCGTGCAAAGACTGAAGCCACTGCCGTAGGTGAAGGACCCATAGAGCGGGTTGTTATCGTTTACGGCCATCCAGGTATGCTCGTATTCATATCCAAACTTCAGGGAATGTTTGCCCTTTACCCAGGTGTAATTCACCTTGGGGTCGAGCAATGAGGGATTCTGCCACTGTGGATTTGTGCTCTGCCGACCCAAACCTGTGAAACCGGTGATGCCTAGCGACGGGAGACCGCCAGCCACTATCGCGTTCGATGGCAGACCCGGAATCGTGAAGTCGTTCTGGCCGATTGACAGCGTATACTTGCCAGCCTTCGTTCGAGACAATCCAAGCCGTGCATCCAGAATGCGGTTTCCGCCGAACGTATGTGTGTGCCCCATTGCCACTTGTTGATCCAGCACGCGGATCGTACCGTTCGTCTGGCCATCTAATGGCAACGGAACCGTCGGGTAGTTCACGCCGGTCTCTTTCCGATCGCTAACGCGCAAGAACCACGAGCTTGCCTGATTCTGCTGATAATCGAGTCGCAAATCGCCCTTGTCGGAGTTGTCGGTGAAGGGAACCTGGGCTGAATAGTCATTTGAATTCAAACCCGTTCCGGCGACTCCGGACAACGGTAATTGAGAGGCGAACTTCTGGTAGAACCCGAGAATCTGAGATGAAAGGGGATTGATTGCGCTTTGCGGGATCTGGGTTCCCGCTGGATAGATAGCGCCTGTCGTTGGGTTCCTGACTGGCACAACCAGCTTGCCGCTTAATTCATTCTGGGTCGGCAAGGTAAGCACGTAAAGAGGTTTCAGCGTCTGGCGGAAGCCCTCATAATCCAAAAAGAAGAACAACCTATTCTTGACGATGGGGCCGCCGAAGTTCATTCCAAACTGGTTCCGATCCAGGGTTGGCTTCTTGAATGAAGTCGTGGTCCCTGTATTGCTGACGAGGTTCGGCTTGAAGAATCCAGCGGCATTCAGGTTTGTATTCCGCAGGAACTCATAAAGTGTGGCGTGGAAGTCGTTCGTTCCGTTCGCCGAGGCCACATTGATCGTGGCGCCCGAGGAGCGTCCGTATTCGGCGCTCTCGTTGTTCGTCACTACATTGAACTGCGCCACTGAGTCCGGCGCAATTGCGATAATCTGGTTGTCGAATCCCTGGTTGCTCTCGCCGTAGGCGTTGTTGTCCATTCCGTCCAGCAGAAAGTTGTTGAACATGCTTCGCTGGCCGTTGACGTTGTACGCGCCTTGTCGTACCAGGCTACTGATCGAGCTGGTCGTGGCCGCCGTTGGAGCCTGTCGCGATCCTGTTACCAGCCCCAGCAAATCCGTGAAGTTGCGGCTCACCAGCGGAAGGGCTTCCGTCTGATATCCCGAGATTGTTTGCCCTCGCGCGCTTGTTTCCGTCTCAACCTGCAGGGCGACGTCGCTCACCTCTACAGTGGTCGCGGTTGCCTGCCCGACCGAGAGCGCCAGATCGATGTGCTGGCGTGCGCCGATGGAAATCGAAATGTTCTGAGCAACTGCAGGTGTGAATCCCGGCGCTTCCGCTCTAACGCTGTACGTGCCCACTCGTAAGGAGGGAAGTTCGTAATCACCGGAAGCGTTTGCTGTAGCTCTGGTGACAATTCCAGTGCTGATATTAGTCGCCGACACAGTGGCATTCCCAATCACAGCACCCGTTGCGTCGTGAATGGTCCCGACCAGGCTTCCATTCTCATACTGCGCTCTGACATGGGACGACCAGAGCAGAGTGAATAGGCCAACCAAAATGACGTACCTGTAGCGGAGGTTTTTCATGATGAGCCGAGCGTATCGGCCCAATGTCATGCAGTCTTAAAGCCAAGGTGAACGGAATGTGAATTGGGACGTCTGGTGAGGAAGAGATCTGGGCAAGCCGGTCTTGATTGGGGAGCTCAATAAGTATCATTGGCGAAATCCCGCTGTCGATTCTACGAGGCTCTCTTCCAATGGCCGACGTGCCATAGAGGTTTGAGGAGTGTCATCACCACTGCGAGGATGAACAAGTCATAGGCATCGGTGAAGAAGCCCATTCCGGAGATGAACATAATCTTCCAGTGATGAGCCGAAATGCTTGCGTTGTCCATTTCGGAGAAATCAAGATTCGTAGACGTTGGAAATCGATTGTTCGATGACATCACGGAGTCCTCGCGAGAACAGATGCGCACATTCAGATACTCGCAACGGGCTACTATTACAGTAGGATTAATTCTGGGTCAAGCCGCAAGCACCGCTATTCTATGGGTCGGTGCGCCTACGCTGGACACCTGATCATGAACAATAAGGGCAGTTCTGCTCTGAGCTGCTCCGTTTGACCGGACTCGCTTACAACGAACTAGCCGTGATGGATGTACGACGTCGCATCGCTACTTTTTTATCCACGCATCTCGGCTGGTCATCGAGCGCGGAATGAAAGAGCTCCGAAGATGAAAATTCGACAGGGTACTGGTCCGAGAACTTGGCTGGTAATATCCATTGGCAGGCTTTTCCTACAGATCCACCCGAATCATCCCTGAGTTCTTCAAAAAGACTTTGGTACATATTGGCAAGCTCAGCGGTAGACAGAGTGAACCCGATTCTTACTCGTCTTTCGGAGCGCCGCATGAAATATGGATTCAACCTCTTTGCCTTATTGTTTTGTCTGTCCTATATCCATGCTCAATCGACCAACGCGACAATCAGTGGAGGTGTGACAGACACGTTTGGCAGCTTAATCGCAAATGCGGACGTTGAAATCGCGAATGACGCGACCGGTGTTGTCTATTCGGCCAAAACCAACAGCGAAGGTATGTACGTCGTTCCAATCCTTCCTCCGGGTCACTATCATGTTCAAGTCTCGAGGCCAGGATTCAAGACGATCATCAAGGCCGATGTCGTTCTCAACGTGCAGAGCGCACTCGCACTAAATTTCACTCTGCCGGTTGGAGCAACTTCTGAGAGCGTGACCGTTGATGCTGCTTCTTTAACCATCAACAATGAAAGTGCATCAGTTAGCACCGTGATCGACCGCAGGTTCGTCGAGAATATACCGCTGAACGGGCGCAGTTTTCAGGATCTGATCTCCCTGACCCCAGGTGTCGTCACCCAGAGTCCCCAGAGCACGTCGCAGACGATCGGACTTGGAGGCGATTTCAGTGTGAACGGGCAGCGCACGCAGTCGAACTATTACACGGTCGATGGAGTGACCGGCAATATCGGATCGGGAAACGGCGGTGGGGTTGGAGAAGCTGCAAGCGGTGGTGTTCTGGGAGGCTCGACCGCGCTCGGCACTACACAGGCTCTTGTCTCTGTTGATGCTCTCGAGGAATTCCGTGTTCAGAGTTCTACTTATTCCGCTGAGTACGGACGATCACCCGGAGGCCAGTTTTCGCTCGCAACCCGGGCAGGGACCGATGCACTCCACGGCAGCGCATTTGATTTCCTCCGCAATGATTGTTTCGATGCCAACGATTGGTTCAATGATCATTTTGGGGATCCCGTTCCCGCACTCCGACAGAATGACTTCGGCGGCACGGTGGGTGGCCCGATCTGGATTCCATCACTCTACAACGGAAAGAACCGCTCATTCTTCTTTGCTTCGTACGAGGGACTTCGCCTGCGTCAGCCGACCGCGGCCACAGTTGAGTACGTTCCCGATCTGTTCATGCGGCAACAGGCGGACCCCGCCATGCAGCCCATTCTCAATGCCTTCCCGCTTCCGAATGGACTAGATTACGGCTCAACAGCCTATCCGAGCCTCGCCGAATTTATCGCGCCGTACTCGCTGCCGAGTTCGATCGATTCGACCAGCGTCCGTGTGGACCATAGGTTCGGCTCAAGACTTCAGGCCTTCTTCCGTGCCGGTATCGCTCCGAGCTCAACCACGACGCGGCCGTACTTTGCTCGTACGACCACAAGCATCAACGCCGAAACCTACACTCTGGGGATCAATGAGCAAGTTTCAAATACACTTTCAAACGAATCCCGCCTGGGTTACGCACGCTCTGACTCCACGCAGGTTGGAGTTCTCGACTCATTCGGTGGTGCCACCCCGGTTAACCTGGCGGCTGCCCTTGGAGCAGGTTCATACCAGCACGTCGTACCTGCCGTGATCTTGTTCATCCCTGGGGTCGGATCGCCCCTGATGTCGACCTATGACGCGGGAAACCTCGGACGACAATGGAACGCGGTCGATTCGCTGACTCTCCTGAACGGCCACCATATGTTCAAAATCGGTTTCGATTGGAGGCACATCAAATCCGTCATTGCTCCTCCGGAAGTGGAGCCCTATGTTGTCTTCACGAGCGGCCAGCAAATTCTTAGTGGGGAACCCGCCATTCCTTATGTCTTCAACTTCCGACCGGCGACCCCGCTGTTCAATCAAATTGCAGCATACTTCCAGGATCAATGGAGGGTGAGCTCAAGACTGAGCCTTTCCGCAGGCCTTCGCTGGGAAGCGAATCCGGCACCCACCGAGCAGCACGGGAATGACGCTTACACTCTTCTGGGAGATATCAACAATCCGGCATCCCTTGAAGTTGCGCCGCAAGGAACTCCTCTGTGGAGAACTACTTGGTCGAACATCGCCCCTCGCCTCGGTGTTGCCTGGACAGTCCACGATCATCCGGGCCTTGAGACGGTCGTTCGGGGTGGCGGCGGTGTGTTCTTCGATTCAGCGAATGAAGTTGCCAGTTTGGGTTACAGTGCTCTGGGGTTCCGATCTTCACAATTCTATCCCGGCACTGAGCTGCCGTTCACCGCTACACAACTTAATGTGCCTATCGATGTTTCTCCTCCCTATACGAGCGCGACCGTTATTGCTTTTCCCCAGCACCTCCAGATGCCCTATGCTCTTGAATGGAATGTGGCGATAGAACAGAAGGTGGGGCGCGCACAGGCGCTGACAATCTCCTACGTGGGATCCACAGGACGCCGCTTGATCGGGCTTCAGCAAAAATCACTCACCGCACTCAACCCAACCTTTGGGCTAGTCCAGTATTTTGGCGCAGGGATTACCTCGAATTACCAGTCCCTCCAAGTGCAATGTCAACGCTCCGTGGCCAAAGGTCTTCACGCCCTCGGATCGTATACCTGGTCGCATTCGTTGGACTTTGGCTCGAACTCAAATGCGCTTCCACTCGAGCGCGGAAACTCTGATTTCGACGTACGGAATAGCTTTCAAGCTGGTGTGAGCTGGGATTTGCATTCCGTTCCTGACCGGCTCTTCGTCGCAACCCTGCTGAATGACTGGGGTGTCGATGCGCGTCTTATCGCTCGCAGTGCCTTCCCAGTGACTCTTGGCGGCGATCTCTTTACAGACCCCGCGACAGGCACTCAGTATGCAGGCGGGTTGAACCTGGTCGCGGATCAATCGATCTTTCTTCGCGGAGCGCAATATCCCGGAGGCAAAGCGATCAATCGAGCAGCATTCAGTGTTCCTGTTGATGGGAGCCCCGGAGATGCGCCGCGCAACTTCGTCCGTGGATTCGGAGCAAGGCAGTTCAATCTTGCAATGCGACGGGATATTCCGCTCCACGATGAATTCATACTCCACTTCCGCGCGGAGACGTTCAATCTCTTGAATCACCCCAATTTCGGATACGTCGACTCCATCTACAGCGACGCCAAATTTGGTCAGGCGACCAAGATGCTGAACTCAAGTCTCGCTACTGTCGCCTCGCAGTACCAGCAGGGCGGCCCGCGGTCCATGCAATTCGCGCTTAGGCTGACCTTTTAGAGACCTCGCGGTCAGGCGCAATCCGCTTCGGTCAGTGGTCCTCGACTGCGACAGTGAATCTCCACGCTTCGTCAGAAGCCCCGATCTGTCTACTGTACCGATCTAACTCGCGCGGCCATTCTGGGTCGCAGGGTTGCATTGCGTGCACCGGGGTATCGCGCCACAATTCGCATCTTTTAACTCGATTCAGGGCAGGGATTCGGTTCTTGGAGGCCGGAGATGAAGCCTTACGTTTTATTGTGCGTGTCGCTAACGCTTTTGCATGCGCCCGCGTGTTCAAAATCACAGGATCACCCATTCTCAGTCAAGGATGACATCGCAATGGTGAGGTTCAGCGATCCTTCGGCTGAAGATGAGGCTCCGGACAGCATCCCGGCCACCAATTCTCCGGATGGAAAGTATGTTGCGATTGTCACAACCAGAGGGCTGCTCGAGTCCAACGAAGTCGAATCCGCGATATCCATCTTCGAACTCGAGGAGGTGAGAAATGCCGTAAACAATCCGACCCGCATACTGCCAAAACCTCTGGTCATCGCATCAATCACTTCTTTTCCTCATCGAGAGCAGACGGTGCCCTACGCTCCGGTCATCAAAGATGTGCGGTGGTCTGAGAACGGGAGATACATCTACTTCCGAGGAGAAGATCGAGAGGGGGCATATCAGCTCTATCAAGTAAGTACTGACGGCAGAGGACTCCGGACACTAACTCCGACGACCCAGAGTGTGGATCGATTCGATTTGACTAGAGGAGCCATTGTCTACACAGCAACCATGCCTGGCAGCGCCCATCGTTCGCAGGTCGGTTTCATCAACGAGGATGCCAGAGACGTTACTGGAATGCGTATCACCGACATCCTCTTTCCCGGACAGATGCCTTCCTATGAACCAGAGCACTTCTCCATGTGGGCGCTGCACTTGGGAAAGCAGCTAAGCAATCCTCAGCAGGTTCCGGGGTATTCCGTCGATGAAATCTCAATGCTGGGAAGTCTATTTCCATTTCGAACTTCTCCTTCAGGAGGTGAGCTTATCGCCCTTACACCGCTAAACGAGGTACCTGAGTCTTGGGAGAAATACGATCCAGCGGATCTGTTCGAGCATCGGCGATTGAGGAAATCCGATCGCGGCCTTACGGATCCGACCAATGTCTTGCGACCGCGGCAATACTCACTCATCGATTTGGCAACCGGGGCGAGCCGTCCTTTGATTGCAGCGCCGAATGCGCGGAACCTCGCCTATTACTGGGACTCCGACCTTGCTGTGTGGGCGAGAGATGAGAAACGTGTCCTCGTCACGAACGTATTTTTGCCTCTCGAATCCAGAGCAGGCGAACCTTCAGCGATGCACACGGGGCCCTGTGCAGTCGCCAGTGTCGATATCCCTGCTCTTACTCCTCGATGTCTTGTTTTCGAAGCGAGAAGCCCGAGTGCCGACACACTCAAGGTCTCCGGGGTGGCCTTTGGAGCCAATGACGATGAGGTAATCGTACGTGCCAAGAATAGCGCTCAGGAAGCAAGGACGACTAAATACAGGCTGCTTCAGCAAGGAGCCTGGCGTGCGATTTCGGAGGGGAAGAATCCGGAAGCAGTAGCGACCTCAGGGGGAGCGACCAAGTCCGAATCGGCCGAGGCCCGTTCCATATCCGTGTTCGTGAGACAGGGCCTCAACATTCCTCCCGCCCTCTGGGCGTCCGACCGAATCACTGGGCAAGCCCGGCAGATCTGGGATCCAAACCCTCAGTTGAGCCAAATCGTTATCCCCGAAGCCACGGTCTACCACTGGAACGATAAGGTGGGAAGGGAATGGACAGGAGGGCTCATCAAACCCTTGGGCTACGTTCCTGGAAGACGCTACCCACTCGTGATTCAAATGTACATGTTTCGAGAGAACCACTTTCTAAGCGACGGTACGGACCCGACTGCTTTCGCCGGAAGACATCTTGCTGGTGCTGGCTTTGTCGTCTTAGAGATCCAGAAGAAGCCAAGCGCGCTATCGGAAGCCGATCCGGAAACTCATCTCGAGGGATATCGCAGCGCAATCGATAGCTTGTCAGAAGCGGGTTTGATCGACCGAGGCAAGGTTGGTCTCGTGGGCTTCAGCTGGACGTGCTGGTATGTTGTCAATGCCCTGATCAAAGCGCCGCACCTGTTCGCAGCGGCCACGATCGCAGATGGGCTCGACCAAAGCTATGTGCAGTACCTGATTTTCGGTCCGGGCCCGCCGATCACGCATCAGCAGATGAACACCATACGTGGAGGAGGTCCATTTGCCGGAGACCTTGAACGCTGGGTCAGGGAAGCTCCGGGGTTTCATCTCGATCAAGTCCAAGCTCCGGTCAGGATTGAAGCAAGTAATCCGGCATCAGTTCTGCAGGAATGGGAGCTCTATGCGTCGCTCCACATGCAGCACAAACCAGTCGACCTCATCTACTTCCCGCACGGTACTCATATCCACCAAAAGCCGCTCGAACGATTGGAGTCGCAGCAGGGGAATGTCGACTGGTTTCGATTCTGGCTCGAGGACTACGAAGATCCTGATCCGGCAAAACGGGCACAGTATGCGCGATGGCGATCGCTGCGAAGCTCATTCCAAGCCCCGAAAATTGAGATCGCGCCTGACGCGAAGCCTTGAGGGGAGGGGTCCAGTCTCTCACAAACTTCCTGCGAGAGACTGGATCGGTTTTCGGTGGATACAGCGACCTTTATTCATCCGATTGGTAGGCAGCACCGTTGGTCAGAAAGACCGAGCCGTGTTCCTGGATCGGAGCGGTCTTGGCGCTCTTGACTACGGAGACCGCGTTGACGATGCGAGTGATTTGTGGACGTGTGTAACGCATATTCATTTTCCTCTCTTGGTTTCAGATTTCCGTGAGGCTCAGACCTTGAGACTGCGTCCCTGCCCAACGGAGCTTGGCGACCGCCGATCAGGCAGTCAATCTCACACGAAGCGCCTCGTCTCCAGCAGGAAGATTCTCCTCGCCGCAGCGACAACTTCTCAGCCAAAGTTCGAGAGCAATGGTTCTGAGCAAAGCTTGCACCCATTCTGATTCCCCTTGTTCCGCTCGATCGAACTCAGACCTCAGCCGATCAGGAACCACGAATTCGGACCTGACGACGATTGCATCGGCAAACAGCCGCTCCAGCTTTGCATGAGCTTGTCGCAACGCATGCAGGGGAGCACGGGCTTGAAAGGCTTTCCGCGGACGGTCGAGAATCTCCGCTGGCACAATATCGCGTAACGCCCTCCGCATCAGAGATCGCCGGCGACCAGGCCTCAGGACCTGCTCACGGGGAATCCCGAACATGTACTCCACGAGATCCTTGTCAAGCAGCGGATAGCGATATTCCGGACGAAACAGGGCCTGTGGTGTTAAATGCGGCAGCGTCTCCATCACTGCCCACCAGGTGTTCTGGTTCTCGAGAGAGTGAGGTGTGGCGCCAAGTCGGGCTAGGAAGGGAACTGGTACCGTATCCATTTCAGGGAGGTGCTTTCGAAGGCCGCCTGAAATCCATGGGGGCACTCTCCGGCTTCGCGAGCCGCCGAAGCCGTATAACCCGATTGTGTATTTAAGAGTCTCCTTGAGAGTCACGATGATGGGGCTTCGATCAACTACGGACCATGCGAATGATCGCCGCGCTAGCTGCAGGAGATGGCCCGATTTCAGATAATCAGCAAGCTCGGGCAGAGCGCTGGGTATGCCTCCGAGTATTTCATCGCCACCAATTCCGGACAGAACGCTTCGGTAGCCTTTGGACCAGACGAGATCATAAAACCTGCCTTCCCGATCCGGGGTGACGCTATCCGCCCCGGGAATGAAGTAAGGGAAGCTCCGGAAATCGAAAGGCTCGAAGCTTCTTTCGGAGGATGCGACTTCGATGTGTGTTCCTGATTTGCCACGCTTCGCTTCGGTGATAGAGAAATAGGCTTTCTCATTCAAAGAGGGATCAGAGTCGTCGTAGAACGAGACGGTGTCTAGAATCTCCGCATCGGGATTAGCCCTGCGACGCAGGTGGTCCGAGACGCAGACAATCGAAGTCGAATCCATGCCGCCGCTCAGCTGCGCGAGTATCGGCTCCCCCGGCCCGGTGCGCCGCTCAACCGCTTGCGAAAGCAGATGAAGAAAATGACACTCGTACTCCTGATCATTTCCATATCGCATTTCGCGCAGTGAAACTGGATTCCAGTGCGCATGTTCACTGGCTCTCCTACCCTCGATCTTTAGGTAATACGCAGGCTTCACCGAGTAGATACCTACGTACGGTGTCAGGTTTCCGATCGGAACACCGGCAAGGTAGCGGGCGGCATAGCTTTCTGAGTGCCCAGTCTCGTCCGCCCCAAGGTAGAAGAAGGTATCTAGGTATGTGGACCAAATGAATCGGTCGTTGAAGGCACGGTAGTAGAGCGTTCTCGAGCCGGCATGATCTCTCGCCAAATAGAGCGCGTGTTCCATCTCGGACCACAGTGACAGAGCCCAATCGCCGATCAAGCGCTCAAAGCACCTTTCGCCCCAGAGCAGAAACGCAGAACGAACGATCATGGAATCCGATGCGTCCGGGTCGAGCTCAACGGCTTTTGAGAGGTCTGAATGATTGTCAAGACGACCATCAAAGCAGAAAGAGCACTCTGGACTGACTACCAGACCAACGTCGAACTTCGAGCGCTCGTGGCTCACGTAGGGCTGAAATCCCAAGCCGAGCCGTCCATTCTGAAAGACGGCTCCGGTCCCGGTGGCATATCTCCGCGTCGGAAACGCCAGTTGCTGCACTTCCTCTCTCGAGATTTTTGCACCCTGCTCTTTCAGCAGACCAAAGATGATGCTCATCTTCTACACCTCGATCAGTACCTGGCCAATTCCTCGAACATTTCCTTCGTATAGGGCTTGTCATTGACAACGCAGCCGTCGACCTCAACCCAGGCGTGAGACTCGAATGGCAACATCTGGACACCGATGACCATCTCAGCTCTGAAACCGTGCCGTCGCAGCAAAATGGTGGCTGCGGCGGACTGCTGAAGACAAAGGACGCGCTTGAAGTAGAGAACACAGCCGAAATTGATTGCACGGCATAACAAGGAAGCATCGCCTTTCGTTCGGGATGAAGTCTCCTGCTTCTCGATCGCCATCTGAATCCGAGCAAGACCACCGAAGCATTTCACATAATCGACATAGGCCAACAGGATCAGGCTCTCGATGATTCGCTTCCACATGTAGACTCCCCCCTCGAGAGGCCAGCGAGATCCATGCTGGGTTGAGACGCAACATTCCAAATACGCTAGAACGCCAGGAACGTTTTCAAGGATTCACGCAAGTCCGGAGCGCTCGCCGCCCTATCCATATGCCGTGCCAAGGTTCGCGCGTAAGATTGGCGATTTGGGTCGTCTCGCTGCGGTGTCACGAGCCAGTCGCCCCGGCCGTACAGCGTCGAGAATGCTGCGAGAAATGGCATATAGACAACGCCACGGTCTATCGCTTGTGGCGCGCAGATCTTCGCCAGAATAGAGCAGTACTTGCACTTGAGACGCTGATTGATCTGAATCCTTCGGGCAGGGTCGTCGACCTGATTGAGCAGCAAGAGGTGCTCGAGCGTAATGAGCGGATTGCCAATGTACGCCTCAGACCAGTCAATGAACTGGCAATGATCAGGCATCGCCAGAATGTTTGGTAGATTCAGGTCTCCATGCAGGAGAGAAGTCGGAATATCCAAGGCGATCACTCGTAGGCAGATATTGCGAAAGATCTCCCTGAGCTGATGGATTCTACTTTTTTCAAGTGGGGCTACCTTCGTCGAAACCTGGCGACTCATTGCCTCTTCGATGTAGTCGAACACTTCCTCCGATCGGGACGCGAGAACATTCAGGTCCTGGTCGTGCGCTCCCGCCGCGAGTAGATCTGACTTCCAGCTCACAGTTCTGATCTGCAAGTCGGCCATCGACGTGACCATGTTCTCAAGGAGGCGCGCACGCGCGCTCTGTTCGCGCGGGAGTTCTGGGATATCGTCACCCTCGCCCCTCGAGAGCCAGGCGTTCCAGTCGGGCCGTGTGGAGATGAGTCCGGGAAGATAGGGACCGCCGATCTTAGATAATAAAGATGTGACTGCAAGCTCGTGCAGGTTTGGGATCCCGGTCGCTTTGAACCAGTAGTTATGGCCAACATCGGAGCGGAACTTGAAAAGCGCGAACCCATCGCCCGCATTCAGCTGCTCGATCTCTTCCTTCGAAGAGAAGCTCTCTCCCGTAACCGATGTGATCCAAGTGATAATTTGATCAATCGACCCCAGGCGAGCAAACGGAAACTGTACTCTGTCATCAAGAACATCTGTGATCCCGATCCGCTCTGCTTCCGACAGTTCTCCCTCCGGGATCTGGTTGATACGGACCAGATGAAAAGCTGATGTTCTCTCTAGAGTTGCGATCTCGGCGATCGCGTAATTGTTGCTCGAACTGCCATAAATCCGGATTTCCAAGATGAAGGCGTCTAATTCCCAGCGGTTCTTAACTTCTCTTCGTAACTGTTGTACGAGACGAACTCGTTGAGAGAGTCTGGTGCGCGGCAAACGATAGTCTCCAATTGATTCCCGAACAAGAATTCGGCGAGTGACTGGATCGATCAAAATAAGACGGAAGTCGACTGTTTCTGCGGTATTCATGGCCACCTCATCGCCCAGGCATCAGATGATTGCTTTCTAAAGCGTTGATGAACGCTAGAACGTCCTTTCTTACCGTCTCCAGTTTCTCGGTCGTTTCCCGCGCTAGGTTTGCAACGATGTTTTCAACTGCCTCACCGCGCTCTAGCGCTTGCCAGACAAACGCTCCTGAACTATTGAGAGTTGAAATCGTACCGGAGTGGGCATCGAGAATCACCGCGCCGTCTTCATTTGCGATTGCGTTGAGGTGTGCGCTGTGACGGGTCAAGAAGCTGTTCTCCTGCATCCTCGTATTGAGGAGAGGTTAACGCCGAAGAAATGAGGAATTTTGCAGAATCGGCTCTGATGGCCAAACTTACTCGTGAATTGTTCGCAGAATCGGCTTCGCTATACACAGACCTCTTGCAATTGGGAACTCACTGTGAGCGCCCCGACTCTAAGGGCCTGTAGGTCAATCAGAGCAAATGCCACTTTCAGGCGAGAAAGATAGGATGGTCAGCCATTCTGAAAGCATTCGTGTCAAGATCTGAAGAGACAGTCTCTTGATAAGCGCCCTTCAAGGCGGATCGAGGAGAATCCATCACCTAAGCTGAAAGTTAGTCGAGAAGTTCACTTCCCCTTCTGCCATAGATCAATTGTTGGAGAAGACCTGCTGGTGCACAGCCCAGTCTCGAGCAGCGAAATTGTTGAGAAGCTCATTCACCTTCGGGACCTATTCCGCCAAGCTGAACCTGGAGGCGAACGCGGAATTCTGCAGTCGGAAAGGCGCGAAGCGGCGATCAGAGATCTGTTGTCGAACATCCCAAGGATAAGCAAGCACCCCACGCTAAGGACGGTGCTCGAGATTGCCGACATCTTTTCGCTTACTCTCGGGAGCGCGCACAGCCTCTTCGGGTACAACCTCGACAAGATGCGCGATTACGATCGCAATCTGAACAGCGGCCGGACGCACATTGTTGAGTCGTATTCGTTCAACCGCGATTTGCTCGTTGATCTGCCCTCACAGCTAGCTCCAGAGAAGGCGTTCACAGTCGACGCGCTCCTGCGCGATCTGGTACTCGAATGGAAGAGCGCCGTTCCGATTCGCGCTCTTCAACAAGAGGGCTGGGAGCGGCCCGGCACCTTTTACGTGCAGGTTGGAACCGAAGACAGCCTGGGATCCAGTATTCCCCCGGGAGCTCTTGCATTAGTCGAGCCAGTCAACGCGAGCGAGGCAATGCTCCCGAATCCTCGTGCCATCTATCTACTGCAGTTTGCGAATGGATATCGATGCAGTCATTGCGTCGTTACTGGAGGCAAGCTCATTCTGTTCAGCACCGGAAAGACCTTTCTCGGACGCGAGCAATTTGCCTACCCGGGATCCGTGCGAGTGGCCGGGCGAATTCGAATGTTCGCCTTGCATCTTCCGATGCGGGAGTACCCTCTCCTCAGACCGTTGCCGCCTGCGACGCGAGGCGCTGAACTCACCTTGCCGTGGGAGCATCTCTCGCGCGATCTGTTGCTCGCGACCAAGCATAAACGGTTCAGGCGGACGGCAGACGATGCAATTCTGGTGCGTGAGGTGCTAGAAGAGCACCTCCACGCAAACCTGAGCGGAAGGACAGAACGCCGCTATCGCGGGCCCACATCTTCGAGCCCGCACGTGAATGTGCTGATGCATCTTGCCCTCACTCACATGGCGCGCTATACGGACCTGATGCGAACCGCGGATTCCTGGCACTCGGACCAGAACCGGTTTTCGCTCGAGGCGCTTCTCAGCGCCAGATCGATGCCGGAGACGGGACCTCGCGGAAGAGCACCTCTTCCCACGCCTAAGGAGGTCTGGGAAGCGCGTCGAAAGGAGTTCGGCGGATGGCCTTCACTACTCTCGGTAAAATTTCCCAATCTGAGGCAATTGGGAGAAAAAGTGGTCAGATTAGCTCAAGGTAGTCCAGTGAGAGACCTCAACCCTAAGCTCGGCCCGGGATCCCTGTTGTTGCTTGATCAAGACCATTCTGAGCACGATCCTGCGAGCGAAGCATCCAGATCGGGATGGGCGCGGTCTCTTTATATCGCGCAAAGAGGAACCGAAATCATATGCGGTCGTCTTGAAAGGTACGGTAGCGATTATGTTTTGCTGGAAGATGGCAGCAGCTCGGTCAAAGCCTCCTTCCAAAAGAAAGATCTAGGTTCGCTGAAGCGGGTGATCGGAGCCGCTGTTCCAGTGTGAAATCGGTTATTCTCGCGTTGAAAATTCAAAACTCTCGCCGACGCATACTCACAAGAGCATTCCTGCCAGTCGTGAGCAGAATAATCGGCACGGGCAGGCTTTGGGCAGGCAGGTAAACGATAAACACTTCACGATGTCACCGCGCCACCAACGAAAGATAAACACGTGCCCGGAAAATAGTTGTTGTGGCAGAACGGTCGGCACATGTGCGCTCAGACCGTCGAACCCGCGACGGATATGGGGCTTCGCGCCAGGGATCCTGGATTTAGTTCCGTTCAGAATTGCTGGAGGTGGGCCGACCTTTCGACACAAACAGGTTAGATGAGCGACTCGGCGATAATCGAACCCGAATCACTGTTTTCCGAACCAGCATTGGCGACGATGATGTCGGGATTCCGATCATGATTCACATCGGTTACGGCGATCCATCTCGGTTCAGGCCCCGTAGGAATAGTCACTTCTCGAAAGTGTTGACCCAGAACGGTGGAGGCATCGCATGTGAGAAGCAATGCGAGATTGATAATCCTACGCATATCAACGCTGCCACCTGAGTTTGAACAGAAGGCAGATCAACGATCTGCACACAGGATAGACGACAGATTGGCGTGATGCATGTCAGCGAAATCACCGGTCACACTACCGCGGCGAAGGTAACCCCCGAAAAGTCGGCTTGGATTGACAATGGCTGTCTCGATTGCTGCATCCAGGTGAATGCACATTTCGAGGGCAAGAGAAGCTGAAAACGTGAGTTGGCGATAATGCGCCAATGACGACAAGCCGGTTTTCGGCCACTC
>Ga0207695_10002986_pt1 | contig 24352 bp, 20 predicted proteins | sample KBSC54metaG_FD_184354 | JGI IMG/M metagenome (GOLD analysis project Ga0207695, IMG submission 184354) | Corn rhizosphere microbial communities from Kellogg Biological Station, Michigan, USA - KBS C5-4 metaG (SPAdes) (version 2) | ecosystem: Host-associated > Plants > Roots > Rhizosphere > Soil...
TCACGGCTTCGGCACGGTTCACCTTTTGCCCCATCCGGTCCCAGGCCGAAGACGCCGCATTACCATTCATTCCCAGCGATGCTTCCGCCGCGGTGCCTGCCGCCCGGGTACGCCGGTGACGGGCCAGCAAAAGATCGCTTTTGCCGCGCGCTTCCGCCAGTTTTCCTTCCAAATTGCGCAGAGCGGTCTTGAGATTTTCCACCTGCACCTTCTGGTCGCTAATTTGCTCGTCGAAGCTTTCGGCAAGCTTCTTGCTTTCGAGTGAGCGATCGATCGCCACGCGCGCCAAATCATCCTGTTGCTTAGCGACGGCCAGTTCGGCCTTGCGCATCCACTCGAGTTGCCGCTGAGTATTTTCAGCCGCCCGCCGCTCCAGCAGGTGCAGGTCGGCGATGCTGATCGCCACCTGCGTTTTCACCTGCATCATCTGATTCTCCATGTCAAGAATCACCTGCTTCACCATCTTTTCCGGATCTTCCGCCTTGTCCACCAAGTCATTCAGATTGGCTCGCAGCAAGGTCCCCACTCGTTCTAAAAGTGCCATGATATTGCTCCTTTCCCGACTACTACTTATCCGTCGCGCTCTTTTCAACCGCAAGACTGCTGTCCGCAACCTTGCCATTTCCATCGCCGCCAAGCCGTTTCACTCCCGCGAACAGCTCTGACATCTGCATACCCGACAGGGTTTCGAACAGGGCGGGCACCTGGGCCGCCATTTTAGTGAGATCGCCGGTGATCTTATTCATGCCGGCTGTGTCGCCGCCTGTCGATACCACGGTGATCTTCTCGATGTTGGCCAGGGGCGCGGCCAACTCTTTCACGATCTGCGGCATCATACTGATGAGCTTGTCGACCACGGCCGCCTGGTTGTATTCCTGGTAGGCTTCGGCCTTCACGTTCATGGCTCTTGCTTCCGCTTCGCCCTTCTTGAATGTGATCTCGGCTTCCGCTTCGCCAACCGAGCGGATCGCCGTCGCATGACCTTCGGCTTCGTAGATCGATTTCTGTTTCTCTGCCGAGGCAAGTGTTTCAATGCGGCGCCGCTCGATTTCGGCGCCCTTTAGGACCGTTGCGATGAGTTCGCGTTCGCGGCGCTGAATTTCGGCATCCTGCACCAGAATTTCGTGTTCCTTTTCGATCTGCTGAATCTTGACCTGCTCCGCCACGACCTGCTGTTGCATTACGTTGGTCTGGATCTCATACGCCTTATCGGCCTGTGCCTGCTGGCGCTTCACGGTTTCGAGATACTCCGCTTTCTTAATTTCCAGATCGCGCTGCGCTTCCGATTGCTTGGTTAGAGACAGAGTCTCCGCGAGCACCCGCTCCTGGTCCGCCTGAGCTTTAGAAATGGCGGATTCGCGCAGCGCATTTGCGCGCCGGATCGCTGTATCGCGCTCTGCTTCGGCGGCGGCCACATCCGCATCGCGTTTGATGCGCGCGATATCCGGACGGCCCATGTTCGCGATGTACTCGTTTTTATCGCGGACCTCTTTGATGGTGAACGAAATTACTTCGAGCCCCATCTTGTTGATATCGGCCGCACAGGTGGAGCGCATTCTGTCGCCCACCATCTCGGGCTCCTTGACGATCGATTCCACCGTCAACTGACCGATGATGCCGCGGAGATGACCTTCCATGACAAGCCGAATCAGCGATTCACGATCCTGATCCGTCTTCGTGAGGAACTGCTCCGCGGCGGTTTGAATCGATTCGGGATCCGACTTTACTTTGATCTGTGCCACAGCTTCAACAGTGACCGCGACGCCCTGCTTGGTGTACAAATCCTGTTGAGGCGCCACGTCAAAAGACATCAGCTCCAGTGACAGTTCGCGGCAGTTTTCGATCATCGGGAAAATGACCGTGCCCCGGCCCTTAATAATCCGGGTGCCGCGGAAACCATAGACAATCAGCGCCTGGTGCGGGCCGGCCTTGCGGAACAGCCGCGCAAAGATGCTGATAAGAAATAAAAACGCCAGCGCCATCAGCGCCACAATCACCACAATTTGCAACGGATTCATACTCTTCTTTTCGAACGTCCTTTGGACCTGTGCTTATTGCTCAGGCCGTTAACTCGTCCCACTCCCGCACGTACGCAATGCCGTTCTCATAGCGGGTTACCACCACTTCTTTGCCGGTTGGAATCGCCGAGCCATTTTCACTGCGAATCGGAACAGCCGCCCGGCGGCCCTGCTGTACAAAAATCATTTCGCCCGTTCCACTGGGGAGAACCGGGCTGGAAACTTTGCCGAGGGTGCCTTCGACGCGATAATCCGCCGGATCGAGCGGCTTATCGCCAGGGGCAAGCACTCTCGCGGTGAACAGAAAGATTAGAGTTGCGCCGGCGAAGCCCACCAGGCTCGCGATCATGACGACCACCACCAACCCGACACCGCCCCAGTTGATCAGGATGTAGCCGGCTCCGCCAAACCACGTGAGGAACGCGGCGACCGTGCCGAAGTTGAACTTTGAAACACCCCCGCTGGTTCCGTGATGTGCGTGCAGCCCGTGAGCATGGTGTACATGCAGATGCAGATGCGTGGACCCGGCGAGGAACGCCACGAGGCACAACACAAACCCAAACGCGAAACATCCAAGAAAAAATAATTCCCAGGTCATCAGCTTTCCTTTGGTTTTAGAACATCAAACAATCGATCTAACAGGCCCGGATTCTCCAGAATCAGGCATAGCAGCATGAGGCAGCGGCGCGAATCCGGATGCTTGGCGAGCGCGATCAAAGCCTGCCGAAGCCCCGGGTCGTTACGGAACCGTTCCGCCCCGCTTATGAGCCAAAGATCCAGCTTGTCTTCGAGCGCTCCAACGTCGGAGATCAGTTCCGTCGAATAACCTTCCGGGTCGTCTACCAAATAGCCCGGATGAACTTTGAAAAACTTAGCGAGCAGCATTCGGCTCGTGTTCGTCAGATGCGGCCGCGCGCCGCTTTCGATCTGCGAGAGGAACGACTGCGATAACGGCTTTTTCAAGTCCTTCTTAATTGCGAAAACCACTTCCTGCTGGGTCATGGCACGGTCGAGGCCCCGAAGAGCGCCTTCGACTTCCCGCAGGTACCGGATCTTCTCGCCCAGCCTCATAATTGCAATCTGTGATAATCGTATTGCAATTTGCGATTTGCGTCAAGAGGAATTTTTGGCTGGATGTGAAAAAAGTCAAAAGCGTACCGCGCCAGAGCGCTAATCCGCCAAAAGAACGCTATGGTTTGGGGTTTTTGGGCTTGGGCCCTGCTGGACCGCTTACCAGCTTGTAGACATCGCGCTTTGAGAGACCTCGCTCACGCGCTACTGTCTTGATGGCGTCCATCCGGCTTACTCCCGCGCTGACAAGAAGTCCGATGGCCTCATCCGCGGGAGTGGCGTCCGCCTTTGGTTCAGTTGCCTTGGCGATGAGTACGACGAACTCGCCCTTTACGACGTCGCGGGCGGAGAGTTTCGTCAGGATTTCAGACGCGGTTCCCCGGAGAACTTCTTCATGGAGTTTCGTCAGTTCCCGTCCCACAGCGACATCGCGCTGCGCGAACACCATCGCTATATCCGCCAGCGTTTCGAGGATCCGATGCGGGGCTTCATAGAAAATCAGGGTCGCGGCTTCATCGGACAGGGATTGCAGGACCTTGATTCTTTGGCCCGATCTGGGAGGCAGAAAACCGCCGAAGTGGAACTGGTCGGTTGGGAGCCCGGATGCGACCAGCGCTGCCAGCAATGCGGAAGCCCCAGGCACCGGTTCCACGCGGATTCCCGCATGCATCAGCCCGCGCACCAGGCGAAAACCGGGGTCGGAAAGGAGCGGTGTTCCGGCATCTGAAACGATGGCGCCGTTCTCGCCGTTCTGAAGACGGGCAAACAGTTCCGGGGCGCGTTCCGCTTCGTTATGTTCGTGGCAGCTGATTGTTTTGGTCGAAATCCCGTAGTGCTGCAGCAGGTGCCCCGTGGTGCGGGTGTCTTCGCAGGCGATCCAATCCACTTCCTTCAGAATTCGAACCGCCCGGTACGTCATATCTTCCAGGTTCCCGATGGGCGTCGAGACCACATAGAGGCGACCAGGCATAAGTCGAGTATAGGCTAAATCAGATCAAGGACCATTTTCGTCCATGATGTTTTGTTATACTGACTTTGCAACTCAGTTGCCGCTATGCTGCAAACCTTCGTGATCACGCTGCGTGAGGGCGTCGAAGCCGCTTTGGTGATCGCCATCGCCGTCGCGTACCTCAAGAAAACCGGTCGCGCCGGCATGTTGTCCACTGTTTACTACGCGCTGCTAACTGCCCTATTTGCCTGTTTTATAGCGGCATGGGGCTTCACCAAAATCAATATCAGCGCCGATTCATATGAAGGTTATACACTGCTGCTCAGCGCCGCTTTCGTGTTCAGTATGGTGGTCTGGATGAACAGGCACGGGCGCAAGCTGAAAGGCGAGATTGAAACCAAGTTGCAGGAAGGCGGCACGGGGCGGCTGGGAGTTTTCCTGTTTGTGTTCCTGATGATTTTTCGCGAGGGCCTCGAAACGGTGTTGCTGCTTTGGGCCGTTCGGCTGGATACAGCGGGCATTCTTCAGTGGACTGCCGCGCTGGGGGGCGCCACCCTTGCGGCCCTGTTCGGCGTAAGTTTCGTGCGCGGAACCATTCGCGTGAATCTTCGGCAGTTCTTTCAGATGACCACGGTCATTTTGATGGTCGTCGTGGTCCAACTCACCATCACGGGTCTGCACGAGCTTTCGGAAGCGCGAATTATCCCCAGCAGCAAGACTGAGATGGCAGTGATTGGCCCGGTGGTTAAGAACGACATTTTCTTTTTCATCACAATCCTGGCCCTTGCCGGCGCAATGATGCTGATGGAGTGGCGGAAGCGCCGCGGACCTAAGACAGAGGGTCTGGAAGGTGTAGCGCTCAGGAAGGCAAACTGGATCGCGCGCAGGGAGCGTATGTGGATGACGGCATCCTGCATGGCTTCCAGCGTCTTTATCCTTTTGATCACCGCCGAATTCATTTACGCGAGGCAAGCCACAGCGCTTTCCGCCGCTGTCCCGGTGACGTTCGAGGACCATGCTGTTCGCGTCTCGGTCGCCTCCGTTTCCGATGGCAATCTGCACCGATTCGCAGTGGACGATCAGGGCGTTCACGTACGGTTTATCGTGATTCAAAAACCGGACCGCTCGCTTGCTGTCGCTTTCGATGCCTGTCAGATTTGCGGGACGAAAGGCTATTACCAGAAGGGCGCCGAGGTCATTTGCGCCAACTGCGCTTCCGATATCGTGATTGCCACCATCGGAACTCCGGGGGGCTGTAATCCGATTCCGCTGAAGTCTCGCATTGAGGGCGGAACCCTGGTGATTGACGAAGCCGCTCTCGAAGGCGGTGTCGCGACATTTCGGAAGGGCTGACATGATCGTCCGCTTTGTCAAAGATTCTTTGAGGCGCGCGCCGCGGCGCAAAGCACTGATCGTCGCCGCGATCGCCATGGGGTCCGCGGTAGCGACTTCCATGCTGGGCGTCATGCTCTCGATCGGCGATAAGGTGAACCGTGAATTGCGGAGCGCCGGCGCAAATATTGTAGTTACGGGCAGAGCGGCGTCTGTTACGGGCGGCATTGGGAATGTAACGGCCAAAGCGGGGACTGGTTACATTGCGGAGTCGGATATCCCGAAAATCAAAAACATTTTCTGGGGGTTGAATATCGTCGGGATAGCACCTTCGCTGGCTGCGCAGGATAAAACGTTGCGGGTCAGCGGAGTCGATTTCAAAGCGCTGCGAACGGTGAATCCCGCGTGGTCTGTGGTCGGTCGCTGGGCTGAGGATATGTCGAACGACTGCATGGTTGGGGAGGGCATCTCGCAACGTGAACACTGGAAACTGAAGCAGGATATTACGGTGCTCGGCGCGCCGTGCAAAATCTCCGGTGTAGTCTCTTCGGGCGATGAAGCGGATGACCAAATTCTGTTACCGCTCAAGCGTGTTCAGGAACTGGCCGGGCACACCGGCGTGGTTGATCGGATCGATGTCGCGGCACTGACTAAGCCAGAAGACGACTTCGCCCGCAAAGATCCCAGACTCATGACAGCCGCGGAATTCGAGCGATGGAACTGCACGAATTATGTAGTTTCCATCGCACACGAAATTGAAGAGGCGCTTCCTGGCACGCAGGCCCGGCCGGTCCGGCGGGTGGCGGACTCCGAAGGCAAGGTTCTCGACAAAGTGGGTGGTCTGATGGGCCTGATTACTCTGGCTGCTCTGTTCTCCGCCGGGCTTACGGTTTGGAGCCTCACCGCGACAACCATGATTGAGCGCCGGGGTGAAATCGCGATCATGCAGGCTATCGGCGGGTCGCGCTCGCTGATCGCGCTGCTTCTTGGACTCGAGATCGCCATGGTCGGCTTTCTGGGCGGCATCGTGGGGGCGTTCACAGGCGTTGGCCTGGCGCATTTTGTGGGTCAATCCGTCTTCAGCGATGCTATCGAAATATCGCCCGTCTTACCATTCGTAATTATCGCCGCTGCTGTTCTGGTTGCGCTCGCCGGCGCTGCTCAGCCGCTTCGTCGGGCTCTACTGCTGGAGCCGGCCAGTATTTTGCGGGAGGGCGTCTAGTTGTTCATCCGGTTTACGCTGCGGGGTCTGCAATACCGCAAACAGCGCTTGCTGCTGGCCTTTGCCGCGCTGGCTGTTGCAGCGACCCTGGCGACGGTACTCTTCGGGATTTATTCGACGGTGGACCGCAGAATCCGGGATGAATTTCGGGCATATGGCGCGAACCTGATCGCCGCTCCCGCGAATGGAACCAATGTTCCCCTTGCGATCGTCTCTGAAGCCGTCAAACTGGGCGGGGAAGCCGTTCCGTTTCTTGTGACATCGGCAAACGCCGGCAATGAAGCTGTGGCGGTAGTTGCGTTCGAGCCCTCGCCCGCGGCTACTCGCATGACTTCGTATTGGCACGTGACCGGCAGCCGTGAACTCAGCGGAGGAGATTGCCTGGCCGGTGAACTGATCGCCGGGAGGCTGGGAATTCAGATCGGGCAAACGATTCCGTGGGCATCCTGTCGCGTGAAGGGAATCGTGGCTACCGGCGGCGCTGAAGATCAGGAACTGCTCGTGCCCGGCGCGTTCACAAATGTCGCCAGTCTGATCCAGATTCGCGCGCCTGGAGACCGCCTTGAATCCATTCGCGCGTCACTGGCGCAACAGTTTCCCGGAACCGATTTCCGAACGGTTCGCTCGATTGCGGAGACTGAATCGGGCGTGGTCTCGAAAGTTCGGGCGGCAATCTTTCTGCTGACGATCGTGATCCTCGCCATCACCACACTTTGCGTGTCGAGCAACTTTAGCGAGATGGTGATCGAGCGTTCGAAGGAGATCGGAATCCTGAAAGCACTGGGGGCGGCGGAGAGGATGATTGCGACCTTCTTCATCTCCGAATCCGCCGCGCTTGCGCTGGCTGCGACCGTCGCGGGTTATATCACCGGAATCTTCGCCGCGGCAGCGATCGGAAGGCAGATTTTTGGCGGAGTTTTCAGCGTTCAGCCAAACGCTTTCGTGTTCCTGAGTGTCGCGGCGGTTATGCTGGCAGTGGCTACACTTGCGACGGGCCTGGCTGCTTCGCGCATTTGGGGCATCCAGCCCGCAATCATTTTACGAGGCGAATAAATCGAGCGTGAGTGCCTTTATTGAAGTGGTCAACGTCAGCAAAACCTATGGCGCGGGTGCGTCCGCTGTTCACGCCGTAGACCGTATTGGCTTCGAAGCGCAGAGGGGTGAGTGGATCGCCATCATGGGCCCCTCCGGTTCCGGCAAGACTACTCTTCTGAACCTGATCGGATGCCTGGATCAGCCCACTACGGGGGCTCTGCGAATTGACGGGACCGACATAGCCCAGCTTCGCCCGGCCGAACTCGCGCGCTTCCGAAGCGAGACCGTGGGCTTCGTCTTCCAGCAGTTCCACCTGGTCCCGCACTTGAATGCTCTTGAAAACGTGATGCTGGCGCAATACTTTCACAGCATGACAGACGAGAAAGAGGCTTTGGCCGCATTGAAGCAAGTGGGCATGGACGCGCGCGCCAGGCATCTGCCGTCGCAACTTTCCGGCGGGGAACAGCAAAGGGTTGCGATCGCGAGGGCACTGGTTAACGACCCGAAGATCATCCTGGCCGACGAACCCACAGGCAATCTCGATGCCGAAAATCAAAGCATCGTGTTTCGGATTCTGAGCGATCTTCACGCCCAGGGCCGCACGATCGTGATGGTGACACATGACGAGAACGCGGGGAAACTCGCCGAGCGCCGGCTGAATCTGGAACACGGTCGTATCAAAGAGAACCTGCTCTTTTCCGCCGAAGAGAATCAGGATTTCGATGAAGTTCTGGAACATCTTTGGGCACGTGAGGAGATTGCGGCGGGCACGCGTCCGCATGACGAGATTCACATCGAGTCACATGACTTCACCGCCGTGCAGTGGAAGCGGCTGATCGCGACGATGGCACAGATTGGGCTGGTTGAAATCGAAAACGGGCGCGAAAAATTCACCGAAAAAGGTCAGATGCGAGCCCGCGACGTGATCCGGCGGCACCGTCTTGCCGAGCGCCTCTTCATGGATGTTCTTAACATCCGGGACGAGCGCGAAGTTGAGCAGAGCGCCTGTAAATTCGAACATATTCTGAGCCATGAAGTGACCGATCGCATGTGCGCGCTGCTGGGGCATCCCGTAGCTTGCCCGCACGGCAGCCCCATTCCGCCGGGGGAATGCTGCGCGGCTAATACGGTTCTCAAACCCGCCGAAATCGCCAGTGTCCTCGCCGGAATCAAGAGCGGGGTTCCGGGCATCTGATAGTCTCAGAAATTACCTAAATGCATAACGTTGTAATCATAGGCTCCGGCTGCGCCGGCAACACGGCTGCTGTCTACACCGCTCGCGCGTCTCTGAAACCGCTGGTTGTAAAAGGTTTGGAAGCCGGTGGCCAGCTTAGCATCACGAGCGAAGTGGAGAATTTTCCGGGTTTTCCTCACGGGATACTCGGCCCGGAGCTTGTCGAAAACATGAAGCTGCAGGCGGAACGTTTCGGCGCTCTTTACTACGATGGCGAGGTTACCGATGCAGACCTTTCCAAACGACCGTTCCGCTTAAAAATCAATGACGACTGGGTTGAAACCCGGACTTTGATAGTGGCCTCGGGCGCCAAAGCCCGCTGGCTCGGCCTGCCATCCGAGCAGAAGCTGATTGGGCACGGTGTGAGTTCCTGCGCGACATGCGACGGGTTCTTCTATCGCGATAAGGAAATTATGGTGGTAGGCGGTGGTGACTCCGCTATGGAAGAAGCGAATTTTCTCACCCGCTTCGGCCGCCGCGTTGCGCTGGTGCATCGCCGCGAGTCATTTCGGGCATCGAAGATCATGCTCGACCGCGCGAAGGCCAATCCCAAGATCGAATTTATTCTCAACACCGGCGTGGAAGAGATTTTCAACGTTGAAAAGGGCGTGGTGACAGCGGTGAAGCTCAAGAATTTGGCCACTGGCGAAACGTTTCTTCGCGAAGTGGACGGATTCTTCGTGGCGATCGGTCACATCCCGAATACAGCGGTTTTTAAGGGGCAACTGGATCTGGATCCGGATGGCTATCTCATCTCGCACGGCGGCGCCCGGACCAATATCCACGGCGTTTTCCATGCGGGCGATGTGCAGGATCGCATTTACCGACAGGCGATCACCGCCGCGGGCGCGGGTTGCATGGCGGCAATTGAAGCGGAGCGTTTACTTGAAGCGGAAGGACACTAAGACATGATCGAAAGACTTACGCCTCCGGGCGTTCCCGCTCCCCGGGGACCTTACTCGCCCGCCGTTCGGGCTGGCGATTTCATCTTCGTTGCCGGGCAACTGGCGGTGGATCCTGAAACCAACCAGTATGTAGCGGGCGACATTCAACATGAAACTCGCGTCACACTGAACAATATTAAGCGCATTCTCGAAGGCGCCGGCGCGTGCGTTGCCGATGTTGTGCGTGTGGGCGTATTTTTGGCGGATGGGTCGGAGTTCGCCAGGATGAACGAAGTCTACGCGGAGTTCTTCGGCAATGATAAGCCTGCCCGGACGACCATTGTCTGCAAGTTTGCGGCGGATATCAGGGTTGAGATCGACTGCGTCGCGTACAGCCCGAAGAAGTAACGGTATGCTGGAACGCATTTCGCCCGAAGGCGCACCGAAGCCCCTGGGGCCGTATTCACCGGTCGTGCGGGCAGGCGATTTCATCTATCTGGCCGGGCAGGGGCCTCTCGACGCCGCGACGAACCGGTTGCTGGAAGCGGACATTGAAGCGGAAACCCGACTTACCCTAACCAACATAAGAACGATCCTCAAAGGCCTCGGGCTTGGGCTTCGGGACGTGGTTCGTGTGGGTGTGTTTCTGCGGGATGGGGCCGACTTCGCGAAAATGAACGAGGTCTATGCGGAGTTCTTCGGCAACGATAAGCCCGCCCGGACAACGATTGTCTGCAGCTTCTCGCAGCCGATCAGAGTAGAGATCGACTGCGTGGCCTATCAACCGGCCCGCTAATTCGCCCGGCCGCTTCGTTCGACCCAGGTCCGCACTATCCGCGTGGGTTCTCCCGATAACTCTTCCAGCCACCAGCGCATCTTTCGGCTCCAGTTTGGATATTCACCCGTGGTTCCTGGCAGGTTCTGCTGCAGTGTTTCGCCCGTCATGTCTTCCTGGTTGACCAGCCACAGTTTGGAAGGCGTGATTGCCAGAAAGCCCAGTGCGGCGGACTGCAGCTCCGGGGTGAAGTTTGGAATCCGGCTGGCATCCCGTTCGAAATCGGAAGGCAGAAGGTCCATCGAGAAGAAGGCATCGAGAAGGCGCTGTTTGTCGCGAAACCTATCTCCCCGCTGGTTGTCGCGCACCTGGTAGTCGATGGTGCCGGCCCGCAGGCGGGCCTCAATATCCTCTCCTGTCCAGAAGCCCGCTATCGTCGGCAAGTCGTGGGTCGTGGTGGAAACCAGGGCTTGCTCGGGATACTCAAAGGGCGGCTTGAAACCCTTCTCGTTCTGCTCGAAAATCAGCAACCGGTAACTGAGGATTCCGAAGCGCGCAAGCGTTTCGCGCACTTCGTCCTCGACGGTTCCCAAATCTTCGCCGATGATGACGGACTGGTTCCGGACGCTTTCCAGCGCGAGTATGCGAACCAGATCGGAAGCGCGATCGCGGACATACGCGCCCTCCGCCGCAGTATGGCCCTCCGGAATCCAGTAAAGCCGGAACAAGCGCATGACATGGTCGATTCTCAAAGCGCCGCCGTGTCGCATGGACTTGCGGACTGAGTCCGTATAGAGACGGTAACCATCTTCCAAATGCTTCCGCTGATTCGGAGGAGGGAAGCTCCAATCCTGCCCTGAGGGTGAAAAGCCATCGGGGGGCGAACCCACACGGGCCCCGTTCGAAAAAAATGGCCGGTGCGCCCAAAGGTCTGATCCACAGCGATCCGTCGCGAGAGCCAGATCGTGATAGAGGCCGATGCGCATTCCCGCGGCGCGAGCGCGTTTCTGCACGGAAGATAACTGCTGGTCAATAAGCCATTGCAGCCAGCCATGGAAAAGAATTTCGCGCTCATGCAGGAATGCGAATTCCGTTACCGCGGCGTTGTTGGGGTCGCGATATTGCTCTGGCCAATCGGGCCAAACCCAGAGATTCGGGTCGGCAGCGCGCAGATGTTCGTCAAGGGCGCAGTAGGTGGCGTAAAGGCGAAGCAGTTTGCCCTCGGTCGCCACCCAACCGCGGCAGGCGGCATTGGGCGGGACAGCGTTGAAGATCAGATCGAGTACACTGCGCTTGAGAGCCGCAATCGATTCGTATTCAACAAAGTCGGCGGCGCGCAGCGCTTCCATTTTGGACAGGGTTTCGGGGGTTTCGAAAGCGGCCCGAATCTGCTCGTATCCCGGGACGGCTTCCACATCGAGATAGAGGAAATTGCGATAGAAAATGCTGTTTGGCAGATAGGGGCTGGCGTTATAAGGCCTGCGGTTATGGATGGCGTGCAGCGGGTTCAGCGCGATAAAATCGATGCGCAACGCGGGTACCGCCCAATCGATCAGATCGCTCAAATCCCGAAAGTCTCCACAGCCCCAGTTGCGTCGGGAACGAACTCCGTAGAGCGTCACTCCCAGCCCGGCATGCTTGCCGTCAGCGACGCCATAGGCACAGTTCGGCGCCACAATCAGACGCATAGAGCACCCGTTGGCGTTCACTTCGTGGTACCCCAGCGGGGCTTTCGCGGTCTCGCCCGCGCGGATAACCCACTCTTCGCCGCTTTCCAGAGTGATTTCGACGTCCACGGGAAATTTGGGCTCTTCCGATTCGCTCACCACCAACACGGGCGGAAGCAGGCGGTCCCGAACAGCCGCTTCGCGGCGGTTTACAGAGCCAAGGAGTGCTTCCTCAGATTGGCAATCGAAGCCGAGTACTTCCAGAATCGCCTTGTTGGTGGCCGCGGATGTGATGTGAGGCTGACCGTAGATATCCCAAAACTGCTGCTGAACTCCGTTTTGTTCCGCGATACGGCGAATCGTGTCGTCTAAAGGCACTTCCTCCAGTCTAGTCTGGGCATAAATGGTGCCTAAAAATCGAGCTTCCCGATCAAGGTATTGAGTTGCCCCTGAAGCCGAAGGCGCTCTGAATCGAGCGCCGCTTCATGGTCCCGAGCCTTCGTGATTTGCGTCTCCTGATCGGAGAGCTTGCGCGCATAGTCCTGCACGATCTGCTGCTGGCCGCTGACATTTGAAAGACTGGCGATGTTTTGCCGGTTACGCTCTTCGTCGCGGGCGATGCTCTGGACGTCGGTATCGAGCTTTCGACGCTCGGTCTCGATATTTGCAATTTGAGTTTTCACGTCTGCCACCTGCTGAAGTTGACGTTTTGCCGCATCGCTCAGGGCCTGGTTGCGGATATAGACGAGAAGATTATCGGGTGTCATGGAAGAAACCGACGTTTGCTGGTCGTATACGTTTTCCTCGGTGACCGGGAAGTCCAGCGCGCCGTTCGAGGGGACCTTGATTTCGAAACGGTAAACGTCGCGCGCCGTTTCCATCGGCTTGGCGGTGTCGACCAGGTGGTAGTTCGGCCGCAAAGGGTGCTCGATAATCAGGGTCTTCTCGCGGGCGTCCACATTCCTGATTGCGTAGACCTTCTTTTGAACCAGGGCGGAGCGGGTGACGAGGAGTCCGTCATGCGCGTGGAGTTCGCGGATGTTATTGGTTGAGGACCCCAGCGTCGTCGAGATACGAGTCCCGAGATCGACGCCGTAACTGATGAAGCGCTTGTCGTTGCTCTTGATGGTTTCGACCAGGGCTTCCCCGGCGTATGCGCCGCTGTCGTACACGGTGATCGGTCCGCCATCGAGAGTCCTGCCAGACGTGTTTGTCAGTTCGGCGGCGCTCAGTGGATTCGGCTTGCTTTGATCGGAGTAGATGACGAGCTTACGCGCCGTGATCTTTTGTTGCAGGAAGGGAAGCATGGCGGATTCGCTCTTCTTTACAGTTACCGGAGTCCTGATGGAGTATTCGAAAAGATCGGCGATTTCGGTGGCGGTGCCCGCGAGGTTGATTGAACTCGTCTGGGCTTCTGGCATCGCGAGTCCGGCGGAGGCCCTAAACATGCCGCCGGCGCCACCGCCTCCACCTGGCACGCCGGCGATTATTCCGCCCGCGACGCCACCGTTCATAGACTTAGCCAAGGGCGCCGCGGCGGGTGCAATCTTATCCATCGCGGCACCGTGCAGCGTGGGCGCTACGGCCTGATCTTCCGGAAGTTCGGCACTGGCCCGATGAATATATTTCGGGTCATAAAGCGCGGTGATGAATGAGATCGGCTTGCCTGAGATCAGCGAAACATGAACATTGGTCCAGTCGTCGCCGGTGGTGTTATCGACGATTGCCCAGCCTTCGAGTGTTGGCTGCTGGGTCGGATCGGTAAACAATAACCGGTAACTCGATTTCCACGCCGGCATCGGCATGATGTAGCTGGCACGCACTTCACGTGACTTCGAATCCGTGGAATCGATGTAAACGCTGCGCTTATCCCTGGACCGCGAACTGGAGAGCGCTCCCAGATAGTCTCTGAACTGCAACTGCAGTTTCGGATCTGTAAACCGGATGGCCGAGGCCGCCGACAGATCGACGTTCCGCAATTCGCCGGAATCCATCAGCAGCGTGAGTTGCTCGTGTTCCGCGCGGTCTTTGTCGCCCGGAACCATGCGGGAAGAGACAATCGCTCCGGCGATTTTTTGCGGCCCGAACTCCATTTCGAGGCGAGCGCCTTTGAGTTGATCGAGCACGGCGCTCATTGGCTGCCCCTCGGCGATGCGGAACGGGAACTCGTTCAGCTTTTGGTCCAGAGGGATATTGGAGTCGTATCGGACAGCAGTAACCTTTCCGCCATTGTCGTTCACAGTTAACGACTTAAGCACGTCGTCCATTTCTTCGGCCTTGAAATCGAGCCGCGCGGATTCGCCGGGGGCGAGCGCGCCTTCACGCTCGAAATATCCCACGCCATGCTTATAAAGGACTACTGAACGAACCGGCAGTTCAGCAGCAAATCCCGATGAAGGCATCAGGCTGGCGGAGAGCATCAACGCGAAGGGTTTCATAAAGTTCATACGCGGGTATGGACGCTTGAGCATAGTTTTAGTTCCCGGGCTATACCTATACTGACGGTTTCGCACAACCGGCGTCGACGGTGACTTGACAGAGTTAACTCATAAGGTCAGAGTAAACACTAGGATGCGGGTCAATACACGGATTGCAATCATTGCGCTTCTTACGGTCTGTGCGTCGGCGCAAACACCGCCCGCCACAGACCCCGACTCAAAACTCACGCCGCTTCAGCAGCGCGAAAAACAGATCCGTACGTTCGACCCGCTCGACAAGAGCAGTCCATTGCTCGACGAGCAGGAGAAGAGTTCGGACGATTCTAAAGACAAGAACACTGTCAGGAGTTCCGGGCGCACCACAGCCCCTCTGCCCGGTTCCGTTGCCGCGTCTGGCAGGGGCGAGCCGACGAACCCTCGCAGCCGGGGTCCACAGGTTGTTTCGCCAGACGACGATTCGCCGGTTCAGGAATACACGGGTCCCGCGGTGCTCAGCCGCAGTTACACGATCGCGCGACCAATGACGCCGGAACAAGTGAAATGGTCGCCGCGTCTTGGATTTACATCTTCGTACGATGTAGTTTTGGGTGGGGACGCGCCGGCAGGAGAGCAACCGTTTAACTCCGGATTTGGATATTCGGTGAACTGGGGAATAACCGGTCGGCACTTTTGGAAACATGACCAGGTCGGCTTGGATTACAGCGGTTCACAGAGCAGAATCGGTGGCTATTCGACCGGTTCGGGAACCAACCACAATCTGAATGCGGATTATCAACATCAATTCTCGCGTCGCCTGTCCATCAACATTGTCAGCAGCGGTTCGATTTTGTCTCAGACGTACGGTCTGCAGGATCCAGGATTCGGCCCGGGCACCTCTATTGCGAACGTGAACATCGCCGCGAGCCCGACGATTCAGGTACTCGATACGGGAACGCGCCAGCTGCAAAACCAGGTCAGTCTGACGTTTCGGAAGTCGAACCGGCTGTCATTTTCGGCGGGTGGCGGAGTCTTTTTCGTGCAGAGAACCGGGGGGCTGTACGGCAGCACCGGATACCAGTCGCAGGCGGACGTTAATTACCGTATGACCCGCAAGACGACCGTTGGAGTCTATTACTCCTACACGAATTACATCTTTTCGCAACGGGTTAGCTTATCGAACCAGCACACCGTGGGGGGGATTTACTCGTACGCCCTGGGAAGATCCACTCAGTTGAGGTTGCGCGCGGGGGTTACGCGAATCGAAACCGAAGGGTTCCAGGCAGTGGCTATCGATCCGGCGATTGCGGCGATCCTGGGCCAGCAGACAACTATCGTGGATGCTTACCACCGGAACCTGACGTCAGATGTGTCGGCGCAGCTCGCGAGGGATTTCCGGCACGGTCGAACAGCTAGTTTGTCGTACGTGAGGGGTGTTTCTCCAGGCAATGGCCTGCTGCTTACGTCCGTGCAGGAGGCAATTGGCGCGAGTTTCGCGATGACGGTTTTCAGGAGGTATGGGGTAGGGTTTGCGGCAAACCGGTCATCATTGTCATCGGTGGGGCAAAATCTGGCATCGCAGGGACAGAACTTCCGAAACTACGACAGCCAGGTTTATGGGGTATCGGTGAACCGCCCGGTGAGCCATCACCTGAATGCGGATTTCCGAATTGACTACCGGACATTCAATATTGTTGGGTCGGCTCTCGCGCAAAAGGAAATGCGTATTTCGTCGGGCATAAGTTGGGGCCCGGGAGAGAATTGGCTGAGATCCTGGTAGAGGCTCTTTCGCATTAGGCGCCGGGATGAACCAGCGTTTTTGTTGGGAAATCTGGCTTCGTTTTTGAAAAATGCTTTTTTGCGGGCCCATGCGGGCGTAAAAATTTGACTTGAATCCGCGTTCGAGAAGGGGGAAATGAAACCGCCCCCCTCCTCTGGATTCAATTGCTCCGCGAGCTTTCGCCTTGATTTTCGGTTTTCAAAAGAACATGCAGGCCGGTGGAGTTGGGATGTTTGGGCGGGCGGGCCCGATCGAGCAGCTGGCCCGGTGGCAATCTGGTACGCTGGTAGTTCGGCGCTATCGTCTAACGGTTAGGACGGAGCCCTCTCAAGGCTTAAATACGGGTTCGATTCCCGTTAGCGCTACCAACTGCGTTTACAAGCATAAACTTGCGGAATAGGCGTGCAGGGTCGCTCTGCAGGAGGCCCCCACGAATCGTGAATGAATGTCGCCGCAGTCGGCGGCGGACCGTACAGACGTGGATAGAAAAGTCGGAGATAGTTTATAGTATCCGCAGTTTTTATCCATGCCCACAACCGACACAGGAGTGACCAAAGCACGCGAGGCGTTCACTGAACGTGGGGAATGCTCCGCACGAGCAAAGCTCTACGGCTGTGCATTCACGCACGCTGCACGCTTTTCGTGATGCTGGGGAGATCGAACAAGTCGGGCGTGGCCTCTATAGGCTCGTCCGCACGTGCCTGCTGTTCAGCCAACGACCGATGATCCGCGATGAGTGCCGTTCTTATCCGCCATGAGTATGCTTGACGCAAAGGACAACGAGCCGCGAAGCTACATGGAATTCGTGGATGTCTAAGGTGGTGAAGCTCGGCCTTACTGCCGATCGCCGTCCTCGATGGTGGTGAAACGAAGCTCATCGGCAGCCAGGTACTCGCCTTCCCGCGGTCCCGAAAATTCGATGTACGCGATCCGCTTGGCACTGACAGTCATGCTGAACATGGGGACCGGCTCGCCCGGTGCCTTGCGGCTCGGGACCGATTCCAGCCTGGCCCGGTCCACCACTTTGCCTTCCGCATCGAAGGCTTCGAGCAGCGCCGGCATCCCGATCGATCCCCACATGGCGATAGTCACCGAAGACACTGGCTTCGGGAACGTGGCCCGCACGGGAATAGGCTCGGTCGCCATGGCACAGACGATGCCTTTGTGGCCGGAGCCAAGGTGCGGAAAGAACATCAACATACCCTTCGCCTTCGACTGCCTGGGCTCGTGCGCCAGAGTAAACGTGACGCCTTTTTCCACCCATTGCGGGACGCGGTTCGGCTTGTCATCGGGAAACCGTACGGTGGCGCTTTCGAAATCGATAACCAGCTGTTCCGCCGGGTACACCGGCAAGACCCAGAGCACGGCAAGCAGCGCGGCAGTGCCGTATCTCATGCCTTCGTCATCTCAAGGCCGGACATAGTGCCGGTGGAGGAAGCGAACTTCCCGGTTTCCACACCAATGCGCTGGAGCATGGACACGAACAGGTTGGGAAGCGGGTAGTTCTGATTGCGATCGAACGCGAGGTGTCCGGCATGCCGGAAACCTCCACCCGCAAGCAGCACGGGCATGTTGATCGTAGAGTGGGCGTTCGCGTCGCCCAGGTTCGATCCGTAGAGCACCATCGAACGGTCGAGCAGCGGTTCGCCTCCTTCATCGACGCCTTTCAGGCCTTTGAAAAGGTCTGAGAGCAGACGCATGTGCCACGAATCGATGATCCGGAGTTGCGCCAGCTTTGCTTCCGACTTCCCATGGTGTGACAGGTTGTGGTAGCCATCGCTGATGGTTGCGCTCTTGCCATCTACAACCGGGATTTCGACTACCGGAGTGGCCACGCTGTCGAGCATAAGCGTTACGCACCGGGTAGAGTCGGTTTCAAATGCCAGGCGCACCAGACTGTACATAGCGGCGACTTTGGCCATGTACTGCGCGGGGTTCGCGGGGTCCCGCGGTTCGGGTTCTTTCACGACAGGCTTGGGCTTGCGCTCCCATCCCTTCGAGGCCTGAAGTCGATTCTCGAGATCGCGGACGCTCGTGAAGTACTGATCGAGGCGCGCCTTGTCGCTGGCTCCCACGTTACGTTCCAGGTCGCCGGCCTGGTCGGCAACCGCATCGAGAATGGACCGACCGGTATCGAGTTCCGCCATCTTCGTTTCCACCTCCTGGGGCGTGCCCTGAATGAACATCTGGCGGAAGACACTGGAGGCGCTTTGCTCGGGCGGGATGGCGACGCCATTGCCAGTCCAGGAGAGCGATCGCCCGCCGGTATTGACGGCCAATGTAAGCGAAGGGAAGCGGGTCTGATTGCCGATGCGTTCGGCGATGTACTGGTCGAGCGAGATGGTATTGCGGAAAGAACTGCTGGCCGGGTGAGGAGCAGCGGTCAGGAAGCTGATATCGGAGGGGTGCCCGCCATCGACGTTGGGGTGCGAGACGCCGGAGAAAACAGTGAAGTCCTTGCGATAGTCCTGAAGCAGTTTCAGGTAAGGCGACGGCGTGTAGTCCTGGCCGGCTCCGCTCGGGAAGAATTCACCGGGCAGCACGCCGAGGTTATTGCAGATACCAAACATACGGCGCGGGGTGTTTGCGGCTTGCGCGCGGGCACCCGAGGGAAGCATCGCATTGAGCATAGGAAGAGAGAGGCTGACTCCGACACCCCGAAGCAGTTTGCGCCGCGAGATCGCTTCGAATCTGCGCCGGAAGTTTTCTTTATTATTCAAGATGTCTGCTCCTTGCTCGATAGCTCTTTACTTGTGCTGGAAGAGATCGCTCAGCACTATTTCCTGAATGATGCCGCGGACTCCGTAGCCCGAGCCCCGGGTTTTCTCCAGGATGTCTTCAACCTGTTTGCGATCCGAGAAGCCGATGGGGGCGCCGGTTGCGAAAGTGGAAATCTGTCCCACCAAATTCCGGGCTACCTTCTGTTCGTCCTGTTGCAGCAGCCGTTTGAATTCGCGGATGCCCTGGAACGTGCGTCCATCGGGAAGGGCGCCGGCCGAATCCACCGGCAGCCCGTAACGGAAAGCGAACGGCTGGCCTGAGAGGCCAATGCCCGGTTCCGGTTTCACGCCGTCTGCGAAGACGCGGTAGCGGTCGCGCCAGCCGCCCATTACATCAAAGCTTTCGAGCGCGAAGCCGGGAGGATCAATTTTGCGGTGGCAGGAGGCGCACGTGGCGTCGGCGCGGTGCTTGTCCAGTTGCTGCCGAATCGTGACCGCGCCGCGAATATCTGGCTCGATAGCGGGGACGGATGGCGGCGGGGCCGTGCGGAAACCGAGGACGCGCTCCATGATCCACACGCCGCGGAGGACCGGCGATGTGGTGGTGCCGTTTGCAGTGACCTTAAGCACGCTGGCCTGTGTCATCAAGCCGCCACGGACAGAGTCTTTGGGAAGGGCGACTTTGCGCATCCGTGCGCCGCTCACGCCCGGTATCCCGTAGTGCTGCGCCAGACGTTCGTTAAGGAATGTGAAATCCGAATCGACAATATTGCGCGCCGGAAGGTTCTTGCCGATTAGTTCCTGGACGAAGAGACGGGTTTCTTCCACGGCGGCGAGCTTGAGCGGATCGTCGAGTTCGTAGTCGTTGTAGAGGGTGCTCGACGGCGAACTGTCATCGATCTTGCGAAGGTCGAGCCAGTAGTCTGTAAAGGCATCAACAAAGCGACGCGATTTGGGGTCGTTGAGCAGCCGCTCGGTCTGCGCCTTCAGAACATCGGGTTTGCCGAGCCTTCCCGCGGCAGCTAGTGAACGAAGCTCGTTGTCGGGTTCGGAATTCCACAGGAAAAGGGAAAGACGCGTGGCGAGCGCGTAGTCGTCGAGCTTGCCTGGCGCTTCCTGAACGTAGAGGAAGCTTGGGGAGGCCAGCACTGCCGTATAAGTGGAGAGCAGAGATTTCGCGAAGCCATGGCCCAGTTCGAACTGCTGGTTGAAGAGTGCGAGAAAGCGCTTCGCATCTGTTTCCGTTATCGGGCGGCGGTAGGCGCGCGCGAGAAAGGCGCGGATCAGGCGATCGGCATCTTCGCGTGGATGCTCGGTGTTGACTTCGACGCGAACGTCCTGCAAGCGCGGGCCACGTCCCCTGAATCCACCGGCTCCAGGGGCTGGGGCTGCGCCTGCAGCCGGCGCTGGCGGAACGAGCTGAAGGGTCACGCCGCCCGGTTCGTTTTGGGCAAGTCGGCGCATCGGGAGGTCGCCGAACATGAATGCATAGCCCCCGCCGGCGGTCTTGTCGTAAAGGGGGCCTTCGACTTCGAGCCACTGGAAAGCGACGCCCGGCATTCCGTCCCTGGTCGCGAGCGGATTGACGTACGCTTCTTCGCTGCCATTCACGCGGGTGCGAAAGAGCCGCATCGGGTCGGTCTGGATCGTCTCGTTTGCGCCGAGCAAGACTTCTACTTCGTTCACGGAAGGTTCGGGCGTGAAATCGAACTCCGCGAGAGGACGCGACTGGCCGGAACTCTGAGCGTAGACGCCGATCGGTTCGTTGCGACGACCCGGCCACACTTCATCGCTGTTGGGCCGGTGATAAGTGGGCTCATTTAGGTATGCGGTTTTTTGCTGGCCGAAGCCCTCGTAATTCCAGTGGTCGATGCCCCCGCCGCTGACATGAATGGTGTAGCCTTTGACCTTCACGCGATAGCGCCCCGGCGTGGGGACCCGGAAACTGCTCCAGCTGAAACCGCCCGCATCGGAGAAGATGCTGGAGACACGACCGATGGCCTCGCGCTCTTTGGCATCCGGGCTCGAAATCGGGCTGCGACCCGCGCGGACATCGGGCTGCGCGTGCGAATCGAGTACGGGGAAATTCAGGCGGTCAGTGCGGGTGTTGCCCTCGCGCGGACGGAAGTTGCGCGCTAAAGAAGGTTCCTGGCGCGCGTAAATGCGAGTGATCGTGGGAACCGGCTGCACCAGTTTGGACGCCATGGCTTCGCGCATTGCATAATCGGCCGAACTCATGTAACGCGAGATCTGGATGTGCGAGACATCGAGCGCCGTGCCGACTTTGTTGAAGCGGTAAGCCTCGCCATCCTGTGGAAGTTTGCTCTTTATCTGGACCCAGGGAACGGACAGGAGATCCCGGATAGCGTTTTCGTATTCGTAGGCGTTGAGGCGGCGGAGCCCGGCGCGGCCGCGTTCCGCAACGACAGTCCGTTCGTAGCCGGAGAGAGCCTGCGATAAACCGCCGACGAATTGCGCGAGGGATTGTGCCGCGGGACGAGGTATGCCTGCCGGGGGCATCTCATTGGCAGAGACACGGTCGTGAACCTTCACCCAAACGGCGAAGTTGTCGGCGTTGGCTGGCTCGAAGGCGAGCTTTGTGAGATCGAGCCCTCCGCTGTGGGCAGATGAGTTGTGACATGCAACGCAGTTCTTCTGAATGAACGCGTCGGAGCCGGCGAATGGTGGGGCGGCTGACACATCGAAGACGGCAGAAAAGCTGGCGGCAAAAAGCAAGAGCGGCGCAAGGATGAGGATCGCCATGGAGGTACGGGGTTTGTCATTCGCAATCATGTCGATCCGATAGTCAGGAGCGCGAGGCGCCGTTCAATGGTGGCCAGTTTCTGTCTGCTGCCACGGAGACAGTATATACAAAAAATGCGCCGGATCCTTTAGCGCTTACAATTCTTCAACAGCCCCCTGTAAAGGACGCGGGCAGTATAGGTGGGGCAAATCCTGAAAGCGATTTGACGAACAGCATGGCAACAGTTTCGGGTTCAGGTTGACTCTATCGTGCTAACTCTGCGCTAACCCGGCTGCGGAATGGACGGTAATTCCAGTCGGTTCCTGAGAGCGCCCGACCCGTCAACCACACTACCGCCGGAGACTTGTTCTTCTAGGAATACAGCAGCGTAATCGCCGTATAAAGCACGGGCATGGTGAACAGCGAACTATCCACGCGATCCAGCAATCCGCCGTGCCCGGGCAACAGCGATCCGCTGTCTTTCACGCCCGCGCCGCGCTTAACCGCGGATTCCGCGAGATCGCCCAATTGGCCGGCGATATTGCAAAGAAGCGCAATCGCGCCGGCTTCCGCCAGCGACACACTTGGAATCGTAAGCGGCAGATAAATCAGCCCGAAGATCACCGCCGTGGTTACGGAGGCGATTGCGCCTTCCCAAGTCTTTCCAGGACTCACAGAGGGCGCGAGTTTCCGCCTGCCAAACTTTCGCCCTATGTAGTATGCGCCGGTATCTCCGAACCAATTCACAACCAGAGCGAACATCAACCAGTGCCGCCCGGCGCTCAAGTGGGCGAGGGGCGGCGAACTAACATCGTGCAGCAGCACGGCCGTCTTCCAGGCTCCGAAAACATACACAATTCCCAGAATCAGAGCGCCGGAGCGCGCGGTCGCTTTCTCAAACGACGCTCCGGATAGCGGCAGGCACAATGCGGCCAGGGCTGTGAGGATCAGGATGAGTGTGACCTCTGCTACCGGTGCAATTAGTATCATCAGACCCGCGGCAAAGCCCAAAGGAGCGTACACGCCCGTGATAGTCGCGAATTCATGGAAACACAGAGCCGCGACAATGGCGACAATGACAAGAAACACCGGCGGGGGGGCAAAAAGAACTGTGTAGATGGTGATGGGAACCAGCAGGAACGCGGTGAGAAGGCGCTTCATTGCGAAGAGACGGCGGTCTCCTCGGATTCCAATTCGTCTCCGAACGGCTCACCGGCGGCCGCCTCTGGTTCCGCTTCCGGAGATGAAATACCGCCGAACCGGCGTTCGCGACGCTGAAACTCCAGAATCGCGCGCATGAGTTCGCCGCTGTCGAAATCGGGCCACAGCGTTTCTGTCACATAGAGCTCGGCATACGCGATTTGCCAAAGGAGAAAATTCGAAATGCGCATCTCCCCGGAAGTTCGGATGAGCAGATCGGGTTCGGGAAGCTCCGCGGTGCAAAGGCGGCGCGAGATCATCTCTTCGTCGATGGTCAGTCCGGCCAGTCCGCCGTTCAAACGCGCCTCGTCGACGATCGCGTTCATTGCATCGACAATCTCATTCCGGGCGCTGTAATTGATGGCAAGATTCAGACGCAAGCCGGTGTTACGGGCCGTCGCCCGTTCCACTTCCCGAAGCTCCTCATAAACGCGCTGTGGCAGGGCTTCAACCCGCCCGCTCGATTGCAGGCGGATATTGTTGCGCTGCAATTCGCCGAGCTCATTTCGGAGGTAGTAGCGAAGCAATCGCCACAACACGTCCACTTCCGTGCGGGGACGCTTCCAATTCTCAGCTGAAAAGGCGTAAAGCGTGAGGGCTTTCACTCCCAGCCGGGCGCAATCCTCTACCGCCGAGCGGACTCGCTGAACACCGGCGCGATGACCCGCTACCCGAGGCAGACCGCGGCGCTTCGCCCAGCGACCGTTGCCGTCCATAATGATGGCGATGTGGGCGGGAATTTTCGCGGGATCAAAGACCGGCGGAGATACCGTCAGGAGCTTCATCAGCGTTCAATTTTGTGGCTTTCACCATCGTACACCGTGCCGCAAAGCTCTGGTGAATATAAAGCGCGGCACGTCGGCCCCGGCGTGAATCCGGCAAGAACATGAGAACATGACCTCATGCCCATTGCCGCCCCAGCGAAGAGCTTCCGAAGCGCCCGCACCGAGCACTTTACCGAATCGATAATTCGGGAGATGACCCGTCTAGCCGTGATTCACGGCGCCGTCAATCTCGCTCAGGGTTTTCCCGATTTTCCGGCTCCGGTGGAGCTCAAGCAGGCGGCCATCGATGCGATTGGCGCCGATCACAACCAATACCCGATCACATGGGGAATCAAGCCGTTTCGGGAAGCAATAGCAGAGAAATATGCGCGGACGTACGGGATGGAAATAGATCCGGCGCGCGAGATCACTGTGACGTGTGGCGCCACAGAGGGGATGATCGCGACGCTGCTCGCGGTGGCCGACCCGGGGGACGAGGTGGTCATCTTCGAGCCGTTCTACGAAAATTATCATCCCGATACGC
>Ga0207695_10002988_pt1 | contig 24329 bp, 24 predicted proteins | sample KBSC54metaG_FD_184354 | JGI IMG/M metagenome (GOLD analysis project Ga0207695, IMG submission 184354) | Corn rhizosphere microbial communities from Kellogg Biological Station, Michigan, USA - KBS C5-4 metaG (SPAdes) (version 2) | ecosystem: Host-associated > Plants > Roots > Rhizosphere > Soil...
TGTCCGGCGGCCAGCAGCAACGTGTGGCGATCGCCCGCGCGCTGTCGATGGATCCGATCGCGATGTTGTTCGATGAACCGACATCGGCGCTCGACCCTGAAATGATCAATGAAGTGCTGGACGTTATGGTCGGCCTGGCACAAGAAGGCATGACCATGATGGTTGTGACCCATGAAATGGGCTTTGCGCGCAAAGTTGCCAATCGCGTCATCTTCATGGACAAGGGCCTGGTTGTGGAAGACTGCAAGAAGGAAGACTTCTTCGGTTCGCCACGCTCGGAGCGCGCTCGCGACTTCCTGGCCAAGATCATCACGCACTAAGACGTCGATGCAGCTATATCCGAAGCGTATTTTCTGCGCTTCGATCCGGCATATTCAGTCGTTCAACAAAAACCGCCCGGTGCATGCCGCGGCGGTTTTTGTTCTTTAAGGCTTGCGTTTGAAGGTGGCGTCCGAGGCAAGGATTTGAGGTGCCGCAATTCGGGGGCGACGGCCCTTGCGGTAAAATAGCGGGATGTCGTGCGCTTGGCACGAGCACTAATTCAGAGGAAGAGAAGAGCGATGAGCGACGTAGTGACCATTACCCGTCCGGACGACTGGCATTTGCATTTGCGCGACGGCGCGACCCTGGCAAGCGTATTGCCGCATACCGCTCATCAATTCGCGCGTGCGATCATCATGCCGAACCTGAAGCCGCCGGTCACCACGACCGAGCAGGCGAGCGCCTACCGCGACCGTATTCTGGCTGCGCTGCCTGCCGGCGTGAAGTTCGAACCGCTGATGGTGCTCTATCTCACCGACAACACGCCACCGGAAGAAATCCGCAAGGCCAAGGCGAGCGGTTTCGTGAAAGCGGTCAAGCTGTATCCGGCCGGTGCGACTACCAATTCCGATGCAGGCGTGACTGACCTGCGCAACTGCTACAAAACACTGGAAGTCTTGCAGGAAGTCGGCATGCCTTTCCTGGTTCACGGCGAAGTGACCGATCCGGCGATCGACATTTTCGATCGCGAGGCTGTTTTCATCGATCGCGTCATGACACCGCTGCGCAAGGATATGCCGGAGCTGAAGGTTGTCTTCGAACATATCACGACCAAGGATGCCGCCGACTACGTCTTGGCTTCTGAAGGGCCTACGGCGGCGACAATTACCGCACATCACTTGCTCTACAACCGCAATGAAATCTTCAAAGGCGGTATTCGTCCCCACTATTACTGTCTGCCAGTGCTGAAGCGCGAGACGCATCGTCAGGCTCTGGTTGCGGCGGCGATTTCGGGCAGCGACAAGTTCTTCCTCGGCACGGATTCCGCGCCGCACGCCAAAGGTTTGAAAGAGCACGCCTGCGGTTGTGCCGGTTGCTACACCGCTTTGCACGCGTTGGAGCTGTACGCGCAAGCCTTCGATCAGGCCGGCGCGTTGGACAAGCTTGAAGCGTTTGCCAGCTTTAACGGCCCAGCCTTCTACAATCTGCCGCGCAACGAAGGAAAAGTTACCTTGCGCCGCGAGAACTGGATCATTCCGGCGGAGCTGCCGATGGGCGATGCGACGGTTGTGCCGTTGAATGGCGGCGAGACAATCAACTGGAAAATGGACTGAACGGCGCCGCTGTTCTTGTCTGCGCAGGATTAATTTTTACTGGGATCTGTATCCATGCAATTCGTCGACCAACTGATTACTGATCTGGACAAGGCCTTGCGCGTGGTCAGCGGCGTGGTGGCTTCATCACGTCCGAATCCTGCAGCGCAGATTGGCGATTCGGCCATGAGCGATGCAGAAAAACTGCACAGTGCGGGCCTGATGCGGGTCAATCATGTCGGCGAAGTGTGCGCTCAGGCTCTGTACGATGCGCAAGGCCGCTTCGCTCAGGCGCAGGCACTGAAGCAGCAGTTTGCGCATGCGGGCATCGAAGAAGAGGATCATCTGGCGTGGACCGCTGAGCGTCTGCGCGAATTGGGTTCGCATACCAGCCTTCTTAATCCTTTATGGTATGCAGGTTCGTATGTGCTGGGTACGATCGCTGCACGTGTCGGCGATGCACGCAATCTTGGTTTCGTTGCCGAGACCGAGCGGCAGGTCGAGTTGCATCTCATCAGCCATCTGGAAAAGCTACCGCCGCAAGACGCCAAATCGCGCGCCATCGTCGATCAGATGCGCAAGGACGAGGTGGAGCATGGCGAGGCAGCCAAGGCTTTGGGCGCGGCTGAGATGCCTGCGCCAATTCGCGGTGTCATGAAAATGATGTCCAAGGTCATGACAACGGTGGCTTACCGCATATAACAAAACAGGGCGTGAAGCCCTGTTTTGTTTTTGAGTCTGTCATTTCGCTCATTGCTGCAATTGCATGGATTGCACGATTGCAGCAGCAGGCGAGGGCGCCGGCAGTTATTGCTGTGCCTGAACCTGTACTTCATCGCTCAGATCATCCATGATCTCAAACGAGTGTGTCATTTCTGCAGTTTTTTCCAGCATGATCGAGGCCGAGCAATATTTGTCGTGTGACAACTTGATGGCGCGTTCGACAACATTCGGCTTCAGATGGCGGCCGCGCACCGTGAAATGGAAGTGGATCTTGGTAAATACTTTGGGATCTTGTTCCGCGCGTTCCGACTTCAGCGTCACTTCGCAGCCGCGAATATCCTGGCCACTTTTGCGCAAAATCACCACCACGTCATAAGCTGTGCAGCCGCCGGTGCCGAGCAGCACCACTTCCATCGGGCGCGGCGCCAGGTTACGACCGCCGCCGTCCGGGGCGCCATCCATCGCCACCACGTGGCCTGAGCCGGTTTCAGCCAAGAAGGTCATGCCGGAAAGGCCGGTCCAGCGTACTGTGCATTCCATGTGCGTTCTCGCAGGGTAAATTAGAGGGAGGCGGCTATTGTAGCTTTTTCGGGAAATGTGGTTTGCATCTCGTGGATGCGAGGCACGGTGAAATAGGCAAAAAAATGCATATTGCAGAGCAGCAAAATATCCGCTTTTCTTTAATTTTTAAATACTCTATATAGGGGAAATTAAATCTTGCGCTGCACAATTTCGTTTGCTATATTGAATTCACTGATTGACGTTTTCGACGCAATCAAACCTTGTCTCCTCCACCCTCCTCCTTTGGTGTGGATTTAAACCCGAAACCCTCGTTTCGGGTTTTTTTTGTCTGAAGCGGATTGCTCGTGCGGACCCACCCTCATAGGAAAATGTGCCGAAAAGCCCACGGCGCGCGGCTAAGCCAATAAAGGGTTTGACGCTAAGTCATTGAAAAGGCTATAATTCTCGGCTTTCCGTGCGCTCTGGAAAGACAACAAGGAAGAGTCTGCGTTGGTATGACGAATACGAAGCATCGCGAAGCATAGGATCAGCATCGTGTCGGTAGTCGCAGAACCGCCAAATTGAGCGTTTATTTATTTACATTAGGAAGTCATCATGAAAACCTTTTCCGCTAAAGCCCACGAGGTAAAGCGCGAGTGGTTGGTGATTGACGCGACGGACAAAGTCCTCGGACGTGTTGCCAGCGAAGTGGCACTCCGACTGCGCGGCAAGCACAAGCCAGAATTTACTCCGCACGTTGACACCGGCGATTTCATCGTTGTGATCAATGCAGGCAAACTGCGTGTCACTGGCACCAAAGCAACTGAAAAGACGTACTACCGTCACAGCGGCTACCCAGGCGGCATCTACGAAACCAATTTCCTGAAAATGCAACAGCGTTTTCCAGGTCGCGCGCTGGAAAAAGCGGTCAAGGGCATGCTGCCTAAGGGCCCGCTCGGCTACGCGATGATCAAGAAGCTGAAGGTTTATGCAGATGGCAACCATCCGCATGCTGCTCAGCAACCTAAAGCACTCGAACTCTAAGGAATAGACATGATCGGTAACTACAATTACGGAACCGGCCGTCGCAAGAGTGCAGTGGCGCGTGTTTTCATCAAGTCCGGCTCGGGCAAGATCGTCGTCAACGGCAAGCCAGCGAATGAATACTTTTCGCGCGAAACCGGCCTGATGGTGATTCGTCAACCTCTGGAACTGACCAGCAACGTCGAGCGTTTCGACATCATGGTCAACGTCCACGGCGGCGGTGAATCCGGCCAGGCTGGTGCTGTTCGTCACGGCATCACCCGCGCTCTGATCGACTACGATGCAACACTGAAACCGGAACTGTCCAAGGCAGGCTTCGTTACACGTGATGCACGTGAAGTCGAACGTAAGAAGGTTGGTCTGCGCAAGGCTCGTCGCGCAAAGCAATTCTCGAAGCGTTAATATCGACGCGTGCTTTTCAGCACAACGAAAAGCCGCCGGCGCAAGCCTGGCGGCTTTTTGCATTCTGGGGCGGATTTTTCGCCCTTATTTGCGCTTTGAATCGGCGGGCCTTGGGGTAATGTGACAGAAATATTCTCCTGTTAAAATCAAAGGCTCCCGGGAAAGCCCGTTCAGCAAGGAAAAAACATGATCAAGGTTGGTATCGTCGGCGGCACAGGTTACACGGGCGTGGAGTTGCTGCGCCTGTTCGCCGCGCATCCGGAAGTGCAGTTGCAGGCAGTGACATCGCGCAAAGAAGATGGCATGCCGGTGGCGGAAATGTATCCGTCGCTGCGCGGCCGCGTGGATATCGCCTTCTCCTCGCCCGACAAAGCCAAGCTGACCGACTGCGACGTTGTCTTCTTCGCCACGCCGCATGGCGTGGCCATGGCCCAGGCGCCTGAATTGCTGGCCGCCGGCGTCAAGGTGATCGATTTGGCAGCGGATTTCCGCCTGCAGGACATCGTCGCGTTCGAGAAGTGGTACAAGATGCCGCACAGCTGTCCGGAGCTGCTCAAGGAAGCCGCCTACGGTCTGGTCGAGCTGAATCGCGACGCCATCCGCAAGGCACGCCTGGTCGGCAACCCCGGCTGCTATCCGACCACCATGCAGCTGGGCTTCGCGCCGCTGCTCAAGGCTGGCGTGATCGACGCGTCGCACCTGATCGCCGACTGCAAGTCTGGCGTCTCCGGCGCCGGCCGCAAGGCTGAAATCGCCACGCTGTTTTCGGAAGCTTCCGACAATTTCAAGGCTTACGGCGTGTCCGGCCACCGCCATTCGCCGGAAACAGTCGAGCGCCTCAGCACGTTGACCGGCGACAAGATCGGCCTGCTGTTCACGCCGCACCTGGTGCCGATGATCCGCGGCATGCATTCGACGCTGTATGCGCGCCTGACCAAGGACATCGACAACGCTGCGTTGCAGGCGTTGTTTGAAGATGCCTACAAGGACGAACCGTTCATCGATGTGATGCCGTTCGGCGCGCATCCGGAAACCCGCACCACGCGTGCTTCCAACATGTTGCGCATTGCTCTGCATCGTCCGGACAACGGTGACACCGTGGTTGTGCTGGTGGTCCAGGACAACCTGGTCAAGGGTGCTTCCGGCCAGGCTGTGCAATGCATGAACCTGATGTTCGGCCTGGAGGAAACCACGGGCCTGCTGCACGTGCCGGTCCTGCCGTGAAATACAAGTTATGGGTCCGGCGCATGTCGATTTCGGCGCCGAAGATGACCATCAAGCGCCATATGCCGTGGCCGCTGCGCGCAGTGTTTTTGGCAGTGGTGGTCGGTCTCGGCGGCGCGATGGCGATGTGGGCCTACGATCTAGGGCGCAATAACTTTGCCGGCCTGAATCCGGACGGCATGCGCGATCAGGTCATTGAACTGAAAGAGCAGGTCAAGAAGCTCAGCGCCGAGCGCGAGCAGTTGTCGACCAGCGCCAATGCCGCCGAAAGCCAGCTCAACATCGAGCGTTCGGCGCAGGCGCAGCTGGCCGGGCAGATCAAGACATTGGTGACGGAGAACAACAAGCTCAAGGAAGACCTGTCGTTCTTTGAAAGCTTGCTGCCCACCAACGTCGGCGTTGACGGCATTACCATCCAGCGCCTGAAGGCGGAAGTGGTCGTGCCGAATCAGGTGCGTTATCAATTGCTCGCAATTCAGGGCGAAAAGGGGCGTCAGTTTGTGGGCAACCTGCAACTCGCAGTGACAGTGTTGCAGGGCGGCAAAAGTGTTATCATCAACTTCCCCGAACAAAACGCGACAGATCCGGCGCGCTACAAGCTCGCATTCAAGTACTATCAGCGGGTGGAAGGCGTATTGACCCTGCCCGAGGGTGCAACCATCAAGGCGATTCAGGCTCGTGTCCTCGAAAGAGGCCAGATGCGCGCCCAGCAATCCGTGAATTTGTGAGGTGAATCATGTTGGGACGTAAATCCAAAAGCACGATCGACAGTCTGATCGGCATTTCCACCAGTATCCAGGGCGACGTCCATTTCAAGGGCGGTTTGCGCATTGACGGTCATATCAAGGGCAATATCAACGCCGAGGCCGGCCAGCCGAGCGTGCTGGTGATCTCCGAGCACGCCAAGATCGTCGGTGAAATCCGCGCGGTGCACCTGATCGTCAATGGCGAGATCATCGGCGATGTTCATTCGGTCGAGCTACTTGAATTACAGCCGAAAGCCCGCATAACTGGGGATGTGTATTACAAAGCTCTGGAAATGCACGGCGGCGCGCTGGTATCCGGCAAGCTCAGCCATGGCCAGACCGAAGAGGCACCGGTACTCAAGCTGGCGGCTTCGGCCGGTGGCGATGCATGATTTTTCCAGACGACTTATAATGTCTTCATTGTCCGCAGACGCAGGAGCCTGATATGAATGCCGTAGCCGAAATCCCCGAAACATCGATGCCAGCGCCGATGGTCTTTTCCGACAGCGCCGCCGCCAAGGTTGCACAACTGATCGAAGAGGAAGGCAACCCCGACCTGAAACTGCGCGTGTTTGTGCAGGGTGGCGGTTGTTCCGGCTTCCAGTACGGTTTCACGTTTGATGAAATCGTCAACGAAGACGACACCACCATGACCAAGAACGGCGTCCAGCTGTTGATCGACTCGATGAGCTACCAGTACCTGGTCGGTGCAGAGATCGACTACAAGGACGACCTGGAAGGCGCGCAGTTCGTGATCAAGAATCCGAATGCCACCACTACGTGTGGTTGCGGTTCGTCGTTCTCGGCGTAAGCAGCCGAAACCATCCGCAGGATCAGTCTTCCCAGACGTAAAAAAGGACGCGCAAGCGTCCTTTTTTGTTTTTGCCGCTGAATGTGTCGATTGTGTCGATTGTGCCGAGGGTCGCAATCCACTGGGGACTGCACCCATCATCCAAGCGCCAATTCAGCTGGCGATCTCAGCAAAAGCCGTACGCGCCGCGACCACGGTCTGGGCAATCACGGCATCGTCATGCTGCGCCGACACGAAGCCAGCTTCAAACGCCGATGGCGCCAGATACACGCCCTGGTCGAGCATGGCGTGGAAGAACACGTTGAAACGTTCCTTGTTGCCCTGCATGACTTCCGCATAGCTGGTCGGCACGGCGGCAGAGAAGTACAGGCCGAACATGCCGCCCAGCGTATCCGCCGAGAACGTCACGCCGGCGTCGCGGGCAGCATCGCTGAGACCCTCGGCCAGCTTGCGTGTCTGTGCCGACAGCTGTTCGTAGAAACCCGGTTCCTGGATGATCTTCAGTGTGGTCATGCCGGCCGCAACGGCCACCGGGTTGCCCGACAGCGTGCCGGCCTGATAGACGCCGCCCAGCGGCGCCAGGTGCTTCATGATGTCGGCGCGGCCGCCGAATGCCGCGACCGGCAAGCCGCCGCCGATAACCTTGCCCAAGGCGGTGAGGTCGGGCGTGATGCCGTACAGCGATTGCGCACCGCCCAATGCCACGCGGAAACCCGACATCACTTCATCGAAAATCAGGATCGCGCCGTATTCGGTGCACAGGCGGCGCATGGTCTGCAGGAATTCCGCCGTCGCCGGCACCAGATTCATGTTGCCCGCCACCGGCTCGACGATCACGCAGGCGATTTCGTTGCCGGCAGCCTTGAATGCTTCTTCCAGCTGTTGGGTGTTGTTGTAGTCGAGCACCAGCGTATGCTTGACGAAATCTTCCGGAACGCCCGACGAAGTCGGATTGCCGAATGTCAGCAAGCCGCTGCCGGCCTTGACCAGCAAGGAATCGGCGTGGCCGTGGTAGCAGCCTTCGAATTTGACGATCTTGTCGCGCTTGGTGGCGCCGCGCGCCAGGCGCAGGGCGCTCATGGTCGCCTCGGTGCCGCTCGAGACCAGGCGCACCTGTTCGATGGACGGCACCAGCTTGCAGATCTCTTCGGCCATGTCGATCTCGCCTTCGGTCGGCGCACCGAAGCTCAGGCCGCGCGCGGCTGCCTCCTGCACCGCCTGCACCACCTTCGGATGGGCGTGGCCGACGATGGCCGGGCCCCAGGAGCCGATGTAGTCGATGTAGCGGCGATCTTCGGCGTCCCAGAAATAGGGGCCTTGCGCTTTGGTGATGAAGCGCGGCGTGCCGCCCACCGAGCGGAAGGCGCGCACCGGAGAGTTGACGCCGCCGGGCGTGGTCTTCTGGGCGCGGGCGAACAGGGATTCGTTGGTATTGCGTGGGCTGTGTGCGTTCATACGGAGTGGAAAAAGATTAATTGGGCGCGTCGTTTTCACGCGCCCAGAAATAACGATCGGGGACCAGCTTGCCCATACCCAGGCGCTGTGCGTGGGCCAGTGCGGCGAGCGTGAATTCCTGCGCTTCGGACACGGCTTCGGGAATTTCAAGTCCATTGGCCAGCATGGCGCAGATGGCCGCCGACAAGGTTGAGCCGGCGCCGGTAAACGAGCCGGGCAGGCGCTGCCAGCTGTCGCGACGGATCACGCCGGATTCGTCGAACAGCGCATTGACGACCTCATGCGAATCGCCGCCCGGCATGCCGGTGACAAACAGGTATTCGCAACCCATCTCGATGATGCGCATGGCGTCGAGCTGCAGCGCGTCGCTCGGTACCGGCTCGCGCCAGGTTTCGGCGAGGCGGTTCAGCTCCACTGCGGAAGCCAGCATCAGTGTGGTCTGCGGGATCAGCAATTCGCGGATCGCGATCAGGTTGTCATCGTCGTCGCCTTCCTGGCTGGGCATGGCGGTGATGAAGGGATCGAGGATCAGCGGGATGTCCGGGTAGTCGGAAACAATCTCGGCGATCGCCGAAATATTCTCGATACTGCCCACCGCACCGACCTTGAAAGCGGCCACTGGCATGTCTTCCAAGATCACACGAGCCTGGTCGGCCATCCAGTCGACGTCGATGACCTGAATGTCCTCGATACGCGCGGTGTCGCCCACCAGGATGGAAGTGATGATGGACAAGCCGTGGCAGCCCATGGCGGCAAAGGTGGCCAGATCGGCCTGGATGCCGGTCGCGCCGACCGGGTCAGCCGCGCCAAAGGTTAATATCAGTGGAGATGTTTGGTTTTGCACGACGAGTAGATTAAGATATCTGGTTTACCATTTTACTTTAGATTGAATTGAGGGAAGTCAGCCGTGAGCGATAGCAAAACAGAATACAAGACCTGGATGTGCCTGATCTGTGGTTGGGTCTACGACGAAGAAGCGGGCCTGCCGGACGAAGACATTGCTCCCGGCACGCGCTGGGAAGACGTCCCCATCAACTGGACTTGTCCGGAATGCGGCGCACGCAAGGAAGATTTCGAGATGGTCGCGCTCTAATCCCGACTGCCCGGCAGGGAGCGTCGCGCCCGCGAAGTTTCCGCCAGGAATTGCCTGCAAGCCTGCCTTGCTCCCAAATGAGGGGGCAAAGCGGGCTTGTTCCATTTATGCGCTGGTGGCCGCTTTGTTATAGTCGGCCTATGGCAGGGCTCCGGCAGCAGTCGCTGTAGCCTTCCCGCCGCCTGCCGCAACGATTTCCAGGAGTTCTGATGACTGATGCGCAAGCCTGCCGCAGCTTCACGATCCTCGTTGTTGACGATAGCGCCACCATCCGGCGCTCTGCTTCGTTGTTCCTCGGGCAGGCCGGACATCGCGTGATGCTGGCCGAAGACGGCTTCGACGCGCTGGCCCAGCTTGCGACCCATACTCCCGATCTGATTTTTTGCGATGTCCTGATGCCCAGGCTCGACGGTTACCAGACTTGTGCATTAGTTAAAAAAAATGCAAGATTCCATGCAACTCCAGTGGTCATGCTGTCGTCCAAGGACGGGTTGTTCGACCGGGCGCGCGGCGCCATTGTCGGCGCCGCAACGTTCATGACCAAGCCATTCACGGAAGACGGCATGCTGCAGGCTGTCAGGACATACGCCGGAGAGCAGGCGGCAGCCGTGCATTTTTAGAAAAAGCACTTCTCAGGTACGGAGCAACAGTGCAATGGGGATCAAGAAAATTCTCGTCGTCGATGATTCGCCGACTGACCGCTATCTCCTGACCGAGATTCTGAGCAAGAACGGGTTTGACGTCGATACCGCCGATGACGGCGAGGAGGCTCTGGGGAAGATCCGGCACAATCGGCCTGAATTGGTGTTGATGGACGTGGTCATGCCCGGCAAGAATGGTTTCCAGATGACGCGCCAGATGACACGCGATCCCAGCCTGAAGGACATCCCGATCATGATGTGCAGCATCAAGGACCAGGAAACCGATCGCATCTGGGCCTTGAGCCAGGGGGCGTGCGACTATGTCGTCAAGCCGGTGGATGCGCTGGAATTATTGGCAAAAATTGCGGCGATCGGCTGAACGCGCGCCGGACCATGTCCGGCAACGATTCGGTCCAGACAGAAGAGGCGAGGGTGGATTCAGTTCCTGATCAATGGCGATACGGCCGGCTGCACGAATTCCAGGCGCGTCTGCTGGAGCGGATGGAGGCGGCACGCGACGGCTCCGGCATGCGCGACAGCCGCCTTGGCGTGATGATTGGCGACAGGCGTTGCCTGGTCGATCTGCGCGAAGCAGGCGAAATCGTCAATCTGATCGCCGTGACCAAAGTGCCGCTGGCGCGGGATTGGTACCTCGGACTATCCAATGTGCGCGGCAAGCTGATCGGTGTGGTCGATCTCGATCGTTTTCTGGGCGGACCGTCGCAGACGATCGGCAAGGAGAGTCGCGTGCTGGTGGTTTCCGTCGCCTTGTCAGGCAACACGGGTTTTCTGCTGTCGCGCGTTCTGGGACTGCGGCACATCCAGGAAATGACCGAGCAGCAAAGCGGTGACTCCGGACACAGGCGCTATCTCGACGCCGACCTGAACGAATGGGTGGAAATCAGCCTCGCCGAGATTGTGGAAGATCCACGTTTCGTGCAAGTCGGACTATAAAAGTAAAAACGGTTGCATTGAGTGCCACGGGTGGGAAGAAAATTCACCGCCAACGCGCAACGACCTCGTAACAAGGAGCCTTAGCCATGGCATTCAAGCTGCCGCATCTCTCGAAGAATAAAACAGCCGGTCCAGCAGGAACTCAGGCGAGCCAGCCGTCAGTCATCAGCACCAAAGCGGACAAGTACATGCAGCGCTACCAGCACACCCGACTGCCGTTCATCGGCCGCCATTCGCTGCGCGCGCAGACGCGCATTCTGCTGATGCTGCTGATCCTGGCGCTGTTGTCGATGTTCTTCTTCCTGTGGCTCGGTTCCAAGCACTACATCCACGTCAGCCTGCAGGCGCATATCACCAGCGATCTGGTCATGCACTCGCAGCGTATCGGCAAGGCCGTGCCCAACGCCATTCAGGGCAATCGCGAAGCCTTCAGCCAGCTTACCGAAAGCCGCAAGGAATTCAATCAGGGTCTCAATGTCCTCATGCTGGGCGGCGAATACCAGGGCTACGCCATCCGCAAGCCTGAGCCGGAAATGCACACCGTGCTCACCGACGTCCAGAAGATCTGGGACCACACCGACAAGGCCGCCTCCACCATCCTCAAGCTGCAGCCCGAACTGACCGGCTTCGGCGTCACCCTGGCGCGGCTGCGGTTGCTGTCGCCGAATCTGCTGGACCTGAGCGAGCAGATCTCGATGCTGCAATCGCAGGGCGGCAATTCGCCGCGCGAAGTTGCCGCCGCGGCGCAACTGGTGCTGCTGACCTTGCGCCTGGGACGCAGCGCCAATGAATTCCTCACCTCCGAGGGCGTCAATCCGGAAACCGCCTTCCTGCTCGGCAAGGACGTCAATACCTTCCGCGACATCATCGACGGCTTCCTCAACGGTAGCGAAATCCTCGGTATCAACGCGGTGCGCGACAAGGACGTGCGCGACAAGCTCAATGAACTGGAAAAGGTCTTCGGCGAATATCAGCCGCTGGTCGCCAACATCCTCGGCAACCTGCAAAATTTCATCGCCGCCAAGCAATCCGAGCAACTGGTGTTCCTCGAAAATGAAACCCTCAAGCAGCATCTGACCGTGCTGCAAAACGACTACCGGCAGGCGCAGGAAACCCGCTCGTGGACGTTCTGGATCATGCTGCTGTCGATGGCGGTGGCATTGGTGTGCGGTATCGGCATCTCCTGGGTGCAGCTGCAAAGCAGCCGCCGCAATGCCGAAGAAGCCGAGCTGCGGCGCCAGGAAGCCGAGGCGCAACGGCTGCACGCGCAACAGCAGGAAGAGCGCGCGATGCGCACCAACGCCATCAACCAGGCCGCGATTCTACGGCTCATGAACGAATTGCAGAAAGTCGCGGATGGCGACCTCACGGTGCACACCACGGTCTCGGAAGACATCACCGGCGCGATCGCCGATTCAGTGAACTACACGGTCGAGGCCTTGCGCGGGCTGGTCGGCCAGGTCACGCACACCGCTTCGCAGGTGGCGGCCGCCTCCAACCAGGTGCGCGACAATGCGCAGGAGCTGACCAGCGCCGGCCAGATCCAGGCGCGCCGCATTCATGACACCGGGCAGTCGATGCTCGAGATGTCGATACAGATTACCGACGTGTCGATCTCCGCCAACAAGTCGGCTGACGTCGCGCGCCATTCGGTGGTGGTGGCCGAGCGCGGCGCCAAGGCGGTGGAAGACGCCGTCAAGGGCATGAACGAGATTCGCGAACAGATCCAGGAAACTTCCAAGCGTATCAAGCGACTGGGCGAGTCGTCGCAGGAGATCGGCGAGATCACCGAACTGATTTCCGATATTACCGAACAAACCAATGTGCTGGCGCTCAACGCCGCCATCCAGGCAGCTTCCGCAGGAGAAGCCGGGCGCGGCTTCTCGGTCGTGGCCGAAGAAGTGCAGCGCCTGGCGGAACGTTCCAGCGCGGCGACACGGCAGATCGGCGCGCTGGTGCGCATGATCCAGGCCGATACGCATGACGCGGTGGCGGCAATGGAAAAGTCGACCGCCGGTGTGGTCGACGGCGCCAAGCTGTCCGACGCCGCCGGCGCCTCGCTGTCGGATATACGCCGCGTGTCGAACCAGCTGGCCGAGCTGATTCAGGATATTTCGTCTTCAACCGGGCACCAGGCGACTTCCGCCAACAGCGTGGCGCACGACATCCAGAACATCCTCAGTGAGAACGAGATCATCGAGCAGCGTCGCGAACAGGTGTTGTCCCTGTTCAATGAACTGCATGATCTGGCCGAGTTGCTCAAGAACTCGGTATCGCGCTTCCGCGTCACGATTTCGTGATGCGTCCAAGCCTGCCCAACTTGCAGACCACGCATGGCTTCCGACCCCACGCCTGATTCGTCGCCGGACGCGTCCAACCTGGCGTTGCTGGCGTCGGGATTGCTCTCGACCGTTGATCAGGCGATGCAGCTGCTTGGTGACGGCAACCCGCAAGCAGAACGGCAGGCGCATGCGTTGTTGCGCCAGGGCGCCGATGCGCTGGCGTTCATCGGCGACACGTCGCTCGACATCCGGGTCGCCGAACTGCTCGGCTTGCTTGAATCGACCGAAACGAAGCAAAACGCTATAGGCGATGCTGCTCCATCCGTGCAGCGCGCCTGTACGGATTTGCGCACCCTCCTGGTCGACATCGAGGCCGGGAGGGCGCCGCGGCAAGCCGTTGCGCAGGACGAGGACGAGCTTGTACGGCGGCGTCCGGCGCTGAAAGTCGCCATTGCGCAATTGACGACCGACCTTGGCCGCCTGGAGAATTTGCTGGACCGATATCTGCAGGGCCGGGATGCGCCCGACGCCTTGCATGAGGCCGGATTGCTGGCGCAGCAACTCGCCACGGTGGCGCAGGCGCTGGAATTGACGGCTGCCTGCGAAGTACTGCAATTATGTGTCGCAGACATCGGTCGCCTGCCGCGTGCCGGCGCGGCGAACGCCAATGCTGCAGAAGCGGCAAGCCTGGCGCGTCTCGCACACAACATGGCGGCATTGAGCCTGTCCATGCCGCTGATGCACAACGCGCCGCAGTGGATGACTTATCCGGGAAAGGTTGACGAAGCGCGCACCGCCCGCTCTGGAACGGCGCCGGCCATCGCGCCGGATAGCGCGAAAAGAATCGAAACCGTCGCCGCGCCATCGTCACCGGAACACCAACAGCCGGATGAAATCGACCCTGAACTGCGCGAGGTCTTCCTGCTGGAAGCCGGCGAGGTGCTGGACAACATACGCGCCGCGCTGGCGGCGTCGCGCGCGGCGCCGCAAGACATGGCGCAGGTGGTCGTATTGCGGCGAGGGTTTCACACCCTCAAGGGCAGCGGCCGGATGGTCGGGCTGAGCGCCCTGGCGCGCGGCGCGATGGCGCTCGAAGAGTGTGCCGGCGCCTGGTCCGCCGCAGGACGGGCGGGCACGGACTGCGACTATGCCTTGCTGGACTACGCCATTCTGGAGTTGAACGCCTGGATAGCGGAGATCAGCGCCAACGGAAACTCGTCGCGTAGTCCCGATGGCTTGCTGGCGGCAGTTGCTGCGCATGCCCGCGGTGAATCGCCGCCGGGGCAGGGGAAACTCGTCGGACATGCCGATACCTGCCAGGTCGGCGACCTCATCCTGCCGGTCAGGCTGCATCAGATCTACAGCGAAGAATCGGCGAATCTGCTGGACATCCTCGCCACGCAAATAGCGCAATGGCAGATCACGACGCCCGAGGTGATCGCGGCGGACGCCTTGCGTGCGACCCACTCGCTCAAGAGCAGCGCGGCGTCGGTCAGGTTTGCGCCGTTGCTGGCGCTGGCCCAACCTCTCGATGAGCTCATGCAGTTCCTCGAAAATTATCCGGGTTTGCTGGATGCCGCCATCTGCGCCGAGCTGATGCAGGTGGTGCACGACCTCCAGGCCATGCAGCGGCAATTCGCCGCGCGCGTCATGCCCACGCCGCGTCCGGCCGTATCCCAGCAATTGCGCACTTTGCTGACGACGCTGGAAGCACGTCGACGTCAGAGCCATGAGGGCGGCAAGTCCGGGCCGGTTGAAAGCACCCAGGCGGCAGGCGTCAAGTCGCCGGAGCCGGGTGGCGACGTCATCGATCCGGAGTTGCTGGATATTTTTCTGGAAGAGGGGCGCGACCTGCTGCCGCAGGTCGGCGAGAGCCTGTACAAATTGCAGAAGGCGCCCGGCGACACAGCGCTGATCCAGTATCTTCTGCGACCGCTGCACACCATCAAGGGCAGTGCACGGATGGCCGGCGCCATGCGCCTCGGCCAGCACATGCACGATCTGGAAAGCAGCATCGGGGAAATGATGCGCGACGGCGAACCATCGGTGGCGCTGATCGATGATTTGCTGGCGCGCTACGACCAGGGCCTGCAGTTGTTCGACGCTTTGCAATCGCCGGTTGCCGCAGCGCCGGCGCCCACGCCTGTCGTCGTTTCCGCCATGGCGACCGCAGCAACGCCGCAGGCCGAGATCGCCAGGGCCGGCGCCGACGCGCAGCCCACCGCTGCGCCGCTGGTACGCATCCGTGCCGGCATCCTCGACAGCGTGCTCAACCAGGCCGGCGAAATCTCGATCTCGCGCTCGGGCCTGGAATCCGAAGTCAACATCCTGCGCCAGCATCTGACCGATCTCGGCGGCAACGTGGCGCGACTCAGCACACAGCTGCGCGAGGTGGAGATTCAGGCGGAAATCCAGATCGCCGCATCGAACCAGAAGCAGCCGCAGAACCAGCATTTCGATCCGCTGGAATTCGATCGCTTCACGCATCTGCAGGAACTGACACGGATGCTGGCCGAAAGCGTCAACGACGTCGCGTCGCTGCAAAAAAATCTGCTCGACACGGTTGACCGGACGCAAAACGGCCTGGTGCAGCAGGCCCGGCTGACACGCGACATGCAGCGCGAACTGATGCATGCGCGCATGGTGCAGTTCAAGGGCATAGAAGAACGCCTGCAACGGTTGGTGCGGCAAATGGCGAAGGAAACCGGCAAGGAAATTGCCCTTGAGATCGTCGGCGGCACCGTCGAAATTGACCGCAGTATTCTGGAGAAAATGGTCGGCCCCTTCGAGCATCTGCTGCGCAATGCCGCCGCCCACGGCATCGAGAGCGCCGAGCAGCGACTGGCTGCCGGCAAGGACGCGGTGGGCCGGCTGGAGCTGGAAGTCCGGCAAGAGGGCAACGAAGCCATGATCCGGCTGGCAGACGACGGCCAGGGGCTGAACCTGGCGCGCATTCATGAAAAAGCGCTGCATCTCGGATTGATTGATCCGGACCAGCCCCTGTCGGATATTGAACTGACCAGCATCATTTTTCATCCGGGATTTTCGACCAGCAGCAATGTCACGGCCATTGCCGGACGCGGCGTCGGCATGGACGTGGTCCGTTCGGAGGTCGCGTCGCTCGGCGGACGCATCAGCATCGCCACGGTCGCCGGCAAAGGCGCGCAATTCATCATCCACCTGCCGCTGTCGCTGGCGGTGGCGCAGGTGGTGCTGCTGGAGCTGGACCAGCAAAGCTACGCCATTCCTTCTCTGCTGGTCGAGCAAGTGCTGCAGCTCAAGCGCGTCGACCAGGAAAGGGTGTTTCGTGACGGTGTGCTGGAATGGCAGGGGCGCAGCTTGCCGTTGCATTACCTGTCGGCGCTGCTGGGCGAAGATCGTATCATTCCCTTACAGCAGGCGCTGCCGGTGCTGGTGATCAAGAGCGGCCACGACTTTCTCGCAATTCTGGTGGATCGCATCGTCGGCAATCGCGAGGTCGTCACCAAGAGCATCGGGCCGCAGCTGGCCGGCATGACCGGCGTGGTGGGCGCCACGGTGCTGGGCAGCGGTAGCATCGTGCTGATCCTCAATCCCATCCAACTGGCGCAGCGCCAGGGCTACCAGCGCATTTTGCGGCGTGAGCAGCCCCACGGCGCCGATGGCGGCGTCAGCCGCAAGATCGTGCTGGTGGTCGACGATTCACTGACGGTGCGCCGCGTCATGCATCGCCTGCTCACGCGCGAGGGATATCAGGTGGTGCTGGCCACCGACGGCGTCGACGCCTTGCATCAGATGCAGGCCGTGCGTCCCGACATCGTTCTGCTGGACATCGAAATGCCGCGCATGGACGGTTTCGACCTCACGCGCAACATCCGCGACATGGCCGCTACCTCAACCCTGCCGATCATCATGATCACCTCGCGCACGGCCGCCAAGCACCGCGAGCGCGCCATGGAACTGGGCGTCAATGCGTATCTCGGCAAGCCTTATCAGGACGACGTACTGCTCAACCTGGTCCATGGCCTGATCGAAAATGACGGCGTGCGGCCCGAATTCCGCATCGACGAAGTGCTGTTCCGGCATGAGCCGGAGGAAACGGACGGGAATGAGGGCGATACGGAAGGCGGCCGGGACGATCCGTCGCCGCCCGTCAATTAGGCGGAGCCCATTTGCCGAAAAAAACCAGCTATGGTCTAATCTGCCACTTCCTGAGGCTGTTCCTGACGATTGGGGCTTGAAATTAATTCCACTCTGCTTTCCATCCTGCTTGCCACGACCATCGCCGGCGTGTTCAGCATTACCGCAGCCGCGATCTTCTCGTTCGCGCTGCTGTCCAAGATGGTCGAGCGCCTGGTCAGCCTGTCGGTCGGCATCATGCTGTCGACCTCGCTGCTGCACGCCTTGCCGGAAGCCTTCGAGTCCTCGGCCGAACCACACAAGCTGTTTGCCGTACTGCTGGGCGGCCTGCTGGCGTTCTTCCTGCTGGAAAAGTTGTCCATCCTGCGCCACTCCCATCATCATGAAGAAGACGGTCACGGCCATCACCACGGCCACGACAAGCATGAGGCGGGCAAGGCCGGCTGGATGATCCTGGTCGGCGACGGCATGCACAATTTCACCGACGGCATCCTGATTGCCGCCGCCTTCCTGGCCGATCCGCATCTGGGACTGGTCACCGGCCTGGCCATCATCGCGCATGAAATCCCGCAGGAAATCGGCGATTTCATCGTGCTGCTCAACGCCGGCTTTTCGCGCACGCGCGCCTACGTCTACAACCTGATTTGCAGCCTGATGGCGGTACTGGGCGGCGTGCTCGGCTACTTCATGCTGGAGCGCGGCATGGAATGGATTCCTTACGTGCTGGTGTTCGCCTCGTCAGGCTTCATCTACATCGCGGTCAGCGACCTGATGCCGCAAATGCAACGCCGCGCCACGCTGCGCGAGACGATTCCGCAAGTGATTCTGATCGGGCTGGGCGTGGTCATCGTGCTGGTGCTGACCAGCCACGCCCACGCACATTGAGATTCATTCGCCCGGGCGGCGGTCACGGGCAGAAGGCTTGACCGGCAGGCACATCAGCTTGATCACGACGCTGATCAGCAGCCCGGCAAAGCCGAGCAGGACAAGGAAAGTTTCCGACACGATAAGCCCTTTCGCATTGCAGGTGATGCATGGACTGTAGCGCCATAGCCGGGACGGCCGCCAATATCAAATGCGCCGTCCGATTATCGCAAAACGGCATGGCGGCGACATGGCGATGGCGGCACAATAGGCGCTCATGATTTCCATCAAACAGCTTAAGTACTTTGTCGAGATCGTCGCGGCGGGAAGCTACACGCGCGCGTCCGAGCGTCTGTACATCGCGCAATCGGCGCTGAGCCGCCAGATCAAAGAGCTGGAAAACGACATTGATGTCGTTTTGTTAAGGCGCGATGCCAAGCAGGTCGAATTGACGCTGGCGGGCAAGGATTTCTACGACCGCGCCCGCAAGATCCTCGAGGATATGGACCAGGCCATCGTGCAGGCGCGCCACATCGACAAGGGCGAACGCGGCGCCATCCGCCTGCTGCATTCGAGTTCGGTGCCGCTGTCGCCGCCGCTGGGGCCTTGCCTGAATGCGGTGCTGCAGGTTTTCCCCGGCATCACGCTGGAAATTTCCCAGGCCTCCTCCGAACACCAGGCGCTCGACGTCGAGGAAGGCCGCGCCGACCTCGGCCTGGCGCGCACTCCCATTCTGCGCAAGCATCCGCATCTGGAAACCATCACGCTGTACCAGGAGAAACTGGTGGTGGCGGTATCGCTGCAGCATCCGTTGGCGCAGCGCGAGATGGTCGATATCGCCGACCTGCGCGACGAGCTGTTCGTTTCCATGCCGCATCGCGAGCGCGGCGGCCTCAGTTATCTGGTGGCCGAGCGTTGCATCGCACACGGCTTCTTTCCCAAGCCGGCGCGCGCGACCTCACGCAAGGCGTCGCTGCTGAGCCTGGTCAACGCCGATTTCGGCATCGCCATCGTGCCGGACAGCATGCGTGCGATCGCCGTCGCGGGCGTGCATTTCATCGACATACGGGAGCCCGACTTCCAGTCGGCGGTGGTGCTGATGATGCGGCGCGATGCGCCGGTGATGGTGGAGCAGTTCGTGCAAGCTTTCATGCAAGGCTTGCAGACGCCGGCGGCCTGAGCGCCGCCGGACTTGTTCAATGCTTACGGCTGGGCGCCGGTCGCGACCGGACGCGATGAATCCGAACTCCATTCGCTCCACGAACCCGGATACAGGCGTGCGCCCGGCAAGCCGGCGACTTCCAGTGCGAGCAGGTTGTGGCACGCGGTCACGCCCGAGCCGCACTGCATGATCGCTGTCTGGGGGCTGTCGATCAGTGCATTCCATTCGGCGCGCAAGACGTCGGCCGATTTGAAGCGGCCGTCGGCGCCGAGGTTATCCTTGAAGAAGCGATTCTTTGCACCGGGAATATGGCCGCCGACGGCGTCCAGTGTTTCGTTCTCGCCGCGATAGCGATCGGCAGCGCGCGCGTCGATGACGGTCAGTGCTTTGCCGGCGAGGTTGGCGACCACGCCTTCGACATCGATGGTGGTCACCAGCGGCGGCTGCTCCTGCAAATCGCCGCGCTCCGGCGCCGGCGTTTCAGTCGATAACTGGCCGCCCTGCGCCTGCCATGCCGGCAAGCCGCCGTCGAGCACCGCCACCTGCACATGACCGACCCAGCGAAGCAGCCACCACAGGCGCGCGGCGAACATGCCGCCGTGGGCGTCGTAGGCGACGACTTGCGTGCCCTTGCCGACGCCCAGCGCCTGCATGGCGTCGATGAAGGCCTGACGCTCCGGCAGCGGATGGCGGCCCTTGAACTTGCCGTCGGCGCCGTTCTTGGGGCCGGACAGGATCTGGTCGAGATGGGCAAAGCGCGCCCGCGGAATATGCCCGGCGGCGTAAGCTTGCGCACCGGCGTCGGGATTGGCGAGGTCGTGGCGGCAATCGATCACCAGCCAGTTGGCGTCGTCGAGATGGGCGGCCAGGTCGGCTGCAGAAATCAGGGTGGCGTAGGTCATGGTGACTCCTCTTCCTAAACTTCGGTGGCGATCGGATCGCTCGCCGGCAGATTGCTCGATTGTCGGGATTGTTGCTGGGAACGCTGATTGTAAAACGTAGAGACTACACCGCTCATCAGAATGATGCCGATGCCGGCCCAGCCCATCCAGCCCGGCGCGTCGTTCCAGATGAACAGGCCCCACAGGCTGGCGAACACGATGCCGGTGTACTGCAGGTTGGCCGTGACCAGCGTATTACCGAGACGATAGGCGCGCGTCATGGCGATCTGCGCCAGTGTGGCGGTGAGGCCGATGGTGACGAGCAGCGCCAGGCCCTTGGCCGAATGTGCATGCCAGAACGGAATGCGTCCGATCACTACGCTGCCCGCCAGGCCGGCCAGCAAGCCGGTGAAGGAGAAGTAGAACACCACACGGTATTCCGGTTCGCCGAGCAGGCCGAGCTTGCGCACCTGCAGGTAGACCAGCGCCGACAGCACGCCGGAAAACAGCGCGATCATCCCGCCGACCAGCTGATCGGAATCGATCGACGGCCGCAGCAGCATCGCCACGCCGACGAAGCTCAGCAGCACCGTGCCGGCCAGGCCCCATTCAAAACGCTTCTTGCCCTGCCACCAGGCGACGCCGAACAGCATGGCCGCGATCCAGATCGACGACATGTAGTTGAGCGTCGTGGCGGTCGCCACCGGCAACAGGCCGAACGAATAGAACCACAGCCACAACGAAATCACGCCGACGCCGCCGCGGATGATGTGGTCGCGCGGGTAGGGCGTCCGGAGCGTGCCGCCGCGGATCCTGATCAGGCCGTAGATGAAGATGACGCCGACTATCCCGCGGCACAGCACCACTTCAGCGGTGGAGTAGTAGTCGGACGACAGCTTGACGCACACGCCCATGATGGAAAACAGGAAGGAGGCAACAAGCATCCAGAGGGATTGCATGGCGATACTCTATTCGAAAGCGATGGCAAAAAAACAGGCAGCGCGAGCTGGAGCCGGCGCTGCCTTCGGATCGTACGTTAATCGGAGGTGCTGCAGAATTCGTCTGGCGTTGCAGATGCTGTCGGACTACATCGTGACCATCGCATCATCGTCGCTTTCTGCATGCTTTCCTCAAAAAAGAATCAGAGTGAAATTCAGGGGGACTCAGTTTTCCTGTACCGCGATCTGCGATCGGTACCATTCATGGAAGTGCTGCATGCCGTCTTCCATCGGTGACTGGTACGGACCGACTTCGCTGGTGCCGCGATCCATGAGTATACGCCGCCCGGCATCCATGCGCAGGGCGATCTCGTCATCCTCGACGCAGGTTTCCATGTACGCGGCGCGTTCGGCCTCGACCATCTCGCGTTCGAACAGGGCGATTTCTTCGGGGTAGTAGAACTCGACCACGTTGGTGGTTTTTTGCGGCCCGTTGGGCCATAGCGTGGACACCACCAGCACGTGCGGATACCACTCCACCATGATGTTGGGATACAGCGTCAGCCAGATCGCGCCGTACTTCGGCGGCTGGCCGTTGCCGAAGCGCAGCACCTGCTCCTGCCATTTCTTGTAAGTCGGCGAACCGGACTTGGCCAGGCCGTGATTGACGCCCACGGTCTGCACGCTGTAGTTCCTGCCGAATTCCCATTTCAGGTCGTCGCAGCTGACAAAGCTGCCCAGGCCCGGATGGAAGGGCTCGACGTGGTAATCCTCCAGATAGACCTCGATGAAAGTCTTCCAGTTGTAGTCGCACTCATGCACTTCGACGTGATCGAACAGGTAGCCTGAAAAATCCAGATCGCGCGTCACGCCCAGCTGCTTCAGTTGCGCGGCGACGTCGCCGCCGTCCTTGCCGTTGTTCTCGAACAGCAGGCCGTTCCAGTTCTGCAAAGGTGTCTTGGACAGGTTCAGGCACGGCGTTTCGCCGAAATGCGGCGCGCCGATCAGGTCGCCCTTGAGGTCGTATGTCCAGCGATGCAGCGGGCAGACGATATTGCGCGCGTTGCCGCGGCCGTCGAGCATCTTGGCCTGGCGATGACGACAGACGTTGGACATCAGTTCGATGCCGTGCGCGTTGCGCACCAGCATGCGACCTTCGTTTTCCCATGGCAGCGTCGCGTAGTCGCCGACATTGGGCACCATCAGTTCATGGCCGGCGTAACGAGGCCCCTGTTGAAATAACTGGTGAATTTCGCGCTTGAAAAGCGCATCGTCAAAATAGACGTCAACTGGTAGTTGCGCGTTTGAGCGCGCCAGTTTGGCAAAAGTAGCAAGATCGGACATCTCCGCCCCCAAATTAATTTGCACCAACCTAAGAGAGAAAGAATCCGCAAAAACCTGGGTTCAAATAATATGAAGAGGAAATTTTGGACAGAACTGCGGATTATGCCATAAATCCCGTTATTCAGGGCGGATTGCGCGGTTGAATCGCCTGAAAATACGCCTTCGGCCGCCCATCTGTGGCGGATTGCACTAAAATGACGGGCTATATCTGAAATCAGCCACTATGCCAAAGAATCCCGTCAAAGCCAGCCAGCCCGCCTCTTTCGAAGAAGCCATGGAAGAGCTCGAACAACTGGTCATCCAGATGGAAGCCGGCGAACTGCCGCTGGAAGCCTCCGTCGCCGCCTACAAGCGCGGCGCCGAACTGGTCAAGTTCTGCTCGGTGCAGCTCGACAAGGTCGACAGCCAGGTCAAGGTCCTCGAAGGCGACATGCTCAAGCCGCTGGCCGGTGCCGGGGAACCTGCGGAGGACGAGGAATGAACGCTCGGATCGACACGGACACCAACGCTGGCGCCTCGTTCATTGACTGGATGCAACATATCCAGGCCGGCATGGAAGGCACGCTCGACGCCTATCTGCCGGCGGTGACCGAAATCCCGGCGCGTCTGCACCAGGCCATGCGCTACACCGCGCTGGACGGCGGCAAGCGCGTACGCCCCCTGCTGGTGTATGCCGCCGGAGAGCTGTTCGATGCGCCGGCGCAATTGCTTGGCCGCGCCGCCGCCGCGGTGGAAATGATCCACGTCTATTCGCTGGTGCACGACGACATGCCATGCATGGACGACGATGCCTTGCGTCGCGGCAAGCCGACCGTGCACGTCAAATACGACGAGCCGACCGCCTTGCTGGTGGGCGACGCGTTGCAGGCACAGGCATTTGCGGTGCTGTCCGATCCTGTCGAGGAGCAACACGCCGCGCGCCAGCTGAAGATGCTGAACCTGCTGGCGCAGGCGGCCGGTTCGACCGGCATGTGCGGCGGCCAGGCCATCGACCTGGCCAGCGTCGGCATGACCTTGTCGCTGGCGGAACTGGAACAGATGCACAGGCTCAAAACAGGAGCGTTGCTGCGCGCCGCCATTTTGCTCGGCGCCTGCAGCGGCAAGAATCTGACGGTGGGGGAGCAGGCTGCGCTGGAAGCATATTCGTGCCCGATCAGCCTGGCGTTCCAGGTGGTCGACGACATTCTCGATGCGACGGCGGATTCCGCCACGCTCGGCAAGACCGCCGGCAAGGATGCAGCCGACAACAAGCCGACTTACGTCTCCATCCTCGGCCTGGCCGAATCGCAGGCGCTGGCCGAAAAGCTGCGCAACGACGCCCACAAGGCGCTGGAACAGTTCGGCGACAAGGCCCGGCGCCTGCATGAACTGGCCGACCTGATCGTGCAACGCAAGGCATGAACGAATAAGCGAGCGTGGCGGTATTTTCCGCCCGTCCGCAAGAAACCAATTAACGGTGACAAGACCCAGCATGCTCAATACGATAAACAGCCCCGCCGATCTGCGGCAACTCCCGCGCACTCAGTTGAAGCCACTGGCTGACGAGTTGCGCGCCTTCATCCTCGATTCGG
>Ga0207695_10002993_pt1 | contig 24285 bp, 20 predicted proteins | sample KBSC54metaG_FD_184354 | JGI IMG/M metagenome (GOLD analysis project Ga0207695, IMG submission 184354) | Corn rhizosphere microbial communities from Kellogg Biological Station, Michigan, USA - KBS C5-4 metaG (SPAdes) (version 2) | ecosystem: Host-associated > Plants > Roots > Rhizosphere > Soil...
GGGCTCAAGCGCACCGGCGTGAATTTCGCGCGCGTGCCGCCGGGCAAGGAATCATTCGTCTATCACTCGCACCAGCGCGAAGAGGAATGGATCTACATCCTCTCGGGCGAAGCGCAAGCTGAAATCGCCGACAGCATGTTCACCGTGCGCCCCGGTGACTTCATGGCGTTCCCCACGGGCATCGCGCACCACCTGCGCAACTGCGGCAAGGAAGACCTCGTCTATCTGTGCGGCGGCGAACATCTCAACATCGAGATTGCCGATTTCCCGCGACTGGGCAAGCGCATGCTGCGCCGTGGCGAACAGGTCGATGTGGTCGAAATCCACCCGCAACGTGAGCTGACGCCCTTCGGCGCGTAGGGGATATGGCGCGCATTGCACCCGGGCCGAAGGCCACTACAATGCCGCGCATGACCCGCCGCGCCGACCGCCTGTTCCAGATTGCCCAGATCCTGCGAGGCCGCCGTTTGACCACGGCGGCCATGCTAGCCGAGCGCCTCGGCGTGTCCGAGCGCACGGTGTATCGCGACATCCGCGATCTGTCCGTCTCAGGCGTGCCGATCGAAGGCGAAGCCGGTATCGGCTACCGCATGCGCGCAGGCTTCGACCTCGCACCGCTCATGTTCACCGCCGATGAAGTTGAAGCCCTGGTGGCCGGCGCGCGGATGATCAAGGCATGGGGCGGCGGCACCATGGCCGACTCGGTGGAAGCGGCACTGGAAAAACTGATGGGCGCCCTGCCCGCGGAGCGCCGCAACGAAGCCGAGACCACGCGCATCTTTGCGCCCGGCTACGGCATGGGCAACGAGGTCAAGCAGGTATTCGACACGCTGCATGCGGCGCTTGGGCGCCACGCCGTCGCGCGACTCTCCTACCGGGATGCGCAAGGTCAGTTGACCGAGCGCTGCATCCAGCCGCTCGGCCTGTTCTTCTGGGGACAAGTCTGGCTGGTGGCCGCCTGGTGCGAGCACCGTCAGGACTACCGCACCTTCCGCCTCGACCGCTGCGTCAAGGTCGACATTCTGGAGCGCCACTTTGCCGAATCCGCCGAGCGCTCGCTGGCGGATTTCATGCGCAAGGTGCGAGGCTCGTCGGATTAACGACCGCAACGTCAGGCGGGATCGGGCTCCGCCAGCAGCCGTTCAATATCGTCGGCGATCTCTTCCGGCTTGGTCATGGGCGCGTAGCGCTTGTAGACCGTGCCGTCGCGGCGCAGCAGAAACTTGGTGAAGTTCCATTTGACCGCTTCGATGCCGAGCACGCCGGGCTTTTCCGAGGTCAGCCACTTGTAGAGCGGATGCGCGTTCGAGCCATTCACGTCGATCTTGCCGAACATCGGGAACGAGACGCCGTAGTTTTTCTCGCAGAACGCGCCGATTTCGTCTTCGCCGCCCGGCTCCTGCTTGCCGAACTGGTTGCACGGAAAGCCGAGCACCTCGAGGCCTTTCTCATGCAGCCGCTTGTACACCGCTTCCAGCCCAGCGTATTGCGGCGTGAATCCGCACTTGCTCGCCGTGTTCACGATCAGCAGGACCTTGCCTTTGTACTGCGACAGCGGCACGCGCTGGCCGGTCAACGAATCGGCCTCGAATGCGTAGACATCACTCATGGCTACTCTCCGGATGGTTGCGGGAACGGGGTGCTCCGGCATCTGTCCGGAATTGTAACGGCCCGCGCTGGGCGGGCCGTTTGGGGCGATTCGGATCAGTGCTTGTCGGTTTCAGAGAACCAGAAGGTGCGCTTGCGTTTGCCGAGGCCCTTAGGTGTCACTTGGACGGGGGCCAGCGCGGAGCCGCCTCCACCGGTGCCCGTCTGATTGCCGCAGCCGAAGCACACCGGCACTGGCGTCGTACCGCCGTTGCCGTTGTTCACCAGCACCACGCCATAGACCGACGAGGGCGGGAAGCCGCCGCCATCCAGCACCACCGAACGATTCGGGTTCTGGCCGGTGCCCGTCAGGAAGCTGACCGAATACGTGCGTGCCTTGCCAAGGTTGGGATAGCACATGCCGGCGGTGGGAATGGCCGGGGTGTTGGTGCCGAAGGTTGTGTAGCCTGCCACCGTCAACGGCGCGTTCACGACCTTTTCACCAGGGTTGGGGAGCGTGATGTAGAAGCCTGAACCCGAGCCGTTGTAGGCCACCGATGTCGCATCGACAAGATTGGCCTCGGTCAGCGGCGTCCAGCCCGCGGGTATGGCACCGATGTTTGGGTCCTTGAGCATGTAGAAGCGGTTGACCACGTTGTATGCCGTACCCGGAGTGACAGATGCGGAATAAAGTGGGTGCTCGCGGTCGCCAGTGCCAGCCATGACAGCATTGAAACTGGCGGTGGGCACCACATCGGGAGCATAGAAGAACTTGCGCGCGTTATTGGTGTTGGCTGCACCACCCAGCGTGGCGAACAGCGTCAACGTCCAGTTGGCTGGCGCACTGCCTGCAGTGGGTTGGAAATCCACGCGCCAAATGTTGCCTCCCACATCACCGACATATGCCATCTGGATATAGCCGCTGCCGGAGCGGTCGACCGCGGTAACATCCGAGGCGATCGAACGCGTCAAGCGTGAGTTCGTCACGCATACGCCAGCGACGCCGGAGCAATTGGCAAGCGCACTCCACACTGGTACGCCTGTGTAAGCGTCAAGCACGACGATGCCGCGGCCCATGGTATCGGTACCCGGTGCGGGATCAGCGTCTTCGGAGGCAGCATCGTAGCCCGCACCCATAATTAGGACCGGATTAGAGTAACCGGTCACACGCATCAGGCGTGGCTTGGACCAGGTCTGGCCAAGCTCCGGAATATCAGTATTGCTCCGAGACCATACGTAGCGGGGATTCACGGGGTCGGTCACATCCAGTGCATAGATCAGGCTGCCGCCGCGCCGCGCGGTCAGATAAAGAATCGTGCGCGGACTCGAGGCGATGCGCTGGTCCTGCATAACGGTGGTGCTGCCATCGAAGAAATCATCTCGTGGCGTCGGTGTGGGTGTGATACCGCTAGGTGTGGAGGAGAGCTTTACTTCCGGAGAGTTCGCGTACAGACGGCTCAGCTTGCCGATGAACTCGGGCGGGATAAAGCCCCACAATTCGCCGCCTGGGCGTACGCCGTTGATTCCCGCCGTCTGGTTGCCGTTGATGGCGTGAAAGACCCCATCGTTGGTACCGTAGTACACGACAACATTGGGCGCGGTGGACGTCCCATAGTTGACGACCACCGGCCGCGAATGCAGTACGTCGCCATGGATCGATGGGCGGATCGTGACCGGAGATCCCGGCCCCGTCTCCGCTTCCTGGCCGGCGCCGGTGGTGGAAACACCGGCGGTAACCGTCCCATCGAACGCATAGACATCACGGCCGCGCACCCAGTTGATGAAGTAGTTCTGCTGGCTCGCGGTAATAGTGGGCGCACCATTAGTGCCTTTGTAGGAGTTGATTGCGTTTAGTCCTTGCGTGCCCGTCAGCCAATTATTTGATGTATCGAAGGTCGGCATAGCCTTGTTGCTGGGGCAACTGCCAATGCCGTTGCATGTCAGCAGAATGCGCTTACTCTGATCGGTCAGAAATTGAGCGCGCAGCATCTCGCCGGCACCACCCTTTTCAACAATCTCGCCGTCTGGAGAATCCAGCTTCCACCCCTTGCTGGACGGGCTGTTCTGCCAAAAACCGTTGGTAGGCCAATTTGCTACGCTACTGGTCCCATACCCGCCGACGCCATAGGTCAATGGCGGCTCCGCGGTCCAGAAGCTAATGGCATTGGGGGAGATAAAGCCGGTACCCGCACTGCTTAGCGCAGGCTGACCAATTGAATCCAGAAGTTGAAGGTTACCGTTGGCGTCATAGCCGACTTGATATTGCTTAAGGTTGCCCATCCACCGCGGCGCAGCGCTGGCATCCGGTCTGAACATGCCGATGTACACCTGGTTCAAGAACTGGCCTTGGGCATTGACCGCAGCCGGCAAGCTGACCGAAGCGAACACGCTGTTGACCGCCTGGATTTCGTTCAGAATCGACAGCAATGCATCCTGCAAACCTTGCACATCCCCCAGTTGAACGGTGTAGTTTTTGCCACCGCCGTTGGTGGCCATGCTGTTATTGAACGCGATGTAATCCGGGTTTGCGTAGATGACATTGGTGGGCGTGCTCTTCTTATCGAGCGCAGCCACCGATATTGTGTAGGTGACAATGTTCTGGGGATTGCCGTTGTTGTTGCCGTTGCTGGCGTTCGCACCATTCGACAAGTCGGTCTGATACATGTATCGCGCCCACTCATCCCCGTAGTCATTGATGGTGGACTGCGTTGCCCCTGGAATCGGGATTTCCGTCACCGTCGGCCCAGGTGGGGTAGGCCAGGTGGCCCAAGTCGCCTTTGGCGCGGCGGGGTCGTTCGTGTTGGTCAATGCATCCCCTGCGGCACCGCCTTGATCTCCGGGGTGGCCGCTCGTGGTCGCATTGCCGATATAGATGACGTAGTTCCGCTGACAAGGGTTAGCAATCGGTGAGGTGTAATTGGCGTTGGGGTACGGTTTGACGAAAGACAGACCCTGATGCCCACTGTAAAACGCCCACGCCTCTTGCATTGCGCCGGCAACCTGTACGCCGTTCCCATTGAGCTGCGTAGGGAAAGTGTTTTGTATGTACGACAAGAAGCTGTTGACACCCGTGCCATCCATCAGCATGAGATTCTGATTGGGTGGCGTGGACGCGTAAGGAAACCTGAACACACCGCCCGGGCTGTTGGGGTCGAACATCATGAACCCCAGGTTGAGATTGCCCAGCAGCGCAGGGTTTTGCGCGATCGACTGTGCAGCTCCATACAACGCGCATTGTTCGGCACCAGAACTCTTGTTGGGGTTGGCGACCGACAAGACCTTGCAGTCGAATGTTGCGGCTGCATCAGAATTCGAGCCGTCGTCAAAGATGATTACCACATTCGGTTTGCCGGCCTGAGGCGTGAAACCGGTATAGAGATCGATATCTTCAGCGCCGGCAGGCCGAGCACCTACGAGAGCAAGCGCCAGGGCAGCTGAGGTAGTCAGAGCAAATCGTTGAGCAAATGAGCGCATATGAGTTCTTCCTGGCTTTGCGCGTTGGCTTACGGACACGCCGCGCCGGTCAGCACGCGAACCGCAACGCCCTGATGCAGCGTGGTGTTCACGGCTGTGCCGTTCACATCGTTGACGGTGGCGGCGACATCCCACTGCGTCGCACTGCAATTCGACATGCCACCCGGTGTACCGGCGGCAGTCAGGATGCCGGTGTCGGAGTTGTTGTTCACGCCGCTGAAGCAAGAGGAGTCGGCGGCAAAGTTGGGGCTGGTCGTATCGGTGGTCAATTGCGTGTTGGCGATCGCCTTGGTTGCCACGCAAGCGGGCGCGGCAACCTGCGCGGTGTAATCCGTCTTGCCATCGCCGTTCACGTCCACCGGCACGCTGGTGGCGACCGGGTTGGAGGTGAAATCCACACTGATGACTTGCTCAATGCCCTGCTGCGCGGCGCTGCGCGCTTCCAGGCCGTATTGCTGGTTGGCGGCGATCTTGGTGTTGATCACGCCCGAGTTCATCATCATCACGACGATGCCCATGAAGATCGCCAGGAAGATCAGCGTGACAACAAGGGTCACGCCCGACTGACGTGCCGATTGGCGAACCGATAAGCGCCGCATGGCTACTCCCGAGGGCCGGCCACATTGGCGACGCGCGCGAGTTCCGCATAGACGTGTCGCTTGTAGCCATCGTTGAAAGGGGCGGTGAGCGTGCCGCGGCCCATGTCGTAAGACCGCGTGTCCGTCCAGCCCGGCGACACGCCCAGCGTGCGCGCGAGCACGTTGATGCGCACGGCCGTCACGTTGCTCCAGTTGGTCGCGGCGGATGCGAGCCAGTTGTAGCCGCTCACGGTGGTACAGGCGGCGCTGTTATCGATGCCTGGATTGGCCACGTAGCAATCGGGCGAACCGTTGCCGTCCATATCGACGCCATAGACGAAATGCACGTCGTCGATGCCTTGGGCGATCGAGTTGGGCGGTTGCATTGCACCGCTGGAAAACTCGACCATCTTGAGCGTGGGAATACTGTCGCCACCCGTGCCGCAGCGGTCGCACGTGGCGAGGTAGAACGCTCGCACGCTGACTTGGCGAAGGTCTGCCAGCTTGCCGCAGGTCTTGTCCTTGAGCGTGAAGTCCGTTGCGGTGGCGCTAAACACAAAGGGCGCGGTGTCCGTACTGCAGAACGAATCCTGCAGATACGCTTGCCCTGCTGCTACGGCGCTCGCGGAGGTGACGGTGCTCGACACGCGCCGCACCACCAGGATTTCGGAGTTGGGCGACAGGTTGGGCAGGCATGGCGCCGCGTTCGCACCGGGCACGTAACCGTAGATGGCCACCGGCACCGTCGCAGGGCTGTTGGTAAAGCCAAGTGCGTTGGTGGCGCTTGCGCACACATCGGGCGTTGCCACCGCTGAGGTTCCCAGCAGATTCAGATCGCCAAGGAAGCCTCCGAGCGCGACTTCCTGGCTGATGATGTCAAGCGCGTAGCGGCCGTTCTCGATCTGCGTGGCGCTGTTGCCGAGTTGCACGCGCGATTGCGAGGTCGATGCATACAAGCTCGCCAACGCGGTCAGCAGCAACAGCCCCAGCGTCATGCCGACCATCAGTTCGACCAGCGACATCCCCCGCTGCAGACGGCGCAACGTGCGGTTCAGCGTCATGACAGCACCCCCATGCGCACCTGCACGCTGATGGCGCGCCGATAGGCGTCGTTACCGTAATTGCCGCTGCCGCTGCCGCAAGGCAGCGCCGGCGCCACGGTCTGCACCAAGCCTTGCCATGCGACGGTCACGCGATAGATCTGGTTGACCGTGTCGACAGCCTCGATACAGCCGCGCGCCCCGATCATGGCACCCAAGGCCACGGTGCCGCTGGCGGCAGTCTCCGTATTGCCGAGCAGCGCACTGTTCCAAGCCGCGAGATCGGTGGTGACAGTGGCTTGCTGCGCGGCCGTGCCCGTCGTGCAACTGGGAGCCGAGACACCGCCCGTGCCGACGGTGGTCATCGCACCGGCCACGGCGTAGCACGAGGCCACCTGGCGGTTGGCGTTGAGCCGCGCGGCCATGTCCTGCAACAGCGTCAGGGCCTGCACGCGCTGGTAGGACTCCATCTCGGACTGGTTCGAGCGAACCATCATGCCGGCCGCGCCCAGCAGCGCCACCAGCAGGATCACGACCGAAATCAGGATCTCGATCAGGGTCGACCCACGCTGCCCGGCCTTGCGTAACCGGCGATGTGACAAATGTGCGATGGCGCTCATGAGCACGTCCCCGAAACCACGGCGACGCGGCCGGTGCCGCCCACCTGTACGCAACTCGACGAGACCGATTGCGACGCGCTCGTCGGCGTGACCTGGAACGTAACGCCGCCTGCAGTCGGTCGGCCATCGTTGCCGAACGACAGCGTGTTGCCGTTGCTCGCCGCGATGGTGACGCCGCTGTACGGGCCGAAGGTGCGGATCACCGTGGCGGGCGTGCCCACCGTCAGCGTCCAGCCGGTCGCCCAGTTGCTGGTGGTTGAGACGGTGGCGATGGCGTTCTGCTTGACTGCCTCCGCACGCGCCAACGACACGGCGGACGACAGATCGAACGACGCATTGCGCGTGGCCTGTGTCGCAATCATTCCCGAGAACGACGGCACGGCAATCGTCACAAGAATGGCGAGCACGGCCAGCGTGACCATCAGCTCGGTCAGCGTGAAACCTTGAATGGGCTTGCGCAGGGGATTCATGGCTCGCCTCACTTCCAGCAGTTGGAGGCGCCAGTGGACGCTCCCTTGGCGCCGGTGTTCGTCAGGGTGAGCGTGCCGCAGGCAGTGTCATTCACCTGCTGCGACCCCTGCGGGCTCGCCGCCAGTTGGTAAGACGGCGGCACACTGCTCGCGCTCAACGTGAAGGTGTAGTTGGGCGAAACGTTGGCCGGCACGTTGCTCGCGTATTGCAACGTGGTCAGATTCGGCGCATAGGCACGGTTGTCGAGCAGGAAGCGCTCCTGCGCGGCCGCAACTTCCTGCATGAAGGATTCCGCCGCTGCCCGATTGGAGCGGACGATGTACTGGACGTAGCTGGGATAAGCAATGATCGCCAGGATGCCGACAATGGCCACTGTGATCATGAGCTCAATCAGCGTAAAACCCCGCGCCGCCCGCGCGCGCTGATACCTCGGCTTGCTTGCCACGTTTTTACCCACCCGGATTTGCTGTTACTTTTATCGTTTTGATGCGCGCCCACCGATGACTTGGCAGGCCCGCTCACCGCTTAAACGGCAATTCTCAGCAAATATTAAGGAAAGATCATGACGACCGGGCGGTCTTCCGAGTGACGCAAACGTTATGCGCCGCAAATTACCTCAAATGGTGTAGCGCTTTCGACACATCACACGACGTTGAGATGCTCGGTGCCAGCAGACAGATCCGTCTGCCCGCCACGCTTGCTGTGCAGCTTGATCTGCAAGCGCAGATCGTTGAGGGAGTCCGCATTGCGCAACGCGTCCTCGTAAGTGATCTTGTTTTCCTCGTACAGCTCGAACAACGCCTGATCGAACGAGATCATCCCTTGCTCGCGGGATTTCTTCATGACCTCCTTCAGCTCGTGCACCTCGCCCTTGAAGATGAGGTCTTGCACCAGCGGGGTGGCCAGCATGATTTCGACGGCCGGCACGCGCCCTTTTCTGCCCTGACGCGGCAGCAGGCGCTGCGCGATCATCGCGCGCAGGTTCAGCGACAAGTCGATCAGCAACTGCTGACGCTTCTCTTCCGGGAAGAAGTTGATGATCCGGTCGATCGCTTGGTTTGAGCTGTTGGCGTGCAGCGTGGCGAGGCACAAGTGGCCGGTTTCCGCGTACTGGATGGCGTATTCCATCGTGTCGCGATCCCGGATTTCGCCGATCAGGATCACATCCGGCGCCTGGCGCAGCGTGTTCTTCAGCGCCACGTGCCACGACTCGGTATCCACGCCCACTTCACGCTGCGTCACCACGCAGTTCTGGTGGGTGTGCACGTATTCCACCGGATCTTCGATGGTGATGATGTGGCCATACGAATTCGCGTTGCGATAGCCCACCATCGCCGCCAGCGAGGTCGACTTGCCCGAGCCCGTGGCACCCACCACGATCACCAGCCCGCGCTTGCTCATCACGATCTCGTTCAGGATCGGCGGCAAATCCAGCTCGCCCAGCGTCGGGATCTTCGTGTTGATGGTCCGCAGCACCATGCCGGCGCGGCCCTGCTGCATGAACGCCGACACACGGAAACGCCCCGCACCCGGCGCCGTGATGGCGAAGTTGCATTCCGAGCTGTCTTCGTACTCGCGCAGCTGCTTCTCGTTCATGATCGACTTGACCAGACCGACGGCCTGCACGGCATTCAGCGGCTGCTGCGAAATCGGCGTGACCTTGCCGTCCACCTTGATCGCGGGCGGAAATTCCGACGTGATGAACAAGTCCGAGCCACGGCTGTTCACCATCAACTGCAAGAGTTCGTGGATGTATTTGGTGGCGGCTTCGCGGTCAAGCATGGCGTGCCCCTCCTGAAGAAAATTGGAAAGCGCGCTTGACGTATCAGTCAGCGCATCAGTTCACGTATCAATTCGCGAACGCGTCCGGGTTCTTGGCGATGGCGCGCGCGTCTGCGTAGTTGATCGCCGAGCGCTTGATCAGCTCCGACAGACATTGGTCGAGCGTCTGCATGCCCATGCCGCTGCTCGTCTGCATCATCGAGTACATCTGCGAGATCTTGTTCTCGCGGATCAAGTGACGGATGGCCGGCGTGGCAATCATGATTTCATGCGCCGCAATCCGGCCCGACCCGTCGCGCGTCTTGAGCAGCGTCTGCGAGATCACCGCCTCCAGCGATTCGGAAAGCATGGTCCGGACCATCTCCTTCTCGTCGGACGGAAACACGTCGACGACCCGGTCGATGGTCTTGGCCGCCGAGCTGGTGTGCAGCGTGCCGAACACCAAGTGGCCCGTTTCTGCGGCCGTGAGCGCCAGGCGAATGGTCTCAAGATCACGCAATTCGCCCACCAGCACCACGTCCGGGTCTTCACGCAGCGCCGACTTCAGCGCATTGGCGAACGAGTGTGTATGCGGACCAAGCTCGCGCTGGTTGATCAGGCTCTTCTTCGATTCATGCACGAATTCGATCGGGTCCTCCACCGTGAGGATGTGGCCCATGTCGTTTTCGTTGCGGTGGTTGACCATCGCGGCAAGCGTCGTCGACTTGCCCGAGCCAGTCGGGCCCGTGACGAGCACCAGGCCGCGCGGCTTCATCGCCAAGTCCGCAAACACGGCAGGCGCCTTCAGGTCGTCCAGCGAGAGCACCTTCGACGGAATCGTCCGGAATACGGCCGAAGCGCCGCGGTTCTGGTTGAACGCGTTGACCCGGAAACGCGAGAGGCCGGGAATCTCAAACGAGAAGTCGACTTCCAGGTTTTCTTCGTAGACCTTGCGCTGCCCGTCGCTCATGATGTCGTACACCATGGAGTGCACATCTTGGTGCGTGAGCGGTGGCACGTTGATCCGGCGCATGTCGCCGTGGATCCGGATCATCGGCGGCAGTCCGGCCGACAGGTGCAAGTCCGACGCCTTGTTCTTGGCGGAAAACGCCAGAAGCTGCGCGATGTCCATCTTATAATGACCCCCGACTTTTTTATGTCGCCCGGGCGTCGCAATGGCGCCTCCAGACGCGCTCCGAGCCGTTGTTTTGACGTGCCGGAACCTTGTTTATTTGTAACAAACGTCGCCGGATTATGTCTGTAATCGCCGCCAACTTGCAAGCCGTGCGTCAACGGATCACAACGGCCTGCACACTGGCTTCGCGCGATGCTGCGGGTGTCACATTGCTGGCGGTTTCCAAGACGTTCGACGCCGATGCCGTACGCGCCGCACATGCCGCTGGGCAACGCCTCTTCGGCGAAAACTATGTGCAGGAAGGCATCGCCAAGATCGACGCGCTGGCCGACCTGCGTGCGGGCCCGGACCCGATCCGCTGGCACTTCATCGGCCCCCTGCAGAGCAACAAGACGCGCGCCGTGGCCGAACAATTCGACTGGGTGCACAGCGTTGACCGCCTCAAAATTGCCGAGCGCCTCTCGGCCCAGCGCCCCGACACCTTGCCGCCGCTGCAAGTCTGTCTTGAGATCAACATCAGCCGCCAGGCCAGCAAACATGGTCTGATGCCAGATTTCGATGAAGTGCTTGCCGTGGCACAAGCCGTCTCGGCGCTGCCCCGTCTGCAATTGCGCGGCTTGATGGCCGTGCCTGAGCCGAGCGATGACCCTGCCGCGCAGCGCAAGCCGTTTGCTGATCTGCGTGCGCTGGCAGGTCGGCTGGGCGAGGCCGGCATCCCGCTCGATACGCTGTCAATGGGCATGTCCGCCGACCTGGAAGACGCCATTGCCGAAGGCGCCACCATTGTGCGTGTCGGCAGCGCCATCTTCGGGGCGCGGCAGTATGCCAACGCCTGAATTCCTGTTTTCTCTCACACCACCATTCTCATGCTCGACACTCTGAAACTCGGCTTCATCGGCGGCGGCAACATGGCGGCGGCCCTCATCGGCGGCCTGATCGCCAAGGGCGCGCACGGCGGCAACATCGTGGTGGTAGACCCGACCGAACCCGCCCGCAGCCGCGCCGAGCAGACCTGGGGCGCCCGCACAGCCGCCGCTCCGGGCGCCGAACTGGCCGACCGCGACGTGATCGTCCTGGCCGTCAAGCCGCAGCAGATGCGCGAGGTCTGTGCGCAACTGGCACCGCATCTGCGCGACAGCCTGGTGCTGTCGGTGGCGGCGGGCATCCGGATCCAGGATCTATCGCGCTGGCTGAATGGCCATGCACGTGTGGTTCGGGCGATGCCGAATACGCCTGCGCTCTCCGGTCTGGGTATGACGGGCCTGGCCGCCAACGCGGGCTTGTCCGACGCCGACCGCGCGACCGCCAGCGCCATCGCCAATGCCGTCGGCAAAAGCGTGTGGGTGCCCGCCGAGGCGCAGATTGACGCGGTGACCGCCATCTCGGGCAGCGGCCCGGCGTACGTGTTCTATTTCATCGAAGCGATGCAGCAGGCGGCGCAGGAGCTGGGGCTGTCGGCGGAGGATGGGCGCACGCTGGCGGTCGAAACATTTATTGGCGCGGCCACGCTGGCAGGCCAATCGACCGAGCCGGTTGAGGTGTTGCGCGAGCGTGTGACGTCCAAGGGCGGGACAACCTATGCGGCGCTGACTTCAATGGAAGGGGCCGGTATCAAGGCTGCCTTTGTACGCGCGATGCATGCTGCTGCCGCGCGGGGCAAGGAGATGGGGGAGGAGTTTGGGAGGGATTGAAGCCTTGGTGGTCCATCCCTGTTTCGTACCCTGCCGGGCACGACTCACTTTTCTTTGTCTTGCCAAAGAAAAGTAAGCAAAAGAAAGGCGCGCCCGAGATGGCGACTTCCCCTTGAATTTGTGTGACCGCGCGGGGAAGGAGGCAAACTCGCTGCGCTCAGACAAGCCTCCTTCCTTGATCCGCCCGCTCACACAAATTCAAGGCGCCATCAAGGGCTCAACGTCAAAAGAAAAAGGCCAACCCGTCGCGAGGTTGGCCTTTGTCGTTTGAGCTGGCGCCGCGGAGGTTTGGCTGTTGTCCTTTGACTTGCCCTGCCCTATGCGGCGCCTTGAATTTCTGTTGCAAGGAGGAAAAAGGAAGGGAAACTGTCTGAGCGCAGCGAGTTTTTCCCTTCCCCTCCTTGCGACATAAATTCAAGGAGTTTTTCGCCGCATCGGGCGCGCCTTTCTTTGCTTACTTTCTTTGGCAAGACAAAGAAAGTAAGTCGCCCCTGGCAGGGGGTGAAACAAGGGATGCACCACCAAGCCCTTAGCGCATCAAATACCCCCCCACCACCCCAGCAAACAAACAAGCCCCTAACCAATTGTTATGCCGGAAAACAAAAAAACACTTCATCCGATCCCGCGTCTGCAGCATCGGGTAATACCAAAGCGACAACGCCACGGCAGCGGCAAATCCAATCCAGTACGCCACGCCTAGCGCCATCACATAGCCAGCCCAGGCCATGATCCCGAAGAAGCCGACGTAGCACAGCATGATCGCCGTCACGTCATAACGTCCAAAGGTAATGGCCGACGTTTTGATGCCGATGAGCAAATCGTCATCGCGGTCGACCATCGCATACGCGGTGTCGTAGGCGACGGCCCAGAACACATTGCCGGCCAGCATCAGCCACGCCAGCACGGGCACCTGATCCTGCACTGCCGCGTACGCCATCGGAATCCCAAACCCGAACGCAATACCGAGGTACGCCTGCGGAATTGCGAAAAACCGCTTGAAGAACGGATACGTGCCGGCAATCACGATGGCGGCGACCGACATCCACTTCGTCAACGCATTGAGCGGCAGGATCAGTGTGAAGGCGATGAGCGACAGCACCGCCGCAACCGCCAGCGCTTCCCATGGGGCGATCAGGCCGGCGGTAATCGGCCGCTCCTTGGTGCGTTTGACGTGTTTGTCAAAGTCGCGATCTGCCCAGTCGTTGACGGCGCAGCCAGCCGAGCGCATCAGGAATGTGCCGACCGTGAAAATCACCACCAGCGACACCGGCGGATGGCCATCAGCGGCCATCCATAGCGCCCACAGCGTCGGCCACAGCAGCAGCAGCGTGCCGATCGGTTTGTCCATGCGCATCAGGCGCGCATAGAGCACGAGGCGGCTGGGTTGGGCAGCGGACGATTGCATGGAAATCACCAAAGAAAATGGCGCCTGCACGAGGCAAGGCGCCATTTTAGTCCCGCCGAAAGCAGCTTAGGCGGCGGCCATATCGAACCGGTCGAGATTCATCACCTTGACCCAAGCGGCAACGAACTCGCTGATGAAGCGCTCCTTACCGTCGGCGCTGCCGAACACCTCGGCCAGCGCACGCAGGATTGAGTTCGAACCGAACACCAGATCGACGCGCGTGCCGGTCCACTTGAGTTGACCCGTCTTGCGATCGAACCCCTCGTAGATGTTGCCGGCGGCCTTCCATTCGGTGCCCATGTCGAGCAGGTTGACGAAGAAATCGTTGGTCAGCGCGCCCGGCGTGGCGGTAAATACGCCGTGCTGGCTGCCATCCGCGTTGATGTTGATGGCGCGCAGGCCACCGATCAGCACGGTCAGCTCAGGCGCGGTCAGCGTCAGCAACTGAGCCTTGTCGAGCAGCAACACTTCGGCCGGCATCGCGTAATCGGCTTTCTGGTAGTTGCGGAAGCCGTCGGCCACCGGTTCGAGCGGCGCGAACGAGGCGGCGTCGGTTTGCTCGGCCGTTGCATCGACGCGGCCCGGCGTGAACGGCACGGAGATCGTCGTGCCAGCTGCCTTGGCGGCCAGTTCGATACCGACGCTGCCCGCCAGCACGATCACATCGGCCAGCGAAGCCTTGCCGGAAGCGCGTTGAATCTCCTCCAGCTTGGCCAGCGTGCCGGCCACCGGCTGGTTGACTGCCCAGTCGTTCTGCGGGGCCAGGCGAATGCGAGCACCGTTGGCACCGCCGCGCTTGTCCGAACCGCGGAAGGTCGAGGCGGATGCCCATGCCACCGCAACCAGCTCGGAGGCCGACAGACCTGAAGCAGCAATCTTCGCCTTGAGGTCGGCGATGTCGGCTTCGGTCGGCTTGTGCGTGGCAGCCGGAAGCGGGTCTTGCCAGATCAGGTCTTCACGCGGCACTTCGGGGCCGAGGTAACGCGACTTCGGGCCGAGATCACGGTGCGTGAGCTTGAACCAGGCGCGCGCAAAAGCTTCAGCAAATGCCTGCGGGTTGTCGAGGAAGCGGCGCGAGATCTTTTCGTACGCCGGATCGAAGCGCAACGACAGGTCGGTCGTCAGCATCGTGGGGCGACGCTTGGGCGAATCGGGCGTCGGGCCCGGAATGATCGCCTCGGCGTCCTTGGCCACCCATTGCAGCGCGCCGGCCGGGCTCTTCTCCTGCACCCATTCGTACTTGAACAGGTTTTCGAAGAAGAAATTGCTCCATTGCGCAGGGGTCTGCGTCCAGGTGACTTCCAGCCCGCTGGTGATGGCGTCGGCACCCTTGCCGGTCCCATATGTGCTGGCCCAGCCCAGGCCTTGCGCTTCCAGCGGAGCCGCTTCGACATCGGCGCCAACGTGGCTTGCCGCGCCCGCGCCGTGCGTTTTGCCGAAGGTGTGGCCGCCAGCGATCAACGCGACGGTTTCTTCATCATCCATCGCCATGCGTGCGAAGGTGTCGCGGATGTCGCGTGCGGCGGCCAGTGGATCGCCGTTGCCGTCCGGGCCTTCCGGGTTCACATAGATCAGGCCCATTTGCACGGCGGCCAGCGGGTTCGCAAGATTGCGGTCGCCCGAGTAGCGGCTATTGGGGTTGTTGGTGGGCGCGAGCCAGGTGGTCTCGCTGCCCCAATAGACGTCGTTGTCCGGTTCCCAGGTGTCTTCACGGCCAGCGGCAAAGCCGAAGGTGCGGAAGCCCATGGTTTCGAGTGCCACGTTGCCGGTCAGGATCAGCAGGTCGGCCCACGAGATTGCCTGGCCGTACTTCTGCTTGATCGGCCACAGCAAGCGGCGCGACTTGTCGATGTTGACGTTGTCGGGCCAGGAGTTGAGCGGTGCGAATCGTTGCTGGCCGCGCCCTGCGCCGCCACGGCCATCACCCGTGCGGTACGTGCCGGCAGCGTGCCATGCCATGCGGATGAACTGCGGGCCATAGTGCCCAAAGTCTGCCGGCCACCAGTCTTGCGAATCCGTCATCAGGCGGCGCAAATCGGCCTTGAGCGCGTCGTAGTCGATCGCATTGAAGGACTTGCGGTAGTCGAACTTCGGGCCGAGCGGATCCGACTTCTCGGAATGCTGGTTCAGCAGATCAACGCGCAGCTGATTGGGCCACCAGTCTTTGTTGGCCGTACCGCCACCGAAGGCGTGCGAAGCAGCGGGAGCATGGCCGGGAAACGGGCATTTGGCTTCAGTCGTCATGATTCTCTCGTTTAGGTCATGGGGTTGATGCTGTCACACCCGCAACACAACGGGCTTGCGGGTGGGACGCAATTCGCTGCTGTCGAAACGCCTGTCGCAATCTTGGCGAACGGCCGTCAAGCCAGCCTTAAGCCAGTAGCGAGCGCAGCATCCACGCGGTCTTCTCGTGGATGTCCATGCGTTGCGTCAGCAGGTCGGCGGTCGGTTCGTCGGCGGCCTTGTCGACATCGGGGAACAGGCTGCGGGCGGTGCGCGTCACGGCTTCGTGGCCGGCTACCAGCTCACGCACCATGTCCATCGCCTCGGGAATGCCCTTCGATTCCGGAATCGACGACAGCTTGGCGAACTCCGAATACGAGCCCGGCGCGGGATAACCCAGCGCGCGGATACGCTCAGCCACCGGGTCGACGGCATTCCACAGTTCGTTGTACTGCGTCTCGAACATCAGATGCAGCGTGTTGAACATCGGGCCGGTGACGTTCCAGTGGAAGTAATGCGTCTTCAGATACAGCGAGTAGGTATCGGCCAGCAGGCGCGACAGGCCTTCTGCGATCTTCTTGCGATCCTTGTCAGCGATGCCGATGTTGATCTGGGCTGCGGCAGTCGCGCCGTTGTTCTTCTTTGCCATCTGGATTCCCCTATGAAGTGGTGTGCAAAAACGCGGTGCCCTTGCCTTGATTCAGCGTCGGGCCATGCGTGCTTCAAGCCTTCTTTCGGTTGCCGCTCGCGCAGCAAGTTCCGATCGTCCCATCGTCCTATGACGAAACGCACAGCGGATGGCAACCGAGCATCCGGCCGGTCATCAGACCATAAGCTGCACCGTACCGTGCAGGAGCACGATCATAGCGCCGGCAGCCACGATCGTTAGACCGATCTGCTTGCGCACCCACTTGCGTTGCAGGCGGGCGGATTCTGCAGCGCGGGTGCCGAGCCCGCCAGCCGCACTGCCGGGCATACCGGACAACGTCGGCACCTCTGCCTGCGACGCGCGCACGGTGCCCGCAAACCCCTGCCATTCCGAAACAAACATCCGCACCATTGCCATGCTTTTTCTCCTTGCGACCCCGCGCGTTCCTGATGCCCGAACGACAAGCGCGGGCAGCTTCATGCATCCATCAGGTCAGTGCGATTCACCATAGGCAGCGAGCCATTCCAGCACGGTCGCGACGGTGTTCGAGGCAAGCGGCAGGGACATGACGGGCTCCACGGTGATTGGGCAGTGAGCGATGCGCTCACCATGGAAAACAGTCTACCAATGAGCTATCGATGCGTATATTTGATTGTTTTTATCTATTAATTAGACGTGCGCTATGGCCGTCATGGAATGACGGCCAGCGGCTACCTCAGAGGATCAATGAATCAGGGGGGTGGGCGGCAAAAGCTTGATGCCGGGCAGTTCGCATTGCGCGACCGCCTTGGCCACCGCTTCGATCGCGGCAATGCGGGTGAAGCTCTTGCGCCAGGCCAGAACAACGCGGCGGTCGGGCACAGGCTCCTGGAAGGGCACGTAACTGAGCAGATCGGTGGCGGCAGGCTGCATGCTGGGCACCGACGTGCGCGGCAGCACCGTAATGCCCACGCCGCTGGCGACCATATGGCGGATCGTTTCCAGCGACGAACCTTCGAACGTCTTCTGAATACCGTCCGCGTTCTGCGAGAAGCGCGACAGCTCCGGGCACACCCCGAGCACATGATCGCGGAAGCAATGCCCGTTGCCGAGCAGCAGCATGGTCTGCTGCTTGAGCGCTTCCGGGTCCACCGACGACGCCTTGGCCAACTCGTGACCGCGCGGCACCGCCACGACAAAGGGTTCGTCGTACAGCGGCACCGTCATCAGGCCGGCCTCGGGAAACGGCTGGGCCATGATGGCGCAGTCGATCTCGCCCTGCTTGAGCAGCTCCACCAGCCGCACGGTGAAGTTCTCCTGCAGCATCAGCGGCATCTGCGGGACGGTGTCGATCATCTGCTTGACGAGCGCGGGCAGCAGATACGGCCCAATCGTGTAGATCACCCCCAGGCGCAGCGGCCCGGCCAGCGGGTCCATCCCCTGCTTGGCAATCTCGCGGATCGCCATCGTCTGTTCAAGCACGCGTTGCGCCTGTGTGACGATTTGCTCGCCGACGGGCGTGACGCTCACTTCAGATGCGCCGCGCTCGAAAATCTGCACGGCCAGTTCGTCTTCCAGCTTCTTGATGGCGACCGACAGCGTCGGTTGCGAGACGAAGCAGGCCTCGGCGGCACGCCCAAAGTGGCGTTCCCGCGCGACGGCGACGATGTATTTCAGTTCAGTGAGCGTCATGACGATCAATCGGCTTGGGGATATCGATAGATTTTACCAAGGGACGTGCAATGTTGCTTGAGGTTCGAACGGCGGCTTGGCATTGACAACGCTGCCAGCCGCCCCATCTTCCGGGGATACGCCCCACCGAGACAAAAGGAGCCGCCCCCACATGAGTGACGAACCTAACGGCAGCCGATCCCTGCCCCGCGGCAGACGCCGCTTCCTGATGACAACTGTCGGGCTCATGGCAGCGCTGCATCTCTACATCGGATGGCGGCTGCTGCCGGATCTGGGCTGGAACGGTGCGGGCTGGGCTGCAGGCGTCCTCTTCCTGCTCGTATCGACGGTGATGATTCCAACCGGGATGGCAGCGCGCTTCGTGATCCGTCCCATCTCGCTGGCCGATCGCGTGACCTGGGTTGGCGCCTTGCTGATGGGCCTGTTTTCGTCACTGCTGGTCCTGACGCTGCTGCGCGACGTCGCGCTGATCGTGCTGCCGCAGACTTATCGGCACGACTCGGCCCTGCTCGTCGTCGCCCTCACCTTGCTGGTGACGTTGATCGGCTATGTCAATGCGCGCCGCATTCCCCGCGTCGCACGGGTGACGGTGCCCATTGCGGACCTGCCTGCCGCGCTGCACGGCTTCACCATCGCGCAAATCACCGATCTGCATGTCGGGCCCACCATCAAGCGTGCCTATGTAACCGGCGTGGTCGAGCGGCTCAATGCATTGCAACCGGATGTCATCGCCGTGACGGGCGATCTAGTGGACGGCGAGGTGGACGTGTTGCGTCCGCATATCGCGCCGCTGGCCGGCATGTCGGCTCGGCACGGCGTTTTTGCGGTGACGGGCAATCACGAGTACTACTCCGGCGTCGGCCCTTGGGTGTCTGAGTTCGAGAGGCTCGGTATGCGCGTGTTGATGAACGAGCATACGGTGCTCGAACACGACGGCGCGCCGCTGGTGATCGCGGGCGTGACGGATTTCAGTGCAGGCAAGTTCGACGCCGCGCATGCGAGCGATCCAACGCGGGCGCTGGCAGGGTCGCCGCCGGGCGTCACGCCCACCATCCTCCTCGCGCATCAACCGCGCAGCGCTCCTGCCGCAGCAGAGGCCGGCTTCGACCTGCAACTGTCGGGGCACACGCATGGCGGCCAGTTCTGGCCGTGGAGCCTGTTTGTTCCGCTGCAGCAGCCATTTACGGCTGGGCTGCACAAGCTGGGGCGCCTGTGGATCTACACCAGCCGCGGCACAGGATATTGGGGCCCGCCCAAGCGATTCGGGGCGCCATCGGAGATTACGCTGATACGGCTGGAGCCGACCGTTGGCTAAACCGTAAGACCGGACATTCGACGAAGAACCATCCGACCTCAACGTCTTGCCGCCTGCCGATTCTTTGCGCACCGTCGCAGTGCATACGAAAGTTGTAACGGCGCCTCACACCGGCGACATTTCGGTCTATGCCGTTCGGGTGACGGGCTAGAATCGCCCGACTCACAGCCACACCCGCGCCGCGCCCCATGTCGTTCGACCACCCGCCTCTGCAAAACCCCGCCACGCTCCTTGAAATCGTGCGAGCGCAGTCAGAGATCGCCAAGCTGGGCACAGATCTGGGCGCGATCATGGCGCTGGTTACCGAGCGGGCACAGCATCTGACGTGCGCGACGGGGGCGGTCGTCGAATTGGCGGAAGGCGATGAGATGGTCTACCGCGCCACCTCGGGCCTGACCGAAACGCTGCTGGGCCTGCGGCTGGCGCGCAAGGGCAGCCTGTCGGGCCTGTGCGTGCAGACCGGCGAAATCCTGCAATGTACAGACTCCGAAACCGACGCGCGCGTCGACCGCGAAGCCTGCCGCCGCGTAGGTTTGCGTTCGATGGTGGTCACGCCGCTGCGACATCTCGACACCACGGTCGGCGTGCTCAAGCTGGTGGCACCGGAGGTGGACGCCTTCAGCGAAAGTGACATCAGCGTGCTGGAGCTGATGTCAGAGCTGATCGCCGCAGCCATGTTCCACGCTGCCAACGCCGAGCGCGATCAGTTATATCTGCGCGCCACGCACGACGCGCTGACCGACCTCCCCAACCGCGCGCTGTTCTATGACCGCCTGCGCCAGTCGATCCATCTGGCGCAACGCGCGCATGGCGGCCTGGGTGTGCTCAATGTCGACATGGACAATCTCAAGCTCATCAATGATCGCCACGGCCACCGCGCGGGCGATGCCGCCATTCGCGAGACCGCACAGCGCATGGGCCGCACGGCACGGCGCTCCGACACGGTGGCGCGCGTGGGCGGCGACGAGTTTGCCGTGATCCTGCCCGGCATTGGCGCGCGGGCGGATGCGCAGGCGCAAAGCGAGCGGCTCATCGAAGAGGTGCAGCAACCGTACGTGTTCGAAGGCCAGCCGCTGGACCTGCGCGTGAGCATCGGCGTGGCGGTGATGCCCGAAGACGGCACCGAGATCACGGCCCTGCTTGATCAAGCCGATCGCGAGATGTACACCGCCAAGCGCTTGCGCAAGCAGGCACAGTTGGCGCACTAAAAAAAGGCGCGTGCCACCGGCGTTAGACGCGCAGGTAGTGCTCGCGCTCGCCGAGCCAGCGCTTGAGATGGGTGTCGACGGCTTCCGGAAAGCGGGCCAGCATGTCGTCCGCCGCTCCTTGGGCAAATTCGACGAGCCACGCATCATGGTTCAGATCGGCAAAGCGCAACATCGCTTCGCCCGACTGCCGCGCGCCGAGGAATTCGCCGGGGCCGCGGATCTCCAGATCGCGCCGGGCGATTTCGAAACCATCGGTGGTCTCGCGCATGGTCTGCAGGCGCTGCTTGGCCGTCGGCGACAGAGGCGCCTGATACAGCAGCACGCACACCGATTCCGCCGTGCCGCGGCCCACCCGCCCGCGTAGCTGATGCAGCTGCGCAAGGCCAAAGCGCTCGGCGTGCTCGATCACCATCAACGAGGCATTGGGCACGTCCACACCGACTTCAATGACGGTGGTGGCCACCAGCACGTGCAGCTCGCCGCCTGCGAAGGCGCTCATCACGGCGGCCTTCTCGGCCGATGGCAGACGTCCATGCACGAGACCGACCTTCAAACCTTCCAGGCTCTGGGAAAGCGTCTCGAAGGTTTCGACGGCAGTCTGCAGCTGCAGCGCCTCGCTCTCTTCGATCAGCGGGCAAACCCAGTAGACCTGCCGGCCTTCGCGTGCGGCGGCGTAGATGCGCTCAATCACTTCGTCGCGGCGCGCATCGTTCACCAGGCGCGTGACGATGGGCGTGCGGCCGGGCGGTAGCTCGTCGATGGCTGAGACGTCGAGATCGGCGTAATACGTCATCGCCAGCGTGCGCGGGATCGGCGTGGCGGACATCATCAGTTGGTGCGGCACTTGCGCGTTGGCGGCCGCGGGAGCATCGCCATTGCTCGCCTTACCGCGCAGAGCGAGCCGCTGTGCCACGCCAAAGCGATGCTGTTCATCGACCACCGCCAGACCCAGCCGCGCGAACGTCACGGCGTCCTGAATCAGCGCGTGCGTGCCGATCACGAGTTGCGCCGTGCCGGCCGCCACGCGCGCCGCCGCCTCCTCCTTCTGCTTGCGTTTGAGGCTGCCAGCCAGCCAGACGATGTCCACGCCCAGCGGTTCCAGCCAGGCAGAAAGCTTGCGGTAATGCTGCTCGGCGAGCAGCTCGGTCGGCGCCATCAGTGCTGCCTGCCAGCCGGCATCGATGGCCTGGCACGCTGCCAGCGCGGCTATGACGGTCTTGCCGCTGCCCACGTCGCCCTGCAGCAATCGCTGCATCGGGTACGGGTGCGCAAGGTCGGCGCGGATCTCTTCCCACACGCGGGCCTGGGCGCCGGTCAGTTTGAACGGCAGCGCATTCATGAAGCGCGCGAGCAGCCCATCCTTGCCGCTGTCGCGCAGGATGGGCGCATTGCGCATGCGGCGCGCGGCCTGCGCACGCTTGAGCGACAACTGCTGCGACAGCAGTTCATCAAACTTGATGCGCAGCCATGCCGGGTGTGTGCGCTCGACGAGGCTGTGCTCGTCGACATCGGGCGTCGGTTGATGCAGCAGGCGCACGGCATCGGCAGGCGTCATCAGCTTGAGCGGCGCGAGCGGGCCGCTGATGAGGCTGTTCGGCAGCGTTTCTGGCAGCGGCGTGCGCGTGAGCGCGTTCAGGATCGCCTTGCGCAGATAGGCCTGCGCCACGCCAGCCGTGCTCGGATACACCGGTGTCAGGCGGTCGGGCAGCGGTTCATCTTCCGCCACGGCGCGCACGGTCGGGTGCACCATCTCTGCGCCGAAGAAGCCAGCGCGCACTTCACCGCGCACGCGCAGGCGCACGCCTTCGGCCATCTGCTTGACTTGGCTGCCGTAGAAATTGAGAAAACGCAGAACCAGCTCGCCCGACTCATCGGCGATATGCACAACGAGTTGCCGGCGTGGCCGGAATGCCACTTCGTTGCGCGTGACCGTGCCTTCCACCTGCGCGGCCCAACCGGTATTGGCCCGAGCCGTGGCTTCTGCAATGGTCAGGAGGGTGGTTTCATCCTCGTAGCGCATCGGCAGATGCAGGACGAGATCGACGTCGCGGTGCAGGCCAAGTTTGGCGAGTTTGTCGGCCGGGCGGGCGGTCTTGGCTGCTGCCTTGGCTGGCTTGTCTGCCGGGGCTGCACGTTTTGGCTTCGGCGCCGGCGCGGTATCAGCGTCGGGCATAGGAGCAGCATCAGTGGCGGAACGGGCGCGAGGCGGCACAGGACGTTTACAATGGCGAACTTTGCGAGTCGCCCGATTGTACCGGCGCCCGCCACCATCACTTGGCGCAATCCACGTCTGCGCCACTTTTCATGCTGACGCTGTCCGATTTCGACTTCGATCTGCCGCCCGAGCTGATCGCACAAACCGCCCTGCCCGACCGCACCGCGAGCCGCCTGCTGGCCGTCCGCCGTACGGAGGATGCCGTGCATTTCGAAGACCGCCAGTTTGCCGATCTGATCGACTACCTGCGCCCCGGCGACCTGCTCGTCTTCAACGACACCCGTGTCATCAAGGCACGCTTTTTCGGCCACAAGGCCAGCGGCGGCAAGGTGGAGGTGCTCATTGAGCGCTTGCTGGACGAGCACACCGTGTTGGCGCAAATCCGCTCCAGCAAATCACCGGTCGAGGGCACGACACTGCGCCTGGCCGACGCCTTTGACGTGACGGTCGGCCCCCGCGCCGAGCCGTTCTTTACGTTGCGTTTCCCGCAGCCGGCGCTGGATCTGATCGAGCAATACGGCCGCCTGCCGCTGCCGCCCTACATCGAGCACGACCCCGACAGCTTTGACGAGACGCGTTACCAGACCGTGTATGCGCGCAGCCCGGGCGCCGTCGCGGCACCGACGGCGGGCCTGCATTTTGACGATGCGCTGTTCGCCAAGCTGGACGCGATGGGCGTCAAGCGCGGCTTCCTTACGCTGCACGTGGGCGCCGGCACGTTCCAGCCCGTGCGCGTGGAAAACATCGCCGAGCACCGCATGCACAGCGAGTGGTACGAAATCACGCCCGAACTGGCCGAAGCCATCCGCGCCACGCGCGCAGCCGGCGGCCGCGTGATCGCGGTGGGCACCACGTCGATGCGCGCGCTTGAATCGGCCGCGCAGCCGGACGGCACGCTCAACGCCTGCAGCGGCGAGACCGACATCTTCATCACCCCCGGCTACCGTTTCCGCGCCGTCGACCTGCTGGTGACGAACTTCCACCTGCCCAAGTCGACTTTGCTGATGCTCGTATCGGCGTTTGCCGGCATGAGCGCCATCCGTGAGGCGTATCAGCACGCCATCGCCCAGCGCTACCGCTTCTTCAGTTACGGCGACGCCATGCTGCTCACGCGCGCCCCCGCCGAACCCAGCGAAACCCAATCGCTCTGACCATGCTCAAGTACGAACTGCTCACCACCGATGGCCTCGCCCGACGCGGCCGCATGACCCTGAACCACGGCGTGGTCGAAACGCCCATCTT
>Ga0207695_10002994_pt1 | contig 24282 bp, 19 predicted proteins | sample KBSC54metaG_FD_184354 | JGI IMG/M metagenome (GOLD analysis project Ga0207695, IMG submission 184354) | Corn rhizosphere microbial communities from Kellogg Biological Station, Michigan, USA - KBS C5-4 metaG (SPAdes) (version 2) | ecosystem: Host-associated > Plants > Roots > Rhizosphere > Soil...
CACTGATGCCGACTGCGTGGGTATGTCGTCCCAGATTCCCTGGCGCCTGAACGAGCAATGGCTGGAGCTGCTCGCAGCGAGCGGCACCAGTCTGTTCGTCTCCACGCCGACGGAATACGTGAAGGAAAAGCAAAGGACTGCGCTGGGCCGCGCCTACGACCGTGCCTCGCGCACACAACCCCTGATTCAACCGATCGATTGGACAGAAAATGCCTGCCCAACACGGTGGAAATCAGGTGAGGAATTTCTCGAGTTCAATTGGTGGAAAACCTGAAGCGATCTTCTCAACCCTTCAAACTCTATATGACCAAGACCAACGAATCCAAAAAACGCTACGCTATCGTCGGGCTGGGAGGTCGCTCCCACATGTATCTCGACGCCATCATGAACAAGTACCAAGCCACCAGTGAGGTAGTCGGCATCTGTGACACCAACCGGAAGCGTCTCGAATTTGCGAATACGCGGGCTGCGAAAAGATACTCGCACCCGCCAGTCCCGACCTATGCCGCGAATGAATTCGGGCAGATGATCAAGGACCAGAGACCGGACATCGTCATCGTCACCAGCATCGACCGCACGCACCATCAATACATCATCCAGGCTATGGACATGGGCTGCGACGTGATCACGGAAAAGCCGATGACCGTCGATGCCGAAAAATGCCAGGCCATCGTGGACGCCGTCAAGCGAACCGGCCGCGACTTGCGGGTCACTTTCAACTACCGCTACTCTCCTTCGCGCACCAAGGTGAAGGAGCTGCTGATGCAGGGGGCCATCGGCGAGGTTAAGTCAGTCCATTTCGAGTGGATGCTCGACACCCAGCACGGTGCCGACTACTTCCGCCGCTGGCACCGCGATAAAAAGAATTCGGGCGGACTAATGGTGCACAAGTCAACGCATCACTTCGACCTCGTCAACTGGTGGCTTAACAGCACGCCCCAGGTCGTATTCGGCTTCGGTTCGCTGGCCTTCTATGGCAGGGCCAACGGCGAGGCCCGCGGCGTCCATCGCCCCTATTTCCGTAGTACAGGAGAGGAAGCGGCCAAAGGCGATCCCTTCGCTCTCGACCTCCGGGACGGCGACGGGCTGGAAGGACTTTACTACACGGCCGAAAAGGAGGACGGTTACATCCGCGACCAAAATGTTTTTGGCGACGGCATCAGTATCGAGGACACCATGAACCTGGTCGTGCGTTATCAAAGCGGAGCGCAGATGTCTTATTCGCTCACGGCCTACTCGCCTTGGGAGGGATACCGGGTCGCCTTTAACGGTACGAAAGGCCGTCTGGAGTTCGACGAGATGGAAAAATCCTACATCAGCGCGGGCAATAGCCAGATTGGCGACGGACTGACAGAGTCCCAGCGGATCACCGTTTTTCCGCATTGGCAAAAGCCCTACCACATCGATCGCGTCCAAGCCGAAGGAGGTCATGGCGGGGGAGACATCCTGCTGCTCGAAGAACTTTTCGGCACAGAAAAAAAGAAAGACCCCTTTGGCCGCGCGGCCAATTTTCTCGATGGCGCCCAGTCCATCCTAACCGGCATTGCCGCCAACCAATCCTTTGCCACGGGACAACCCGTTCGAACTGCGGACCTGGTCCGCTTTTGAAAGACGCATGAGCACGACTTTCCTCACCGAAGATTTTCTCCTAGAAACCGGCTTGGCGATTGAGCTCTATCATCGATATGCGGCGCCGATGCCGATTATCGATTATCACTGCCATCTCCCGCCCGGACAGATCGCGGATGATCATCGATTCGAAAACCTGACCCAAATCTGGCTCGCGGGCGACCACTACAAATGGCGGGCAATGCGTGCCTGCGGCGTCGACGAATATTTCATCACCGGCGGCGCCACTGACCGGGATAAATTCCAGAAGTGGGCGGAGACCACGCCGAAGACCCTGCGTAATCCCCTCTATCACTGGACGCATCTGGAACTCAAGAAACCCTTCGGCATCCACGACCGCCTCCTCAACGCCAAGACCGCCGACGGCATCTGGCAGGAATGCAATGCCCAGCTCGCCCAGCCGGAGGGCTCCATCCGCGGCCTGCTCAAGCAGTGGAATGTCGAAGTGGTCTGCACGACGGACGATCCAATCGATTCCCTCGAATCCCACCAAAAAATCGCCCGCGAGCCTTCCTTGGGAGCCAAGGTCATCCCGGCCTTCCGACCCGATATGGCGCTGGCCGTGGAAACACCCGAGGTCTTTAACGCTTGGATCGACAAGCTCGCCCTAGCCGCACAGCAGGACATTGCCGACTTTCCCGCGCTGGTCGAAGCCCTGCGCAAACGCGTCGAATTCTTCCATGCCATCGGCTGCCGCCTTTCCGATCATGGCATCGAACAGCCCTATGCCGATGACTACACCGCGCAGGAAGTGAACGCCTCATTTAAAGCCGCGCGCATCGGCAAGCTCCTGTCGGCGGAGGAAGCCAGGAAATACAAATCCGCCGTGCTGCACGAACTCGGACTTCTCTACCATGAAAAAGGTTGGACCCAGCAGTTCCATCTGGGGGCATTGCGCAATACGAACTCTCGCACCCTGAAGCGGCTCGGCAAGGACACCGGTTGCGATTCGATCGGCGACTTCGAGATCGCCCGTCCCCTCGCCCGTTATCTGGACCGGCTCGATATCGAGAACCGCCTGGCGAAAACGATTCTCTATAATCTGAATCCCCGCGACAATGAATTGCTCGCGACGATGGCCGGCAACTTTCAGGACGGGACCATCCCTGGAAAAATCCAATATGGCAGCGCGTGGTGGTTCCTCGACCAGAAGGATGGCATGGAAAAGCAGCTAGAGGCCCTGTCCAACATGGGACTCCTGAGCCTCTTCGTTGGCATGCTCACCGACTCTCGCTCGTTCCTCTCCTACAGCCGCCACGAATATTTTCGCCGGATTCTCTGCAACCTGCTCGGTCGCGATGTGGAAAAGGGCCTGCTCCCGCGCGACCCCGAGTTGCTCGGCAACATGGTGCAGGACATTTGCTATCGGAACGCTTCCGCCTATTTTGGTTTCGGTTCCAAACCATGAATTTGCTCCTCCAGCTCAATCCCCGCGACAATGTGGCCGTCGCGCTCCAAGCCCTGTCTGCAGGCCAGGAAATCGACGGCTTCAAGTTGCTCAACAACGTACCGATGGGGCATAAGGTCGCACTACAGGCCATTCAGACAGGCCAGCCGGTATTGAAGTATGGCTATCCTATTGGACGCGCGTCGGAGGAGATCAAAGCTGGCGCGCACGTTCATTCCCATAATCTCCAGAGCGCGCTTGAGGAAGAGAAGGCCGCTCATCTTAAAATCGACAACGGCAAGGCAAAGCCCCCCCAGGAAAGCAAAACCGGAGTCACGTTTCTTGGCTATCAACGTCCAGACGGTACGGTAGGTATCCGCAACGAAATCTGGATCATCAACACCGTTGCCTGCGTCAATTTTCCGGCGGAGAAGATCGCCACCGTCTCCCGCCAGAAATACGGTCAATTCGACAGCGGTATTGATGGCATTTTCTCTTTCAGTCATCCCTACGGCTGCTCGCAGCTGGGCGACGATCTAGGCCACACTCGATCGCTTCTCGCCAGCCTCGCCCGGCATCCGAACGCAGCGGGCGTCCTCGTGATGGGGCTCGGTTGCGAGAACAATCAACTCAAGGCTTTCCTGGAAGAAGTCGGCTCTTTCGATCCCCGTCGAATCAAATTTTTCAATGCACAGGATGTACCCGATGAAATCGAGACTGGCCTGCAATTGATCGACGACCTCGCGGCCTATGCGGCGACCTTCCAGCGTGAACCGGTGCCAGCCAGCAAACTGGTTCTCGGCATGAAGTGCGGAGGTAGCGACGGGCTCAGCGGCATTACCGCGAATCCGCTGGTAGGTCGCGTTTCCGACTGGCTCAGCGCCCAAGGAGGGAGCGCCCTGCTCAGCGAAGTCCCCGAAATGTTCGGCGCCGAGCAGGTGCTCTCCGAGCGAACGACTTCCGCGAAGGTGGCCACACGCTTCGACAGCTTGATCGCCAACTTCAAAGACTATTTCCGCAAGCACCATGAGCCGGTGAATGAGAATCCCTCCCCCGGCAACAAGGATGGGGGCATCACGACGCTCGAGGAAAAATCACTCGGCTGCGTCCAGAAGGGCGGCACCGCGCCCGTGTGCGAAATCTTCGATTACGGCCAGAGGATTTCCGCCTCGCTCGGCGGCCTCGGCCTCGTCAATGCGCCGGGCAACGATGGCGTCTCCACTTCCGCGATGGCCGCTGCGGGAGCCCACATGATCCTGTTCACCACCGGCCGCGGCACACCTCTTGGAGCACCGGTGCCCACGCTCAAAATCGCCTCCAACTCCTCACTCGCCGAGCGCAAACCACTCTGGATTGATTTCGATGCCGGCCCGCTTCTGACCGGAACCACCATGGACGACCTGACCCGCCACTTGGTGGACCTCGTTCTCCAGACCGCCAGTGGCACCACCCCTGCCCGCAACGAAACCAATGGCTACCGCGAAATCGCCATCTGGAAAGACGGCGTCACTTTATGAGCGAGACCCCGGCCCCGGAGACCTTCCTGCAATTTGGGTGTGGCAATTTTCAACGGGCCTTCACCGACCTCTTCGTCTCCCAGGCTAATCGCGTTGGAAAAAATGCCGGCCGCGTCATCGCGGTACAGTCCACCGGCGATGACCGCGCCCTAGCGCTTCGGGCCAGCCAATGCGCTTACCACGTGGCCATTCGCGGCTTCGCCCAAGCTCAGGTCGTCGACCAAGTCGAGTGGGTTGATTCGATTTCGCGGGTGATCATCGCCCGCAAGGAATGGGACGATTTTCTCGCCACCGCCAGTCTGCCGTCGCTCCGCTGGATCACCTCCAACGTCACCGAGTCCGGCCTTAAGCTCGAACCCGACGACCGCCGTGATTCACGCCCTCCTGCATCCTTTCCCGCCAAGCTGGCCGTCTGGTTGCACGAGCGCTGGAAACTCGGCGGCACTCCCGTCGCCGTTCTGCCCTGCGAACTCGTCCCGCAAAATGCCGATGTCGTCCGCGGCCTCGTCGAAAAGCAGGCCAGCCTGTGGAACCTGGAACCCGCCTTCCTCGACTGGCTCCGTCACGAGTGCCGTTGGATCAACACTCTGGTCGATCGCATCGTCTCCGGTCGCCCCGCCTCCCATCCCTTACTGGGGAAAGATCCCCTCCTTATCGCTACCGAGCCCTTCGCCTTGTGGGTCCTCGAAGGCACTCCTCCCAATAGCTTCCCCTTGGTTCATCCCTCGGTGCTTTTTGCTCCCTCCGTCGAAAACTACCAGTTACGCAAAGTCCGCATCCTCAACGGTGCCCACACCGCACTGGTCGCTAAGGCGCTGCCTCTCGGTTTCGAAACCGTCCGCGCTGCCGTGGAAGATACGAAAATCGGCCCGTGGTTGCGCAAACTACTCTTCACGGAAGTTGTCCCCGTCTTGGAAGGCCGGGTCGAAAGCCCCAGAGAATTTGCGGAAGAAACGCTCGAACGCTTCCAGAATCCCTATCTCGATCACAAACTCAGCGACATCGCCAAGGGGCACGACCAAAAAATCATTCATCGCCTCCAACCGACTTTTGACGATTATCTCAGACAATTCGGACACCAACCGAAACTCCTTTCCGAACTCCTGCCTTCCCGCTGATTCAGGAAAGTTCTTTTCGCGGACGCAAACGAACGGTATAAGAAGGGCCGTGAACATCATTGCCTCCGTCCCGATGAAGCGAGCCGCCAATCAAATGGCCTGGCACGCGATTGTCGTGCTCCGGAGGCGCCAGTAAGCTAACCACTTGTGGCCCACCTCCGAAATTCGGGGTGGGTGTAGTTTTCCTGGATTTCGGCGGAGGTCACCTTCCCCGCCATGAATCCCAACTCCTCATCCCCATCTCAATCGTCCTGCGCGCTGCCGCTGGGCTTTGCCTTCATCTATTTCGCCTGGGGCGCGACCTACCTGGGCGTGAAGTTCGCCATCGTCGATTTTCCCGTTTTCCTAATGAGTGGCGGTCGTTTTTTCCTCGCGGGAATCCTTCTCCTCGCCGGAATAGCCGTTTTTGACCGGGCCGGGTTTCGTCTCGGCACGCTGCGGGAATGGAAGGATGCTGCCATTATCGGTCTGCTCCTGCTCGTGTTCGGCGTCGGGACCGGCAACTGGGCCCAGCAATATGTGGATTCCAGCTTCGCGGCCATGGTCTTCAGCGGGTTGCCCCTCTGGATTATTCTCGTCGACTGGATTCGTCCCGGCGGCCTGGCACCCACGCGCACCGTCGCCCTCGGCCTGCTCCTTGGCTTCGTTGGTATCGGCGTCATTCTCGCTCCGCACGGTGAGATCGGTGCCAAGACGACAAGCCTTGCCATTAACGTGCTCTTCATCGTGGCCAGTATCTCCTGGGCCAGCGGGGCCATCTTCTCGCGCCATCATCATGCCGAGGGATCGCGCCTCCTGCCCGTGGCGCGCCAAATGACCGTGGCCGGAGGCGTTCTCCTTTTGACTGGCTGCCTTCATGGTGACTTGAGCCGCCTCCACCTGACGGAGGCACGCCTGGCCTCGTGGCTCGGGTTCGCCTACCTCGTCTTCATCGGATCGTTGGCGGGCTATCCCGTTTACATCTGGCTCATGCGCGTCTGTCCGCCGGCGAAGGCCGCGACCGTGCCTTATGTGAATCTCATCGTCGCCATCTTTCTCGGCTGGTCGTTGGGACACGAAACCATCACGGCCCGCCTGTTGATCGGCACCGCCATCGTGCTGGGCTCGGTCGCCATCGTCCTTCGCACCAAGTCACCCGAGGAGGACGATCCGCCCGCTGTTGATTAACCCGACAAATGACCGGGCCCGGCCTGAATTCATGTCGTGACCCGGCCTTGCTCTATCTTGAGAAGACGCCCTATGATCTGACTCACGATTCTTGTCGCACAAATCACACCCTAGGCTTAGCACATGCGGCTCCGCACACTTCTCTCCCTCGTCCTCGCGATCCTCCTGATGGTCACGGCTGCCATTATCGGCGGGTTCGGCTACACCAACAGCCATCGCGCGATCAAACATCTGACCGAACGTGAATTCGCCGTCGCGAATGCCGCCGCCGCGAACGAGATCACTCATTTCCTCAATGAACCGGCCAACCGTCTCCTGAACGAACTCTCCCTCCGTGCCCGTCGCGGCATGCTGAACCTGATGGACGACCGCGCCCTCGGCTTCGATCTCGCCGAGCGTCTGCGCGTCAACCCCAACCTCGCGTGGATCAGCTACAGCGACGCGGCCACCGGTCACTTCATCGGCGTCTGGCGGAACGACCAAAATGAGATTGTGCTCAACCTCTCCACGCCCGGCATGGGTCAAGCACGCGAGGAAATTATCGCGCCGGACGGCAAGGAGACTCCCTACGAGCACTCGCGCCCGAAAAATTACGACCCTCGCGAACGCGACTGGTTCAAGGCCGCCATGGCCACCGACGGCATGGTCTGGAGCCATCCTTACAATTTTCTCGACGACGTGAAGGGCATCACTGCCAGCAAGACTTGGAAAGCCTCCGATTCGGCTACAGCTGAGGGCGTCTTCACCGTCGATTTTTATCTCAGGGATCTCACCAAGATCCTCGATGATGTCGCTGTCAAAATCCAGGGCTTCTCCGTCATCATGGAGCCCGATGGCAACCTCGTCTGCTCCTCGTCCAACCCGGATGCCGCCGCCCTGGCCGCCGCTCTCGGCTATTGGGTCCGCACCGATCCGGACTTTAAGAACATCAACGGCATCTCCACCAGCCACCTCATCCCGATCACTGTCGGCACGACAACTTATCTTGCTGCCCTCGAACACATCCAGGCCCCGTCGGGACTCAAATGCATCGTCGCGGGCATGCTGCCGGAATCGGTCATCTTCAACGAGGTCGACCGCGCCGCGAGCAAGACCGGTTTGATTGTCGCTGTCACGGGGCTCGCCTTGGCTGTCCTGATCGGTTGGTTCCTGGCCCATCGCGTCAGCGCACCCCTGCATGCGCTCGGCAGCGATCTCGCCAAAGTCGGCCAGTTCCATCTCGCCCCCGAAGACATCCCCCCCTCGTCAGTCCTTGAGGTCAACCAGCTTCGCGATGCCTCGGATCGCATGAAAACGGGCCTGCGCTCCTTCATCAAGTACGTGCCGGACGACCTCGTCCGCCAGCTACTCTCCACCGGAAAGGAAGCCGTGCTCGGCGGCGAGATCCGGCGCCTGACCGTTTTCTTCTTCGACATCGAAGGCTTTTCCGCCCATAGCGAACAGGTCACGCCCAATGTCCTCGTCCACGAACTGGGCGACTACTTCGAGGTCCTTTCCCGCCGGTTGCGCCAGCATTCCGGCACCATTGATAAATTCATCGGTGACGGTTTGCTCGGCTTTTTCAATGCTCCCGAAAAAGTCGCCAACCATGAAAACCAGGCCTGCCGCGCTACGTTGATCGGCCTCCAGGAAGTAGCGCTGCGGCAAAAAGAAGGGCACATTCCGTTCCGCACCCGCGTCGGCCTCCACTGCGGCGACGTTCTCGTCGGCAATATCGGCACACCGGAACGTTTTGCTTACACCGTTCTCGGCGATGTCGTTAACGTGGCCAGCCGCCTCGAGAACCTCAACAAAATCTACGGCACGCAGATCATCGCCAGCGGCGAAGTCTGGCAGCATGCCGGGAACGATTTCGAATGGCGGCACCTCGACCGCGTCGTCGTCGCCGGACGCAAGGGGGCCATGGACATCTACGAATTGCTGGGCCTTAAGGATGGCGTCGATGAAGACCGGATTCATTGCCGCAATCTCTACGACGAAGCCCTCAATCTTTATTTCGCCCGCTCCTTTTTCGATGCCCGCCGGATCTTCGCCCAGATCACGGAAAAAGCGCCCAAGGACAAGGCCGCCCTGCTGATGATGACCCGCTGTGACCACATGGTCTCGCGCGATCTTCCGGAAGATTGGAACGGCGTCTTCGTCTATAACTTCAAGCCCGGCGAACGCGCCTAATAAGGTGGCCGTCGACCTCCGGGCGACGGTGCCTTCCCTCGTTCCCAAACTCCATTTGGGAACGCCATTGTCCGCGCCCCTCCATTGCCGTCGGTCTGTTTTCTTCTAAGAGTTTGCCCCTCACCTTCTATCCGCTTACTTTCACGAACAGCCCATGAAAAGTTTCCTTCCCATCCTGGGCAAAATCCTCCTCGCTGTCGCGCTCCTCGCCAGCTTCCGTATCGACCTCGCCAACGTCACTGCAGGCGGCTCCGTCGATTTCCGCAACCGCATCACCGGCATCCGCGTCATGGAGCATGGCATTGATCCCTACCACTTCATCTGGCATGCGGACGATCCGCCTGAATTCTGCGACCTCCGCAACAATCCCAACCTGCCTTTCAGCAAAACCACCGTCACTCCGGCGTTGCTTACCTTTTATGCCCCGCTCGCCCTGCTCCCCTACCGCACGGCACAACTCCTCTGGCTCTTTGCCCAATGGCTCCTGTTGCTCGGCACTCTCTGGCTCTGGCTGCGCCTCTGCACAACCCCGCTCACGGGTTGGCTCGTGGCCGGATTCGTCACCGCCTTCACCTACACCCAAGCCTGGCGTTGGGAAGCCGAACGCGGACAATCCTATCTGCTCCTATCCTTTATCTTCACCTGTTGGATGATTTCAACGCTGGATCCCAGGCGAACTCGCAATTTCGCCACCGGCCTCATTGCGGGAATTCTCATCACCCTCCGACCTCCCTTCCTCCTGCTCCTCCCCTTCATCGCGATCCACCGCCGCGGGCAACTGCCCGGCGCACTCGTCGGACTTGTCCTCGGCATTGCTTTTCCGCTCCTCATTCATGTCTCATGCTGGACCGATTATTCCTCCGCGATGCAGACGAATTCAGAGTACTACCGCCACGGCTTTAATCCCGCGCGTGGTCCGCAGACCTTCCCTCCCGTCATCGAAGGAACGCCTACAAAAATCCTGAGCCACTTCGATCCCTTCGGTTACAGCGATTTTTCGGCATATGCGTTACTCCACCGAGTCGGCCTTCCGCCAATCTCGACGCTTCCTGTGCTTATCGGCGTCTTGTTTGGCGCATGGCTCGTGTGGGGCTGGTGGCGATGCTTCCCCATCGAAAGCCTACTCCCCGGCCTCTGCGCCTGGTTCTTCCTCGCCGATCTCTTTCTCCCCGCCATCCGCTACAGCTATTATGACGTCCTCATCCTCAACGTTGTTCTCGCGGGAATCGTCACGGCAAAGAAATTCGCCTGCCCCGCCTGGCCCTGTTTCCTCGCCTTGCCCCTCGGCTGGGGTGCATACGCATGGTCACCCGTGCCCGCGCCCTTGCTCTACCTCCCGGCACTCCTCTTCACCCTCGGCGCAGTCGGGTTCCTGTTTTATTTGCCAAAGAGAATAGACAAGGCGGCCTAAGCCACACCCGCTGTTTCCAATTCGCGCTTCTTCGATTTCCGCTTTTGTTTCGCAAGATTATCGAGCCTCCGCGCCTCGGCGATCTCCGCATCGGTGTACTTGTAGACGATCTTCACCAAATCCAGCTTCTCCATCAAAAGGATGATCTGGTACGTGATATCGCTGCGCACCTCTTCCGGCAAAATCGCCTGCGAGGCCGCAATGTCCTTGTGGTGATGATTATTGTGCCAGCCTTCGCCCATCGTGAACCAGTTGAGCCAGCCGCAATTCTTGCTCTCTTCCCCCGTCTCAAAACGCGCCGAGCCCATCATGTGCGCCAGCGAATTGATGAAAAAAGTGAAGTGATAAGTCAGGAACGTGCTCGCAAAAAATCCGCCGAAAAGCATCGCCCAACCGCCAATCCCCGTCGCGATCCCCAGGAAAAAACATCCCACGCCCAGCAAGACCGGCGCGATGAGATAACCCCGCGACTTCTCAAAAAACATCAGTTCCGAATACTTCTTCAAGTCCGGCACTTTCTCGTAATCCGCCTTCTTGTACTTCTTGATCACTACCCACTTCACGTGCGAATGATAGAACCCCTTCCAGAAACTCCCGGTCTCCTTGTGGACATAATCAAACGAGTGCAGGTCCTCCGCCGTGTCCGAATACTTGTGATGATGCCGGTGATGCGACGCCCACCAGATCACACCCTTCTGCGCGTCCGCCGTCGCCAGGAACGCCTCAATGAATTGCACCGTCCGCAAATATCTTTCCTCCACCTTCGGCGTGTGGATCGCCCACTTGAGCCATGCCGGCACCTTGTTCTTGAATGCGCGGTGTGAAAAGTAGCGGTGCCGGAATCCAGTAACAAAAAACATCCGCCAATAGACGTTGAATAGACAAACCACTAGCATCACCGCGCCCGCCAGCAGTCGCTGCGGTTGCGTAAAGCCAGCAATAAATTCGTAGGCGATCCATCCCAGGCCAAAAATTCCCAGCAGATTGACGATAAAAAATCGGCTCTCATAGATGATATCCATGAGGCTGATCTTTTCTCCGGGCGCCAATTCGTTTTCTTCAGAACCAATCATGCAGCAGAGTATAGCTCCGGTCCTGAGATAATCCAATAAAGATGCCAATGGTCTTATTCTGGATGGGCGTTACGCCTCGCTCAAAATGGAAGCGACTGCCTGATAAGCAGTTAGTCGCATCATTAGCTTCACAAGTCGTAGCGCAAATTTTTTGCTGCAGGGGCGATTTATGTATCCCTCGCTTGCTCTCTGCCCCATGCTCCCTCCCCGCCAATGAAACAGGATTATTATGCCGACCTCGGTGTCTCCCGGAATGCAACCGAGGCCGAAATCAAGATGGCCTACCGGCTATTGGTACGGCAGCACCATCCGGACCGGCAGGGCGACCCTGTTAAATTCCGAACCATCGCCGAAGCCTACGAGACCCTGGGCGACCCGGTCAAACGCCAAGCCTACGAGACGGCCAACAACAACGCGCGCATCGTCGATCTCAAAGGCGAGAGCTCCGTGCTGGTCGAGGAATACTTCCGCCAGTTTAGCTCTTGATCATCATTTATGGACACCATCGAAACACTGCACGACTACATCGACGGCTACTTCAATGCCACCAAGACGGAGCGGGAGGCGATGCTCGCCTTTGCTGGCTACCGGGATGACGTCCTCTCCAGTATTCCCGGCATGAACGCCGAATTCCTCCTGGCGCAACCCGCCTGCGTGGCCATCGGCCTCCTGGGCAAACTCGAGTTCAAAGAGAGCACCCACCTGAACAACTTCATGGCCAAGCCGGACATGACGTCCCTCGGCAAACTTCGCGAACACGGCGTAGTCAATGTAGCCGATAGTGCGCGTCCCGCATGGGGCCATCTCCTCGCGACCGATGAAGACGCTGCGTGCGTCATTCTCAGCCTTTGCGCACTGGCCAGAAAACATGTCCGCGTGATGGCCCTGAAGCCGAAAGCGAAGAAAATATCCGAAGCCCAGTAATCACCTCCCCTATGAATATCCTTACCGTTCGCGAAATCCTGAAAGTCGGCAGTCCCCATAATGCCGAGCGCCAATTGGTCCAGATCGCCCATGACCAGGGCGACGACACCCTCGCATTGCTCGTGGCTGACCTGACTCCCGGCGAAGTCGCTTCGTTCCTTGAGGAGGGCGATTACTCCAAGCCTTCCGAAGTCACCCAATTCCTGACCGTGGAGCAGTTCATGGAGGCCCTCGCCCGCTTCGGCGCAAAATGGGGCAAGATCAGCAAAAGCGACGGGCGCGAATTGCTTCTGCGCCTGAAAGAGGATGTCGCCACGTTTATTCTTCCCACCCTTTTGCATCGCGAAGATCGTCTCTTCATCAAAGCCATCCTCGACGACACCCTCGGCGAGGACATCATTGTGGCCCTGCCCCTCTATGAAACCGACTACCTGAGTTTCCTCCGCGAATTCGATGCCGGCATGGCCCAAAAGGGAACCTGGCAGGAGCTTTATGCGGTCATCCAGGAAATGGATCCCAAAATTTTCAACGCGCTCCGCAAGCATGTTTACGAGCTCTCCGACCACCAGGAGGACCAGGATGAGGAGCAGGACGAAAACGAGGACCTCAAGACCGAAGGCGTGAAATTTCTTCGGCGCACGCTCCAACGCCTCTCCGATCAGGCCGCCAAACACGCGGAAAAGAGTGTCGATGCGGACGAAGTGGAAGATGTCTTCCGGGGTATTTGATCGACCATGGCCAAGCCAGCAAAGTTCCTTGTCGCGACCGACAGTCGCTTTCCGCTGACCATCGCGCTGGCCCATGCCTTTGCGACCCGGCGATTCTCCCCGGACCTCCTCACCCTCCGCAAAAAGGAGCTGGTCGACTTGGTTAGCGAAGCCGCGAAGACCTTCGGCTTCCAGTCCCGGACCACGCTAACTCATGCCTTCGACATGTCCGTGGGCCTCCTCTCCCTCGCCCTTGTTCACTGCACCAAAGGCGAGTCTCTTCCCGTGTCATGGGCGGAAAGCCTGATCACGCAGAGCTGGAAAAACATGGTGAAGGAAGCCATTGCCCTCGTCCGGACGGTCAAGGAAACGGACGCCGCCTACGATTACTTGTTCGAAAGCGAAAAGGATCCCCTCATTCTCCGTGATCATCTCCGCGATTTCGTCCTCGCGCGGGACAAGCATCAGCAGTGGACCGGCTATCAGGCCTTTGTGCGCTATCGGGACAGTCGTCTCCATCTTCAGACCCTCGATGCGTTGATCCGCTGGCTGATTCAGTCCCAGGTCAAACGGCATTTCTACTGGATGAAGGACTCGATCGAGGGCCCCACCTGTGCCGAGGAAGCGCTCAATACCCTTCTCTTCCGCGCCACGACCGGCCTCGGTTTCAAGACTAAGGACATCATTCTGACAGAAAAGGAATTCCGCCTCATCCGCACTCAACATGATGACGGTCCCGCGCTTTGGTTGCGGCAGGGGCAGGAGCGGTATGAGATGTTGGTGAAGTCGGTACCTAAGCATTTGCAAACCGCGATCGATCCCCAGTGGTTTCAAAAAATCCTTGGGAAAGGGCCACCCAAGGTAAGAAAGTGGGAGTCCGATGACCTTCCGGGCATCACCGGATTCTATTACTACGAGATTTATCTCTAGTCGCTGCCCTGGCTTCGCCGTCACGAACGCAGCGATGTAAGATGCTCGCCAGTAATTGGCAATTCGGTATGCTCCCACCCTTATGTCCGAAGCCGAGGCCCCTGCTCCCACTCTCGATCCTGCCCTGCGCGCCGAAGTCTCCAAGCGCCGCACCTTCGCCATCATTTCCCATCCTGACGCCGGCAAGACGACTCTGACTGAAAAGCTTCTCCTCTACGGCGGCGCCGTGAACCTCGCTGGCAATGTCACTGCCCGCAAGAACCAGCGCGCCACCACCAGCGACTGGATGGAACTCGAAAAGCAGCGCGGCATCTCCGTCTCCTCCACCGTGCTGCAATTCGAGTACGGCGGCTGCGTCATCAACCTCCTCGACACGCCTGGTCACAAGGATTTCTCCGAGGATACCTACCGCGTCCTCACCGCCGTCGATGCGGCCGTCATGGTCATCGACGCGGGTAAAGGTATCGAGACGCAAACGCGGAAGCTCTTTGAAGTCTGCCGCCTGCGAGGCGTCCCCATCTTCACCTTCATGAACAAGATGGACCGCCCTTCACGGTCGCCGCTTGAGTTGCTCGACGAGCTCGAGTCGGTCCTCGGCATTCACGCCATGCCGCTTAATTGGCCCATGGGCGACGGCCCCGAATTCCGCGGCGTCTACGACCGCGAGAACAAGCAGGTCCATCTCTTCGAGCGTACCGCCCTCGGCGCCTATCGCGCGCCGGTCGCCGTCGGTAATATCGAGGACGATCTCGTTCGCGAGACCATGGACCCCGGCGTCTACCGCCGCGTCTGCGAGGAACTCTCTCTCCTTGAAGGAGCCGGTTCTTCCTTTGATTTCACGGCGGTGCAGGCTGGGAAGCTCACGCCGGTCTTCTTCGGGAGCGCGGCCAACAATTTTGGCGTGCAACTCCTCCTCGACCGGTTCCTGCAACTCGCGCCGCCGCCGGCACCGCGCAAGTTTGATGGCGGTTCTGTCCAGCCGACGGAGAAAGGCTTCTCGGGCTTCGTCTTCAAGATCCAGGCGAACATGAACCCGAAGCACAGGGACCGCGTCGCCTTTATCCGCATTGTCTCGGGGACGTTCGAGCGGGACATGGTGGTGATCAATACCCGCAATGGGAAGCGTATCCGCCTCTCCAATTCGCAGCGGCTCTTTGCCCGGGAGCGCGAGACGATCGATACCGCGTTTGCGGGGGATGTCGTGGGGATTGTGGGCAACCACGACTTCCTCATGGGGGACACGCTGGCGGAGCGCGACGACATCCACTTCGATGAGATTCCCCGGTTCGCGCCGGAATGCTTTGCCTTCCTCCACAACACCAGCACGGCGAAGTTCAAGCGGTTCCGCGAGGGGCTGGACCAGCTCCTGAAAGAGGGGTTGGCGCAGCCGTTCGAGTTGCCGGGCTCGCACCAGTATGTGCCGCTGCTGGGTGCGGTGGGGCCGCTGCAGTTCGAGGTGCTGAAGTACCGGCTGGAGACGGAGTATGGGGCGGAGTGCCGGGTCGAGGTTTCCAACTGGAACGTGATCCGATGGGTGGTGCCTCCGACCACTGGAACTCCGGAGGAGATCAAGGCGTTGCGACCCGATGTGCCGAGTGGGTCGCGGCTGGTCATTGATGCCTTTGGGAACCTGGCGGTGCTCCTGCCGGATGCGTGGGCGGTGAAGTCCCTGGAGACCCGGAACAAGGACTGGGTGGTCCAGGCGGGGCCGCCCAAGTAGGGGGCTGGGGGCGGCCCGGAGGGGCTTTTTGGATTTCCCGGATTTCTACCAGTAAATGGGGTGGTTTACCTCTGAGGGGTGGCGGAAATGTTCCCGGATTTTTACCAGTGAGGGGTGAAAAAAGGGGCTTTTTCACCCCGAAAAGGCACAGCCGGCCCGTAGACACCGGCGTCTGCCTTCTTCCGGTGGGCGTGAACGGCGGCGATACCCGCTTTTTGCTTGTCGGGTGGGGAGGTTGCTCAACATGCTCTGGCAACCCGAGGAGTCCCCATGAAACCTGATTTTGATCGTGCCTTGCAGGCGCATTTTGATGCCATCGCCCAACGCGATATTGAGGCGTTCAAGTCGCACCTGACGCGGCGGGAGACGCTTTATACCATTGTGCAGAACGGATATGCGTTCAAGACGCCGGCCGAGACGATTGCCATCCACGAGCAGTGGTTCAAGGATCCCCATTGGATTTGGGAAGGGACCGTGGCGCACAAAGTGGTCGGGGAGGATGTGGCGATGGCCCTGGTGCGGTACCAGTACCGACCGAAGCCGGAAGATACGCCGTTCGAGACCTGGCTGACGTATGTCTTTGCGCTGGAAGAGGGTCAGTGGCGGATCGTGCATGACCAGAATACGGCGCTGGATTTTCCGGCGTTTGCGCGGGCGACTGGGATTGAGATCAAATAGAAGGCGTGGGGTGGGTGGGGAAGGCCTTTCTGGCGAGACCAAGTCAACCTTAACTCCCGACCCGGATAAGTTAAGGATAAGGCGTTATCCTTAACTTAAAGGCTGGCGTCGTTAAGGATAAAAGGGTACCTTTGTCCCCATGAAACGAGGGTCTTCGGGCAAATTTGTCACTATCTCCACGGTAGGAGAAGTGTGCCGGGCCTTTGTGCCAGACCCGTTGCCCCCACGCCCTCCGCTGATGTGGTCAGCCGACCTTCAGGGTCAATTCGCAGCGGCCAATACGGCGCTGGGGCGTTTGGATGGCATCGCTTCATTCCTGCCGGATACCAACCTTTTCCTCTACAGCTATATCCGGAAAGAAGCGGTTCTCTCTTCCCAGATCGAAGGTACGCAATCCTCCCTGTCCGACTTATTGCTTTTTGAAAACGACCAAGCCTTGGGCGTGCCGATGGATGATGTCCAGGAAGTGTCCAACTATGTGGCGGCCCTGGAGCATGGGTTGAAACGGATCAAGGGAGGGTTTCCGCTTTCGTTGAGATTGGTCAAGGAGCTTCACGGCAAGCTTCTGGCGAAGGGCCGGGGCAACCAAAAGCAGCCCGGCGAATTTCGGACCAGTCAAAACTGGTTGGGAGGGACCCGGCCGGGCAATGCACGTTTTGTGCCCCCCCCGCCGGACCGCCTGCCGGACTGCTTGTCTGCGCTGGAAAAGTTTTGGCACGATCAGCCCGAAAAGACGCCCTCCCTGGTCAAGGCCGCTTTGGCGCATGTCCAGTTTGAGACGATCCACCCCTTTCTGGATGGGAATGGCCGGGTGGGACGGTTACTCATCACCCTTCTGCTTTGTGTGGAAGGAACCCTGCAACAGCCGCTGCTCTATCTGAGCTTGTTCTTCAAACGCCATCGGACGCTCTATTACGACTTGCTTCAGAAGACGCGCGAGGAGGGAGACTGGGAGGCGTGGCTGGATTTCTTTTTTGAAGGGGTGACGACGACGAGCAACCAGGCTTTTGCCACAGCCCAAAAGCTGAACAAGCTTTTCGAACAGGACCGGAAACGAATCAAGTCCCTGGGCCGCGCCTCCGGTTCCGCTCTAGAACTGCACCGCTTCTTTCAAAAGCGCGCCATTGGCTCAGTTCCGGAGGCCCATCGCGAGTTGAAAATATCGGTACCTACCCTGCATGCCTCGGCGAAACACCTGGTCAAACTTGGCATTCTGCGCGAGCTCTCGGGCAAGACGCGCTACCGGGTGTTTTCTTACGCTGACTATTTGGCCGTGCTGAATGAAGATTAGTTATAATGTACCTGTCCCCTTTTTTTCGCGCTGTCCCCTTTTTTTCGATCGCCCTTTTTTTCGATCGAAAAAGTACCTGTGCCCTTTTCGACAGACCCATTCAACCGCAATACATCACCATATGGTGCAGCGTCAATTTGAGCAATTTTATCCGTGAGTGTTGACTGATGCGATGGGGACGCCCGCGAAACTCTGTAACTTGCTGCAAATTGAGCTTTGTGTTCAGGTTCACAAAAAAATCATCTGCCGTTCCACTGAGCAGGTAGGCAATCTGTGCGCCTTCTCCGACTAATGGTGCGGCTATACCATTTTCGAACTTTTCAGTGTCACCTAGATAGTCAGACAGGGCACTGGTTGTCTTGAGAACTTTTGCTTCGATGGACCAAGAAATACGTTGGTTTTCATACCAGATAAAACTGATATCAGATGCTGGTGGCTTCCCACTTCCGCCAGGTGCGGATTCATTCTCAGGAAACTCATGGTGGGGAATGATGGAGGAATAACCTTCCGTCTCGGCACCAAAAAGTCGTTGGATTTCGACAAAGTGCTTTGAGGTTAGATCACGCTCGAGTTGATCAAGTGGCTGCGTCAAATCGACAACTGAAAGAATATTTGCATTTAGAGCATCGAAGGCTCGCCATGTCCAATCCAACACTCGCGGAGTGATTCCTGCAGCCCAGTCCTCTGCTTGCCGACGGGACTCATCGTCCATCGGCCAACGGATTTCGCTGAGAGATGGGCGGCTCATATGGGTTTTACCGAGCAGCGGCTTTTGCAATGGCGCTGGCGAGTTGGTCGGCATCATGCATCGCCGTAGAGCGAGTCCAGTAGCGGCGTTCATCCGGTTTAACAATAGTGAGATTCATGACAAACTTACCGTTTTCGCGGCTGGGATGAAATAGATAGGCAACCCTCTGAAAACCAAGACCGTTGCCAGTGGTACTGCGTGATCTTTGTTTGAGCTGGCCAGTATGGAACTCTGCCAGCTTGTCGAGCAGACCATCGGCTTCCATAGCCTCATACGAAATTCCTGTGTGCTCTGGACTGGCTAGGTGAATGGTCAGCATTCGCACAGGTAGTTTGCTGCCTTCCGGATCAGTGAAGACTGTGGCAGCTACGGACTTGGCATTACCGAAGGTACCTTTTACGACGCGCACGAAGGTCTTGGCGTAACTAGTGAGCTCCGGCTCCGCGATGCCTTCCATATCCTTTCGTTGTGTTGGAAATCGCGCGGGTCCGGGTGTTTTTCGCAAAACATCTGGAAGGGTATATTCGAGAAAATCCTCGATGAGTGTCCAGTCTGCAGCGGTAAATCCGAACATCTTGCGAGTGGCTTCGTCTATCGCCTCAAATGAATCGAGAGCAGAAATATCGGCAGCCTCCGACGGTAACGGCACAGTCACAAGTTCCTTGGTGAGTGTTTCAGTAATGTAGTGTCCTATTCGGCTGCTTGTAAGGGCAAGAAAGTAAGTTGCAAACCGGCTGTTATAAACGACACAAGCTGCCCGGATATTTGAAGCATTCGAATTAAGGTCCCTTACCGACAGGTAAGTTTTCTTACAAATGACTCCCCACTCAGGATCATCGGATTTGATAAGGGCCGCACGAAATCGCAATGCTTCAGACGAAAAGCTCTGTTTAATAAGGATTTGTGGGTTCTTGAATGCTTCAAAATCTGTGGAATCCTTGGCGTGAATTCTTGGCTCATTCCATTTTGGAACTGTAGAGGCATCTATTTCGAGAAACACTTCTTGCGGAAATTGTGTTAGATCGAAGTAACGCCTTTTTTTGTAAGCGTCTGGAAGCGTCTTTTGCTGATCCCCAGGAATTACGCCAAGACGCGTAATGACTTGGCTCGCACGCTCAAGTTTCGCAAGAGTTGGAAGACGCATAAGCTTTCGGACAAGTGCAAGATCACGAGCTCTTCCAAAGGTTAGCAAGGGCCAGACGAAAGACTCACTGGCAGCTTCTTTGTGTGTAAGCGTACTCACATCGTTTGGCTCAATGCTTATTCGTTGAGCATTTTGTGATACGCCACGCTTAGGTGCCAATGAACGGGAAGGCTTCGGAGCGTAGTAATGCAGCGACTTAAGATCGTCCGGCTTTTCGGTCCGAAAAACAACGATGCAAGATGGCCCTATTGCTTGCGTAAATAAGACGCGGCGTAGAGCCGAAAGATTCGTTATCTCATCAAAGGTAAAGGATTTAAAGAGTTTTTCCCGAAGGTCTGCTGCTTGTCCATCACGCCAATAGAGCAACGAAGCCGTGTTTAACATCGCTACCAGCCCAGTGGGTTTTACGAGTGCAGCAGCCTTGGCAAGGAACAAAGGGCCAATGTCGTTATTAGCAACAGGCCATCTGTTAGCCGTGGCCCACTTTTGGCCCAGCGTGGGAGGCAGGCTTTTGATGCGCCTTCTATATTCAACCGTTGATTCGTCAGAAATTTTATCGGGAAGAATCGAGCCATCTCCCCAAGGAGCATTACCCAGCAGAAGATCAAACTTCTCTTTATCTGCAACTGTACGAATCTCTGTTGTATCTTCATCGAAAAAATCGCGATGAAGTAGTCGCGTCCCTCGAAGATGAGGGAAAACTTTGTAATTATCGCGAGTGACGTAATGCTTGGGCTCAATCGCATCGGCCAAAGCTAGGTAAAGGCTGAAACAGGCAACGCGGACAGCCTCGGGGTTTTTGTCCACTCCGACGAGATTGTTTTCGAGGATGGGGCGAAGATCCCGCACAAGCGGCTCCTGTCCGGGATGTGATCGTCGCCAACGGTAGATGAGACGCTGAAAGGCCTTAACCAAAAAAATCCCCGAACCGCAGCAGGGATCAAGGATACGGATATTCCAGTCGTCGCTGTTCCATGGAAGCACCGCGTCCAGCATATAGTCTACTAGATGCGAAGGCGTATAGTAGGCTTTGTCGTTCCCACGTTCCTCGGCTGTTAAAAATTCTTCATAAACGCTGCTGATAAATTCCAACGGGATTGTATCAAAGGAGTAGTGTGGCCAAAGCGTTTGCTGCTTATCCGCGACATCCAAATCGCCTCGAACTAGCCCGGCTAGCAGTTTGAGGTGATTGTCAGAGGAGACGGCATCCTTTTCAGCTTTCCAAGCGGCGTTTCGTACATCTTCGTTTCCATCCTTCCCGGGGAAAAGGTCGCCATTAAATCTTTCATCCATCCAGCGAAAGAGAGCATAGGTGTCGGTCTTGTGAGAAAGCAGTGAAGCAAGATCATCATGGACTTTGATAAGTATGTCATCTTCTTGGAGCCGGCGCATTTTTGCGGAACTGAAAAAAGCGTTTCCATCGCTGTCCCTCCGATGAAAAAGAAATTGAGTAAAGATGACACGCGCAAGCAGATCGTGACAGTGATCTTGCAAAAGGCCTCGCTGCAGCAGTTCACTACGAACATAGCGGAGGTTTTTTAACAATAGAGTATCGGCCCGACCGTCGGCGGGAAATTTCTGCGGCTGTTCGTTCTGCGCGCGGTGAGTGATGAGGTTTACCCAGTGCAAAAGATCGCGCACTTGTCGCTGCTCGGACGTTCCAGAGGCCTTAAATCCATCCGGGGTCTGCAGTTCGCACACGCGACGTTCGGCGCCCCGCGTTGGATCCTGAAAGCAACTCCACGCAATGAGCCTATGCGGCTCCAGCGTGATAAGCAGTGCCGTTCGCGACAGATTCCATGCGAGCTTATGTACCAAATCAAGAACGTCGTCACTGGCTGCACGTGGAAATTCACAGACGAGAGCGAGAGGGACATCCGAGCTGGCAGAATATGGATCGGGAGCAATGACGCCCGTTTCTACAGTTACTCCCGAGTGATAAACATTGAGTGCGCTTTGAATTTTCTTTTTAGCAAAATCCGCAAATACTTTTGCGCCCGCGCCTGAAGGGCCGAACGCCTCTTCCGGAGCAGGCCAGCCTAACCAATGATGAACGCTTTTGTAAGACACAGAGATTATTTGTCTAAAAGTTCAAGGCCGTAGCTTTGCCACGGTTAAGCGTAGGACAGCTCGAACTATTCCCTGTATCTTCAGCTGGTCGGCGGGAATCAAATCGGGATAGCGAGGATTTTCTGCACGCAACCAAACTTTCGAGCCACTCCGCAAAAATGTTTTGAGGGTACATTGGCCATCTATGACTGCTGCAACAATGTTACCTGAAACTGCATCGGATTTAGTTTCCAAAATGACCGTATCTCCATCCAGTAAATGACATCCTTCCATTGAATCGCCTTGAACAATGAGTGCGAAAGCTTTTGATGCATCTGAGATGCCGAACATCTTTGGGGATAGCGGTAAAGTTTTGGTGTGAAGCTCTACCGCATCCTCTGGCAATCCAGCCCGAATGTTGCCAAGCAAGGGAATCCCCGCACTCGCTGGTATATCCTTCAATCTCACACTACGTGCACTGCGTCCGCGGCTACGCTCAAGCAACCCTTTACGAATAAGAGCGTTCACGTGATCTGTCGCTGAGCGAGGACTTCGAAAGCCGAATTCTTGGCAGATTTCGCGCATTGTTGGCCCTGGTCTGCCGTCCAAGGCACAGGTTTGGAAAAACTCAAAAACCCGGTGCTGTTTTTCGGTAGGCGGCTCCATCACCATAACCATACAAACGTATAGTATCTAAAAGCAAGTGGAAAAACCTGCTACACGCAGGCGATGCCTTCTTTTTGGAGGGCGTTGTGGATGGCGATGGTGAGGTCGCTGCGGAGGTGGGGCCAGTCGGCGAAGCGGTCGGTCCAGACGCGGAGGCTGAAGTTGAGGGCGGTGGCGGTGAAGCCCATGAGCTGGACGGCGGGGTCGCGCGTTTTGCTGACGGCGGGCTGGGCCCGGGCGATGGCGATGAGGAGGGCGATGACTTTTTTGGGGTCGGTCTGCTGGGCGACGGCGATGGGGATCTCGATGACGCGTTGCTGGTCGGAGAGGGTCCAGTTGGTGACGTTGCCGGAGATGAGGGTGCCGTTGGGGACGATGATCTCGGAGCCGTTGTCGACGCGGATGATGCTGGCGCGGATGCCGATGCGCTCGACGGTGCCGATGTCGGTGCCGAGCTGGATGACGTCGCCGACTTTGACGGGGCGCTCGAAGAGCAGGATGATCCCGGAAACAAAGTTGTTCATGATGTTCTGGAGCCCGAAGCCGAGTCCCACCCCGAAGGCGCTGGCGAGGATGGCGAAGTTGGTCATGTCGAGGCCGAGGGAGATGACGGCGGCGAAGAAGCCGAGCATGAGAATGATGTAGTGGGCCATGGTCGACGCGGCGTAGGGGATGCCGGGCGCGAGGTGCATGTGGGGATAGAATTCCTCCTCGAGGATGAAGCGGACGAAGCGCGAGACGAGGAAGGAGGCCCAGATGGTGAGGCCGAAGGCGACGATGGGGCCGAGGGAGAGGGAGATGGAGCCCCAGGCGACCTTGTAGTCGAGAACGGCGGTGGCGCCGTGCCAGAGGTAGGGGAGGACGGAGAACATCTCGAGCGTGAGGAGGAGCCAGCAGAGGAAGGCGATCCAGCGGAAGAAGAAGGAGAAGTTGGCGCCGAGGAGGCCGTAGTGGCGGCGGACCATGCCGAGCTGGGTGAGCGGCCAGCTGCGGAGGACGATGATGAGGACGCCCTCGACGACGCGGACGGCGGCGTAAAAGATGACGGCGGTGTAGATGCTTTCGAGCGTGGCGTTGCCGACGAGGACGGCGAGCTTGGAGTAGCCGAGGGCCTCGGCGAAGCCGGTGACGATGAAGAGGACGAGGGCGAGGTGGGCGTAGAGGGCGAGGATGCGGCGGACGGGATCGGCCTGGGTGCGGGGGGAGTCGAAGGGGTTGGTGCGGATGGCCCAGAGGGCGAAGAAGACGCCGAAGACCATTTCGAAGACGAGGAGGAACCGGGAGAACTCGGGCGAGGCGGCGAGGACGTAGCGCCACTGGTCCATAAGTAGGCGGCGACCATGGCGTAGAGGATGGGGAAGAGGGAGGGCTCGATGAGGCGGCGCAGGATGATGACGGTGGGGATGAGGAGGGCGGCGCCTTCGATGCCGAGGAAGAGGCGCGGGGCCTCGGGGTAGAGCCAGAATCCACAGAAGAGGGCGATGGCGGCGGCGGTGGCGACGGGGGCGGCGGTGATCTGCGCGGCGTGCTGCCAGGCGGCGTCGCCCCTGGCGCGGGTGTGGGTGGCGCGCGAAAAATAGACGAAGACCATGAGGAGCAGGGCGAAGACGAAGGCATGGACGGCGAAGGTTTCCTGCTTGGCGAGGGCGTAGCTGCGGACGTGCTCGAGCTGGTCGCTGAGTTGCTTGGGCTGGTCGGCGGCGGGGGCGAGGAAGGTGGTCTCCCACAAGGGCGGGTTGTCGCGGATGAAGAGTTGGTTGACGGCGGCACCGTGGGCGGCGGCGATGGCGGCGAGCTCGGTGTTGATGCGGGCTTCCTGCTCGGAGATCTGGTTCTGGGCGGAGAGGACGCGGGCGCGGAGCTGGTTGCTGGCCTTGGCGGCGGCGTCGAGTTCCGCGATGAGGGACTTGATGCGTTGGAGGATGTCGGGCGGGGCGGAGAGGGTTCTTGC
>Ga0207695_10002995_pt1 | contig 24274 bp, 26 predicted proteins | sample KBSC54metaG_FD_184354 | JGI IMG/M metagenome (GOLD analysis project Ga0207695, IMG submission 184354) | Corn rhizosphere microbial communities from Kellogg Biological Station, Michigan, USA - KBS C5-4 metaG (SPAdes) (version 2) | ecosystem: Host-associated > Plants > Roots > Rhizosphere > Soil...
TCAAGCGCCTGGTCGGGATCCTTCACCAGATCCTCAATCCATTTGCTGATCGCTGCCTTCACGTCTGATCGCCGCCCACCGCGAACCTTCTAGACAGTTTGATCTTACTCCTACCCTTCGCGCCGGCAATTAGCCGCCGCTTCATCCGTTCCCGCGGAATCCCCGTCGTTGGCGCTCAAATCTGATCGCTGACGGCGTCCTCGCGCGTAGTCGGCGCCGGCCGCTGCTCGAGCGAAGTCCACTTCCGCGTCGTCTCGCCAATATAGATCTGGCGCGGACGTGCGATCTTCTGCTCGGGATCGCGCACCATCTCGGCCCATTGCGCCATCCATCCCGAGGTCCGAGGAATCGCGAAGAGCACCGGGAACATCGTCATCGGAAAGCCCATCGCCTGGTAGGTAACGCCGGTGTAAAAGTCCACGTTCGGGTAGAGTTTCCGCGACACGAAGTAGTCGTCCTCGAGCGCGATCTTCTCCAGTTCCAGCGAGATGTCGATTAGCGGGTTGCGCCCCGTCACCTCGAACACCTCGTATGCGATCTGCTTCACAATCTTGGCGCGCGGATCGTAGTTCTTGTAAACCCGATGGCCGAAGCCCATCAGGCGCCCCTCGCCTGCCTTGACGCGCTTGATGAATGCCGGCACGTTCTTCGGCGATCCAATCTCCATCAGCATCCGGATGACCGCCTCGTTCGCACCGCCATGCAGCGGGCCGTACAAGGCCGCAGTCGCCGCCGCCACCGCAGAATACGGATCGACCTGCGAACTGCCGACCGATCGCATCGCGTTGGTCGAGCAGTTCTGCTCGTGGTCGGCGTGCAGAATGAACAGCACGTCGAGCGCCCGCTCGAGCGTCGGATTCGGCTTGTAATCGCGCTCGGCCATCCGAAACAGCATCGACAGGAAATTCCCGGTGTAGCTGAGTTCGTTGTCCGGATACACATATGGCAGGCCCCGCGTATGCCGATAGGCGAACGCCGCGAGCGTCGGGACCTTGCCGATCAGACGCCGCGTCTGCAACCGCCGCGATTCCAGGTCGTTGATATTGTTGGCGTCGGGATAGAACGTCGAGAGCGCCCCGATCGTGCCCACCAGCATCCCCATCGGATGGGCGTCGTAGCGAAAGCCCTCCATGAACTTCTTGATATTCTCATGCACCATGGTGTGGGTGCGGACGTTGTCCTCCCACGCCGCGTAATGCTTGCGATCGGGCAGTTCGCCCTTGACGATCAGATACGCCACTTCCAGGTAGTTGCTCTTCTCGGCGAGTTCTTCGATCGGATATCCGCGATAGCGCAGGATTCCCGCGTCGCCGTCAATAAACGTGATCCGGCTGCGGCACGACGCGGTATTCGTAAACGCCGGATCGTACGACATCAGGCCGAAGTCATCGGCGCCCGTCCTGATCTCGCGAAAATGGGAGGCCCGCACCACGCCGCCATCCTCGATCGGAACCTCGTATTGCTTGCCGGTGCGGTTATCGGTGATTGTGAGCGTGTCCTTTGCCATTGGTCTCCCTCGTCTGACCGCCCATGGGGGGCGTCGCCGTCAATCGCTGAGCGCTTATGATCGCGCCGCAGGGTCTCTCGCGATCAACATATATACAGTCCACTTATTATTTAAACATTTTCCGCTCGGGAAGCAAACGCGGGAAGTGTACTGCAAACGCAAAGCGCAATGCCATTGAAATCGCCCGAATTTTATCGCGCGCGAATTTCCGTATGATGGTTCTCGCCGATCGCCGCGTCTCGCAACTTTTCCGCCCGCATGGCAAGTTTGCGCGTAACGTCGCGCGCACCCGCCGCGCAAGGATTTCGCGGACATTGCATGATTGACAAAATTCTCACCGGCGTCTCCGCCTTCATAATCGCCACCATCTCGACCCTCGGCTACGGCGGTATCGTCCTGATGATGGCGATCGAAAGCGCCTGCATCCCGCTGCCCTCCGAGGTAATCATGCCGTTCTCAGGCTACCTCGTGGCCGACGGTCGCTTGAGCCTCAACCTGGTCGCGGTCGCGGGCGCGAGCGGATGCCTGCTGGGCTCCTACGCCGCTTACTTCGTCGGCGCCAGCGGCGGCCGTTGGTTCCTTGAGCGCTACGGGCACTGGGTCCTCATCGCCCCGCATGAACTCGAAGTCGCCGATCGGTTTTTCGCGCGCTGGGGCTCGCCTGCGGTCTTCTTCAGCCGCCTGCTGCCGGTCGTCCGCACCTTTATCGCGTTTCCCGCCGGCGTCGCCCGGATGCGCCTGGTGCCCTTCACCATCTATACGCTGCTCGGCTCGTACATCTGGTGCCTGATTCTCGCGTACACCGGGATGAAGCTCGGGCAACACTGGAAGCAACTTGGCCCCTACTTCCATCGTTTCGACACCGCCATCGGCCTTCTGCTCGCGCTGGGCGGGGGAATTCTGCTTTATAACCGGTTTAAGGGACTGCGCTCCGCGCACCCGGCCGCGTAACTCACCGGCCAAGGAGAAATTTCGATGAAACGCAGCAGCCAACGAATCCTGACCACCCATACCGGCAGCCTGCCGCGGCCCGACGATCTGATGGCGCTCCTGCGCGCGAAAGAGACGGGCGAAGCGTACGACGCCGCCGCGCTCGCGTCGCGGATCAAATCGTCGGTTGCCGAAACGGTCCGGATGCAAGCAGCGGCGGGCATCGATATCGTCAACGACGGCGAGATGAGCAAGCCGTCTTACGCCACCTATGTAAAAGATCGCCTGGCCGGCTTCGCGGGTGAAAAGAGCGCGGGACTGCGCGCCGCCGATCTCGCCGAATTTCCAAGCTTCACCAAGCGCGGCGGACGCGAGACCGGCGTCACCGTAATCAAGCGGCCCTCGTGTACCGGGCCGATCACTTATCGCGATCGCGACGCCCCGCGCATCGACGCCGACAACCTGCACGCGGCGCTCAGCGGCGTCAAGTTCGAGGAAGCCTTCATCAGTGCCGCCTCGCCCGGGGTCGTCTCTTTTTTCCTGAGCGACAATTACTACAACAATCACGAGCGCTACATTCGCGCGATCGCCGACGCCATGAAGACCGAGTACGACGCCATCGTCGCGGCCGGCTACATCCTGCAGGTTGACTGCCCCGACCTCGCGATGAGCCGCCACATCCAGTTCAAAGATCTGAGCCTCGCCGAATTTCGCAAGACCATCGAACTGCATATTGACGCGCTCAATCATGCGCTCGCGGACGTTCCGCCCGAACGCTCGCGGCTGCATCTGTGCTGGGGCAATTACGAAGGCCCGCATCACCACGACGTCGCCCTGCGCGACATCCTCGACATCGTGCTGAAGGCGCGGCCGCAGGGGCTCTCATACGAGGCCTCGAATCCGCGCCACGAACACGAATGGACGGTATTCAAGGACGTCAAGCTGCCCACCGGCAAGATACTCATTCCGGGCGTCATCGATTCGGTGACCAATTTCGTGGAGCATCCGGAACTGGTCGCGCAGCGCATCGAACATCTCGCCGGCACGGTGGGCCGTGAGAACGTAATCGCGGGCACCGATTGCGGCTTCGGCACCATCGCGGGCGTTTCGCGCGTGGACAGCGAGATCGCATGGGCCAAGCTCAAGTCGATGGCCGAGGGTGCGCGCATCGCGTCGTCGCGACTGTGGTAGCCGCCATCGCGTCGCTCAATGCACGTGCGCTCAACCGCGGCGCTTGCATCATGCGAGCGCTGACCGCGACGGCCTGGCGACAGGCCCATCTATAAGAATGACGCGCGTACCGATAAACTCGATCACGGATGGCTCAGGAAAAGAAAAAACCGCCCAAGGCCGCCGACGGCTACGACCTGGTCGTCGAAAATCGCAAGGCCCGTCATGATTTCTTCATCGAGGAAAGCGTCGAGGCCGGGCTCGCACTGACCGGCACCGAAGTGAAATCGCTGCGCGCGCACAAGGCCAACCTGCGCGACAGCTACGCGCGCATCAAAGACGGCGAGGCGTTTTTGCAAGGCGTCCACATCGGCGCCTATGCGCCCGCGGGCCAGTTCAGCCACAAGGAAACGCGCAGCCGCAAGCTCCTGATGCATCGGCGCGAGATCGATCGCTTCTGGGGTCGCGTCCGCGAAAAAGGCTACTCGCTGGTGCCATTGCGCATCTACTTTCTGAAGGGACGCGCCAAGGTCGAGATCGGTCTCGCCAAGGGCAAACATCTCTACGACAAGCGCGCCGCTATCGCGACCAAGACCTCGCGGCGCGAGATGGAGCGCGCGCTCAAGAGCCGCAATCGCTGATCAGCCCGGCGGTGCCGCCGGCGTCACATCGTCGCGCATCAGCGCGGCAAACTTCATCAGCTCGGCGGCGTTGAGATTCGAGACCGCCCAGTATTCCATCCCCGCTCGCCGCCAATGCACCAGATTGTAGCCCTGGCGCCTTTCCAGTCGCGGCGCATTCTCGCCCGTATCGCTCACCGGCCACGTGAACAGATTGATAATATGCTCGCGCCGTCGGTACACCAGCGCCGCCACCGCATGCCCGTCGGCATAGTCGAGCCGCCCGCCTGAGAGCGGAAATCCCTGCGCTGCGAAATCTTTCACCGTCGGCGCGAAATCGATCTTGCCGTCGAACCACGGCTTCACGGTGTGCTGGTTGGTAGAAATCACGTCCGCGAGATGGTTCGCCATCAGCGAGCGCACGTGGTTCGCGACGATCTCATTGCCGATCAGATCGTCGCCCGAAGGCCTACTCCGGCGGAGCCCGCCCGCCAGCACGATCACCAGTAGTACGGCCACAGCCGCGATCGCCGTGGCCCAGCGCGAGGGCGGCGGCACGGTCGTCGGCAAGCGCAGCGTCGATGGCAGCCGCGTCGGCGTATCGCGACGCTCGACTCCTTGCGCGCGCCGCGCGTCAGCGATCGCGCCGCGCACCGCGGTTCGCAACGATTCGGGCGCGTCATAATTGGCCATCCCCGACCGGAGCGCCCCGCGCAGCACGCGAATCTCGCGATATGCCGCCGCGCACTGCGCGCATCGCGCGAGATGACGCTCGAGTTCTAGGCTGCTCGCGAGGTCCAGCTCGGCGTCGGCATAGCCGTGTATCAGCGGGCGCGCTTCTTCGCACGTCATACTACGACTCCTCGCCAGCGAGTTCGTACGCCAGCCGTTTGCGCGCGCGTGCCAGCCGCGACATCACCGTGCCGATCGGCAGCTCCGCCACGTCGGCGATTTCCTTGTACGAGAGTCCCTCCAGTTCGCGCATCACGATCACTTCACGGAACTCGGGTGGCAGGGCTTCGAGCGCCCGGCGCAAGGCCGCTTCGTCGCGGCTGCGCAGCAGCAGCCGCTCGGGATTCGCCGCCTCGTCGTCGATTCCGTGCGCCTGCTCATCGAACTCCATATCGCCCTGGTGCGGACGCCGACTGCGCATCCGCGAAAAACAGGTGTTGCGCACGATCGACAGCAGCCACACGCGCCCGTCGCCGCCGTGAAAGCCGGAGAAAAATCGCAACGCCCGCACACACGCGTCCTGCACCGCGTCCCGCGCCTCGTGATCGTCGCGCATCAGCCAGCGCGCCAGGTTATAGGCGGCGTCCAGATGGGGCACCACGGCATCCTCGAAGCGCTCGAATTTATCTGTATCGGGCAATCGTCCCCCGCTTTTTCGCGCGCTCAAGCTGGCCGCACTACCTGATCAAAGACTACACGCCGCGCGATTTTATTCCCGCGGGCAAATTATTTGCGATAACGGGAATTTTCGGCGCCTACCGGGGTATTTCCGCATGAAAGGCGTACTCGAATTTACGGCCTCGCCTTGAAAGAAAGCAAAAGCGCGGCACCCCGTCCGGCAATCCAGCGGCGCTTGGAGCCGCCGTGAAATCGCCGGTACCGGCGTCGAAAAGAGGATGAAAATGAAAGATGGAATAGACCGCAGATCGTTTCTGAAGGTTTCTGGAATGTCGCTCGGCATCGGCGTGGTTTATCAATTCGCCCCGATGCTCGCGCGGCGCGCGCACGCCGGTGCGATCGAAGACTTCTTCAAAAAAGCCAACGGCGAATCGCCGCAAACCTTCACCTTCGCGCAGTTCAGCGACCCGCACGTCGGCTTCCAGGGCCCGCCCGACCCACTGGGCACCAAGGCCTTCGAGCACGCCGTCGATCTGATCAATCGCGCCCCGCAGCGGCCCGACTTCGTACTCTTCACCGGCGACCTCACCCACGATGCCGAGTCGCGCGACGTCCACACGCAGCGCATGCAGCTCTTCAAAACGATCGCGGAGCGCATCCACACCCCGGCGATTCACACCGTGCCCGGCGAAAACGACGCGGCGCTCGACGGCGGCGTGCTCTATCGCGAGCACTTCGGCGATTCCCATTACTCATTCGATCACAAGGGCGTGCACTTCGTCGCACTCGACAACGTCTCGCGTGCCCATCCGGAGGTCGGCGCCGATCAACTTGCCTGGATGAAGGCCGACATCGCGCGCTTCCCCGCAACCACGCCCATCGTGGTCTTCACGCATCGCCCACTCTTCGACCTCAAGCCCGAATGGGAATGGTTCACCGCCGACGGCGACGACGTGATGAACGCGCTCTCCCCGTACGAGAACGTGACCATTCTATATGGCCACATTCATCGCCAGAACTTTGCGCTGCGCGGCAACGTAAAGCACTACGCCGCCCGCTCGTTGATTTTTGCCTTCAACGATCCGGCGACCAACGCCGAGAAAAAACAGATGCCGTTCGACCAGGGCCAGCCGTTCAACGGCCTCGGCATCCGCCTGCTCGCCGACAACGCGACCGATCCTGCTGTCACGCTCGAGGTTACCGACGTCGAATTAACTACTCAGGAATTCGGCGGCGTCTCGGGAATTCAGCAATTGACTAAACCCAATGAAGCCCTTAAAGGGAGTTCCGCCAATGACGCCGACTAGTAAAATCGCCACCATCGCAATCGTGCTCGCAGCCGCCGCCTGCACTGCTGCCGCCCCCACGTATGCAGACGCCGCGCCGCAGGTAGTGAAAATCACCGCGGCCAAGTTTCACTTCGAGCCCGATCACATCACCCTGCACAAGGGCCAGCCGGTCACGCTGCAACTCACCAGCACCGACGCGACCCACGGGTTCATGATTCGCGTGCTCAAAATCGACACTGAGATCAAGCCCGGCAAGGTCACCGAGATGACGGTGACGCCCGCTACGCCCGGAAGCTTCATCGCGATCTGCGACCATTACTGCGGGCTTGGCCACGGCATGATGAAGCTCAAGATCCAGGTCGAACAGTAGGACGCTCCAGCAGTTAGTCCAAAACCGAAATACTCGGCGGCAGGCTGCGCGTTACGCGATGCTGCTGTCCGGAGCGGCAGCACTCGCCGGGGCGCTGGACAGACCCTGGCCGGCCAGCGCTCGCAGTCGCGCGATTCGCTTGCTGAGAGGCGGATGAGTCGAGAACAAATTCGCGAAAAAACCCTCGCTGTCATCGCCAGCCGCAGCCTCAAGCGGATTCACGATAAACAGGTGCGCCACCCCGCGCGAGGCGCTCTTGAGCGGCGATTCGGTCTTCGCGATCTCTTCCAGCGCGCGCAGCAGTGCACGGGGGTTGCGGGTGAATTCCACCGACGCCGCGTCGGCCAGGTATTCGCGCTGACGTGAAATCGCCATCGCCAACAGTTGTGAAAATAGCGGCGCGAGCGCCGCCAGGATGAAGACCGCGATCGCGATCAGCGCGCCGGCATTGCCGCCTTCTGATCGATCGCGATCACCGCCATCGCGCGCGCCGAAGCCGCCGAACCACGACCAGCGGTACACGAAGTCCGCCAGCATCGCGATTCCGCCGACCAGCACCGCGATCATCATCATGGTGCGAATGTCGTAGTCGCGAATGTGCGCCATCTCGTGGCCGAGCACGCCCTGCAATTCCTCGCGATCCATCTCATCGACCAGTCCGCGCGTGACGCAAATCACCGAATGCGCGGGGTCGCGTCCGGTCGCGAACGCATTGGGCGCCGTATCATCGATTACGTAGGCGCGCGGCACCGGCATCCGCGCCGCCAGCGCCATCTCGCTGACCACGTCGAGCACGGTCTGCTCTTTCGTCGATTCCGCGAGCAGCGGCCGCGCATGCACCGACGCGAGCACCAGCGCCGCGCCGCCGTAGTACGATGCGATCGATTGGATCGATCCGATTAGCAGCGCAGCCACCGTCAATATCGGGACGCCCGTGACCTTCCCCTCAATCACGCGCAGGTTGCCGAAAACGAAATCGAGCCCGCACCCGAGCGCCGAAAACAGCGCCATGAAAACGATCACGAGCAGCGCCGTCTCGCGCCGATTCCTGTGCTCGAGTTCCCAGAAGCTGTCGTGCCGCTCTGCCATGCGAGGCCTACGATCCGTGCGCGCGAATGCCGCCGCCGCTTGAGGCGGCAGCGCCGTTTCGCTTCACGCGCGCGGCGCTCCGAGCGACAGATCGACCTTCGGCAGGACCTGGTCTTCCGGGGCCACCTTGAAGTATTCGGCTGGCTTGAAGCCAAAATTGTTTGCGATGATATTCGACGGAAAAGCCTGGATCCGATTGTTCAGCGCGAGCACCGCATCGTTATACGCCTGGCGCGAGAATGCGATCTGGTTCTCGGTCGTGGTCAACTGCTCCTGCAGTTGCATCACATTCTGATCCGACTTGAGCTGCGGATAGTTCTCCATCACTGCCAGCAGCCGCCCGAGTCCCGCCGATAGCTGGTTCTCCGCCACCACCCGCGACGCCTGGTCGGGTGCCGCGATCGCCCGTCCGCGCGCCTCCACTACCTGCGTCAGCGTGTCGCGCTCGAACTGCATGTAGCCTTTGACCGCTTCGACGAGGTTCGGTATCAGGTCGTGCCGGCGCTTGAGCTGGACGTCGATTTGCCGCCACGAATTATCGACTTCGTTGCGCACCCGCACCAGCGAGTTGTACACGCTCACCAGGTATATTGCGATTCCGGCGAGAACGATTAGCACCACGATCATCTTCAATCACCACCTTGTTCCGGATTCACACTGGTTGCGAAGGTTCGGACCGTGGCTCCCCTTGCGAGCTTCGCGATGCGCCCGTCCGCCGCGCAGCTCAACAGTATGCACCGGAGGCCGCGGAAGCATCCCGCGGCCCCCGGCTAGTTCGCGTTAGTTGATCTGTATTTTGACCGGCTTGGTCTCGGGACGCTTCTCCACCGTCACATCGAGCACGCCGTCCTTATAGGCCGCGTGGATGTTCTCGCAACTCGCATCCTTGGGCAGTTGAAACGCACGCCGCAGCCGCCCGTATTCGCGCTCCGCCACGTGCACCGCAGTCTCCTTTGCCCATTCGGGACGCTTGCGCTCCGCCGTCACCAGCAGCCGCCCGTCTTCCACCTGCACGTTGATCGATTCGGTGGTCAGGCCCGGCATCTCGAAGTAGAAATGATAGCCGTCCTTGTTCTCGATCACGTCGGCGGCCGGCACCATCTGACGGCCCGCCTGATCGATTTCACGAAACATTCCGTTCACGCGATCGAAGAGCCAGCCCCCGCCCGCCAATCCGTTTTCATACCGCAGTTCCATCTTATTCCTCCTACCGGCTAGCGCCGTATAATTTGATGCTTCGGGCGTGCGCGTTTTCCCAACTCTGCGTTGCATTCTTCGCGCCGCCTCTGCAAAAAACATAAGTACGATTTCCGCGCCGTCAAGCGCTGTCGCGCAGATCCGCACGCAATGCCATGCGCATTTGATATCGAACGGATGGAAATAAGCCGGGTGGCCGAGCCGATTCAGTCGGCGGATTCAGCGTCTTTTTGGGCGCGCTCGACTTCCGCTGTAAACTGGCGCGCCATCCCGAGGTCGCCCATCTCCGTCGCCAGCGCCGCGCCTTCCTTCAGAACTTCGACCGCACGCGCTATCTTGCCCTTGGAAAGGAGGTGGCCGGCCTTGCGGAAGACCTTCGAATAACGATGACCTTTCTCGGCTGGAGTCATGAATCCCGCAAACGAAACCCTTGAGACGACTGCTACGGTCAATCCGATCCTAGGCGGCGCCCTCACTCTCGTCCAGCCACGTAACGGTTACCGTTTCTCGATAGATTCGTTACTGCTCGCACGTTTCGCGCGGGTGCGCGGGCGCGATCGGGTGCTCGATCTGGGCGCCGGCTGCGGCGTCATCTCCGTCATGATCGCTGCTCAGTCGCATCCGCGCGAGGTCGTCGCGCTCGAACTCCAGTCCGAACTTGCCGCGATAGCGGAGCGTAACGCCGCGCTCAACCGGCTCGGCTCAATGCGAGTCATTCACGCGGATTTGCGCACGCGGCGCATCGCCGGACTAACGCCCGCGTCCTTCGACCTCGTCGTCGCCAATCCGCCATATCGCGCGCTGCGCAGCGGGCGCGAAAGCCCGGACGCGGGGCGCCGCGCCGCCCGTGGCGAAAGCACCGCGACCCTCGCCCAGTTCGTCGAAGCGGCGAAACGCTACTGCGCCAATGGCGCGAAGGCGGCCTTCATCTTCGACGCGACCCGCAGCGCGGAACTGATCGCCTGCCTCACCGCGCATTCGCTCGAGCCCAAACGCCTCCGGTTCGTGCATCCAATCGCCGGCGCGCGGGCCACGACGATCCTGGTCGAAGCGCGCAAAGGCGGCGGCCGCGAAACCGTCGTCGAGCCGCCGCTGATGCTCTACGATCGGCGGGGCGTCTATAGCGACGAGGCGCGCGAACTGATGCAGAATAATTCTCACACCCGGAGTAAATGAAATGCCACCAGCGCAGCGCACACTTGGCGTAGTCCTCTTCGAGGGCTTCGAATTGCTCGATGTCTTCGGACCCTGCGAGGCCTATGGCATTCACGACCTCGGCGGCGCCTTTCGCCTTACGACCGTCGCCGCCGAAGCCGGGGCCGTCGCCAGCGCTCAAGGCCCCAGCGCGCTCGCCGAGTTCGCCTTCGACAACTGTCCCCCGCTCGACTTGTTACTGGTACCCGGCGGCATCGGCACTCGCCGCGAAGTCGAGAACGCGGCCCTCATCGCATGGCTCCGCGCGCGCGCCGCACGCGCCGAACTCGTCACCTCCGTGTGCACCGGTGCGGCACTACTCGCGCGGGCCGGTTTGCTCGACGGTCTGCGCGCGACCACCAACAAGCGCGCGTTCGCGTGGGTCGTCAGTCAGGGTCCGCAAGTGCATTGGATCAAGCAAGCGCGATGGGTCGAGGACGGCAAGTTCGCGACGTCCTCCGGCGTCTCGGCCGGCATCGACATGGCGCTCGCCATCATCGCGCGCCTCGTCAGTCCGGACGCTGCCGATAAGGCTGCCATCGCGATGGAATACGAATGGCATCGCGACGCCGCGTGGGACCCCTTCGCGAAAATCCACGGCCTCTAGGCAAGCGTGCGAGCCGGGTTGCCAGGCTTAATCGCTACTGGCCGCCGAGAAACTCGATCGCCATCCGCGCCGTAAGTTCCGGCTCCTCCATCGGGATAAAGTGCGTGGTGCCCGGCACGATCACGACCCGCCGATTCTCCGCCGCGACGCGCGGTGCCAGCGCCAGCCCCGGCGCATCGGTGCGCTCGCCGAACAGCACGAGCAAGGGCGCGTTGCAGCGCTCAATATAACCGAGGCCGTCGAAGTTGCGCGAGGTCGCGTAGATTTCCGCCTCGACCTCCGGATGGCATTTCAGCGCGCGCTTGCCGGTCGCATCCACGTACGTGCCGCGCTCGCAGTAGTCGCGCAAAATCTCCTTGCGCCAGGTGTTGTACGGCGGCTTGTGCTCGAAGTTGGCGTACATCGCCGCGACGTTATCGAACGTCCGCTTACGCTTGAGCGTCCGCGCATGCATCTCGCTCGGCCGTCGCACCGCCGGGTCGTTCAAATCGAAGATCACCGGCTCAATCAACATCCCTCGTGAAATCAGATCCGGCCGTCCACTCGCGACCACTCCGATCGCCGTCGCCCCCGCCGAATGCCCGATGCCGCGCACATTCGTGAAGCCCATCGCAAGGATGAACCCTTCGAGATCGCTCGCCGTGATGTCCCATCCATAGATGTCGTTGCGCGGACGTTCACTGTCGCCGTGGCCGCGCTGGTCGAAGCTGTAAACGTGGCCGATCGCCGTTAGCACCTGCGCAATCGGCCGGTAAATCGGCCCGAGAAATCCCGTCGCATGGAGCAGCACGATCGGCGTCCCTGCTCCGCCCCAGTCCAGATAATGCAGCCTGATACCGTTGACGATTACGTCGCCGTCCCGAGGTTCGCCAGAAGCTGGATAATTCGACATAGCGATGCGCATACTAGGCGACCGGACGGATTGTGAAAACCCGCGACGCCGCGCGTGACGAGCGCAAAACACTTTCCCGCCGCGCGTCCTTTCGCTACCTCTACGATCTCGCATCGCCGCAGCCGCCACCGGAAATTCGTTTCCACGCCGGCGCCGCAAGTTCGCGACGATCGCTTTGGGAGTTGTTCAAATGTTGACGATTGGACTAACGGGCGGAATCGGTTCCGGCAAAAGCACCGTCACGCGCATCCTCGCCGATCTCGGCGCGCCGATTATCGACGCCGACCAGGTCGGCCACGCCATCTACGTCCCCGGCGGTCCCGCCTACGACGATATGGTCGCGGCCTTCGGCGACGGCATCCTCGCCGCCGACCGCACCATCGACCGTAAAAAGCTCGGGCCCATCGTCTTCGCCGATCCCGCCGCGCTCAAGCGCCTCAACTCGATCGTGCATCCGAAGATGTTCGACCGCATGCGCCAGTTGATCGACACCATCCGTGCCGCCGGCGAACGGCAGCCCATCGTCATCGAGGCCGCGATTCTGATCGAGGCGAACTGGCTCCCGCTGTTCAACGAAGTCTGGCTGGTCGTCACTTCAAAGGACCGCGTCATCGAACGCGTCGAGCGCGACCGCGGTCTCGCGCGCGAACAGACCGAGGCGCGGATCAAGGCGCAACTCTCTGAGGACGAACGGCGCAAGCACGCGACCCTCGTACTTACCAACGACGGCACTATCGACGACCTGCGGACCACGGTCACGCAGGCCTGGCATCAGGCGCTCGAACGCAATCGCCAATGAACGAGCCGCGTGCTCGCCGATCACGATCGAACGCGGACGCAATCGGCACGCGCACGCTTGACTCTGCGCCACATCGGTACGACAAACATTCATTGGCGCAATTCACCCGGCCGAATTTGACGCGTCGGGAAAGGGTCCTGCGATGAAAATTCTCGTGATGGGTGCGGGCGCGGTCGGCGCCTACTACGGCGCGCGCTTACAGCAAGCCGGCGAAGACGTGGTGCTGTGCGCACGTGGCGAAAATCTGCGCGCGATGCGCGAGCGCGGCCTCCAGGTCAACAGCTACAAGGGTGACTTCAAACTCACCGTCACCGCGACCGATCAACCGGCCGATTTCGCGCCCTACGACCTTGTGCTCTTCGCGGTCAAATCCTACGACACCGAGGCCTCCGCGCAACAACTCGCCGATTGTCTCGCGCCCGACGGCATCATCATGACGATTCAAAACGGGGTCGAGAACGAAGACCTCCTCTGCCAGTACTTTCCGCGCGCCGCCGTGATGGGTGGGAACTCGCGGGTCGGCGCGGAACTCGTATCTCCCGGAGTCCTGTTGCACACCGCGTTGGGCTTTATCGAGTTTGGCGAACTCGACGGAAGCGAGTCTCCGCGCGCTCTGCGTCTCGCTGAAGTTTTCAAGCGCGCCGGTATCTTCGGCGAGCTGAGTACCGACTTGAAGACCCTGCGCTGGTATAAGCTGATGGGCAACAACGGCACCAACACTGTATGCACGTTGTCGCGCTCGACACTCGGCCAGGTGTTTCGCGACCCCGACGGTTACGTGCTGGTGCGCACCCTGATGGAAGAAACGCTCGCAGTCGGCGTCGCCGAAGGCGCCAAAATGGACCCGGCCCGCATCGAACCCTATCTGCAGATGGTGCTGAAGAATCTCAACGTTGACGCGATCAAGCCTTCGACGCTGCAGGACTTCGAGAAGGGCAAGCGCCTCGAGTACGACGCTATCAGCGGCGCTGTCGTGCGCGCCGCCCAGCGTCACGGCATCAAGGTCCCGGCCACGCAAACCGTCAACGCGCTGCTCAAAATGCTCGACGCGTCGCGCGCCGCCGCCTCAAAGTAGCTATCGCTTTTCGAATTGCTGCTTGCCGAATAGTATTTCCCACGACTTGGGGTCCGGGCCACCGACCGCTGTTTCTCGAGCTGCTCCTTCATCGCCGCGCATCCACGCTGCACCGCGGGCCGCGCCTCGATCGCGTCGTACCACTTTTTCAGGTGCGGAAAATCTTCGAGCTTCTGCCCCGGCCAATTATGCGGACGAGGCCACGGATAGGTCGCCTTGTCGGCGATCGAATACTCACCCGCGAGATGCGGCGCCTCACTCAGACGCTTGTCGATCACGCCATAGATTCGCTTCATTAGTATAGTGATCGATCGCGTATTACAGTTTTTCGGGCGCATAGCGCCTGAAATGATGTGCCTGGCCGAGCATCGGCCCCACGCTCGCCATCTGGAACATTAGCCACTGGATTACTTCGTAGCGGCGCCGGATGTCCTTCCTCAACGAATTCTTTTGTGATGCGTTTTCTAATGTGCTGCCGGCGTCTGCTTGCTGCGCAAGTCGCTCACCAGCTTGGCGTAGCCGCCATTGTTCATCGTCTGATTGAACTCGTCGCGATAGTTCGCCATCGTGCTCACGTTATCGACTACTATATCGTAGAGCTTCCAGCCGTCCGCATTCTTGCGCAGTGAGTAATTGACGGCCAACGGATCGGCCAGGCTTGGCATCTTCACTTCGCTATACACGGTCGCCCGGTCCGTACCGTCGTAGGTTACTTTGTCCTTCAACCCGCGGCCCGCCGCATCGACCGTGCTTTGCTGCAGCGTGCCGAGGTAGGTATCCATCACATGGTCGGTGAACAGCGGTATGAATTCCTTGCGCTGCGCCGGCGTCAGACCCTTCCAATGAGTGCCCATCGCAAAGCGCGCCATGTAGGCGAAATCGAAATTGCGCGAGGCGATCGCGCGCAACTGATGCTGCCGATCGGCCGGCGCCAACTTGGTATTCGCGAAGACCGGGGCCGCTTCGTCGATCGTCGTTCGCACCTGCGCGACCGGATCGCTGAGCGCCGCCGCACTACTCGCGCCTAACCCGATTACGCCGACCGTGATCGCAACCGCCGCGATCGCACTCCATGTCGCTCGCCGCGACCGCGCGTGTTTCACGTTCATAGTATCCTGCCTGCTCTCGCCGATTTCCGAATCGTTCGTCCTCACGCTTCGCTCCAATCGTTATGCTTGCGCGATTCCGCCGCACCGCCTATGCGGCGTGACTTGCTCGCTCGCCCTTGCTGTTCGCCTGCTCCGCCGACGCATTCGCGCCCTTTGCCGCCGCCATCAATTCGATAAATACCTCGGCCGCGAACGCCTGCATCAGATCAACGTCCGGCATCAGCCGCGGCTCCGCCATCATGCCGAACACCAGCGTCTGATTGTAACTGATGATCGCGACGTTGTAGCCGAGGTTTGCGCCGAGCGGCACCAGCGCCACCATCTCGATCATCTTGCGTCCCGCCAGAAACAGCGGCACCTGCGCCCCCGGAACATTCGTCGCGATAAAATTGATTCCCGGCGGCGGCAGCGTCAGCATCCGCATGGGCCCCGGCACCAACCCGCCCAGTCGCGACGCCAAATCGATCGCGTTAGTCCCGATCACCGAGCCGAGCCCCATCATCATCGGCGCGATCAGATCGTTCCCCGCCAGCATCAGTTCGAGCGCCTGCGGCTCATTCTCCGCCTTGATGCGATCGGTCTCACGCATGACCGTCCGCAGCCGCGCGATCACCTCCATCGGCTCGCTCGGCAACTCCGGAAACATCATCGAGACGCGGTTCCCGAGCGCGCCGTTCTCGGCCTCGCGCCGCACGTTGACCGGACATCCGACCCGCAGCGGTTCATGATTGGTGCGCACCGCGTGATGTTTCATGTAGCGCGCCGCCGCCTCACTCAGGATCGCCAGCACCACGTCGTTGACCGTACCGCCGAGCGCATTGCGAATCGCGCGCACGTCGCCAAACGAGACCGTCAGCCACGCGAGCGACCGCGCCGAGGTCACTAGCCCGGCGTTCCACGGCGCCGCGACGATCTGCCGCGCCATCATCCGCGCCATCTTGCCCGCGTACCCCGCGAGCATCGCCGCCTGCTCCGCGACCATCCGCGGCGCTTCGATCACCTTCGCCACCTTGCGCGCATCGTTGAGCCGGCTCTGCACCAGGTCGATCATCGCGTTGGAAAACGTTCGCAGCAGACTCGGCAGCGGCGGCGGCGCCCATGCATGTTCGGGCGGCGCCGGCGCGGGCGCTTCCGCACAAAAATCCAGTGCCACCGTTAACAGTTCGATCCCCGAAACGCCGTCCACCAGGCAATGATGAATCTTCCACACGATCGCCGATCGCCCACCCTCCAGCCCCTGGAACAGATGCATCTCCCACACCGGCTTGCCGCGATCGAGCATCGGCTCAAACGCCGCCATCGCCGCGCGTACGAACGCCTTGTCGCCGGTACCGTCGGGCAGGCTGTGACACTTCACATGATTGTGCAGATCGAAATCGGGATCGTCCTCCAGCGTCGCATGCGCCAGGTTGAACGGCACGAACACCAGCTTCTGCCGATAGCGCGGCAACAGATGCATCCGCTGCGCCATGTAATCGACCAGTTCGTCGTAATCGAGATGGCCGTCGAAGATGTTCAGCGATCCGATATGCAGCGGACCCGTATGCGATTCGCCGTAGATGAACGAGGCGTCCTGACTCGTCATGCGATGGGAAAGCCTGGCTGGCGCGGTCCCCGGCATGAGCATTTTCGTCCTACCCCCGTGCGTTGATTCGACGCCTACCGCACCAAGGATGCGCTGGTTCGCCGCGTCCGGTCAATCTCGATAACGGGTGTGTAACCTGCTTCGCGCCGCCGCCTCGGCGATGACTTGCGGAACAACCTGCGCCCGACGCTCGCGCCGCTCTACAAAGGTCCCGGCGGTTGCTATGCTGCGCTGCGGCTCGGTGCATGCCGCGATCACGTCCAATCAACGGCGCTTCCCGCCGCCGCGGAGAACCTTATGGCCAAGGCGAATAAATCTAATGGCGCTCACGGCTTCCCCAAGGAGATCTCGCTGCCCAACGGCGTCCGGATCATGCTGCGCCTGATGGAGCAGCGCGACAAAGACCAAATCCTCGCCTTCGCCCGTGCCCTCCCGCAAGACGACTTGCTCTTCCTGCGCACCGATATCACCGAGTCCGCGAGCGTTGACGAATGGATTCGCAATGTCGAACGTGGCGACACCGCCACCGTCATCGCCGAAACCAACGGCGAAATCGTCGGCTATGCCAGCGTCCACTCCGATCACGCGCGATGGACGCGGCGCGTCGGCGAAATCCGTGTGCAGGTCGGCGCCTCGTATCGCGGGCTCGGCCTCGGCCGCCAGCTCGCGTCGCAAAGCTTTCACCTCGGCCAACTGCGTGGGCTCAAAAAGATGGCCGCGATGATGACGCCAGACCAGGCCGGCGCGCGCACCGCCTTCGAAAAACTCGGCTTCCAGGTCGAGGCACTCCTCCAGGATTGGGTCGTCGATCGCAATGGCCGCCCGCGCGACCTCCTCATCATGAGCCACGACCTCGAAGGACTGAGCGACCAGGTCTCCGCCTAGGAAACCTCCGCACGAGTCGCATGGTGTCCTCCTGACCCGATGCACAGGCGACTGCCATTCAGTGAAGGATGACGACCCCAGTTTGTGCAAAGGGCGGTGCGCTAAGTTCGCGTTGCTCGTTCAATCTCTCATACGAAGGTTTTCTGAGGGCGCAGCCCGCATTCGATTAAACGGGAAGTCTGAAACCTGTGTGAGGTTTCAGAAAAAATCATTTTCTGCGCTCCGTCTAAATCTGCGGTATTCTTAATCTCCGGGAGGAACGCCGATGCCGTCGAATCGCAGTTGTTCCCGCCACGCCCGCGAAGGCGCCGCCGCGGCGCCCCACAAAGGCACCCCCTCGGCGCCTGCGAAACCGGCTGAACTACGCTCCTTCCGCTTCGCCCCTGGCGCCTACTTCCGCGATCGCGTCGTGATCGTCACCGGCGCTTCGAGCGGCATCGGCCGCGACCTCGCGCTGACCTTTGCCAAAATGGGCGCGAAGGTCGCCCTCCTCGCCCGTCGCGAGTCCCTCCTCGAATCGCTCGCCGCCGAAATCACCGCCGCCGGCGGTGACGCATTTTCGCTAGCCGCCGATGTCACCCGCCGCGCCGATGTGCGCGACGCCATCGATCGCGTGCTCGCCCATTTCGGGCGCATCGACATCATCATCAACTCGGCCGGCATCGCCATCTCCGACCGCGTCGAGACTATGCTCCCGGAAGACCTCGAGCGCATGCTCTCGGTCAATCTGATGGGCACGTTGCATACGATGCAGGCGGTGCTCCCCTCGATGCGCGCGGCCGGCGCCGGCAGCATCGTCAACATCGCCTCGCTCGCCGGTCGCCGCGGGATGTCCCCGCTCGGCGCTTACTGCGCTACCAAGTTTGCCGTCGTTGGCCTCACCGAGGCGCTGCGTGTCGAACTCTTCGGCTCCGGCATCCGCGTGTCGCTCGTGATGCCCGGTGTCATCGACACCCCGATGGTCCACGGGACGAGCAGCATCCACTCCGCCGATCATGCGGCGGCGGGTCATGCTGAGTCGGATCGCTCTGGATTAGGTCATTCCGGGTTAGGTAAAGACCCGTTCAAACTGCTGCCCGACTCGATCCCCGCGATGCCCCCGCAATGGGTCACGTGGGCCGTCATCGCCGCCGTCGTCCTTGGCCTCGCCGAGGTTGACGTTCCGCCGGGCGCCGTCGTGATGGAAAAAATTGCGGCTCTCTTCCCCAGCCTCACCGACGCCGTCCTCGCGCTGGGCACGCGGTTATTCGATTGGGCCACCCGCAGTCCCTGAAAGAGCGGCCGCCGAACTCTGCACGCCCCCCGACTTTGCCGGTGAGGGCCTCCGTCCTTGTCATTCTGAGCGCAGCGAAAAATCCCGATCTGCTTACGTTCCCAATCCGGGACCAAATATTCGCTCGCAAATCTCCGCGGACACCCCACCCTTGTACTTCACCACACCCAGACACCGTCCCGGCAGCAGTGTTTCCAGCGAATGCGCATTAGTTTGCCCAGCCGCGGAATACTCACTCTCGAGATCATTGAGTATATATCCCTTGATATGCAGACCGCGCTGCGCCGCATACGCCAGCGAAAGTATAGTCGTGTTGATGCACCCGAGACGATTCGCGACCACCAGGATCAGTTCGAGATCAATTGCCAGCGCCAGGTCAGCATAGTTCTGACGCCAGGTGATCGGCACCGCCAGGCCCCCGGCGCCCTCCACCAGCATCACATCGCTGTCGGCCGCCAGCCGTGCATAGGCCGCCTCGATTCGCGAGAAGTCAGGCGGCTCGCGACCGTCAACCACCGCGGCCGCGGCCGGCGCCAATGGCGCCGCGTAACGATACGGGCATATCAAGTCGTCCGCTGCCTTCGATTTCGCCGCGGCCCGCAACGCCATCGCATCGAGCGCCGTCAGCTCTCCGTCCTGCACGACACACCCGGTCTCCGCCGGCTTCATCACGCCGACGCGCAGGCCCCGCTGCGTAAATGCGGCCGCCAGCCCGCAGGCGATCGTGGTTTTACCCACACCAGTATCGGTTCCGCTAACCAGAAATCGATGCTGCGCCGCCATCGCCGTCACGTCGCGGAAACGCCAATAGTAACTTCGTTGATCGCCTCGAGCGTCGCATCCAATAGCCAGTCGATCTGCGCCGCCGTTATCGAAAGCGGTGGCATGAAGACCATCACGTCGCCCAGTGGACGGATCAATACTCCCGATTTTCGCGCCGCCCTTGCGGCCCGCGCGCCGGTCAGTCGTTCGTAGGGAAAAGCGCGCCGCGCCGACGGGTTGTCCATCAATTCGATCCCCGCCATCATTCCCCACTGCCGGATGTCTGCGATGTGTGGATGCGCCGCAAAGCGCTTCGCCAATCCCAATTTCAATTGACTAATCAACGGCTGCGTTCGCTCGATCACCTGCTCATCGCGAAACACTTGCAGATTCGCGATCGCCACCGCCGCCGCCAGCGGGTTTCCGGTGTAAGTGTGGCCGTAATAGAACGCCCTGAACTCCTCCGGTTCTCCGAGGAACGCCGCGAAAATTTCCTCGCTGGAGATCGTCGCGGCAAGCGGCAGATAGCCTCCAGTGATTCCTTTGCCGAGACACAGCAGGTCCGGGGCGATAGCGGCGTGCTGGGCCGCAAACATTTTCCCCGTGCGGCCAAACCCCGTCGCCACCTCATCGAAAATCACCAACGCGCCCGCGGCCCGCGCCAGCCCCACGATTCCGCGCAAAAAGCGCACCGAATGGGCCCACATCCCCGCCGCACCCTGCATCAGCGGCTCGATTATGAGCGCCGCGAGTTCCTCGCGATTCTGCTCGATCAGTTCTTCAGCCGCGCGCAACGCCCGCTGGTCGGCCTCGTCAGCGGATACACCGTGATAGAACCGCGACACATGCGGGGGATCTACCTTCAGCACTGGAAACAGCATCGAGCGTATATGGCGATGAAAATGCTCACTGTAGCCGAGACTGACCGACCCCATCGTGTCGCCGTGATAAGCCTCGCCCAGAGTGAGAAACCGTGTGCGGCGCGCTTGACCCGCCAACTGCCAGTACTGACTGGCAATTCGTAATGCGACTTCAACCGCCTCTGCGCCCGAATCCGAATAGAACACCCGACTCAGTCCCGCCGGCGCGATCGAAGTCAGTTCCCTCGCCAATTCGACCGCTGGAACGTTCGCGAGCCCGAGCATCGTCGAATGAGCAATCCGCTCGCTCTGACGCCGCAGCGCCTCATCGAGTTCGGCCTTCCGATGGCCGTGCACGTTGCACCACAGCGACGAGACTCCGTCGAGGTAGCGCTTCCCCTGTACATCGATTAGGTAGTTGCCTTCACCGCTCTCGATAATGATCGGATCGTCGTCGAGCCAGGTGCGCATCTGCGTAAACGGATGCCACAAATGGCGATGGTCGGCGTCCCTGAGTTGATCGTACCGGTTATTCTTCATTAGTCACTGACTATATGCACCTGGAGTACCGGCTATATGAGTCTGAGCTCGCGGCCGCACTCGATAATTGCCGCGATCGCTTGGTCGAGGTCGGCGCTCGTGTGATCCGCGATCGGCGTTATCCGCAAACGGGCGGTCCCGTGCGCCACCGTCGGCGGCCGAATCGCGATCGCATAGACGCCGCGTTCCAGCAGCCGCCGGGTCATCGTCAGCGCATCCTGCGCCTCGCCGATCAGCAACGGGAGGATCGGCGATTCCGTGCGCAGGAAACTGAAGCCCGCCGCCTCGAGTTGCCCGCGCATTTGCGCCGCGTTGTCCCACAGGCGCCGCATCCGCGCCGGTTCCGCCCGCATAATTTCGATCGCCGCATCTGCCCCCGCCGCAATCGCGGGCGGCAGGCCGGTCGTATAGATAAAGCTCCGCGCACGGTTGATTAGAAAGTCGATCAGCGCGCGCGAACCCGCGATGTATGCGCCGTAGGCGCCCAGCGCCTTGCTCAGCGTACCGACCTGAACGTCGATCTCCTTTTGCAAGCCCAATTCGGCCGCCAGTCCCGCGCCGTCCGGCCCGATCACGCCCACCGCATGCGCCTCGTCAACCATCACTGCCGCCTCGAATCTGCGCGCCAGTTCCACGATCTCCCGCAGCGGTGCGAAGTCGCCATCCATGCTGAAGATCGAGTCGGTAACGATGAGACGGCGGCGAGCTGTAGCGGATCCTTCCAGCAGGGTCTTGAGATGGTCGATATCGCAATGGCGATAGATCCTGAGTTCCGCTTTCGCCAGGCGGCAGCCGTCGATCAGACTCGCGTGATTGAGTTCATCACTGAAGATAGCGTCGCCCGAACCCATCAGGGCGGTCACCGTGCCGAGGTTAGCGAGATACCCGGAACCGAAAACCAGCGCCGCCTCCGTGGATTTGAGCCGCGCCAGGTTCGCCTCCAGCCGATGCAGCGGTGCCAGGCTGCCAGCGACCAGGCGCGAGGCGCCCGCCCCTACGCCATAACCGTCGATCGCCGAAATCGCGGCCTGCCTGACCCGCGGATCAGCCGCGAGACCCAGGTAATTGTTCGACGACAGCATGATAACGCTGCGCCCTGCATAGATAACTCGGCCCGCGTGCGCGCCTTCAATCACGCGCAGACTGCGGCGCAGACCGGCCTGCTCCAGGCGTTCAAGTTCGGCGCGAAGGCCGTTTTCCAACGGGCTGCTCAAGAATCTCCCTCACGCAGGGCCCGCTCTAACCATTCATTGGAGAAGGACTTCGCTCGCTTAGAAATCGCGACGTGCCGCCATCCAAAATCCTGGAGCGCGGGACTTCAGAGCGCCGGCGGCGACTCCACTTCCACTTCGAAACCCGCGCCTTCGATCAATTCGCGCGTCGCCCCGATACCCCAGCCCGCGGTGGTCAAATAGCCATTGACGAAAATCGAATTGACCGCGTTGAAGATGTCAGCCTGCCGCGCGGCCAGATTCAATTCGCGTCCGCCCGCCGCCCGCACTTCGCTGCGCGGATTGAGCAGGCGAAACAGGCACGCCGCCTTCAGACATCGTTCCGGCGTCAACCGCGCCGCATGTTCCAGCGGCGTTCCCGCGATCGGATGGAGGAAGTTCACCGGCACCGATTCCGCTCGCACTCGCCGCGTCGCATAGGCCAGATCGAGCACGTCGTCGTCGGTCTCGCCCATCCCGATAATCCCGCCCGAACACACCGAAAGCCCCGCCGCGCGTATGTTTTCGATCGTCCGTACGCGGTCGTCCCACGTATGGGTCGTACAAATTTCAGGATAGAAGCGCCGGCTCGTGTTGAGGTTATGATTGATCCATCCCGCCCCCGCCTGCTTCAGGCGCCGCGCCTGCTCCTCGCTCATAAGGCCCAGTGAAAGACACAACTCCAGCGCCGGATACTCACTTCGGATGCGCTCGCAGGCCTCCGCCAGATGATCGATCTCGCGCGCACCCGGCCCCCGCATGCTGCACACCATGCAGTACCGCCGCGCCCCGCTCGCGACCGCATTCCGCGCCCCTTCGCACAGCTCCTCGACGCTCTGCATCTTGTAAACCGGTATCTCCGCGCGCGAAATCCGCGACTGCGAGCAATAGCCACAATCCTCCGGACAGATACCGCTTTGCGCGTTGCGCAGGATACACACTTTCACACGCCGCCCGAACGTCGCCTCGCGCACTTGCAGCGTCGCCGCGAGCAATTCGGGCAGGCGCTCGTCCGGGCAATTCAGGATCGCATGCGCCTCCGCCCGCTCGAGCTCCGCTCCCGCCAGCACCCGCTCCACCACACCCGCTAAATCCAACTCTTCAAACCTGATTGCTTCCACGTTCTGCCGTCACCCTGTCCCACTCCCGGGATACTCACTCGAATACTCACTCATGCACTGCGCCGCGACTGACTAACGCTTCATCACGGCCCACGTCGAGCTTGCCGTCACCGCGATTTGTCCGTCCGCCGTTTCGACCTGCGCCTCCAAAAACGCCAGCGTGCGAGTCCGCCGCAGCACGTGTCCGCTTCCTTGCAATGGCGCGGGCGTCAACGCGCGCATGAAAGTGATCTTCAATTCCGCCGTCATCGCCCATTCGCCCTCTTCCAGCACCGACGCGATTGCGGTCCCGAGCAGCTCGTCGATAAAGATCGCCAAGTAGCCGCCCTGCACCGTCCCGAACGGGTTCAGCGCGACGGCCGGCTGCGCGCTCCAGCGCCAGCGCGACGCCCCCGCGCCGAACTCGACCGGCGCCATCCCCAGCGCCAGGTTGGGCGACGCGTACTCGGACACCCTATTCTCTTTGATTAGCCGGTTCCGCTCCGTCAGTGGACCGCGGCCGCTCGCCTCACCCAATCTCGTGAGCCCCCTCGATCAAACGCAATCGAGCAGGTCCCACACCGCCCTCAATGCCGACCGTCCCGCATCCAACGCAACTGCGCGATCCTCCGCATGACCGCCGTGGCGCTCGATCAGATCGGCGACCGCCTGCGCATGATACGGGTCAGCCTCGCGATGCACTTCAAAGAATTTCACGCCGTCTGCTCTGATTTGGCTCGCATTGTTCGCGTCACTCGCACCATCTGCGTGGTCTGAAAATCGATAGAACCGCCGCAGCCCGTCGATCTTGATGCCCGCTACCTCCGCCACCTGCGATTCGTAGACGTAAAGCGCACTGA